>VOFG01001350.1_pt1 | contig 364001 bp, 325 predicted proteins | sample 5384171 | NCBI WGS metagenome assembly VOFG01 (sample SAMN12384726, study PRJNA508395) | human gut metagenome | isolation source: healthy gut F | host: Homo sapiens | reverse complement strand
GGCGTACTGACCAAAGGCTTCTCCATCACAAAAGGAGACCGACTAGCACTGACTGCCGGATATTACCTGCCACTGAACAAACACAGTATACAAGACGGTCCTTTCGGAGGCATCAGCTACTCCCCTGCTTTCTGCCGGGAAATAACTGTCATGGCCGAATATGATTCGGAAGGTTTCAATGTGGGAGCCGCCGCCAGATTATGGAGGCATCTCTTCATCCATGTGTTTACCAGAGAATTCAACAGCATATCGGGAGGAATACGGTATGAATGCAGGTTGTTGCACTAAGAGAGAGATAAGGGATGAAGGATTAGGGATTGGAGAGTAGGATGAAAAACAAGAGAAAAAGCGGTTTGAAGTGGATACTAGCAATATGGTTCTGTGGTATTTCTGCAATGGCAGATGCCCAAGTGACAGAGAGCTTGAAAGCCATCGGTATGGAAAATATACGATGTGCACAGACCCCAGGGGTAACCACTGTAAGTTTTGAGAACAACGTATATAGAAGTACCTACACCGGAGTGGGCAAAGCCATAGATGCCTGCTTGGGAAGCAAGACGAAGGGCGATTTGCAATTGGTGGTACTGGAAAACCGGATTCCCAGGCTTTGCATCAATCTGCCGGATACACTGACAGCAGCATACAGAAACGGAGAAATCAGCCTGACACAAGTATATCAGCAAATGGGAATTACGGTAGATACGGATGCGGCCATGAAGGCATTGAAAAATGCCGGTCAGGAAGAAGTGCCGTCTGCCTGGAAGGTGGATTTGGTGATATACCCCGATTTGTTTTTGGAGAACAATACGTTTGACGAACTGTATACATATGCCATCAACCTGAATCCGGCAGTGGAAATGGCTCTATGGAAAGGTGGGAAAATGACCGCACAAGTGATACTGCCCGTAGCCACCAATCTGAGTGGAGAGATGAAACGGATAAGACCGGGAATCATAGCTCTATCGCAGGATGTACGCTTCAGGCACAACATCTTCGGGAAAATGACGGTGGGTAACTTCACCAACAACAGATATGGTGCACAACTGGAAATAAAATACCGCACCAACAACGGACGTTGGGAACTGGGCGGAACGGCAGGCTCCACCGGTTTCTCCGCCATCACCCGGGAAGACGGCTGGTATATAGGCAGAAAACAGCGTATCAATGCCTCACTGAATGCTTCGTACTACGAACCACGCCTCAACTTGCAGTTCGACTTGAAAGCAGGAAGATATATTTACGGTGATTATGGAGTGAGAGGAGACTGTACGCGGCACTTCGGAGAGTATGCCATCGGCTTGTATGCCCTTTGTACAGACGGAGAGATAAACGGAGGATTTCATTTTGCCATCCCCCTGCCGGGAAAAAAATGGAGTAGAAAAGGATTCTTCAGAGTAAAACCGGCTGACTACTTTGCATGGGCATACGGCATGGTGGCAGATGGAGAGTACATAGAAAAACAACTGGGAAAAAGTTACAGTACACGCCCTAACGAAAACCGAAGCAGCAACTTCTACCAGCCGGACTATATACGCTATTTCCTTATAAAGGAACTGCAAAAAGAAAAATCGAAATAAGTATAATTTAAACAGATTAGTTTTATCAAATGACGAAAATTATGAAAAAGAAAAGTTTATTTTTAGGAGGTGCATTGATGTTTGCAATGACCTTCAGCACAACAGTCCTTACATCTTGCCACGATGACGACAAGAAGTATGAAGAAGTGGAAGACCCGCTGAGAAGTCAAACAGCCTACTACATTGCAGGTACCATTACCGATGCCAACGGTCCATTGGCAGGAGCCACCGTAAAAAGCGGCGAATACTCTGCCACAACCGATGCAAAAGGCGTATACTCACTGACTGTGAACAAAACCGGCATCTACACGCTCACTGTAACAGCTGAAGGACATGATGACTACGAGGCCACAGCAGAATTTACAGACGGAACAGCCAACCACAGCTTGATGGTGGTAAATGTAAAAATGTCAACAACCATAGAATTCGGCGAGATGCAGGAGGCTGACGGAAGCACCATTGAGGCTCCGAAAATAGAAAATCCGGAAAAGGAGAATGCCGCCACCATCAACATACCCACCGGAGGTACGGAAGAAAACACCAAGATTGCAGCCGTCGTGTTTGAAGAGGCACGTGAGGCCAATCCGGCAACTTCCACACAACCGGAAGCATCAAAGGCTTCTGTAAATAACGTAGCCATCAAGACAGAGCCGGCTGACGCTGTTGCCAAGGAAGATATCATCATTGCCATTCCCAATCCGTCGACTGATGCCAACCTGGGCTATTTTGATCCGGAAAACATGGAAGTGGAATCCAGCGAGGCACCTGCAACCAGAGCCGCTGCTAAAACCGTAGGATTCAACAATAACAATTACATCATTACCATTCCGCAAGGCGAGAAGATAGCCGGCAAATATTCACCTAGAGTGAAATTTACCAAACAAGCTGCCGCCAGTGTAGCAGACGGCTACAACGAAGTGAATGGAAAAGCCGAGGTAATCAAGATTGAGAACAGAGATTACGATGCACTGGAAAACATCATCCTGACCCTTAAAATCAAGAACGGATGGGACTATACCGTTTCTCCGGCTGAAGCGCTGAAAGCTGCAGGAGCATCCGATGCACTGGCCACATACATCAACAACTACATTGAAACTGAAGAGGGAGGTACGAACGGTTCTTATGAAATTGAACAAAAGCTGACTGCAAGTGTCAGTGGCAACCATGTACTGCTGTATGGCAGCAAGCGTATGGTACGCGTGAAAACATATACCTTTAAAGTAGTGGTAGGCAACCAGAGCAAAGACGTAAAAGTAGAGTTGAAAAGCTACACGGGACATCAGGAAGAATATTCAAACAATCCGGTCAGCCAGCACTCAGGCGGCACCACAGGCGGTCAAGGATAATTTTCTCCACAGTCTGAAACCAATAAAAGCTATTCATTTATGACCATAGCCGTTGATTTTGACGGTACCATTGTAGAACACCGCTATCCCCAGATAGGAGAAGAAATTCCCTTTGCCACCGCTACGTTGAAGATGCTGATAAACGAGCGTCACCGGCTGATTTTATGGTCGGTACGTGAAGGGAAGCTCCTGGAGGAAGCTGTGGAATGGTGTAGGAAACGGGGTGTGGAATTCTATGCCGTCAACCGGAACTATCCGGAAGAAGACATCGCACACACCGGTTTTTCACGCAAAGTAAAAGCCGATCTCTTTATCGATGACCGCAACCTAGGTGGACTGCCTGACTGGGGAAGCATCTACCGCATGATACATGACGGAGTGACCTACGAAGAACTGTTCCGCGAAAACAGTGAACCGGTCCGGCAGAAAAAGAAGGGCTTTTGGGCACGTTTGAAAAAATAATATCCGAATGAGATTTTTGACTTATGTCAATTCATAACCCGCAAAAACCTTCTAATTTTGTACTCGAAATAGAGAAAGATTAGTTTTTATAAGAGTAAAGAGATTAGTTTTTAGGGTGCACTAAAAAAATAGGCAATATCCACAACGGTTATTGCCTATTTTTATATATAGCCGGAAGCCAAGTACATCAATACAGACTTCCTTGACCGACTTCCGTAAAGAGCTTCGCCAACTTTTCCACCACCGGTTTCATATAACGTTCTCCTTTCTCGGCAGAAGCTTTTTTGGGATTCCCTACCCCGCTGTCGACTGTAGCCTTATCCCAATGGCGAGGAGCCCAGCCAACCTTTTCATTCAAGGAAGGAATGGCAAACGGTTTGGATTCCCCGTCACCGGCCTCATCCAAATTCACCAGCTCGGGATGGTAATGCATCATGACGGAAGTCTCAGACTCGCCGGCATGGTCGTCGACAGCAGCCTCAAAGTAGTCTTTGGGAGGGACGATGCTGAACCAGTCGGCAGCGATAATCAGAAAATCGGGATACACAAACGCCAGGTCACGAATCATTCCTTGAAGTTGTTGCCGCCATGACCGCTGAGAATAATCAGCTTACGCATGCCTTGTGCATAGAGGGAGGCAACTATGTCTTCCAGAATGGCCTGCTGAGTGGAATAGCGGGTATGGATGCAGAACGGAAGTTCGCGCTGCCCCGGATTGTGTGCACCGAAAGGTACGGGAGGCATCACCATACAGCGTACACCGGAATTCTGCAAAGCCAGTGCAGCCGCATCTACGGCAATATCATGCGGCAGAATACAATCAGTGAGATAAGGCAGATGCAGATTATGGGGCTCCGTAGCTCCCCAAGGTAGGATGACAACGTCATACTTCACTCCTTTCACCTTTCCATAGCAGGAAACAGTAAGGTCAATTTCTCTTTTTTCCATGATAGTTTATTTTGGGGGTAAATCTTTACCGCAAAAATAAACATTATTCCGTCACATTGAACCTATTGCCGGCGATATTCTTTAGGTGACATACCGGTGTGATGCTTGAAATACTTGCCAAAGAACGACTGGTTGGCAAAGTGCAGCTCGTCTGCAATTTCCTGAATGCTCAGCTCGGAAGACTTCAACAAGGCTTTGGCTTCCAAAACGACGAGACTGTCAATCCATTCGCCCGCCGTCTTTCCGCTGATTTCCTTCACTACGGTGGAAAGGTGCTTGGCAGTGAGGAACATCTTATCAGCATAGTAGGACACACTGCGCTCTTCCTTATAGGACTCGGAAATAGCACGGATAAAGCGCTCGAACAAGTCTTCCTTCCTGCTTTTGGGAATGCGTTCCTGGATGACATGTCCTTGATAGATATTATATATCTCATAAAAAAGGGCCAACAGCAACCCCTGAGTGATTTCCTTACGGAAAGGATTGTCTTTCAGCTTCACCTTGCTCCAAAGAAAAGAGTGATACTCCTGAAACGATTGGGATTCCTCCGGAGTGATGTGAACGAAGGGCCGCTCCTTAATCATGAAAAACATAGGGAAAAGCTGTTGCATGGTAGGTATCACCATATCCATAAAATCCCTTGAGACGGCAATGAAAAGACCGGAAAAATCATCGGAACGCTCGCGTTGCAGAACAATCTGGTCGGGAAGAATAATACCCAACATACCTTCCCGCATTTCACATTGCTGCAGGTTGAGTTCCAGTTTGCACCACCCTTTCAAGCAGACAGTCAGGCAAGCAGCATTCAAACGGGTGGGATAAGAGCTCAAAGGCATGTCCTTGATGTCATTAAAAATAGCAAAATCATTGCCGATGAAATCAATCATCGGCAAATGATGTATCTGGGAAATGTCTACATTCCGTATTCTCTTAGTATCCATGGTTTTTGTGCTTTGGCGACAAATGTAGGACTATTTTGCGGAATTTAGCTCTAAAAATTCTTAAATGGAAACTTTTAGTTCATTATCTTGAAACCAATAAAAAAGGTTCTCGGCTGCGTCGGTCCGTAGAAATAACCCGCATCGCGGAATTCCCCTTTATCCAGGTCTTTCTGGAAACTGTTGAATGTTCTGTACACCCGTGTTCAACTGGAGTTTGATATGGTCGTGAAGCACAAAGGTGTAGTTCAGCTTCACATTCAGGTCCAGGAATTGGGGAGTATGCTCCATGCGGTCTGAAGTGATATTACAGAAGGCACCCTCGGGAGCATCTTCCGGTGCGTAGTGCGGAACAATCATCTTTCCCGTATAGGTACCGGAAAGAGAGAAATCAAAATTCTTTACCGGTGCGGAGGAGAAAGTGAAGTACCCGTAATAATCAGGTGTACGGGGCATGCGCTTGGTGGTAAGGTCTTCTCCGTCCACCTTCGTCCAGGCTTCCTCATGGGTATAGCGGCTGCGCTGTGCCGTAAATCCGAGCTGGAACTGCGCCTCCTTGCCATGGGCAATCTTTACATCCAGATTGGCACCATATACGCGTGCACCGTTTCCGTTGCGGCGCTCCTTGATGACATCCCCTACTTCGTTCTTGCCGATATCTTCGAGCACAAAGACGTGGCGCAGGTCTGTATAGAAACCTTCCACCAGGATGTTTGCCTGCCAGTGACCCAGATGGGCAGTCCAGTCCACCGAACCGCTGTAACTGTTGGAGCGTTCTTCACTCAGGTTATCGGCGAGTTTGATTTGGACTCCCTTGCCGCCTACTGCCGTCACGTGCAAGTCCTCATCGTATGCCTGCGGAGCACGGAAACCGGTAGAATAAGTCAAGCGTGCCTGAAAATCATCTGTCGGCTTGTAGAGCAGGTTGACGCGGGGGCTGAAAATAAGCTTGTCTATCAGGTTGTGCTTGTCCAGGCGGGCGCCGACCAGCATGGTCAGTACGTTCATCTTCCACTCATTCTGCACGAAGGCGCTGGCAATGCGGACATCCTGCTCCATGTCACGATGATAGCCGGTCATGATGTCGTGCAGGGAGTTGTTCTGATATTCCAGTCCGCCGGTGAAGGTGGCGGGGGCAAAGAAGCAGTTGTCCATATTGCCCACGTACATGCCGCCGGCAACCCAGGTCAGGTCTTTCGTCTTGCCGTAGGCATTCATGTTCTTTTGGGCACCATAGTAGCTGTTGCGGTCGGTGTGCTGGATGGAGGTGTAAGCCGAAATCTTATGCTTGTACTCTTTCCAGAACAAATCATAGCTCACGCCTCCGCTATTGATGATATGCTTGGTCTGCTCGGTGATGTCCGTCTCGTGCGGCTGCAAATCGAATTTGTTGCCTCCGCGACGAAGTTCGTTAGTGGTATGGTATTCCAGATTGATGCGGCTGAAATGCGTAGGACGGTAATAGGCGCGGAAACCGAAGGTATTCATGTTCAGCTTGCCCAGCTCGGAAAAGCCATCGCCATCGCGGTCGTAGGGGTTACGGTTGCGGTAACTCTCATAAAAGGCAATGCCGTAAGAATTGTCTTTGGCTACCAGCGACACATTGCCACCCATATATTGCTCCCAGGACTTGCCGTCCATATTGGAGAACATGCTCGATACCTGGAAGGAATTGTTGATGGGGTCTTTGGTTATAATATTGATAGTTCCTCCCACAGCATTGGCGCCAAACAGGGCAGAGCCTCCGCCACGCACCACTTCTACCCGTTCAATCATGTTCACGGGGATTTGCTCCAATCCGTACACACCGCTCAATGCACTGATGATGGGACGGCTGTTTATCAATATCTGCGAATACGGACCTTCCAAGCCATTGATGCGCACCTGGGGGAAGCCGCAGTTCTGGCAGTTGTTCTCCACGCGCAGGCCCGACTGGTAGTTCAGTGTCTTGGCAAGGTCGGTGGAGTTGACCATCTCGAACAATTTGGTACTCATCACATTTACAACTACCGGAGCTGCCTTGCGGCTTACCTCGTTGCGGTTGGCAGATACCACCACTTCATCGGTCATGAAACTCTCCTCTTCCATCGGGAAATGTATGACGGCAGTAAAGTCCTTGCTCACCGTCACTTCCTTCTCTTGGGTCTTGTAGCCCACTGCCGACACACGGAGCTTGTATTTTCTCCGCCGGAAGCTTGCGGAACTCAAATTGTCCTTCTTCATTGGAAACCGTTCCCTGACCACTGCCGATAATCAAAACCGTGGCATACGGTATATTTTCCTCCGTACCTTTCACTATCACATGGCCGGAAATCATATTACCTTCTTTTATAGGATTTACGGCAAAAGCTACGCTGGCACTTACCACTGCAAGTACCAACGCCAAAATGTATTGTTTCATCAAATTAGCGCTCTAAATAAAAAAAATAATTCAAGTCTGAAAAAAGATAATCATCCGAGATGCCGCACTTCGTTCACTGAAATGCCGGACTTCGAGACTAAAATGCCTGGTATCTACATACAAAAAATCCAGGCGTTTTTAAACCTAATGACTATGAAAAAAGAGCGGGAGGAGCGCGAAGGGAAAGGGTACGTATCACTTCCCCCTTAACAGTAGGTGTTGCCGGTTTGGCTCTGAGCATGGCCAGCAAAGGACGCATCGGGTGCTGAATCTCATACACATCCACTCCGGAAGAGTAGAATGCCGACAAATGCCCGATGACCAGAAGGGAAGTCTGGGAGTGAGAGTGTGTGCCATGAAAAGGGTGCGAGTGCGTTATCATCACCCCATTCACATAATGGACGTGAGTGAACGCGGTGATGCTTGCCTGGTACATGATAAACAGTACCAGCAAGCTCAATGCGCCTATAATTTTTTTCTTCTGCTTCACGTCCAAAAACTTACATTATAGATTCTGAGCCGCAAAGATAGTGAATTATTCTTTAACTTTGCCAAACAAGAACTCATAATCACGCATGGAAGCCGGAGCCACCCATTCTTCGGGAATAAACTTCCACTGATTCAGCGCACGCGGTTCAATCACCTTCTTTCGCTCGATGTACTGCATCAGATAATAGCGTAAGTCCTTATCCGTAGAGTGGATGATGCGCTCCTTCAATTCATCCTGCGAGATGCCGGAACCCTTTGTCAGCAATTCGCCGCCACCGTTTCCGCGATAAGAATTCACCGCTACCTTATACATTTTATCCATATCGAACGGGGTACCGTCTGCCATGCTGAGAATGGTTACCTTCTCCCCATCCGGCTTGGTCACATCCACCGTGTAGATAATACCCGCCGCAGAATCGAAGTTGAAACTGAAATTCTTGAATGAGGCCCTATCCGTAGCACCTTCGCGGCGCTTCTCACGGAAGAGAAGGATATGGTCGTCCGGAGACTTCATCCGATTGGTCCACAAATCATACGACATCTCCAAGGCATCGCGTATCTCCTTCCCCGTCAGACGCATGGTGTAAAGCATATTTTCGTACTTATACAGATTGAACATATCGTTCACAAAAATGTCTCCTTTACGGATTTCCGTATCATAGGACAAAGGAGCCGCAAAGAAATATCCGCTCCGCTGATTGCCAACCGCAATTCGTGGATAAGGTCTATAAAAGCGGAAGAACCGAAATAAGCAGGACGTGTGGAGATAGTCTCGGTAAAAGAACCAATTTTCTTGGAAACAAAATTCTGCACAGCTTCATTTTCGGGGGCAAAGCGCTGCATGAACTCTTCGCTGACGCCGTAGTCTTGCGTATCGGACAGTATGCCGTCTATCTTCTTGTCTATAACTTTACCATCACGCAATTTCAAGGTTATGTCCACATTACTTACAACGACACCGTTACTGGCAGGGTCCATTACCAGTACCGAGTCACCGGCTATGTTGCACACCCTCTTGCATTCGCGCGCATGGTCGTGCCCCATCAGGACAATATCGAATCCCGGCACGTTGCACGCCACTTCCACCGAAGCGTTTTCGCGATACTTGCCTCCCATCAGCTGGGCATCCTGGCCGGCATGGAACATACCGATAACCAAATCAGGGCTTTTCCTGCTCACGGATAATCTTCATCCATTTGCGGGCAGTCTCCTCCATATCGTCGAAACGCAGCCCTTTCCACAGATTCTCTGAAAGCCACACGGGGATGGCAGGAGTTATCATACCGAGAACCACAATTTTCACTCCGTCACGTTCCAGCACCTCATAGGGTTTGAAATGGGTTTCTCCGGTAGCAGTATCCACAATATTGGCACCCAATATCGGAAAACGGCAGTCACCTGCCCAACGGTCGAAAACGGTACGGCCGGTCTCTACGTCATGGTTACCCATATTGCCGGCATTATACCCCATGAAATTCATCATCTCCGCTGCCAGATGAGGGGCAACGGTATCTATGTAATTATAATAATAGGCTGTGGGCTGTCCCTGCAGAATGTCACCATTGTCCAAGAGAATCAGATTTTTGCCATAAGCCTCACGTTCTTTTTTTGCACCAAAGCATGCACACGTGCCAGACTGCCGGTTGCCTCCCGGCGGCGTATAAAGTCGTAGGGATAGTAGTTGCCGTGTATATCACTGGTCTGTACGACTTTCAGTTTCACCTCTCTTTCCTGCGCAAGCAGTATGCTTGTCAGGACAAAAATCCAGATAAAAAACAACTAAATCTTTTCATATTTCCTTATTTCTTGTCGGTTCTTATAAGTTCATAGGATGGGTAAACATAAACCGTGCTCCATCCGTATAGGCAGGATCTATCCAAATCTCGCCGCCCCACTTCTCAACGGTCAGCTTACAGATGGACAAGCCCAAGCCGGTTCCCTGCACATATTCGTTCAGCTTCTCGAAACGTTCGAACACCCGTTTCTGTTTGTCCAATGGAATGCCGCAACCGGTGTCAGTCACCGAGAATACTGCAACATTCCTCGCCGTATCCAGCTCCAGCTTCAAGGTTATCGTACCTTCTTTTGTAAACTTGTCCGCATTGGAAAGCAGATTTATCACAACCTGCTGTAAACGCTGCACATCCGTCCGCATCTCCACTACCTCACGTTCACACTCAAATAAGAATTGATTGGTCGACCTGCGTGCCTGGGCCACGGAAGCTACTACCTGCTGGCATATCTGCACTACATTGCAGCTCTCCAAAGAAAGGATGACGCGGTCGGCCTCCAAACGGGACACATCCAATATGTCATTAATCAACCGAAGCAGCAAATCAGAGTTGGTCCTAATAATCTCGAAATAGCCACGCTGTTCTTCTTCCGAGGCTCCTCCGGCAGACAGCACGTCCGAGAAGCCCACAATCGCATTCAATGGCGTACGGATTTCGTGGCTCATATTGGCAAGGAAAGCACTCTTCAGACGGCTGGATTCTTCGGCACGGTCTTTTGCTTCGCGCAAGGCACCCTCGGATACCTCCAGTTCATCCTTCAACTTCTTTGTATGATAATAAAAGTAAAGGGAAACGAACAAACCGCCCAACAGCACCAACAGAACAGCACCGACAGACCAGATATGATACTTGTACTGTTCGTAGAAAGAAGGGGTTACGTTCAGCATCTTTACCGGCTGCGGAAGGCCGGCGATATTCAGTTTCTTTTCCTTCACGAGCTTGCCGTCCAGTATGGTCTCATTCGGAATGACTTCCATATGAGTATTCCCATCCTGCGGGTCAGTCAGCAGACGATAAGATTGCCTTGCCATCTCCTTGCCCAAAGCACGGTAGGCAGGAACGATGCCTGCCACAGCCCAGTATCCCAAACCGGCAGAACTCAAAGAGAATGTGGGCAAGGCTGGAGCAGCTTCCATCATGGCATAAGTAGCATTACGCATAAAATAGCCATCATTCATATCCACGCGCCACGTCCCCATTAATACTGCCGTATGTTCCGGCAGTTCATGCAACCTATCACAAATAGTATATATTGTATTGACACGTCCGTCAAGCAGTATCAGATCCAATTCGGGAAATTTCTTCATTTCCTTCACTACATAAGCTTGCATAGCAACACCACCATAACTGTTGTCTGATATAAAAGCGATATTCTCGGTGTCAGGATACATCTGCTTTACCATGTTGATATTCGCCTCCACATCATACTCATAAACGAAGCCGGCCTTGATAGGTGAATCCGGAAAATCCGTGAAAAAATCTACGGATTCAGGCATCCAAGTCTTCAAATCGATGGTATCTCCCGGCAACAATATGGCGTTCCGGCTGGATAGCGCACTCACTACCGGAGTATTGCCGCGTACTGAGTCTTCCAAAGAAAGGTAGGCAGCCCAAGCTTCCTGCCCAATAAGAACAATCAATGCCGGACTTTTATCATTCTGGTATTTGGATAATAGCCCTGCCATTCTCTTTTCCCAAAAAGGAGCTTCGGAAAAACTTTTGCAATTCATGTTTTCCAATGCAACGGTATTCGTCCCTCCTAAACGTTGGAATTCCTCCATAAAGTCAGAGATATTGCTGGAAGTCCGACCGGCATCCGGATTATAGGAACTGATAATCAATACCGGATGCTCTCCCGTAATCGAGAAAGCAGGCAAAAGGCAGCAGAAAAGCGCTACCACGCATGGTAATATTGTACGATATATGTGTTTCAATTGATTGATTCGTTTAATTGCTCCATAGCTTTGACAAATATAGATAAAAGTTGGAACCTAAAGAAAAAACAACAATTGTTTTTTGTACTTTTGGCACCTATTATAAAATGAGATACAAAATGATACAAGATTTTCATCAAATGATATCTGCCGCTCTCGGCATATCAGAAAGACAAATAAGCCAGACCCTCGGCCTGCTGGAAGATGGAGCGACAATTCCTTTCATCAGCCGCTACCGAAAGGAAGTGACGGGAGGACTGGACGAAGTGCAGATTGAATCCATAAAGACCCACTACGAAAAGCTGAGCGAAACAGCCAAACGTAAAGAAACCATCCTCAACACCATACAGGAACAAGGCAAACTGACCGCCGAACTTCAGAAGCGTATCGAGGAGACCTGGGACAACACCCTACTGGAGGATATCTACCTTCCCTACAAACCCAAACGGAAAACACGTGCCGAAGCAGCCCGCCAAAAAGGACTGGAACCCCTCGCCACCCTGCTGATGCTGCAACGTGAGCCCCATCCGGAGGAACGCGCCGCCGGTTATGTGAAAGGAGACGTGAAGAACGTGGAAGATGCACTGAAAGGTGCCCGTGACATCATAGCCGAGCATGTTAGCGAAGACGAACGTGCCCGAAACAGCGTGCGAAACGCATTTGCCCGCCAAGGCATACTGACCGCCAAAGTGGTGAAAGGCAAAGAAGAGGAAGCGACCAAATACCGTGACTACTTCGACTGCTCCGAATCGTTGAAGCGATGCAGCTCCCACCGCCTGCTCGCCATCCGGCGTGCCGAAGCGGAAGGCCTGCTGAAAGTCAGCATCAGCCCGGACGATGAGGAGTGCGTGGAACGGCTGGAACGCCAATTCGTGCGAAGCAACAACGCCTGCGGACAGCAAGTGGCAGAAGCCGTGCAGGATTCCTACAAACGCCTATTGAAGCCATCCATAGAGACGGAATTTGCCACGCAAAGCAAAGAGCGTGCTGATGAGGAAGCCATCAAGGTATTTGCCGAAAACCTCCGTCAGTTGTTGCTGGCTTCACCACTGGGGCAAAAGCGTGTGATGGGTATAGACCCCGGATTTCGTACGGGTTGTAAAGTCGTGTGCCTCGATGCACAAGGAAATCTGCTCCACAATGAGAACATCTACCCCCACCCTCCGGTCAGCAAGCAGAAAGAGGCATTTGCCAAGCTGCAAATGATGATAGAGTCTTATAAGATAGATGCCGTAGCCATAGGTAACGGAACTGCCAGCCGCGAAACGGAGGAGTTCTTGAAACATCAGCGCTTCAACCGCGACATACAGATATTCATCGTCAGCGAGCAGGGAGCTTCCATCTATTCGGCCTCTAAAATTGCACGGGACGAGTTTCCCGACTACGACGTCACCGTACGCGGTGCTGTGTCCATAGGCAGACGACTGATGGACCCGCTGGCAGAGTTGGTAAAGATTGACCCGAAATCTATTGGTGTGGGGCAATACCAGCATGATGTGGACCAAACCAAGCTGAAAAAATCATTGGACCAGACCGTAGAAAACTGTGTAAACTTGGTAGGTGTCAACCTGAACACCGCAAGCAGCCATCTACTGACCTACATCTCGGGATTGGGTCCGCAACTGGCACAGAACATTGTGAACTATCGCGCCGAAAACGGTGCCTTCACCTCGCGCAAGGAACTGATGAAAGTACCTCGTATGGGTGCCAAGGCGTTTGAGCAATGTGCCGGCTTCCTACGCATTCCGCAGGCAAAGAATCCGCTGGACAATACTGCCGTACACCCGGAAAGCTATTGCATCGTAGAACAAATGGCAAGGGACTTGGGTTGCAGCGTAGCCGAGCTGATAGCCAGCCGGGAGCTGCGTCTGAAGATTAATCCGGAACGCTACCTCTCCCCCACCGTGGGCATGCCGACACTGAAAGACATCCTGCAAGAGCTGGACAAGCCCGGACGTGACCCACGCGGACCGATAAAAATATTTGAATTTGATAAGAACGTGCGCACTATCAACGACCTGCGCGAAGGCATGGAATTGCCCGGCATCGTAGGAAACATCACCAACTTCGGCGCATTTGTCGATATAGGCATCAAGGAAAACGGACTGGTACACCTCTCCCAACTCGCCGACAGATTTATATCAGACCCTAATGAAGTAGTGTCCATTCATCAACATATACGCGTAAAGGTACTCAGCATAGATATGGACCGGAAACGCATACAGCTGACAATGAAAGGAGTGGAACAGAATTAGTGATTAGGGATTAATGGTTAGTGGTTAATGGTTAGTGGTTAATGGTTTCCGTATTAATCATTAATCCCTAATCCCTTATAATAGTGTCTTAAGATAATTACTGTACCAAGCACTAAAAGTAGTGAACACAGAATAGAGCCTTCGAACCCGAAAGTTCCTCCATTTATCAGATTTTCTTCCGGAAAGTGAAGAATCAGCAGATTCTCATTGCTAAATTCATTTCCACTGACTTTATATCCCAAAACAGAACCTTGAATCCAGTTCCAGAACCAATGCAAGGCAATGGGGAAACAGAGGTTGCGCGTGTATATATAGGAAGCTCCCAAGAAACAACCCGCCAGCATGATATTCAAAAACGGGACGAAGGCAAAGCTGGGATTGAAAAGATGCATCAACGAAAATAACACCGCAGAGATAAACAATGCCACAAACTTATTGACGCCTCCATCCAGCATACGCCCTAAAATGAAACCGCGTCCAATAACTTCTTCCGTAACTGCCACTAAAAAATAAAGCAAAAGACTCGACAACAACGAAATGGGAGAAAACAAGACCCCTGCCACTTCCACAGCCCCCAACAATAAAGACAAGCCAAAACCAACTACATACAAGAACACGACAAACAAAGCTCCGTTCAGCAGGCTTCTGCCCCATCCCTTCAAAGACAAGCCCAAGCCCGAAAAAGGAAGCTTCCTGAAGCCCAGCACCATACAAGCGGCAATAAGCCCACTGGCCAACATCAAGACTTCATTCAACATCATTAAATAGACGCTCATCCCACCAGCTTGTGTCTTCAACTCAGGGAAAGCAATCGCAAAAGGTATGGCAAACAAAAACAGAAAAATCATAAAAAGTACAGTAAACAGTACTATATCAACGAATGCCAGCCAAATACGTTTTGTTTTACTCATAGCAACACACTCTTCCTTCACCGTTTCTTCCGTCTCCATTTGTATCTTATTTTGATTAATATCCGACAAAAATAATAATAAAAAGAAAAAACTTCATGTATTCCTGCCGGTTTCTTCTTATATTTGAAAAATCAATCTGGAATCGACAAACATGAAACTAAGAAAAATACTTTAGCCGTTGCCGGACTGGCGTTAATGCTGAATGCCTCGGCACAAAAATCCAAAAGATACTACGTGGCCAAACCTGGCACCCTGGTGGAACTGATGACAGAAGCGGAAGCCAATGAAATCACCCAACTGACCCTGCAGGGCAAGCTGAATGCCGTAGATTTCAGGCATCTACGGGATGAATTCAAAAACCTGCAACTGCTGGACATTTCCAATGCCTCCATCAGCATGTATGCAGGCAGAACGGGACTTATCCAAACCGTTTTTATGTATATCCTGCCAATTGCATTCCGGCATATGCCTTCTGCAAGCAAATGGACGACAGTACATTTGTAGGTAAGGAGACGCTGACCAGGATTATCCTTTCCGACAAGACCAAGAACATCGAAGATGCTGCCTTTAAGGGATGCAAAAATCTCAAGATATGCCAGATACGGAAGAAAACGGCTCCCAATCTGTTGTCCGAAGCATTGGCCGATAGCGTTACAGCCATATTTGTTCCATTGGGATGCAGTGACTCCTATCGTACCAAAAAAGAAATGGGAAACCTTTGCATTCATTGAAGGAGAACCACTGACAGTAAATGTGCAGATTGGTAAAATGGGCAGCCTTGCCAGCGAACTGTTAAGAGCCGGATTTCAGCCCAAAGACGTTAACTTTCTGACCGTTGAAGGAAAAATGGACGAAGCCGACTTCACATTGATACGCGACTATATGCCCAATCTGGTTTCCATCGACATGACCAACAGTAATGCCACTGCAATTCCCGACTATACTTTCACCCAAAAAGAAGTATCTGCTGGACGTACGGCTCCCGCAAGAGCTTAGAAGCATTGGACAGCGTGCATTCAGTGGCTGCGGCCGTTTGTGCGGCACGCTGGTGCTTCCTGCCAGTGTAACCGCCATTGAGTACGGAGCATTTATGGGATGCGACAACCTGCGCTATGTGCTTGCCACGGGGAATAAGATTACCACGCTAGGCGACAACCTTTTCGGCGAAAGCCAAGGCAAAATTATATATAAGGAGAAACAATAACTCAGACTATTCCCCGCCTTAATAAGAACAAAGAGACTCTTTTAATAGCAAAAGAAGGTGTGTCAGAATGATAGCTAAAAATCATTCTAACACACCTTCTTCTTTTTTTCAATATCGCACAAGCCTTTATTAAACAAAAAAGATATGAAAGAAGAATCGTTCCATCATGGTGGAACGATTTTTTCCTCATGATGGAACGATTTAAAATATGCTTATTTAGTCCTTAGCTTCCGTTATCACTTTGTTGCGTACATACGTGCACGCAACTCCTTGATGTGGTCTGAAGTGATGTATTCGTCATACTCCATCATCTTGTCGATAATACCGTTCGGAGTCAATTCGATGATACGGTTGGCAACCGTCTGAATGAACTCGTGGTCGTGGGATGAGAAAAGGATATTGCCTTTATAGGTCTTTAGATTATTGTTGAATGCCTGGATAGACTCCAAGTCGAGGTGATTGGTAGGTGTATCCAGAATCAAGCAATTGGCATTGCGCAGCTGCATACGTGCAATCATGCAACGCATCTTCTCACCTCCCGACAATACGCTTGCTTTCTTCAGCACCTCCTCGCCGGAGAACAGCATACGTCCCAGGAAGCTCTTCATATAGACTTCATTGCCTTCACCGAACTGGCTCAACCAGTCCACCAGATTCAGGTCTGTATTAAAGAATGCAGTATTGTCCAGCGGCAGGTAAGCGGTGGTGATAGTCACACCCCAGTTGAAAGTACCTGCATCCGGTTTCATATTCTCGTTGATAATCTCGAACAGGGCGGTCATGGCACGCGGGTCGTGCGAAAGGAATACAATCTTGTCTCCCTTCTCTACGTTGAAGTTGACGTCGCGGAACAGCACCGTACCATCTTCCAGCGTTTTCGTCAAACCGGAAACTTCCAGAATCTGATTACCCGGTTCGCGTTCGGGCGTAAAAATGATGCCCGGATACTTACGGGATGACGGCTTGATTTCTTCTACATTCAGTTTCTCCAACATCTTCTTGCGGCTGGTAGTCTGCTTGCTCTTTGCCACATTGGCACTGAATCGGCGGATAAACTCTTCCAGCTCTTTCTTCTTCTCCTCGGCCTTTGCCTTCTGGTTCTGCTGCTGACGGAGCGCCAGCTGGCTGGACTCGTACCAGAAGCTATAGTTACCGGCAAAGAGGTTAATCTTTCCGTAGTCGATGTCCACCGTATGCGTACAAACGGAGTCGAGGAAGTGACGGTCGTGGCTTACCACCAGCACCGTATGCTCAAAGTTGGAGAGGTACTCTTCCAGCCAAGTCACGGTCTCCATATCCAAGTCATTGGTAGGCTCGTCCAGCAGCAAGTTATCAGGATTTCCATAGAGAGCTTGCGCCAGCATGACACGTACCTTTTCTTTGTTGTTCAACTCACCCATCAACAGATAATGCTTGTCTTCCTTGATACCCAAACCACTCAACAAGGCGGCAGCATCGCTTTCGGCATTCCAGCCGTCCAACTCGGCAAATTTCTCTTCCAATTCGGAAACCTTCAGTCCATCCTCGTCTGTGAAATCCTCTTTGGCATACAGCACTTCACGCTGCTTCATGATATCCCACAACACCGTGTGTCCCATCATCACCGTGTCCATCACCGTAAAAGCATCCCACTTGAAGTGGTCCTGGCTCAAAACGGAAAGACGCTCTCCCGGAGCCAGCATGATGGAGCCCGTCGTAGGGTCCAGCTCTCCGGAAATCGTTTTCAGGAAAGTAGATTTTCCGGCGCCGTTGGCACCGATGATACCATAACAGTTACCACTTGTAAACTTCAGGTTTACGTCATTGAACAACACTCTTTTACCAAACTGTACTGAGACATTAGAGACTGTAATCATCTTTATATTTACGATTTATTTATTTACAATTTACTATTTAATACCTATTAGTCTGCGAATTGCGAGTGCAAAGATAGTTATTTTTCCATGAATAGACACAGAGAAGCGCTGTCAATCTGACATAAAAGTATTACCTTTGCAGCGTTTTCGGCAAAAACATCCATTTTGGCAAAGTTTTTGCTGGGGTACTGATATCGTATTAACTTAAACCCTTAACAGCAATGAAAGCAAAATCATTTTACAAGAATAATAAGCATAACAATATGAATCCGAAAGAAAAAGAAAACAACCAGGAAGAGGAGCTGAAAACTCAAGCTACTCCTAACGAATGTGACGAAGAAACTGTCGGACAAGAAACTTCACAAGAAAACGAAGCTCCCCTGACAGAAGAAGAAAAGCTCGCCCAGGAACTGGAAAAGGCCAATGAACAGATTGAAGAGCAGAAGGACAAATACCTGCGCTTGTCTGCCGAGTTTGACAATTACCGCAAACGTACCATGAAGGAGAAAGCAGAACTCATCCTGAACGGTGGTGAAAAGAGTATCAGCAGTATCCTACCCATTGTGGATGACTTTGAACGCGCCCTCAAAAACATGGAGACAGCCACCGACGTAGCCGCCGTAAAAGAAGGCGTTGAACTTATCTACAACAAGTTCATGTCTGTATTGGGACAAAACGGCGTTAAGGTAATAGAGACAAAGGAACAACCGCTCGATACAGACTATCACGAAGCCATCGCCGTGATTCCGGCACCCAATGAAGCACTGAAAGGCAAAATTCTGGACTGTGTACAAACCGGTTACATCCTAAACGACAAAGTGATCCGTCATGCCAAAGTGGTAGTCGGAGAATAACATAAAACTGTATGGAAAAAAGAGATTACTACGAAGTATTGGAAGTCGAAAAGACAGCAACGGTAGAAGAAATAAAGAAAGCCTATCGCAAGAAAGCCATCCAATATCATCCGGACAAGAATCCGGGCGACAAAACAGCCGAAGAGAAATTCAAGGAAGCGGCAGAGGCATACGACGTACTAAGCAATCCGGACAAGCGTGCCCGCTACGATCAGTTTGGTCATGCCGGACTGGGTGGTGCCGCCGGTAATGGTGGTCCGTTCGGCGGCTTCAGTGGAGGCATGTCCATGGACGACATCTTCTCCATGTTCGGTGACATCTTTGGCGGACACAGTGGAGGAGGTTTTGGCGGTTTTGGAGGTTTCGGCGGAGGTGGCGGCACACAACAACGCCGTTACCGTGGTTCGGACTTGCGCGTCAAGGTAAAACTGAACCTCAAGGAAATCTCTACCGGCGTGGAAAAGAAATTCAAACTGAAGAAATACGTGCCTTGTACCCACTGTCATGGTACGGGAGCCGAAGGTGACGGCGGCGCTGAAACATGCCCGACCTGTAACGGCAGCGGCACGGTAATCCGTAACCAGCAAACCATACTCGGCACCATGCAGACAAGAACCACTTGTCCGACTTGTGGCGGTGAAGGCAAAATCATCAAAAACAAGTGTAAGGAATGTGCCGGTGAAGGCATTGTATACGGTGAAGAAGTAGTAACCGTAAAAATCCCGAAAGGTGTTGCAGAAGGTATGCAACTCTCTATGGGGGGAAAAGGAAATGCAGGCAAGCACAACGGTATGCCGGGTGACCTGCTGATTCTTGTAGAGGAAGAGCAAGACCCGAACCTGATACGCGACGAAAATGACTTGATTTACAATCTGCTCCTCAGCTTCCCGACAGCAGCCTTGGGTGGTGCGGTAGAAATTCCCACGATTGATGGAAAGGTGAAAGTAAAAATTGACTCAGGTACGCAACCGGGAAAAGTACTCCGCCTGCGCGGCAAAGGTTTACCCAACGTGAACGGATACGGCACGGGAGATTTGCTGGTAAATGTCAGCGTATACGTACCCGAAACGCTGAGCAAGGATGAGAAGAGAGCAGCTGCTGCTTGCTGAGAAAGTAAGCGTGAATAGGCAGCCGGAATCAAAGCGGAAGTACGGTCGTTAAGTCTATTTTCCCATGTGAATGTTTCACAATTTGCCCATAAAGCTATATCCAACCGATCATGAATAGTACGCAGTTTCTTCCAGTTTTCCTTTAAACGGACCAGAGGAAAATCCTCTCGTACACATCCAATCTCATCCTGGTATGCTATGATATCAACTTTCAACTTGGCTAACTGCTTCTCGTATTCCGAGCTATCAAGGTCAGAGTTCACAATACCATAAGGGGATATTAAAATTTTCTTATCCGGTGTCAATGCACGCGCCTGCTTGGTCAGAGCATTGACGGCAAGCACCGCATGCTCCGGAAATATCGGGCACAGACAATCCTCAACCGGCAAATACCATCCATAAAGCGCCTCATGCGTTCCATATATCGACGCCAATTCTTTCATCATGTCCAACTGTCTCTGCTTTACCACCGGGTCACGCAAATTGTCATCCTGATCTTTAGCCCATCCGGTACTCATAAAAACTTTCATCCCTAATCGGGCTGCCGCATCCATAATGGCATCCACCGGACTTTTCCTATTTGCAGGATATACCCACGGCATCAGTTTTGGAAGGATAATATGCCTTTCCTTCATTGGCTACTGCCATAAAAACCAAGTATTCCATCCCCATATCTGATAACTCTCGTATCTTTTGTTCCCACAAATCCGGATCTGTATTGTCAAAATACCGAGGATTGGTATACTTATTACGTACATCCTGATATGCCAGATTTATCCATGTACCGGTGATTGGCTTTACCGACACATCCTTGCAATGGCCTGCTCCTGAGTACAACAAAAAGAGCAGTAGAACTATAGAACCGCTAAAATTTTTCATCTCATGCATATAAATATTTCTACATTAGTGTCCCGTTAAAATGGGACGAGTTAAACAATTAATCAAATAGCCCCGGAATAAGGGGATTATTTAGATCTTTGACATCATTGAAATTAGTCTTATCGAACAGGTCACGCAAGTGGGTTTTGTCAGTCAATGATATGCTGAGAATTTGCAAAACTTCATAGGTTGAGCGTTTCAACTTCATATCATGTTGGACAATAGCCACAAGGCAGTATGTGATAATAGCCACACTGATTTGTATGCGAACAGCGTTCTCTGTTGTGCCCCAGAATTTCTTTATCTTGAGATGCTGCTTGAGCCATTTGAAGAACAGCTCGATTAACCATCTTTTCTTATAAAGATTGGCGATATCCAGTGCAGAAAGTTGTTTTGCATTTGTCAAAAAAAAGTGAACTCACGGTCATCTTCTTCATCGTAATATCGGACGAGTCTGAATGACTCAGGATATTTCTTCTCGGAGAGATAGCCGGTCAGTTTCACTTCCGCATCTGTCATTATATTCTTTGGCATTCTTCGCTTCCATTGGACTGTCTTATACTTTAAATTCGTCTTGGCTCTGACAACAAAGAAAGAGTCTGTAAGATGTATCTTATAGAGTTCTTTAAAGGAATCATAAGCCCTGTCGAAGATATAATAAGCATTTGGTTCATAATGGATTGAAGACAGTAATGTAGAATCATGCTTTGATGCAGTGGTTACGGTATAGAAGGCAGGAACTTGTGCTTCAATGTCATATAAGACATGAGCCTTAACTCCTCCTTTCTTGTTTCGGAACTTTGCCCATGGGAATGTTGCAAGACATAACGGAATCGTTGTTGAATCAAACGCATATTTCTTTCCGGAAATGTCAAGGATGTTGGTCGTCCGCTTCTCGCAGGCTTCTTTCATCATATAGAATGCAAAGTCTTCGAAGATTCTGTAATCACGGTTCTGGTTGGCTGTCGCAAGAGTTGTTTTGGCTATCGGTTCACGACCTAAACCAAGATGATATTGCTTGGCCCTATGCGCCTCGAAAGCAACGATTAAGTCTCGCAGGCTTTCACGGTTACTCAGTTGTCCAAACATCATCGCGAGCATCTGATTCCAGCAAGTAAAATGTTTCACATATCTGTTGCCATCATACTTGCGAACATAGTTGTTAAACTGAGTCCTGTTCAGAAAAGCGGTTAATTGAGAGAATACGTATTTGTCTTGGAACATAGCAGCCATTTGTATTAGACTGCAAAGTTGCAAAATCAAGTCCGTTTCATTTCAAAAAACCGTGTAATTGACTATATTTCAATAATTTCAAAGAACTATTTATCCACTTTTACGGGACAGTAGTGATATTTCTAATCAATTTGAATCTCATCCATAAACAAATAAGGCATTTTACCTTCACCTACATGCCCCTTGGGCAAAGCCATACTCCCCTTGACTACCAGCTTTACATAACGTGCATTTACAGGTGCAAATGTGACGTCATATTTTTCGATGCACCTTTTCTTCACATCCGCTTCTGCCGGAAATGCCTCATCTGCCACATTCACAAACTGCTCATTGTCATCCGAAATAAAGACTTGTAATCCAACGGGGCCCATAATCCATGCATCCATATAGGTCATGGCATTTATACTTAACCGGCTAATTTCAGTCTGCTGCTTCAAGTCAATAAGTACAGTCACATCTTCTCCTAAAAAGCCTAACCAGGCACCGGTAGAGAAATTATCATTCCCCGCCATTCCGTCCACCAATGTGGCAGCTCCTCCGAAAGTGTAATCGGGAGCCGGCTGCACCTGCGTCAATGTAACAGGAAGCAATGTGGCTTTATTAAAGGAAATAGTCTTCCTTATGCAGCTGTTTTTACTATCCGAACGGATAACTGTAGCACGAAAATCAGCAGAAGAGTCAATCGAGACGGGAACAGTATACCTTCTTGAAGTTTTTGATGGTTCTTTTCCATCCAATGTATAGTAAATAGGAGCATTGTCTATAGTGCTTAAAGTGACTGTCATGGCCTTTTTTTCAATATCCGGTGTGAAATCAGCCTTGATGTCATAAAGATGTTTGGCATAATTCCACCCGTTTCTTTGATACAAAGCCAGCAAATTTACAATCCGTTTTGTAAAATCACCATAGTCTTTCTTCTCTGGTTTTGTCCACTGAACTTCTGCCAATGCTGCCATACGGGGCAGCACCATATATTCCGCATGTGCGGCAGATGAAATGTATTCCGTCCAAAGGTTGGCTTGTACGCCGAGTATATGTTCAGCCTGCTCTGCCGTGAGCGCCTCCGTCGGTTCAAGACTATATACTTTTTCAACCGTCAGGCAACCACCGATAGACAACGGTTCGTTTTCGGTATCACCGGTCTGATAGAAGTCAAAATAGCAATGTGTATTGGGAGCCATGACTACGTTATGCCCCATTTTAGCTGCCTTAATTCCTCCGGCAGAGCTCCGCCAAGACATAACCGTGGCATTAGGAGCCACATCACCCTCAAAATCTCATCCCAACCGATAATCTGCTTTCCACGGGCATTCAAGAATTTTTCAATGCGCTGCATGCAGTAACTCTGCAGACGGTCCTCTGCACTATGCTTTTCATCAGCTTTCAGTCCTTCGGCAATGATACGCCTCTGACATTTAGGACATTCTTTCCAACGTATACGAGGAGCCTCGTCTCCACCAATGTGAATGTATTTGAAAGGGAATATTTCTATTAATTCGGTCATCACATCTTCCAGAAACTGCATGGTTTTCTCATTTCCTATGCAAAGTACATCCTCAAAAACACCCCAATCAGGACATACTTCATAAGGGCCTCCCGTACACCCCAACTCGGGATAAGCCGCCAAAGCCGCCAACATGTGTCCGGGTAAATCTACCTCAGGAATGATATTTATATAGCGTTCTTCAGCATACCGGACCACTTCTTTTATTTGTTCCTGTGTATAGTAGCCACCATAACTCGTATTATCGTATTCACCACTTCCCAGATAACCGATTACAGTACGGTTGCGGACAGACCCTACTTCCACAAGTTTCGGATATTTCTTAATCTCAATACGCCATCCCTGATCATCGGTCAGATGCCAATGAAAAGTATTCATATTGTGCAATGCCAATAAATCTATATACTTTTTGACAAACTCCACAGTGAAGAAATGGCGCGCCACATCAAGATGCATACCACGATACACAAAACGAGGTTCGTCTTTCACGATACCGGTAGGCATCAGAGCCATCTTTTCACCGATTCCTATAGGAATGGATTTCCTCAAAGTCTGAATACCATAAAACACACCTTTTTCAGTCTGCCCCTCTATCAGAATACCTTTTGACGAAACAGAGAGTTGATAGCCTTCCTTATTACTTATCTGCGGGGTCAATGCCAATACAATAGCATTTTCCACTTTCTCACCTCCAGCCATTGCTTTTACCGGCAGTACGAAGCCAACAGACTGCCCGATATATTCGGACAAGAATTCCGCATTACGTCTTAGCTGCGGATTACTTTCCGGATAGACCACAACCACCTTATCGTCCAGCCGGAAGGGATTGTCCTGACTCAACTTAATCTCTTGCGGCAGAGGGACCACCGAATAGGATGCCGTCCCTTCACCATGAACATATACTGCAAATTCACATGCAGCAAACAATATCAGTAATCTCTTTATAAACATAAGCTGTATCAAAATAAATTATTATACTACTCAACCTTCTTTTCCGGTAGCTCCCAGCCCATGACTGTAGAAATAAACGGAATGATATTCATAGCCATCTTACGCTGCCCACTATAATTGGGATGCCAGACAGCTCCATAGTCCAACACTTCATTGAAGAGTCCTTCCTTTAGTTTCAACAAATAAATGTTCCTATCATTCATCCCGAAACAGCCTCTTCGTAGAAAGTATAAACTGGAGCAGGAACAGTGCAACAATAGATACAAAGAATGGGAATCTGCCCATAATGCTGGCGTAATTGTTTTAATATCTGTGTATAGGCCTTTACAAACTCACTCCTATACGGCTGCGGTTCAAGAGAAAAATCGTTAGTTCCCAAATTAATGACTACCAAATCCGGACGATATGCTTTGAAATTCCATTGTTCAGCAGAACCTTCGTCAAAAGTTTGGAGCATCTTATCCTTCATCGTAATAGCCGAAACACGTACCGAATCACCATAATTACGGACAGCCCCCCGGCCAGAATGTGCAATCAGACTGTAATCTGCATCAAAATAACGTGCTATTATAGTAGAGAAAGAAAGATTACAGTTTTCCGTCTCCAATCTGAACGGTTCATTCCGGTCTTTCCCCTCCGCACCATAGCCACACGTCAGAGAGTTTCCTACAAACTCGATGTGACGGGTCCGGACTTCAGGCTCCTCCTGCAAATAGCCCGAAGCTGCCAAATGAAACTGATAGAGAGTGGTCTTTCCGAATTCACCCTCCGTGCGTTTCTGTATGCGCAGGCTATGGAGTCTACGACTTACTCCAGAAACGAAGTCAATCACAGTATCTGTGCCACAAGCTTTCACTACCGTATGCAGTTTGCCGTCGACAAAAACATTGTAATAGCTCGTCCCCGTCTCGGATAACCTTATAGAGAGTTTTCCTCCCGCAAAACGAGTCTCCAGATAAGTTCCTACCCAGTCAAAAGTCACTGAACCATCTTCTTGCACTTGGGTACGCCCTACATATCGTACGGCAGCATCACTTCCTTTAACTGTCCAGCTTGTATTTTGCGCATTCGCCCCCGGTAAACCACACAAGCTTGCACAGAAAACAAGTATCCATAAATGACAATATCTCATAAAAAAATCATTTCCAACGAATCACTGGACACGTTGTTTATAAACTCTACCAAAGCGGTCGGTCACCCGGACTTCAATATGTGCTCCGGCTTTTTTAGGAGTAGCCCGGAAGAGATGCTCCGTCTTTACCGGACTAATCCAGTCGTATTCAACTCTCTCCTTGTCCGCACAAATAGCTTTAGCCTCAGGATCGTATCCGGTAAAACGGCTCATTTCCCCCTCCTCTTGCCATCCTCATACCACTCTACCTTCCACAAATAATCCCAGTTCCAAACATTGGCAATAATATCCAACGGATAATCATCACAACTTCCTATGGGATAAGTACGAAACTGATAATCATCAGGATAGCCGGCACTCTTATAACGCCATTTCACATCCGTCCCATCTACCTCGTAAACCCCATAACCGACCGGAGTGCCATCCATGCAAATATCAGCTTTCCACCAGATACCACATACGGCAGCCGTATTATGCTCCATCAAACTATCATTAAAACAGACATTCCAGTTGAAATGCGTATGTCCGGAAATAATATGAGCATTATATCCTTTCAACAGGTCGTACAGTCCGGAAGCATTGCTCGTCTCATCTTGTATCAAAGTATTCCACTTCAATTCCGGAGTAAGGCTTGTGGGGATATGGACAATGACAAACACAAGGCTCCCTTCGGGTACATATTTCAGGTCTTGCTCCATCCATGCAAAAGTACGTTCATTGATATAACCTATATATTGATAATCGCGATTTACATAAAAATTATTGTTCAACACAATATAATGCGCTTTACCTTTATTGAAAGAATAGTAGGTTGGACCAAAATAATTTTCAAAAGTCTGATATGAATATTCAAAAGTACGTCCGCCATAAGTCATATCATGATTACCGATGGTACGATAAACAGGAAAACCTAAAGAAGCAACCGTATCGATGTAGGACGGATATAGCGAAGGAGTATCACCGACAATATCACCACAATCTATTCCAAAAACGTCCCACTCCTTTGAATAAGGTTCGACAAACTGATGCATATCCTGCAAAAACGAGGATATGCCTTCACATCCCTTTCAGAAGTCATTTGTACATCCGCTTGTACCAAAAACAAATGCTTCTCGTCATTCCGGGTGTTTCTTTTTAGCTCAAAATTATACTCGCTACGGGAAACATCCACTTTTTGAAAAAAATAAAGGAATGGTCCGTTCCGCAGCAGGTACAAAACCAGCAGGAACAGTCAAATAGATAAAACGGGTATCTCTTTTCTTCTCAAGCATATAATCTCCCTGCCCATCGGTCAAAGTACAATCAATGCCGTCTGTAACAACTACTCCTGGCAATCCTTTGCTTCACACAAAACCTTTCCATAAATGTCCTTTCCGAAAGAATCACAGGTATGGACTCCCAGAACAATTATAAAAAACAAATATTGTATATATTTCTTCATACTATAAAATGTCATTTAACTAAAGACAATGCTATCTTTTCTGATTCAGTTCCACAAATATCATAAGAAGTTACGGAATATGTACCAAGCTTCCCTTGAATATTCCATTTATATCTGCATACATTGTTATGGTCATATTGTACATTACCTATTAAAACGTCATCTCTATATACATGATATCCCATCACTCCCTTCTTTTCTTTCGCCGGTTTCCATTCAAGAATCACTTCATCTTTATTTTCATCAGTATATATCCTTAAATTCGAGACTGGCAAAGGAGATTCACAAATAGGCAGAGTCCCTTTCTGTACATATTCCACATATGAATTATGTATTAAGGGGTTCTTCAAAGCAGGGCTATAATAGTGGCTGTAGGCAAATGAAATAAATCCGGAGACATAGGGACGCAGCAAATCCATCTGAAGCTTTAAACGACCCAAAGGTGCAACTGTCCAGAAACGTTGGTCGAACATCTCGATATTTGCCCAAAAATGGATTTTAGGGAAAGAAGGTATAGCCTTTGACAAACTCTTAAACCATTCTGCTACCACATCAATGGTAAGCCAACCTGCTCCGACACAATCTTGAGGAGCAAAAATATCTCCGTCCTTAAAATGGGCCTTTGATAATATATACTGCCACATACGGGAACACTCTTCAGGGGTGCCTGCCTCACTATTCATGAAAGGAGACAGCAAGAAAGGCATATCTTCCGTATGTTGATGAAGAAAATCCAAATTCACATTAAGTGCATCTATCAGACAATCCAGATAAAATTGCTTTTTACAACAAGAATTGACAACCTCCCAAACCCAATACCAGCCATACATCGTATCAGAATACCTTTCTTTATAGCAATTTATCAGTTCTTCTGCAACTTTATTCCCTAGTTCCATCTGTCCCATTATCCATTTTGGAGTAAGAGAATCGACATCCCACCAGCCTTCATTAAAATTTAATCCTACAAAAACCTTAAATCCAGCTCGTTTTGCATTACGTAAGCAGTTCTCCAGCAAATCATCACTTCCGCTTTTTATGTCTGGAAGTTTTGAAGGATACACCGCTTCCGTTTTTCCTTCTTTAGAAGTATGGACCGTATGCATAAAAATCAAGAACTCCAAACCAGCCTCCTTCAAAGTCTTGAATTCTTCTTGCCAACGGATATCATTCCATTGTGTAACCAGATGAGGCTGTATAAATGAGCCTTTTATAAATAGGCTATCTCCAGCATTAACCTGCAAACAAACAGAAGTGATTAGAGATAAAAATATAAATATGTATTTATGCATTGTGGTATTCATAACTGTAAATAAGGAACTATCTCTCCAACTCTACATCTTCAAGATAGTTCCCGGGAGTGTGTTAAGTTAACATTTGAATATATTATTATTTATAACGTTGGGTATCCCACCAGACACGTACATTCATGCCATCGCCTTGTCCTTGGTTTAAACTAGATGCTGTAGCATTTTCTTTATTATCACGACGTTCTGCATCACAATAACGTATCTTCTTAATGAATTCACCATTGCCCGGATTGATAGCAGGATCATCACTTTGAGAAATTGGCATTAAAACGGGGTAACCAGTTCGACGACATTCAGCCCAGGCTTCAATCCCATTAGGATAAAGAGCCAGCCACTTCTGAGTAATGATTTTCTCCAATTTTTTCTCATCTGAATCCGTATTACTCCAAGCAACATTACCCGTAGTAAGATAAATCTCATCATTATCTGTGCTATATAAGCTGGCATCTACTCCATCACGTTCTTCTGCCAACGAAGCACGAATACCATTTTCATAATTGTTCTTTATATCTCCAGCACCACTCCATCCGCGTAAAGCAGCCTCGGCTTTCAACTGGCAAACTTCTGCATAGTTCATTACCTTAAATGGTGCACTACGGTATTGCTCGGGGCGTTACCATCCATTCTATTGGCATTCCAGTCTGGAAATGCTTTCAATCCATATACACAAGAATTATTATCCGGAGAATTTGCTATGTAACCATCAACATCTGCAGCCAATAATTCTGCATCCGTACGCCCACTAGGAACACCCTGAAACTGCTCTCCTTTAAACGAAGGCTTGGGCGCTTTCTGATTGTTCTTATACCCTACCGTCTGTCCAAACCAAAGAGGCATACGAGGATCGGCTACTGTACTGGACTTTTTCAGAATATTCTCCATCGTCTTACTCATTGTAAAAAGCAATTCCAGTTACATATCATATAAAGAGGATGTCCCCAGCCACCAGCAGCAGTTATCCTCATATATGCATTATCATCATTACTTTCCATTACCCCTGATTGCAAAGCTGCCTCTCCTTCTGATTTTGCCTTATCCGGGTCGATATAAGAAAGCCGCAAAGCGTAACGTAAACGAAGTGAGTTTGCAAATTTTATCCATTTCTGGATATTACCGGCATACACCAAATCATTATTTTCTCCACAAGGTTCTTGACCCGCAAGATTTTGCTTCAATATATCGACAGCTTCCGTCAATTCATTGAATACATCATAATATATATTCTTTTGTACATCATATTTAGGAGAACTGCCCCCAAGCCCAGCTTCAGAATATGGAATATCACCAAAAGTATCTGTCATCCCTATTGTTCCATAAGCTACCGTTATTCTTACCATCTGACAGTAATTCGTATATGATGGCGTTTCCGCTGCCATCGCTTTTACTTCTTTCAAATGCTTCAATGTAGTATAATAAGGAGTCCAATATCCGGGTTCAGCCCATCCATCATTATATCCATATCTATCAGAAGTCCATCCTTGAACAGTATTTGTGAAATATTGGCAATACATTTGTGAATGCAGATTATCGCCTCGCTGATAGGGGGTAGCATCCAGATTAACCCCAGTTTCCTGAACAAAGGGTAAAATGTATGCCGGACTCACATTTACCAATGATGACGGGTCAGTATTCATTGATTCAAATCTGTCTGTGCACGCAGAGAGTGCACCTAATGCCAGACAGCCTATTAAAAATTTATTATATAATTTCATAATTATCCAATTTTAGAATTTGACATTTAATGAAAAACCAAACGAACGTGTTGGAGGCAATGAACCAAACTCAAATGCTTGAGCATAATCTTCACGGGAAAATGCAGATTCTGCATTTACAGGAGCATCCTTGTAGAAGTAGAATAAATCCCGCGCCACCGCAGATACTTTTACAGCCTTTAACGGAGTGTTCCTTAACCACAATTTAGGCAAGTTCCATCCTAATGAAAGTTCACGCATCTTTACGTAAGTTCCATCATACATAAAAGCTTCTGCAATACCTGTAGAACCACCAATGTTAGCATAGTATTCTTCAGCTGTCACCTGTTTCGTGTTTTCATGTCCCGTAGACTCGACAATACCTTTAACTACCATGCCATCACGTCCCTCCAGAGTTCTTTGTGAGTTACCGGTATAACAAGCATAATTATCTGTCATAGAAATAAAGTTTCCGCCATAACGTACATCAATCAGAGCACCGAATGTAATATCCTTCCATTGTAAAGTAGTACCTATGGAACCGGTCCATTTAGGAAGCATATTACCGATTACCTTATCCGTTTCTTTAATGGGAAAACCATTGTCATCAACTAAAATATTCCCATTAGCATCACGCTTAAAAGCGTTATTTGCTACAATGTCTCCAAACTTACCACCTTCTTCAACAACCACCGAAGCAATACGGGTCGATCCCAGAGTATAACGTTTCACAGATTCGTCTAATTCAACACATTCTGTACGGTTCAATCCCCAATTTAAATTCACATCCCATTTCCATGTTTTCGTCTGTATAGGGGTAGCAGAAATCATTAATTCATATCCATAACTTTTCATCTTTCCAGCGTTAATGATTTTCGAAGTATATCCTGAAGTTGCTGGTATATTAATAGACAAAATTTGATTTATAGTTGAAGAATTGTAATAAGTAAAATCAATTCCAAAACGATTTTTAAATAAACGGAAGTCAAATCCAACTTCATAAGAATTTGTCTCTTCCGGTTTCAAATCGCGAAGCGGATACGTATCTGGTAATTTCATTTCAAGAACAGAACCACCATTAACCATACTGCTGAATGAACTATACACATAGTCCAATCTGTAAGGACTGGTATCATTTCCTACTTTAGCCCAAGAACCACGTACCTTCAAATAATCAACAAACTCTGGCAGTTTCACCATTTCCGAAACAATGCCACTCAAACTTACTGAAGGATAAAAGTAGGACCAATTAGACGATGGAAGCGTAGAAGACCAGTCATTACGTCCTGTAACATCTACATATACCATGCTTTTATAACCAACACTTACATTTCCAAAAACAGACTGAATCTCCTTTTTTGAATAACTCTCAGAAGCCAACCTTCTTTCTCCATTCCCCATATAAATAAATCCTGGTATTTGGAAATTACCTGCATCCCCAACCAACCCCTCATAAGTTGTATTATAAATAGCAGTACCCAAATTGGCCGTTACAGAAAAATCTCCTAATGTTTTATTAAAATTCAGCATCAAATCAGCATTGAACTCTTGATTAGTAGATTGGACATGAGCATATTGGGAAGTTGCATTAGAGCCATCACTCAAATATATGGCATAGACTTTTCTCTTATCATTATACCAATCCATACCAATGCGTCCCGTCAAATTTAAATAGTCAGTAATACGAAGAGATGCACGAATTTGTCCCAACAAACGATTGCGTTGATTGGTATTTCCATTTTCAGGCATAATTAATCCATAAGGATTACTATAATTTTCTGCTGGCCCTGACCAGTTAATGACCTTATTATTACTGTTAATAATATTTGTACTCAGATCTGACAAACGAATACCACGAGGCAAATTAACAAGCTGTGTCATTGTACCATATTCACCTTGGGCAGGAGCATTGTTTACCTTCTCCCGCATAAAATTTATCTTGGCCCCAATGGTTAAAAATTTATTCTTGAATTCAGTATTCAAATCATAATATTGACGGTTTATAGAGTGATTCGGAGTAATACCATCATTTCTCGAATCTGTAAATGAAAATCTACCCGTAAGGTTTTCACTTCCTGCAGAAGCTGTTACTGTATTGGAATACTGAACACCGGTATCGTAAAATGCTTTTATGTAATCTTCCTGAGGCAGTAAAGCATAATCACCATAATTAGTATCACCATATATTGCATTACGCCAGTTGGTTACCATCTGCCCTTCCATTTTAGGCCCCCAACTTCCTCTGGCTGCAGTACTAAAATTACCTCCAGAACCCTGGCCATAAATATTCTGATAGTCATAAGTATTATAAACGGAACTAAACTCAAAATTACCATTATATTCTATTTCCAAAGGTTGCCCTTGTTTACCTTTTTTAGTAGTTACAATAATTGCACCACTCTGAGCTCTGGAACCATACAGTGCTGCAGCATTTGCTCCTTTCAATACAGAAATACTCTCTATATCTTCCGGATTAATTTGCGAGGCAGCTCCATATCTATCCACACCACCATACTCATTGGCAGCTTCCTGAACTCCATCATTAATGGGCACACCATCCACCACCCACAAAGGTTGGTTATTACCGCTAAGAGAATTTAGGCCACGCATAATAATACGGGTTGACCCTCCCATCCCCGTACCAGATTGAGCAATTTGCACACCAGCTATTTTACCTTGCAGCATGTTAGCAACACTAATAGATTTGTTCTCTATCAAAGCATCCGTCTTCACTTCCTGCATAGCATATCCCAATGCTTTCTTCTCGCGCTTTATACCTAAAGCTGTCACCACAACCTCATTCAATTGTTCTGCTTCAGGCTCCATTGTAATACGTAAATCAGATTTCTCCCCCACTTGTATAACAACATTTTTATAGCCAATAAAAGAAATGATTAAAGTAGCATCTTGATTGGGTAAAGCTAAACTAAAAAATCCATCCGAATTAGAGATTGTTCCGGCTGTAGTTCCTTTCACTACGATGTTAGCTCCAGGAATAGGTTCTCCCATTTCATCTAAAATAGTTCCTTTTACCACCTTCTTGTCCTGCTGCTGGACATCAAGCGCTTTGTTTAGTGGCGTATCTGCATAAGCATTAATACCACCAATGCAAAATAATCCACAGAAAAGGATTGTTACAGTTTTTTTCACCATCCTTTCATGTCTCAAATTGTTTTTCATAAGCTCATTAGTTTAATTAATAATTCCAATATATCATCACTTTTTACTTAGGTCTTCTAAAACTTGCCAACATTGGTACAATCCTCTTGGCACATGAAAACATCCTTTCCATTTACCACCTTTCAATGGTAATAATACTTCTCCCCTACGATTCAAATATCCAAACCATTCCGGATATTCAGAATCTTTGAAATGACTCCAAGTATAATCATGCACTTTTTCAAACCATTCCAAGCATTTTTCATCACCAGTCAACTGATAACCTTTCAACATGGAAATCAATGTCTCGATATGAACCCACCACAACTTCTGATCCCACTCCAGCTGCTGTGGAGGGAATCCCTTGCGGTCCATAAAATAAAAAATACCACCATATTCTTTGTCCCAACCATATTCGGCCATCGTCAAGGTAATATCCTTGGCTTTTTTAACCAACTCAGGACGATTTAAGCGCTTACCTAAATCCATAATAAACCACATGGCTTCAATATCATGCCCAGGAGTAACCTGACGTCCTTCAAACGAATCAGAAAGTTTTCCATCAGTAAGAACATTTTCCACAATAATCCCCCCTAATTCCGGACGATAAAAAACTTCCATCACTTCATGAATGCAAGTATCGATTGTCTCCATTAAAAAATTCTCACTCAAAAGATGTTCGATTTCTAAAGACAGATTACAAAGAATCATTGGCAGAGCAAACCCCTTTAGATTACGAGTTCCCAAATGAAGTTTATTCCATTTACCTTTAGGGTTACCCACTTTCGATAATACAATGTTAAAAGTTCTTTTGGCAATATCTGCATATTCCTGGTTGCCAGTAGCCAGACTTAGTTGTCCAAAAGCCATTGTAGCAAAAGTGTAGGAGAAAATATTATAAGGCTCCACCAAAGGATTCCCATTCCGATCTAAAGAAAAATACCAATTATAGTTACCATCATGCCCATATTTTTTCAAGAATTCACCTCCTTGAATCGCACAATCAAGCCATTCTTTACGTTTTTCCACTTTATTGTAAAGCATTGAAAACATCCAAACTTGGCGGCCTTGCAACCAGATGAATTTATCCGTATCAAATACTTCACCATCACGATTCAGACAAGTATAGTAACCGCCCCATTCAAGATCTTGCGAATGAGATAACCAAAAAGGGAGTACACTATCGAAAAGCTCACTTTTGTATTGCTTTGCTAATTGTTTAAATTCCATAATTTATAATTTAAATAAGGTCAATTATTTTTCCATCCAATAACGTTCTATTTCTTCCAAAGATTTACCAGTAGTCTCAGGAATCAATTTCCACACAATCAGAATATAAGGCACACACATTACAGCAAACAAAAGGAATGTTCCAGCAGGAGTAAGGTTCTGAAGCATCCACGGCGTAAGCTGTCCAACAAGATAAGTTCCTACCCACAAAGCAAATCCAGCAATAGACATAGCTATTCCACGAACACGGATAGGGTACATTTCCGAGAGCAGCACAAAAATGACTGCACAAATAGAGATAGCACAACAAAAAACATAAAACAAGAAAAAGAATAACAAGAAACCGTTTGGTAAATCAAAAGTCCTCGCAAAACGGAAATAAAATCCTATTAACAACAAGGAAATAACCATACCAGAAACTCCATAATATACAAGCTTTTTGCGGCCTACTTTATCAATAATAAAGACCGCAATGATTGTAGTTACTGCATTAACGATACCTACCAATACTTGGCTGAACAAAGCATCTCCTCCTGACAAACCCGCCTCTTCAAAAATAGAAGGCCCATAATAAAGAACAGCATTTACTCCCATAAATTGCCCAAGGATAGCAATAGCAGCACCTATCAATACAGCTTTAGAGATTCCCGGCTGTAATAGAAGCTTCCATTCGGACTTGGACTCTGATTGAATAACAGATTTTGTTTCTTGCAGTTGTCCTGCAGCCTCATGCTCAGAGAGATATATTTTCCGGAAAATACTTCGCGCCAAACCATCGCGCCCTTTCAAAACCAACCAACGAGGACTTTCTGGAATGAAAAAGATAATAAAGAAAAATAATAATGATGGAATACTGGAAAAACCCAACATACCTCTCCACACTTCCGAAACAAAAAATTCTATGTACCCAATCAGCACCTAAGGTAATCCCGCTTTGAGAAAAATGAAGTAACTGGAAGTTTGCCAGATATGCACCTAAAAAATCCGATAGTAACAGCCAGTTGGTACAAGAAACCAACCTTCCTCGATATTGGGCTATTGAGACTTCCGATATATATAATGGAGACACAATAGAAACAATTCCGATACCAATTCCTCCCAATATACGTGCAAAAACCAACTGCTCAAAAGAATCAATGAAGGCGCACCCGATACCCGACACCGAAAAAAAGACAGCAGCAATTAACATCGTCATCTTACGGCCCCACATGTCACTCAGTTTACCCGCAAACAGTACACCAATTATAGAACCAATTAAAGCACATCCCACAAACCAGCCCACTTGAATCTCATCCAATCCGAATTGGGCTGTAACCTGAGATATAGTACCGGAAATGACCGCGGCATCATATCCAAACAAGAAACCGCCTATAGCAGCCACAACAGACAAGAACGTCAAATAAGAAAAATTTACATCTGATTTCATACCTATTACATCTTTATTTACTACCTGATTTCAAAATATTCTTTATATCTATCATATAAATGCCCTGCTTGCAAATAGGCTGATTGAGGACTCATGAAATGAGAAAATTCAAAAGTAATAGCCTTGTCATAGCCAGCACGTTTAGCCGCTTCCAATTTCATCCGGAGTTTATCAAACTTAATGGGTAAGAAACGAATAGGCATATCCCGATCAAATGTCTCTGCATTAGTCCAACATTGCATACCGTACTTATCCGCCAAATGCTTATTTACTGTAAAAAATGCATCTAATTCATCGTAATCGATATGTCCGTCCTGAAAAGCACAAGCATCTACTACATCATGAATGCCATCAAATATTTCATTCCACTCCTTTTCATGCTCTTCTACAGAAACAGCATCTGCTTTCGTTATCTTATCTCCACTTACCATTACCGCTTTCTTCCCATCAATCCATGGAGATATAAAAGTAGGTAAACCACCAGAGACATCTTTACATTGCTTACCCATGGAATAAAATGCATCAATGGCTCCTTTGGTCTTACGACTAATCTCACCGCTAATGTACCATCCACCAAAACTTTTATAGCGTTCACCATACTGATGCCAAACCTCATCAATAACATATTTATTATCTTCAATTTCCCAACTTAAATCACCAGTGTCCCAATAACGTCCGGAATCATACAAACCGAAATAAAATTTCATATCATATTTAGCTGCCAAACTCAAAAACATATCTACTAAATCAATGGAAGGCATATAACACCCTTTCTTCAGTAAATACTTGGAAGGATAAGTAATAAATTTCCGATATCCAGAACGTATCAGGATAACTGCATCAATACCAATCCCTTTCATATGTTGAAAGTCCAAATCCCATTCTTTCATTCCCCAATTTTGATGAGGAATATCATGCGAAATTTCATCTAGAAAAGTTCCGGTTATTTTCAACCCATTATTCTTTGGAACAATCAAGGTATCTCCCAAGTCAGTTCCTGATATAGGAAATAGGCACCCCTCTTTGTTTGATGCAGTACTCAAAAAGGAAGGAGCTGCAAACAGTGAAGCTCCGGCTAATACTGACTTTTTCAAGAAATCTCTTCGGTCATTTGTTTTCATTTGTTGTAGGTCTTTCTTAGTATTCTTCTATTTAATCTGCCACAAATATAGATATATTTATTAATTAGACAATATTTAATAAAAGATTTTATTATATTAAACTCAGTAATTAACCTTTTTAATTAATATAAGATAAATAAATAATAAAATAAAGGGGAATATATTATAAAACCACATGCAAATAAGAGTAGTTACCAAATAATTTTAATATCTTTGGCAAGGATACACAAAGCAACCATTATGAAGCAAGAATTATTAAAAGAAATAGAAATGGGGAGCAAAAATGCTCTGCTAAAAAAGGAAATCATTACACATTATATATATAATGGTAGTTCCACTATTACTGATTTATCCAAAGAGCTGGATTTAAGTGTGCCTACAGTAACCAAATTTATCAGCGAAATGTGCGATGATGGCTATATTAATGATTACGGAAAGCTAGAAACTAGTGGAGGACGTCATCCCAGCCTCTATGGACTCAATCCTAAATCCGGTTACTTTATAGGAGTAGACATCAAAAAGTTTGCCATTAACATTGGACTTATTAATTTCAAGGGTGATATGGTAGAACTGAAAATGAATATCCCATATAAGTTTGAAAATACCCAGGAAGCCTTGGAGAAACTATGTAAACTCATCAGTAATTTTACAAAGAAAGCAGGAATCAATCCAGAAAAGGTATTAAACATTTGTATCAATATATCAGGGCGAGTTAATCCTGAATCAGGTTACAGCTTCAGCATGTTTAACTTTTCCGAACTTCCGTTAGCAGAAGTATTAGCCAAGAAAATCGGATATTCCGTTTGTATAGATAATGACACTCGTGCCATGACTTATGGAGAATATATGCAAGGATGTGTCAAAGGAGAAAAGAATATCATCTTTGTAAATATAAGTTGGGGACTTGGCATTGGAATCATTATAGATGGAAAAGTTTATACCGGTAAATCTGGATTTTCTGGAGAATTCGGACATGTCAATGTATTCGACAATGAGATTCTATGCCACTGTGGCAAAAAAGGATGCTTGGAAACAGAAGCATCCGGTTCTGCTTTGCATCGTATTTTGTTGGAACGTATCAACAACGGAGAATGTTCCATATTATCCAGTCGTATAGCCACTAAAGAAGACCCACTCACACTGGACGAAATTATTGCAGCAGTAAACCAAGAAGATTTACTCTGTATTGAAATTGTGGAAGAAATTGGCCAAAAGTTAGGAAAACAAATTGCAGGATTAATCAATCTATTCAATCCTGAACTGGTAATTATAGGAGGAACACTGTCATTGACTGGGGATTACATTACACAGCCTATAAAAACCTCTGTGAGAAAATATTCTCTGAATCTAGTAAACAAAGATTCGGTTATTATAACTTCCAAACTAAAAGACAAGGCGGGTATTGTAGGGGCATGTATGCTTGCACGAAGCAGGATGTTTGAGAAAATATTCAAAAAGTTCAAGAGCCTGTTTGACTAATAACATGGTACATAAAGAAGCCTCCCGGTATACAATAAAATATATCGGGAGGCTTTCTTATGGGTTTATCGGGGAAAATGTTAAAGCTCCAACATCCGCTTCATAAAAGCCTTTATTCCCTCTGCATCAGAAGCCTGAGGAGCCCACGAAGCCAAATCCTCTGAGGGTAGAGGCTGATATGGGCCTTTTTTAATTTCAAAAATAACGTACCTGACTCCAAGGCAATAATACTATGCCATGTATTAGAAGGAATCTCCAGACCATATTTACCTTCCGAAGGATTGAGGCATACCTTATCTGTTACATTACCGGCATCATCATAAAAAAATGCCAGCAGACTCCCACGCAAAACCAGATAAGTTTCTTCCTTATCTGTATGACGGTGAGGAGGAAGATAAGTTCCCGGTTCCAAAGCATTCAGCAACCGATGAATAGGAGCATCCATAGACGCATGAAAATTATAATTCATACGTAAACGAGAATTCTCCTTAGCTTGTGAAGTAACGGTATCCAGCAGCTCTTCTGTTATCAGCTTCATCATAACTTCAGCAATTGGGCAAACTTGGCAGGAAGTTCTGCTTTGCCCGCCTCAATAGACAAACTTTTTCCTTCATTATCTACTAATATAGCAGCCTTCTGCAAGGAAGCCAATGAGGCAACTTCCGACACATTACCGGCAACAAACAAACATCCGGAAAAAAGAGGAGTAATCACCTTCCGGGTATGCCCTTTCCATTTTACAAACACAGCCTGCATCGGGCAATATGTAGTATATCCCGCAGCATTCAAACGCTGCATCAACTTATGTTCAGACTTGGGTGCTGTGTACAATGCATGCCAGCACATCATATCATTATCCGTCATCATATTGTTTGCTTTTTCCATCCCTTTAATAAATCTTTTACAAATAATATCCATCCCACACTGCCGACACCTGCCAAGAACATGAAGCCGATCAAAATCATCAATTTATTGGGCTTTGCAGGCTTCAAAGGTACCGTAGCCGGCTGGACAACCGTATATACCGGTGTAATCTCCTGCACCTTAGCTCTTGCCATCTGCAATTGTTGAGACACTTGTGTATATACTTGATAGGCTAAATTCATTTCATTCTGTAAACGCTCTTGCTCTGCGCGATAACTCAGCAATATTATATTCTGGTTTGCATCTACAAAATTTGCGTATTTCTTCTGGGCAGACTCATAACTGGCCTTTGCTTCTCCATAAAGTTTTTCGGTAAATGCCAAATCATGACGAGCTTTATTAGTTCGATAATCTGTGATGTAGTTCTGCAGGCAATGCATCACGGTATCCGTCAGCGAAGCAGATATCAAAGGATCCTGCATAGTAACAGACAAGGTTGTCACACCTGTCTTTTTGTCTACGGAAACAGAGATACGTTTACTTAAAGCATCTGCAATGGCAGACTCATCTCTAGTAAGACGAAAAGGATCCAGCTTTGCATCCCCCTCTTCCGGTTCATCCTTAAACAAAGACAATGTCCATCCCAACACCTTAAAAGGAGCGGAGAAAATTGCACTCCACCAAGGAGAACGCTGTTCTTCTTTCAAATAAGCATATAAAGTCGTGTCTACTTTTGCTTTCTGATCCTTGACTTTAACATCGAACAGTTCAATCAGAAAAGGAGTAGAACTTACAATATCAGGATAAAGTTCGGGTGACAAAGCATCTTCACCAGAAGAAGTACCCAAATTGATACCCGCCATGGCTGCAAGGGCTCCCATACTTCCGCCACCAGATTTGCCACCACTCTCTGGAGCCAACGTCACACTTGTAGAGTACTCCTTAGGAATACTAAATGCAACAACCAGTCCAACAAGGGCAGCGATACCACACGCCTTAAAAACCAATTTGCGACTAGCCCATACTTTCTGGGCCAGTTCTATCAAATCTATTTCTTGTTCCTCAGGTTGTGGAGAAGTTATGTTTTGTATTCTTTCTTCGCTCATAATTCAAATTACTTAAAGAGATTAACCATAGTCGCAATCATCGCTGCAATAGAAGCTGTCGTACTTCCCATTCCCAGAATTTCAGTGGTAGTCATCTTCCTTTTCTGTTCTTTACTTGGAACAATTATTTCACAACCTGGTTCAATGGCTTTCTTGTTTCCTGCTCTTAAACGAGAAACTGTACCATTCATGTATATTACATAGACCTTGCGTTTCTTGGCGTCATTACCAAAGCCACCAGCCTGGTTGATGTAATATTTCAAGCTTTCACCCTTTTTATATAAAACTGTATTCGGATACATTACAGCACCGTTGATTTTCACTGTACTTACGTACTCCGGAACAAATAATACATCTCCCTCGCGAAGCACCATATCAGCATCTGAACCAGGATTTTTCAAGGCCTCTCCCAGATTTATACCTACAGAATAGGTATCGGACAAATCCAATCTTTTTACAGATATGGAATCTCCGCCTCCCGCTTGCGCCATACGCAGAGCATCTTCCTTACGGCGGAATTCTTCTTCGGTCATCCTACGTATAAGACGCGCTCCTTTTATATAAGCATCGGGAGTTACTCCACCAGCCTTAGCTATCAAGTCACTCAAACGTTCATTCTTTTTCGATAGTGCATAATTACCGCTAAAAAGGACTTCTCCGCCCACCATAACATTCTGTTGTTTAAAATAGGACGGACTCTTACGAACATAAATTTCATCAAAAGGCTCAAGATGGAAATCCTGGCTTCCTTCTCCCACCAATAAGCCATCTTTCAAATCAAAAGAGAAATTCTGGCCTACTGTAGTACTGAAAGATGTACTCTTCGGATCTTTCATGCGCCGTGCAACTTCAACCTTTGTTGTAGCCGCCGCCTCCAACAAGCCACCAGCCTGCAACACCAAATCCTCTACTGTCATTTTATCAGAATAAAGATATGTACCCGGATTGGCAACTTCACCATGAATGGTAAGTGTAGCTTCTTCCTTCAAGTCATGAATACTTGGAATATATAAAATGTCATTCTTCTGCAAAGGAATATCTGCAGCCGTCCCGTTCAGCAAACCTTTCACATCTACTTGTATAACCTCATGCGACAAGTCTTCAAGTTCACGATCGATTATAGCACGGTTTAAGAATGCATCTCCGCGAAGTCCTTCCGCTTTCTTAATCAGCTGCTTCACTGTATTCATCGTACCGTCCAACTGATACAAACCTTCACGATATACAGCACCGCGGACTTCCACACGATTCTCAAAACGCTGTAAAACGGAATCAACCGTTATCTTATCACCGTCATCTACGCGGAATACGGAATAATCCATCTCATCCACATTATAAATTTGATGCTCACGTCCACTTTTACGGATTATACGTAATGCTTTCTTATAAGCATCACCCGTAAAACCACCTGAATACTTCAATAATGTACCTACGGTTTCAGTGGGTTTCATTTCATAAAACATCGGACGTTTTACCTTACCTAATATCTGTACCAGTGACTGGTAAGGATCCACAAGAATTACATCACCATCCTGCAGACGGATGTCATCCTTCATTTTTCCTTTCATAAGTAAATCATAAACATCCAAATCCGCTATTGTATTTCCATTGCGAATCACTTTAATACTGCGCAAACTACCAATCGGGTTCACACCACCTGCACGATATAAAGCATGAAATACGGAAGCAAATGATGAGAGGGTATAAGTTCCGGGCACCACAACTTCACCCATAACGTTTACTTGAATAGAACGTATTTCTCCTAATGTCAGTTTAACTTGGGTAGACGGAACATTTCCGGTTACTCCAGAATATATTCTGGCAAATTCTTGTTTCAAATAATTATTGGCTTCCTTTACAGTTTTGCCACTCAGATAAACCGGTCCTAAATTATTCACAAGAATACTTCCTTCCGGAGAGATTGTTTGTCGAATCGTTGTTTCAGAAGCTCCCCACACATCAATAATCACCTCGTCACCAGGCCCCAGACGATAATTCTCGGGAGTAGCAACATTCACATTGGGTTCGAAAGTCAAATTATCGTTAGTAAAAATATTATGACCATAAATTTGCGAAGTCGGATCCTCTGTTTCCTTCTCTTGAGACAAGGAACGATTATCCATCATTTGTAAAGAATCCCCTGCAACATCCGTTTGTCTGGCAGAATAAGTTTCCGAAGTTGTACGCAGCCCTTTGACTACGCCACTCATTTCACCACGTTGACGAGAACGCTTCTCATCTTGGGTATTGCTCTGCGGACTTCCAGATTTAGAGTTTTCATACTTTTTCTGAATTCTTTCAACTTGTTCCTTTGTCACTCCCCGCCGCATTAATTCAGTAGTAATCTGCTTTTGATTTTTGCCCATCTGCTGAGCGCTTTTTACATACTGAACAACCTGATCATCTGACATCTGCTGAGCAAAAGCTACCCCTGACAAAGTAAATACCAAAAAGAATAGTGTTATTAATCTACGCATAAGATATTCTGATTAATCTTTTGAGTTCTTGTAATAAATATAAATCGGGCACAAAGGTAATATATTATTTTTATAATATACATTTATTCCACCTCTAAGTTTCAGAAAAAGCATTAAAAAGCTGTCACTTTCACGTCTTTTCATTGGGTAGAAGAAAGCGGGAAAATTGGCACTATTTTTTTCATTAGTCCAATCAAAATAGCCTTTTTTTCAGTATAACTATATTGCACCAAGGCCAGCACTTCTTCCCGCACATGTTCATAATCATCAACAGATGCCTTTTCACGCTTTATCTTTTCACTGATTACAGAATCCAAAAGTCCATCCCCAGGCCCTCCCACAATGTACACTTCTCCCCCATCCCCCATGACTCCCACTTCCAGGGTGAGCATACAAGCTTCAGACAAGGTAATCAAACAATGAGTATTCGTCGGATACACCTCACCCAAACGTACTATGAACATATCAGTTTCCCCTTTGTCGCGTTTCAACCTGCAATCAGATGACTGCACATATATTTCCGCCACACGCTTACTATATTCCATAGCATTTTCCGGATGACGTGCATTAGCAGCAGATATCATAACCATACGGGACACTCTATACTTTACCGCCAAGTCCGCAATATTCACTGTCCCCGATATATTCGTTTGAATTGCCTCCGACACAAAATCATCCATCAGTTGTACATGCTTATAAGCAGCAGAATGAAAAACAAGTTGAGGACGTGTTTCTTCAAATATAGCCTCCATACGCGTACGGTTAGCAACATCTGCAACCAATACACGGACCTCCAGATTCTTCCAATGATCAGACAATTCCAACTGTACATCATACAATGGGGATTCTGCCTGATCTACCAGAATCAACTGATAAGGATTCAGTGTAGCCAACTGGCGGACGATTTCCCTTCCTACAGCTCCCGCCGCTCCCGTAACCATTACTCTACGCCCCTCGATATGGGCCGTAATTTTACGCACGTCAACTTGTACCGGTTCTCTACGGAGCCAATCTTCTATTTGAATGTCCTTTATCAGTCCATCGTCCATACAATCGCTTAAGGGAGGAACGGTCATTACATGAATATCATGAGAGAACAGTTTATCCAGCATTCCGGAATTTTCCAAATCCGACACCTTGCTTGGAGAGATAATGATTGTATCCACTTTCTTTTTCTTTAGACGGTCAAACAGTTGCTCATCATTGGGATATACCCTGCATCCCATCGTATGTTTACCTATCATATCAGGTTCGTCCGAAATAAAGCCACACAGGCGATAATGATTATTACGACTAACTCTCAAGGATTTTGCAACATTGACTCCAGTCCCATGGAATCCATAAATAAAAACATTCACGCAATGACGTGCATCAAAAGCAATAGCTTCATAAAGCATCTTCACAGCAATGCGCATACAAGCCATCAGAGAGAAGGTGAACATATATGCCATAAACAGAATGCTGTTCGGCAAAGTTTCTCCAAGCCCCGAAACAGACCAACAGTAATTCCCTAAAAACAGTACAGCATAGCTTATCGTAAGACTCCAAAACACACGATAAATATCCACAAAAGAGGAAAAACGGATAACACCCACATAAGTACGGAGAATATGAAAGAAACAGACATTACACAAGACAGCCAAAATGGTCAGCCATACATACAAAGAAATTTCATAAGATACGGACGAAAGCCTATATTGCAAAAAACATGCAGAAAGCATGGAAATCACAACGATAATTACATCTACCAACAACACCGTCCATTTGGACGCTATGCGTGAAGAAAGATATTTATAATAGATTCTTAAATTCATAATCAGTATCAGACTTATTTGCTATAGGACCTACGACAAAGATGCTTCTTTTCGTTTTATTATCCAATTTTTATGGCAATAAAGTTCAGGACATTCAAATAGAAAATTATCCCACTAAAATATTTCTAAAAAAAACAGAGATTCTTTTTGCCTTTTCAAATAAAGATGTACCTTTGCACCCCGTAAACAAAAGCTTATTGCCGCTATAGCTCAGTTGGTAGAGCAACGCATTCGTAACGCGTAGGTCGCCAGTTCAAGTCTGGCTAGCGGCTCGATATTCAAGCACTGATTATCTGGAATAATCAGTGCTTTTTCTTTTCAAGAATTGTTAGAATAAAAAACGCTCTTCTACGAATATATTTGCATAAAACACAATGCCCTTCCAAACAGTTTAATCCATAGCCGCATAATTATCCCAAAGCAAGTAAAGCTAGTTTAAAACAGCACCATCTGATTACAATGATAACTTGAAACATATAGGCACATTATTAAAAGCATAATACACCTTATATTATACATAGTAATTCCCAATATTTGCGGCAACTTTTCAATAACCCGATTTTTCAATCTTAAATAAAGGATTGAGGTGATTGAAGAACACAAGCCAAAATCAAAAGGCTACCATAGGTTTCTATAACATACTATAAAAAAATGGAAAGAATCAAGTTATTTACAGCGGCTTTGCTGCTGGCGGCTATATCCGCAGGAAATGATGTGTGGGCGCTTTCCGATTCAAGAAAGAAAGACACGCGTCCGGTAGAATCACCCCAATTCTTCAGTGGAAACGCCAACCCGCTGTTGGATTTCATTTTTGTGGCCGACCCGACATCGGTGGAATACAACGGAAGGCTCTATGTGTATGGAACCAATGACACCCAGCAACTGGACAGTGTGGGAAAAGACGGCAAAAACACATACCAATACATCCCATTCACTGGTCATGCTGTCCACCGATGACATGGTAAATTGGACTTATCACGGACTGATTGACGTAAAGGCCCTCTCGCCATGGGGTATAGCCTCATGGGCGCCATCCATCGTATCGCGGGTGGAATCGGACGGTAAGACGTATGCTGGTGAGCCAGTTCACCCAAGGATTAGGCCACTGCAGGGCTCCTTTCGACCCGGGTGCCGTGATAGATGACGAAGGTACAGGATGGTTGTCATTCGGCGGAGGCGGAAAGGGGGAAGTCGGCACCGACTACATGCCCGAAGATGCCCGCATTGTCCACTTGGGCAAAGACCTGATTAGTCTGGACAGCGAGATAGTAGAGACAAAAGCTCCCTATCGTACATGACTTCGCACACGCCGCTCGACACCGACAACTGGCAGTATGTGGACAACTATTTCAAGAATCCCGGAGACTATTCATATGATAAGCACTACGCATTCGACCATCACTACAGATTCTCTCTGAAAAAAGCATGCTCCGACTATGTAGTTTCCAATAAAAAATGTATCTTGCGGAGATTTATTAAATACGATATGAACATGAAACCCTATCTAATCCCCTTCTTTGCAACTGTTGCACTGACCGCAACCGCTCAACAAAAAAACGAGATTACCAGCGTCCTCGAAATACTGGATGTAACCAACGGTAACCGGACCGTCGTAAAAGAATTTCCCTACCGGATTGAAGCTCCCAATTGGACGCCCGACGGGCAATGGCTGCTATACAACAGCGAAGGAAAGCTTTACCGCCTTTCCCCCACCTCGCCTGCCGAACCGGAACTGATAAACACCGGATTTGCCCAAAACTGCAACAACGACCACGTCCTCTCGACCGACGGACAGCAGATAGCCATCAGCCACGGGACGAAAGAAGACTATAAATCGCGCATTTATACACTTCCCATCACGGGCGGCACTCCCCGTTTAATAACACCTATGGCTCCCAGCTACCTCCACGGTTGGAGCCCCGACGGCAAAGAGCTTGCCTATTGCGCCGAACGAAACGGCAACTATGACGTCTATACCATCCCGGCGGAAGGAGGTGAAGAAACCCGCCTGACCACTGCCGAAGGTCTGGATGACGGACCGGAATATTCCCCCTGCGGACAATACATCTGGTTCAATTCCGTACGCACCGGACTCATGCAAGTCTGGCGCATGAAGGCAGACGGCTCCGAACAGACTCAGATGACCTTTGACGAAACCCGTAACTCCTGGTTCCCCCACATCTCCCCTGACGGAAAATCCGTTGTATTCATCACCTACTACAAAGGTGACCTGGAACCGGGAGAGCACCTGGCAAACAAGAACGTAGAGCTGCGCCTAATGCCCGCAAACGGTGGAGAGCCCAAGACATTGTTAAAGCTTTTCGGCGGACAAGGCACCATCAATGTCAACTCATGGGCACCGGACAGCAAACGTATAGCCTTTGTCAGCTATCGAATTAACTGATATGACTTGATGGTTTTCACTCCATTTTTTACTAACTTTGCCCGACTAAAGATGCAGTAAAACAAAATGGAAAAGAAGAAAATCATTATCGGAACATTCGTCGCACTGATTCTTATTGGAGCAGCTTGTGCAGGAACAGTATACTACTATCTGTTTGCCCCGCAATTCCATCCGAAAAAGACAGTCTATATCTATATAGACCGCGACGACACCGCCGACTCCATATATAATAAGGTGGAACAACAAGGCCATCCTCGAAGCTTCACCGGCTTCCGCTGGATGGCCCAATACAAGAAATATTCCGAAAATATACACACCGGACGCTACGCCATCCGGCCGGGGGAAAACGTATATCACGTATTCAGCCGTCTGTACCGCGGATATCAAGAACCTACGAACCTCACCGTCGGCAGCGTACGCACACTGGACCGGCTGGCACGCAGCGTAGGCAAACAGCTCATGATAGACTCCACCGAAATAGCCGGATTGATGAACGACTCCGCATTCCAACAAAAACTGGGATACAACAAAGAGACCCTGCCCTGCCTCTTCATCCCCGAAACCTACCAAGTCTATTGGGACATGAGTGCAGAAGAGTTCTTCGAAAGAATGCAAAAAGAGCACCAGAAGTTCTGGAACCAGGAACGCTTAGACAAAGCCACCGCCATCGGAATGACCCCGACGGAAGTCTGCACCCTCGCCTCCATCGTCGAGGAAGAGACAAACAACAATCCCGAAAAACCAATGGTGGCAGGGCTCTACATCAACCGCCTGCACACCGGCATGCCCCTGCAAGCCGACCCTACCATCAAATTTGCCTTGCAGGACTTCGGCTTGCGGAGAATTACGAATGCCCATCTGGCAGTAAAGTCACCCTACAACACCTACATCAATGCCGGACTACCTCCCGGTCCTATACGCATCCCCTCACCCATCGGACTGGATGCTGTGCTGAATTATACGAAACACAACTACCTCTATATGTGTGCCAAAGAGGACTTCTCGGGCACCCATAACTTTGCATCCAATTATGCCGAGCACATGAAAAATGCAAGAAAATATTGGAATGCATTAAACGAAAGAAAGATTTTTAAGTAATTTGCTGATAAAATAAAAGCAAAATCCTATATTTGCGTCAAATATTAATCCATGACTAACACTTAAATATTCAGATATGAGCAAGCAACTCTTACTTGGCGATGAAGCCATTGCACAAGCTGCATTAGACGCCGGACTTTCGGGTGTATATGCCTATCCCGGCACTCCTTCTACGGAAATCACCGAATATATTCAGATGGCACCGATTACTGCCGAAAAGAACATCCATAACCGCTGGTGCTCTAACGAGAAAACTGCGATGGAGGCTGCCCTGGGCATGTCCTTTGCAGGCAAGCGTTCACTGGTGTGCATGAAGCACGTGGGTATGAACGTAGCTGCCGACTGTTTCATCAATTCCGCCATTACCGGCGTAAAAGGCGGTCTGATAGTCATTGCTGCCGACGACCCCAGTATGCACTCTTCACAGAATGAGCAGGACAGCCGTTTCTATGGCGACTTCTCCCTCATCCCGATGTACGAACCAAGCAACCAGCAAGAAGCATACGACATGGCGTACAACGGATTCAGCTTCTCCGAACAGACCGGCGAACCCATCCTGATGCGCATGGTTACGCGCCTGGCACACTCCCGTTCCGGCGTAGAGCGCAAGGAGCAGCAACCGCAGAATGAGATTTCCTTCAGCGACGACCCGCGTCAGTTCATCCTCCTGCCGGGTAATGCACGCAAACGTTACAAAGCATTGCTGCAACGCCAGGACGAATTTATCAAAGCTTCTGAAAACTCCGCTTACAACAAATATACCGACGGCCCCAACAAAAAGCTGGGTATCGTGGCATGCGGCATCGGCTACAACTACCTGATGGAAAACTATCCCGAAGGTTGCGAATATCCGGTTCTGAAAATCGGACAATATCCGTTGCCCAAGAAACAGCTGATGCAGCTGGTAGAAGCATGTGACGAGATTCTGGTACTGGAAGACGGACAGCCGTTCGTAGAAAAACAGCTGAAAGGCTATCTGGGCATCGGCATCAAAGTAAAAGGCCGTTTGGACGGCACTCTTTCACAAGACGGAGAGCTGAACCCGGACAGCGTGGCACGTGCCGTAGGCAAGGAGAACAAGGCTGAATTCAGCGTTCCTTCTTTGGTAGAGATGCGCCCGCCCGCTTTGTGCGAGGGTTGCGGCCATCGCGACATGTACACGGTGCTGACCCAAGTATTGAAAGAAGAATATCCCACTTATAAGGTGTTCAGCGACATTGGTTGCTACACGCTGGGAGCCAATGCCCCATTCAACGCCATTAACTCTTGTGTGGATATGGGCGCCTCCATCACCATGGCGAAGGGTGCTTCAGATGCCGGCCTGCATCCTGCCGTAGCCGTCATCGGCGACTCCACCTTCACCCACTCGGGCATGACGGGACTGCTGGATTGCGTCAACGAAAACGCCGACGTCACCATCGTCATCTCCGACAACGAAACCACCGCCATGACCGGAGGACAAGATTCTGCCGGCACCGGACGTCTGGAAGCCATCTGCGCCGGCATCGGTGTAGCTCCCGAACACATCCGCGTCGTAGTGCCCTTGAAGAAGAACTACGAAGAGATGAAGCAAATTATCCGGGAAGAAATCGAGTACCACGGCGTATCCGTCATCATCCCCCGCAGAGAATGTATCCAAACATTAGCACGCAAAAAAAGAAACAAGTAAAGCCATGAAAAAAGACATCATACTTTCCGGCGTAGGAGGACAAGGTATCCTCTCCATCGCCACCGTAATCGGCAAAGCAGCCCTCAAGGACGGACTCTACATGAAGCAGGCAGAAGTACACGGCATGAGCCAGCGAGGCGGCGACGTGCAGTCCAACCTGCGCATCAACGACCAACCTATCGCTTCGGACCTCATTCCCACAGGAAAATGCGACCTCATCATCTCCCTGGAACCGATGGAAGCACTGCGCTACCTCCCCTACCTCAGCCCCGAAGGTTGGCTGGTGACCAATGAAGCCCCCTTCATCAACATTCCCAACTATCCGGCAGAAGAAGACATCAAGGCCGAAATCAACAAGCTGCCGCATAAAATCATGCTGAACGTAAACGAAGTGGCAAAAGAAGTCGGCTCTCCCCGCGTAGCGAACATCGTACTGCTGGGCGCCACCATCCCCTTCCTCGGCATCGACTACGCAAAGGTGCAAGACAGCATCCGCGAAATCTTCCAACGCAAGGGCGACGCCATTGTAGAGCTGAACCTCAAAGCGTTGGCTGCCGGCAAAGAGATTGCTGAAAAACTGATGTAAACTATAATTGACTCTAAATTTCAACATACCATGAATAACAAATACTGGGAAGAAGAGATTGAAACGATGCCCCGTGAGCAGTTGCGCGAACTGCAACTGCAACGGTTAAAAAAGACTGTCAGCATTGCCGCCAACTCTCCTTATTATAAAAAGGTATTCCAAGAGCATGGCATCACTGCCGACAGCATCCGGTCTATAGAAGACATACGTAAGATACCGTTTACCACCAAGGCCGATATGCGCGCCAATTATCCTTTTGGATTAGTAGCAGGCGATATGCGTGAGGACGGAGTACGTATCCATTCTTCCAGTGGTACTACGGGCACGCCGACGGTCATCGTACACTCCCAACACGATTTGGACTCTTGGGCTAACTTAGTGGCACGCTGCCTCTATATGGTAGGTATCCGTAAGACGGATGTTTTCCAAAACAGCTCCGGTTACGGCATGTTCACCGGAGGACTGGGCTTTCAGTATGGAGCCGAACGTCTGGGTGCGCTGACTGTTCCTGCCGCTGCCGGAAACAGCAAGCGTCAGATAAAGTTCATCACCGACTTCAAGACCACTGCCCTGCATGCCATTCCCAGCTATGCCATCCGCTTGGCAGAGGTATTCCAGGAAGAAGGGATGGACCCCGCCGACACAAGTCTGAAAACGCTTGTTATCGGTGCCGAACCCCACACAGACGAGCAACGCAGAAAGATTGAGCGCATGCTTGGCGTCAAAGCCTACAACAGCTTTGGTATGACTGAAATGAACGGTCCCGGCGTAGCCTTCGAGTGCACCGAACAAGACGGCATGCACTTCTGGGAAGATTGCTACCTGGTCGAAATCATTAACCCGGAAACCGGCGAACCCGTACCGGAAGGTGAAATCGGCGAACTGGTACTGACAACGCTGGACAGAGAGATGATGCCCCTCATCCGCTACCGTACACGCGACCTTACCCGCATCCTGCCCGGCAAGTGCCCTTGCGGACGTACCCACATCCGTATAGACCGCATCAAAGGCCGTAGCGACGATATGTTCATCATCAAGGGAGTCAATATCTTCCCCATGCAGGTGGAAAAGGTGCTGGTACAATTCCCCGAATTGGGCAGCAATTACCTCATCACGCTCGAAACGGTCAATAACCAGGATGAGATGATTGTGGAAGTTGAACTTAGCGACCTCTCTACTGACAATTACATCGAGCTACAAAAGATTAGCAAAGCCATTACCCGCCAGCTGAAAGACGAGATTCTGGTAACTCCGAAGTTACGGTTGGTAAAGAAAGGTTCCTTGCCGCAGAGCGAAGGAAAAGCCGTCAGGGTAAAAGACTTACGGGACAACAAATAAACTTAAAAAAAACTCTTTTCAAAACAGACCATCTGTTCACCCGATACAGATGGTCTGTCTTGTATAAACACATCATCTATCTTCCCTTGACACATCATCTGTTTCAGCATCACGTATCATCGTTTCACAATCACCCACATCCGCATAAAACGAAAGAGGAACGGTTATCCAAACAGATTACCGTTCCTCTTTTATAGAAAGCCGCACCGATGATGTGATGAAACTCCGTATGACATGATTTGAGTGCTCCTCCTCTTTGTAATCCACCGACTCAAGAGTTACCCCGAAGGGCGTGGCCCGCCATTGAGAAGCGAAGCTTGTCTCGGTATTTCATAAAAATTGATGAGTTTCCCGATCCAATCAATGCGGCTATTTTTTCTATAACAAAGGTAATGAGTTTCTATGAAAGAAACAAGTAAAAGCAGTAAATTGTTTCAAGTCCTTTTCAAGTTTTAACCCCTCCCCGGAGTATCAGAAAACAAAAAGTGCTGACTACCAAAAGAGTAATCAGCACCTCGTAATTTATCTGCTAACTGTTTTTATGCAGCCTTTGCTTTAGCAACGATAGCCTTGAAAGCTTCCGGATGGTTCATCGCTAAATCAGCCAACACTTTGCGGTTGATTTCGATACCAGCTTTGTGCAAAGCGCCCATCAGCTTAGAGTAAGACATACCTTCCAGACGAGCGGCAGCGTTGATACGCTGAATCCACAAAGCACGGAAGTTTCTCTTCTTGTTCTTACGGTCACGGAACGCATAGGTCAAACCTTTTTCCCAAGTATTCTTGGCAACGGTCCAAACGTTCTTTCTTGCACCAAAGTAACCTCTGGTCAATTTCAAAATTTTCTTTCTTCTTGCTTTAGAAGCAACATGATTTACTGATCTTGGCATAGTTTTACTTGTTTTTGAATGTTAGCGCCGTTACTTCACGCAGCGGACTTAAAGCTAATGCATTCGGTTAATAACTTTAATACTTTTGTACGCTTTTCAATTACTTCATTGCTAAGAGCTCTTTCACCTGGCTTACATCTGTTGTACTAACAAGTGTAGAGTAGCACAAGTTTCTTTTCTGCTTCTTAGTTTTCTTAGTCAGGATGTGACTATGAAAAGCGTGCTTTCTTTTGATTTTACCTGTTCCGGTAAGAGTAAATCTCTTTTTAGAACCGGAGTTAGTCTTCATCTTTGGCATCTTTTTTAAACTTTTTAATTATTAAATTATATGGCAACGCACTATACCTATGGCGTTACTCACTTCTTTATTCTTCTTCGGTTTCAGCCGACGCAGCCTTTGGCGCATCTTCGGCAGGCTTGGGAGCCGCGCTCTTCTTAGGTGCCGCCACTTTCTTCGGAGAGAGCTGGATTGTCATTCTCTTTCCTTCCAAAACCGGCATTTGGTCTACCTTCGCATAGTCTTCCAAATCATTGGCAAAACGGAGCAGCAACACTTCACCTTGCTCTTTGAACAAGATGGAACGTCCTTTAAAGAATACGTAGGCCTTCACCTTGTCACCATCTTCCAAAAAGCCTTTAGCATGCTTCAACTTGAAGTTATAGTCATGGTCATCTGTCTGAGGTCCAAAACGTATTTCCTTCACGTTCACTTTTACCTGCTTTGCCTTTTGCTCTTTCTGACGCTTCTTTAACTGATAAAGAAATTTAGAATAATCAATAATACGACAAACAGGGGGTTGTGCATTTGGAGAAATCTCCACGAGATCCGCTTCATGTTCTTCAGCAAGTCTTAAAGCCTGCGCTATCGGATACACTTTTGGTTCTACTTCATCGCCCACTATGCGGACTTCTTTGGCCCGGATTTGTTCGTTAATCCGATGTTGCCCTTTTAAGCTGTCATTCTTCATTAAATAACGTTTACTTCCAGTTTGTTTCTTATTTACTATTCCCAAATTAATGTTTTTGTTAAGTAAAAGCGAACTTTAGAACATCTAATATATGCTATGCTTCTACAATTGGGCGCAAAGTTACCATTTATTTATCATATTCTGAACTTCTTCGTTCATTTTTTTGGCAAATTCTTCAAATTTCATGGTTCCTTTATCACCTTCTCCCTGCTTGCGGACAGCAACTTCCTTGTTTTCAGCCTCCTTTTCACCTACAACCAGCATGTACGGAATACGCTTCATCTCATTGTCACGAATCTTACGGCCAATCTTTTCATTGCGTTCATCCACAATGGCACGGATGTCATATCGCTTCAAGTATTGTTTCACTTCATGCGCATAGTCGTTGAACTTCTCGCTGATAGGCAGGATGGCAACCTGGTCGGGAGTCAGCCACAACGGGAACTTACCGGCCGTATGCTCAATAAGCACAGCCACGAAGCGTTCCATGGAGCCGAACGGAGCACGGTGAACCATTACGGGACGGTGCTTCTGATTGTCGGCACCGGTATATTCCAGCTGAAAACGTTCCGGCAGGTTGTAGTCCACCTGGATGGTACCCAGCTGCCAACGGCGACCGATGGCATCCTTCACCATGAAGTCCAATTTAGGACCATAGAAAGCGGCTTCTCCATATTCTATTTTTGCCTTCAGACCCTTTTCTTCACAAGCTTCGATGATGGCTCGTTCTGCTTTTTCCCAGTTCTCGTCGCTACCGATGTATTTTTCGCGGTTCACCTTGTCGCGCAAGGAAATCTGTGCCTCGAAGTTCTCGAAGTCCATAGATTCGAACACGATGGAGATAATGTCCATAACACGGAGGAACTCATCCTTCACCTGGTCCGGACGGCAGAAGATATGCGCATCATCCTGCGTAAAGCTACGTACACGTGTCAAACCGTGCAACTCGCCACTCTGCTCGTAACGGCAAACCGTACCGAACTCTGCCAAACGCAAAGGCAGGTCTTTGTAAGAACGGGGTGAGTTCTTGTAAATCATACAGTGGTGAGGGCAGTTCATCGGTTTCAAGAAGTACTCTTCCCCTTCTTCCGGCGTATGGATGGGCTGGAAGGAGTCCTTACCATATTTTGCATAATGGCCGGAAGTGATGTAAAGCAATTTGTTGCCGATGGGTGGACACATTACTTCCTGATAATCGTAACGGGCCTGGATGCGGCGCAAGAAATCCTGCAAGCGGATGCGCAGTGCAGTACCTTTGGGTAGCCACATCGGGAGTCCCTTACCTACGGTGTCGGAGAACATGAACAAGTCCATCTCCTTACCGATTTTGCGGTGGTCGCGCTTCTTGGCTTCTTCCAGCAGAACAAGATACTCATCCAGCATCTTCTTCTTCGGGAAGGTGATACCATAGATACGGGTCATCATCTTACGGTCTTCTTGTCCACGCCAATAAGCACCGGCAACGGAAGTCAGCTTAATAGCCTTGATAGGAGCTGTGGTCATCAAGTGAGGGCCACGGCACAAGTCGGTAAATGCACCCTGCGTATAAGTTGTGATGTGGCCGTCTTCCAATTCGGAAATCAGCTCGCATTTATAAGTTTCTCCACGGTCACCGAACATCTTCAAAGCATCCGCCTTGGCAATGTCTTGTCTGACAACCGCTTCTTTCTTAGCCACCAGTTCAGCCATCTTTTTCTCAATGGCTGGCAGGTCAGCTTCCTTGATAGTCGTTTCACCCGGGTCCACATCATAGTAGAAACCGTTTTCGATAGCAGGACCTATACCGAACTGGATGCCCGGATAGAGTTCCTGCAAAGCTTCGGCCAGCAAGTGGGCACTGGTATGCCAAAAGGCATGCTTACCCTGCTCATCCTCCCATTTATAAAGAACCACTTCAGCGTCTTGCATGATAGGACGCCCCAAATCATAAATTTCTCCGTTCACGCCACAAGCCAGCACGTCTTGTGCCAATCGCGAACTGATGCTTTCTGCAATCTGCAGTCCCGTTACTCCTTCGTTATATTCACGAACAGAGCCGTCTGGAAATGTTATCTTTATCATAGTTTATATGTATATTTCATTTTTCAGAACGCAAAAATAGCTAATTCTTTTTGATATTCTATTTTTTAGCAAAAAAATGTTATTCCCGTGTATCTGTAAACCTCTTTATGATATTATAGGCCGAGACAATGCCCAACTCTCCGGCTTTACTCAAATCGGCAATACCTTGTTTGTTATTCCCCAGGAAGATGTGCGTCAACCCACGGTTAAAGTATGCTTCAGCAAAATCGGGACTCAGCTCAATCGCCTTGTCATAATCCGCCAAGGCGGCACGGTAATCCTTCAGTAACGAAGACACATTGCCACGGTTATAATAGCCATAGACAAAATCAGGAGCCAATAGAATAACGTGATCCAGGTCATTCTTCACAACTTCATAATCGATGGCTGTCACTTCAGGCTTCTTCATTTCCGTTGTACCCGAAGTGGCACCTTCACTCATTGTGGCTTCGGCCTTTTTATATTCCAGTTGCTTATAACGCACCAAAGCACGCATAAAGTATGCCGGGAAGAAAGTGTCGTCCAACAAGATACTCTTTGTAAAGTCATCTATGGAACTGGCAAAATCCTGAACCAGATAGAAATCCAGACCTCTCATGAAACGTTTCTTGGCGTTCTTCTCGTCAGCCACCACATCAGACGTATGAGCGTCTATCAAAGCAAAGTGAAAGCGTACTTGTTCCTCCGTCAACGGAGCTTCCATATTGGTGATGCGCAGTGGCTTCGGGAACAGTTTCGAATGGTTCAGTTCCTCAATATACTTATGATAATGTACGATACGCTTCACATCGCTCAGTTTCTCATAATAAGTCAAAGCATACATCGGCTCGAGCTTGATGGTCACATTCCGGTCTTGTACACGTCCGCGATAATCGCTCTTATAACGCTGGTCAGCTTCCGAATCGTCCGCTATTACAATTTTCCGATAATTTTCCATGTTCTTGTCGGATTTCTTACGGGTCTTCCCGCCATCTCCATTGGAGTTTTCCGAGGAATTATCCGCAACATCCTTACTGTCGTCACCTTCCTTTTTGTCACCAGAAGAAACACCGTTACGCTTGTCTATCTGCATCTTCATGATTTTGAACTCATCCTGCTCGGCTCCCTTATGGTCGCCAATCTTTTTACGGGCTTCGGCACGCTGATAATAGCCGGCCATAAAGTTAGGATATTCTGCAATCACTTTGGAATAGTCACTGATAGCTCCCCGGTAATCCCCCGTCTGCGCACGTAACAAACCACGATTGAAGGTGGCCATCATGTTATCCGGTTCCATCTTCAACACAAAATCAAAATCCTCTATTGCCCGGTTGTCATCGCCCACCTGGGCACGCAGCAAACCGCGGTTGTAGTGCCCGAGAAAATTATTCGGATCAATATCCAAAGCCAAATCATAGTCACTCATGGCGCCTCTCAAATTATTCTGATGGAAACGCGCCAAGGCACGGTTGATATAGTTACCGGCATTCTTTGCACTCAGATGGATAGACTGGTCCAAATCAGCTTCAGCCTCTTTATACTTCCCCTGCTGGAGGCGTACAATGGCTCTTGCCCCCCATCCATCCGGGTCATAACGGTCCATATCGATGGCTTTGTCAAAATCACGCAAAGCTTGTATCGTATCATTCTGTTTCAGGGAGACTTCCCCGCGCATCAGATAGGCACGTGTATATCTGGGGGCAATTGTCAGAAGCGTACCCAAATCTTCCTTAGCCGCCTCATAATCTTCTTTCTGAATATGGCAAAGGGAAAGATTATGCCAAAGCACCACATTCTCCGGGTCGTATTTGATAGCGGTTTTATAATCTTCAATCGCCTCGTCAAACTTGTTCTGACGGATACGTGCCAGTCCTCTGATCTGGTAAGCACCTACCACAAAAGGATTTCTTTGAATCGCAGCATCACAATCACTCTCCGCTCCCTGATAGTCATCCAAATTGATTTTTGCCAGTCCACGGAAGAAATAAGGCTCATATAAATAAGGTTTCGCGTTGATTACCTGATTAAAATATTGGATAGAAAGCACGTAATCCTCAAAATACAATGCATTCCGAGCAATGGTCATCACCCGTTCCGTATTGATTTGTGCATACAACAATGTGGGTAACAGCAAAATAGCCGTCAGTATTTTTTTTTATCATCTTGTTTTATAAATGCTTGTAAACGAAACAAAAGTAACGTTTTTCGTTTACTTGTCAGGATTCACGGAATACTTTTTATATTTTTTGAGCCTTTTATAGCATATTATATGATTGACTTATTTCTTTACGGTTTTCACCTTATAAGTACAGTGTGCCTTGCCTTTCAACATGGCATTCAGTTTTCCTTTAATCATCTGCTTGCGCAACGGAGACAAATGGTCGATGAACATCTTTCCTTCCAGATGGTCGAACTCGTGCTGCATCACGCGTGCCAGGTAGCCTTCGATAATCTCATCGTGCGGTTCCAAGTTCTCGTCCAGGTATTGCACGCGTATTTTGTTGCCACGCTTCACTGATTCATGAATTCCGGGAAGGCTCAAGCAACCCTCGTCCATAGAAACTTCCTCACCGGACACTTCCAGAATATGGGCATTGATATACGCTTTGCGGAAATCTTTATATTCTGGCAAATCATCAGACAAGACATCCAGATTAATGGTTACTACGCGGATAGGCAAACCTATTTGCGGTGCAGCAAGTCCCACACCTTCAGCATTGTCCATCGTTTCAAACATATTCTCAATAAGTTCTTTCAAATTCGGATAGTCCGGGGCAATATCCTCTGCTACCTTTCTCAATACGGGCTGGCCGTACACATAAATGGGTAAAATCATTTCCTTTACTACAAATTACTAATTACAAATTACTTTCTATACATTATAAAAAAGAGAAACGTTTGTTCTCTAAATAAGTTTGCAGAATAATAGTTGCACTGATTTCATCCACCAGTGCTTTATTTTGGCGGTCTTCTTTTTCAATCCGGCCTCAAGCATCGTCCGATGAGCCAGAACAGAAGTAAAACGCTCGTCTACATATTCAACCGGCATGTCAGGCAGTTTCTTCTTCAGCGAACGGACAAAAGGTTCGATATTCTTCATATTTTCCGAAGCCTCATTGTTCATCTGCTTAGGAAAGCCTACCAAGATACGCTCTACCGGCTCCTTAGCCACATAATCAAGAAGAAACTGCAACAATTGGTGTGTAGGCACAGTTGTCAGTCCATTCGCAATCATCTGCAATGTATCACTCACGGCTATTCCCGTGCGTTTCCGACCGTAGTCTATGGCTATTATTCTACTCATAATGGGCTACAAAATTACGATTAAAATTTGAATTCCGCCGTTAATCTTACATATATAATACAGAAAAAGGGATGTCTGATAGTATCAAACATCCCCTCCTCTGATTTTCACTAATTATTTCAAATGAATTTTGTATGTCAACCCTCCACTGAAATATTTCATCCTCTGCATTTCCACCTGCACATGCAGATGCTTGAACAACAGATAAGTGGCTCCCAAGGCAAAGTCCTTGGAGTCATATTCCGCTATCATCCTTAACTGCGGATGAAAGGACGGATTGTAGGTGACACCCAGTGCAAAGCCATTCAGCTTGTACTCCTTGCGGTCATTATACAGATAGGAAAGATGCACGCCAACCTCCTCTTTACCCGCAACGGGTATCTGCTTGGAAGCGGCAATATAGAAACGGCTGTAATAGCCGTTACCTTCCGTAGTGCTAACTTGACCGCCGCCAGAGGAAGTGAACGGGTCAGATGTCCCCAGCACCACGGCCGGCATGTATTTCCAGAACTGCCCCTCCTTCAACACACGCAGACGGGCGGAAAAGTAACGGTCCTGGTTCGTGAATCCGCTGTACCCGTATGGCTTCAATCCTAACGCCTCTGCCTTGAAAAGTGTACACGTGTAGGCTATCTCCAGAAAGGGAAAGATAGTTACACTCAAGAAATAGTTGTAGGTATGATAGTACCAGGTGGGTGGTGTGAGCTCCTTGTTCAGGAAATTACCGCCGACCATGAAGGTCTTGTCACGCTGCATCTCCGCAGAGGGTGCATGCAACAGCCCGGTCGTACCATACGACAACTGGGAAAAGGCCGAAAGGGAAAGGCTGCAAAACAGAACGATAAAGAATAGCTTAAACTTCATCATCACATATAAATTCAGTCGCTGATAAAAAATGGATTGCTTTATGACATGCATCGGACATAGTACCAAAAAAAGGCGTCTGAGTCCCAGACGCCTTCATTTTTAGAGTCTATTTGTCACTTGGAGTATATTATTCCAGGATAACTACGCGGTTCAAGAAGTTCTTGCCGAACATATTGGCAGTACCACCGAATCCAACGAGTTCGAGCTGGTCTTTGTCAACACCCTGAGCAATCAAGGCATCGTAAACAACCTGAGCACGCTTTTCAGACAGCTTCTGGTTCCAAGAAGCGCTACCGGTAGCCTTGTCGGCATAGCCTGCAACCTTGTACTTCTTGTCCGGATTAGCCTTCAGAATCTTGGCTGCCAGTTCGATGTTAACCTTGCCATAGTCGTCCAGACGGGCGCTGCCAATCTTGAAGAAGATGGCACGCGGACCGGCAACTTCAACTTCCTTGGTCACTTCCTTAACTTCAGGTTTAGCGTTGGCCAGTGCATTCTTGCAGTTAGCCAGGTCAGCTTGAGCCTGAGCCAGTTCACTTCTATATCTGTTGATTTCTGCATTGACTGCGTCTTCGTCAATCTTAGAAACCGGAACGAACTTCTTACCGCCGAAGATGTAGCTAACGCCTGCGGTCAGCATACCTGTACCTTCAGCCTTGCGATGGCTGCTGATATTGCCGAATACAGACGGAGCGATGGCACCGCGAGCTTCTACGTCAATGGCCCACTTAGTGTTGATATTGAACTTCAAGCCCAAACCAGCAGAAGCGCCTACACGTGCTCTAGCCTTTTCATCTCCATCAGGAATCATTGTTCCATCGTTTTGAATCAGCACATTAGCTGACTTTGCAACAGTCACTTGAGGACCCAAGAATCCATAAACTTCGAAGAAACGGTTAGGATTAACGCCTGCGAACAATGTAGAAAGATTGATCATTGCATCAATGTTACCACCAAAGTACGTCTTATTATGTTCCCAATATGAGTTATCCAGACACAAGTGCTGAGTAACACCATTGAACTGAGCACGTACACCCCATGTCGGAGTAATCAACTTACCAATTGATACGCTGAAATGCGGAGCCAATTTATTGAAACCATCATTGTTGATAGCGTGGACACCACCACCTACACTCACGAAGATATTATCGCTCCATTTCGGAGTGTAGTAGTTCGTTTTTTCTTGTGCATTCAGATTTGCTGCACAAGCGCCTGCTAATAATAAGGAGGCTATTACTAATTTACTTTTCATTATTCCTTTAGTTTAAAATTAAATACTAACTAAAACGATTTTAGTAAGCTGCACCGTCACCATTACCACCACCGGCATTGTTTCCATTGCCATGACCGTGACCATGATCATGAGTAATTGAAACAATATCTTGTGTTGCAGTTGTATTAAGTGCAACCTTAATATTTACACCAGGAATATTATATACCACACCATCTACTGTTGCTGAAACATTATTTACAGAAGTCTGATAGTTTGTAGTAGCTTTCAAAGTAACAGTTGTATAAGGTGCAATTGTTACTTCTTCTGTTCTAACTACTGCAGTAAAACCGGTATTAAGACCTTCTACAGCAGCTTTCAATACAGCTTTCAGTTCTTCATTAGACAAAGCCTTAGTAGCAGGTATATTTGCATCAATCCAAGTTTTTACCTCATCAATGTTAGTAACAGTTTGACCGACATATGCTGTATATGACAATTCTTTCACTACAGACTCGGGACTATCATTGGTATAACTTCCACCATCTACAACCTGACCTATTTCAGGTTTTATAGTCTCAGGATCAGGAGTAGGATATACATCCTTAGCGGCATCTGTTATTTTCTGCAAGAAAATGTTTACCGGAACAAAAGCGAATTGTCCTTTATTCAAAGCAGGAATCACAGCTTGTCCCTCGCCTGGTAAATAATCTTTTTTTGTAGCAGTAAACTTTCTTGTTTCAGGTGCAATTTTACCATCAGCACCAGCCTTCACTTCAGTGTCACCTGTAATATTAAGGCCTTCTGTTATGATAGAACGATCCCCCAAATCATATACAGTAATTGCCACCGTAGCACTTGCAGGTTCTAATTCTACTGGCGCAACATTAAATTCCTCTTTTTCGCAGCTTGTAAACATTACGCTTGTCAAAGCCACTGTAGCCAATGCTAATTTAGCATTTACGCCACTTAAAAAACTTTTCTTTTTCATCTCAATTAATTAATTAAAAATTTAACAATTCTGACTTAATAAAATATGGGTTAAAACTATTTTCTTCCATTATATTATCACTTGCCTCTGCCTTGTATTCCTTATAATAATACCTTTCATTACCTGCATTATAAGAAATGCCCATATTGGTAGAAGTATTCACACGAGGTACATATCCTTTCCTTTTATACTTATAAGGAGGCAATGCCACCTGAAACCGGAATCCTCCATTCGCTTTAGCATGCTCTGCCTTCATGGCATAAAAGCCGATTGAGCAATAACGGAAATGACGAATCATATCGAATTTAATCCCCTTTTCCTTCAACAAATACTGTTTCAGCTTTCAGTGTGAACTGTGTATTAAATCGCGGCCAATAGAAATTTCCACCCAAAGACCACGTCACACGCCATAATGAAGGATCATATTGGAACTTAAATCCGTCCCAACGTCCAGCTCCCGTATATCCTATTCTTGCCAACAAAGAAAAGCGCTCATCCTTAAAGGGTCGAAAGAAATCTACATCAGCACCATATCGGTTGCCACTAAAATAACCTACTGAAAATTTACCAAAAACGTTATAAGGCAATCGAAAACGTTGTGAAAGAGTCAAGAAACCCGGATGAACCTTTCCTTCCCGAGCCCCATATCCATCATTATAAACCGGTATCTTCACTTGTGCTGTGGCTTTCATACCCTTCCATAACGAAATTTCTATTGCAGGGCTCAAATCAAATAGAACTTGATAAATCTGCGTAATAATCACGTTCTTGAAAGAGAATTCCGGATACACCAATACATCAATCTTGAACAAAGAACTATTTTTCAACTTTATTTTCCGTGCATTTTCCCAAGCATCGCCCAATTCATAGCTCACATTCCAGTCATTACGCTCCGCTTGAGGCACCGAATCCCCCTTTAGGGGACAATAATAAAGAGAAATTTGGGGTACATTATTGTCCAGAACTATTATCCGGCATGACTTTTCTTCCGGAAATGGGCTTTCTATCTAAAACACAGACAATCCTTTGCTTCTCTCCTTTTGTTTGTCTGCTGTTGCATAGGGAATTAATGACGCCTAACGGCCATGAACAGCCCTGCTAATGGTCGTCAAGCGATTGCTTTATGGCCGTAAGCAGGGCTGTTCATAGCTGTTAGGCGTCACTAACTCCAAGGCTTTTACGGATGAAGTACGTAGCCCGCATCTATTGTGGATAGGGCGCAAATGTATTGTACAACAACTTAAAGGATATTAGACGGCATTATTCATAGCCGTGAGTTAGGAATCATCCGCTTGAACGGCTCACTCTACCGGTACTTTTCATAGCCTCTGCGGAATGATGCGTCCTACCGCTCAACTCGATATCCACCGACTTCGTAGGAAGGCAAACTCGAAAATGCAGGAAAACCGAACTGATTGATTTATGTAGCTCTTGCGTAATATTATGGTAGTAGACAGTGGGTTACTGCAAAACTCAGGCGTTTCAGACAGGTGGAAGCAAAATTTGCTTCCACCTTTTCGGGTTACTTCCACCGCAGGGCAAATGCCGATGGATAGGGGGATGCAGGAGGTGGGTGGAAGTGTGGAAGCAAAGTGATGGAAAATAAATTTCCGGAGCTGAAGCTGTCGTCATAGCAATAGCCACACTCTTGATAGTTTATTGTTACTGGCTTATTATTATATTTGCTCTTTCAGTAACGCTGTGTTCTACACTGTAAATATTTGATAGTTAATAAGGTAATTATAAAAAAGACAAGAGTGATAGAACATGAAAACAATTTTTAGGATTGACTTTTGTTACTGTTTTGTTACTACTAATAATAAACTGTATGTTTTTATTTAAAGAATATGAAAAAACAATTGAAACTAAAAGAGCCAATAAAGGTGAGAACAAAAAAAATTGGTTAATGGATGCCAATCCATATATCTAGATATTTATATGAATGGAAGGCGACAATACGAATTCTTAAAGTTGTATATTATCCCTGAACATAATCAAACTGATAAAAAAAGAAATGTCGAGACGCTAAATTTGGCAAATGCGATAAAGGCTCAGAAGATTTTGGAAATATATAATCAAGCTTACGGATTTAATCATAACAGATTGTCCAATATGAAGCTGACTGGCTATATGAAATTAATAGCAGAACAAAGTGTGAACAATAGAGTACGGAAAAATGCCATACATGCTGTTGTATGCCATTTGGAAAGATATACTCCGAATGGAATATTGCTAAGGAAGGTGGACAAGACTTATTTGTTGGGTTTTATAGATTACTTGAAGAAAACAAAACAAGAACATTGTAAGAAGGAAAAGACATTACATGTTAACACCCAATTCTATTATTTGAAAACGCTGCGCTACTGCTTGAACAGGGCCGTCTCTGAAGATTATATAACTGTTAATCCGATGAGTAAAATAAAAAATGAGGACAAACCAAAACGTAATCGAACAGAAAGGGATTATCTCACAATAAAGGAATTAACCAGATTGGTTCATACTCCTTTTTATAATATCTTATTAAGGAAAGCATTTCTATTCAGCTGTTTTTGTGGATTGAGGCATTGTGATATTATTGCATTGAGATGGGAAGATATACACTATGATGAAAATGGAAATGCACTATTGAGTATTATTCAGAAGAAAACGAAAGAAGCCATATCGCTTCCACTCTGTTCGGAAGCCATAAAACATTTGCCAGACAGAGGAAATGCACCAGAAACGGAAAAGGTGTTTGCTGGATTGGTCTCACTGGGAAGAAGTAATGTAATTTTACACAAATGGATTGAACAAGCTGGGATATCAAAGCATGTAACATTTCACACAGCGCGCCACACACATGCAACAATGATGCTGACATTGGGAGTAGATTTATATACAGTCTCCAAACTATTGGGACATACCAATATACAGACAACACAAATTTATGCAAAGCTTGTAGATGAAAGTAAAAAGAAAGCTATTGATTTAATTCCTAATATATCATAGGGGTTGGTTAAATACGAAGTGCAATTTGTCATTCTCTTTAATTCTTGCAGATATTTCTTCTATTTATCCTTTTTCAGAGAAAAGTGAATTAGCAAAAACAGCTAAAAAATGACTATTTGGCACAAAAACAACATTCTGTATAGTAATTATGCACAGCTATATTAAGGATTTTAAGATAGCTAATAGACTTCATATAAACATTCAGGGGCTTTGTTAGGAGCTTTTGAAGAAAAAACAACATTATTTCATCTTTTCATATAAAATTCTTTGGTATTATTAAAAATGTGTCTATTTTTGCACCATATTTTGTGTTATACGAACACGAAAAATGGTTGAAAAAGATGAGGTATAAAAACTCTAACATAAGAAAGTGCCTAAATACTAAAACAATAGCACAGTGTGCAGCGTTCTTTTTATACTGTTTGCTCCCTTTAAAAGGAATTTGCCAAACGGGGGAAAGTACTGTAGATGCTTTAGTGAAAATGGGATTTGAAAATGTTGGATGGACAGAAGATGGCAATGAACGTGTTTATGTTCTGCAAAACTCTGCATATCGTTTGCAGGGTGTAGGCATAGGTAAGGCGGTAGATATTATTCAAAAGATGGGTTTACCGGAAGAAAAGTCATGCCGGATAATAGTTCTGGACAATAATGTACCCCAGATTTCTCTTTATTATCATCCCATAAAGGGTGATTCGGTGCTCCAAGCAGAACGTGATGATTGGAATGTAAGCTATGAATTGGGTGATACTTGGAAAAATGCACGGAAAATAAAGTTGAAAAATAGTTCTTTGTTCAAGATTGATGTATTGGTGTATCCCCAATTAGCTTTCAAGAATCTGGTGATTACACAGATTTACCAGGTCTTGTTTGATTTGAGTCCTGCGATAGAAGTTTCGTTATGGAAAGGTATGAAATTAACGGCACAGTTGAAAATACCGGTTTATAATGATGGGTATGGAAAATATGAAGGTAAGGCCCATCCGGGAAATTTGACTCTTTCACAACGTTTCAGGTTGCCGTATAATGTGTTTGGTAAAGCTACTGTCGGGTATTTTAATGCGGATCAATATGGATTTGATGTAGATTTTTTTAGGCCTTTTAATGATGAGAGGTTCTCTTTGCTGGCTCGAATAGGATATACTGGAACCGGATATTGGGACGGATTTAAATTGCATTATGATCCTTCTACATGGGTTGCCACTTGGTCTTTGGGGGGTAGCTTTTATTGGCCGCAGTTCAATACTCAGTTCACACTGAAAGCTGAACAGTATCTAATGAAGGAAAAGGGGGTCAGATTTGAAATGGTTCGTCATTTCCGCTATTGTTCGATAGGCTTTTATGCTATGAAAGCAGAGCATGCCAAAGCGAATGGAGGATTCCGGTTTCAGGTGGCATTGCCTCCTTATAAGTATAAGAGAAGAGGGTATATACCGCGTGTAAGCACCTCTGCCAATATGGGCATTGTATATAATGCGGGTAATGAAAGGACTTATTATAAGCAATACAAAGCAGAGGCAAGTGATAATATAATGGAAGAAAATAGTTTTAACCCATATTTTATTAAGTCAGAATTGTTAAATTTTTAATTAATTAATTGAGATGAAAAAGAAAAGTTCTTAAACGGCATAAGTGCAGTATTTGCATTAGCCGTAGTAGCTTTGGCTACAACTTTCACTTCTTGTGAAAAAGAAGAGTTCAATGTAAATATTGAGCCTATCAATGCGCAAGCTACTATCAGTCCGATTGTACTTGCCGTAGAGAATGGCGTTACAACTGATGTAACAACTGCTGCTACGGTCACTATCAGTCCGTCAGCTACGTTTACTGGTAATCCTACTTTGGCAGCAACTACAGCTACGGTTACTGCTTCTTATAATGATATGAGTGTAGAAGTTAAAGTTGCTGTTCCGGCATTGCAAGCAGGTCAGTTTGCTTCTTTGACTCCGACTATCATTCTTCAAAAAGAAACAGCAGAAACAAAAATCGTTGTAGACCCTCAAGAATCTACAAATACTGAGAATAAGGAGGGTTTTGAAGATAATACGACAGATTACTATTATTATACAACAGGAAAATATCTTAAGAAGTCAGGAAATAAGGTATTGGGAGGATACAAAGGTAATCAATACAACAGATTTACTTGAAATCGGAGCTATTAATTCTTTCTTTAGTACTCTTAAAGATACTTATAAAGAGGAAGAGGTTGAGATAGATGAGGAAATTCCGGTTTATGCTCACTCTCGTACGATAATTAATGTCGCTTATACTGTTGTAACTACTGATTATAAGATTGTTAAAAAAGCTGATGCTAATACAAAAGCAGGGGAAGAAATCTTAGCTTCTATGAAGGTTAAGAATTTTGCGACTGCTTTAGGAGACATCTTGGTTGATCAACAGATTCCTGGTCACAATCACGCTCCTGCGGGTCATGGTCATGGTCATGGCCATGGTGGAGATAATGCTGGTGGCGGTATTGTTGTTGCTGATTAACAGAACGTTTAGTTGTAATTTATCTTAAACTAAAGAGAAAATGAAAAGTAAATTAATGATAGCCTCCTTACTATTGGCAGGCGCTTGTGCAGCAAATCTGAATGCACAGGAAAAAACGAACTACTACACTCCGAAATGGAGCGATAATATTTTTGTCAGTGTAGGTGGTGGTATCCACGCCATCAACAATGACGGTTTCAATAAGATTGCTCCGCATTTCAGCGTATCAGTTGGTAAGCTGATTACTCCGACTTGGGGGGTACGTGCTCAGGTAAACGGTATTACTCAGCATCTGTGTTTGGATGATGCATATTGGGAACACAACAAGACTTATGTAGGTGGTAACATTGATGCAATGATCAATCTTTCTACATTGTTTGCCGGTGCTAATCCTAACCGTTTCTTTGAAGTTTACGGTTTCTTGGGACCTCAAATTTCTGTAGCAAAATCTCAAAATGTGGATATTACAATTAGTGCTGACGGTACTTCGCAGTCTATGGCTCCTGCCGGTGAAGCTGAAATGCGTGCACGTATCGGCGCTTCTGCCGGTTTGGGCTTGAAGTTCAATATCAACACTAAGTGGGCCATTGACGTAGAAGCTCGCGGTGCCATCGCTCCGTCCATTTTCGGTAACATCAGCAGCCATCGTAAGGCTGAAGGCACTGGCATGTTGACCGCAGGTGTTAGCTACATCTTCGGTGGCAAGAAATTTGTGAAGGCTTCCAATATCGACGAAGATGCTATCAATGCGGAAATCAACAGATATAGAAGCGAACTGGCTCAGGCTCAGGCTGACCTGGCTAACTGCAAGAATGCACTGGCCAACGCTAAACCTGAAGTTAAGGAAGTGACTAAGGAAGTTGAAGTTGCCGGTCCGCGTGCTATCTTCTTCAAGATTGGCAGCGCCCGTCTGGACGACTATGGCAAGGTTAACATCCAGTTGGCTGCCAAGATTCTGAAGGCTAATCCGGATAGGAAGTACAAAGTTGCCGGTTATTGCGATAAGGCTACCGGTAGCGCTTCTTGGAACCAGAAGCTGTCTGAAAAGCGTGCTCAGGTTGTTTACGATGCTTTGATTGCAGAAGGTGTAAGTAAAGACCAACTTGAGCTCGTAGGATTCGGAGGTACTGAAAACATGTTCGGCAAGAACTTCCTGAACCGTGTAGTTATCCTGGAATAATAACTCCAAGTGACAAATAGACTCTAAAAATGAAGGCGTCTGGGACTCAGACGCCTTTTTTTTGGTACTATGTCCGATGCATGTCATAAAGCAATCCATTTTTTATCAGCGACTGAATTTATATGTGATGATGAAGTTTAAGCTATTCTTTATCGTTCTGTTTTGCAGCCTTTCCCTTTCGGCCTTTTCCCAGTTGACGTATGGTACGACCGGGCTGTTGCATGCGCCCTCTGCGGAGATGCAGCGTGACAAGACTTTCATGGTTGGCGGTAACTTCTTGAACAAGGAGCTCACACCGCCCACCTGGTACTATCATACCTACAACTACTTCCTAAATGTCACCATCTTCCCCTTTCTGGAAGTGGCCTACACGTGTACGCTCTTCAAGGCGGAGGCGTTAGGATTGAAGCCATACGGATACAGCGGATTCACGAACCAGGACCGCTACTTTTCCGCCCGTCTGCGTGTGTTGAAGGAGGGGCAGTTCTGGAAATACATGCCGGCTGTCGTGCTGGGGACGTCCGACCCGTTCACTTCCTCCGGCGGCGGGCCAGGTCGGCACCACGGAAGGTAACGGCTATTACAGTCGTTTCTATATTGCCGCCTCCAAGCATATACCCGTTGCGGGTAAGGAGGAGATCGGTGTCCATCTTTCCTACCTTTACAACAACCGCAAGGAGTACAAGCTGAATGGCTTTGCATTGGGTGTCACCTACAATCCGTCCTTCCATCCGCAGTTGAGGGTGATAGCGGAATATGACTCCAAGGACTTTGCCTTGGGAGCCACCTATCTGTTGTTCAAGCATCTGCATGTGCAGGTGGAAATGCAGAGGATGAAATATTTCAGTGGAGGGCTGACATACAAAATTCATCTGAAATAAGAAATAAGAAGTAACCCAAAGTCTCAGTGACTCCATTAAAAAAGCAGCTAAAGTATGACATCCAACTTTAACTGCTTTTATTCTAATATACCAATTTTACATTGTCAATCCACAACGAATTACCGGGAGAACCTATGTAAGCACCACCGTGGCTGGAGGTAAACTGTAACAACAAATGAGTAGGCACATCATCTTCCGTTCCCCAGGCAACCTCCTTAATAGGTACGCTCTCTCCTTTACTATTAACTGCATAGCGTTCTTCAACCTGAAGACGCATCATGTGGGCCTTGTACGCAGGGTCACCGGTAATATCACCGTACATGATGGAATAAGTGGCATTATTATGCCAATCGGTAGTAGTATAATATCTTACGACCATCGTTCCTACGCGCTTGGCATAGATATTTCCCTTCTCATCTTCCCAACGCTTTTGCAGAAACAGATTCACTTCCGGGAAGTCCTTTCCTTCCACATCTGTGATACGGCTAAAGCCCGTTGCACGGATACGCTTCTCGCGGTCGGACATCTTTACTTTATAATCAAACTGTATGGCGATAGGTTTCTTTGTAAACGGTATGCCGGAATTCAGCATTTTCTGCGGATTTTTGGTTCCCTTGATAGGTTCGTGCACCTCACCCAGAAACATAGAGCCGGCAGCCAGCACCGTGATATCTACTATTCCAAAAACCTTCACACTCTCCATACGGGTGTCCATGCGGGCGCAGAAACCATCCCCTCGCTTTTCCGGAAAAACAGAAGTATTAGTTTTCGTGATACCGGCTACCCGGGCCATCACATTGGATGTCGCCCACGGCGAACCTCCCATATTCTTGTATGCCTTGGTTTCGGTGACAGTAGCAGTAGGGCCGATGGCATACACATTCTTCGTGGCACCGCCAATAATACCGGATTCCTTGATTTGGCGGTCAATCCATTGATCCATATTTCCGAAAGGAATCATCTCTACCTCGTGCTGCTGCGCAGAAACGGCTCCGCAACAAAGCATGGCAGACAGCACTCCCAACATACGAATTTTCTTTTGAATCATTTCTCTCATTGATAATTGACAATCATTATAAATCGTACTTCCACTGTTCCAGCGCAAAATTCCAGTTATCCTGAACCAACTGCACTGTACGCTCATCATACTTGTATTTATTCTTCTTATATCCTTTCTTTCCGCCTACATACTTCTCAATATCGGCACGCGCCTCTGCAAAGCCCGGAATGGACAAAGCCTTGTAGATATGTTCAGTCATTCCCATTGCGTCCGCTTCGAAGTCCTCAAACTTCACCTCTATCAAGTTTCCTTCAGGAATGCATGCCTTGTCCGCTTCGTACTTATGATACAGTTTGGCATAAATGGACAAAATATTCTTCTCAAGCTCCTCATTACTGATATCCTGCAGTTTCAACGGCTGAATGGTGTTAGTAAAGAAACTACGTGTGCTTTCGAAAACAGTATAAGGATTACGCATCAGATAGATAAACTTGGCATTGGGGAACATCTTGACAAGCTCTTTCACACGTCCCGTATGAGGCGGATTCTTACTAAGAAACTGGGTTCCGTTCGTATTCCAAAGAGAAATCTTTATCAGTTTGACGAAAGTCTCCTCAAATACTTTCAGCTCTTTCTCTGTGATGTCATCAAACAGCAGGTATTTATCGGCATACTCTTGCTGATATTCGGGCAGGAACCAGAAATTATAATAGGTGTAGGGCATCATATTTGCCAAAGCAAACTCCTCTTCTTGCGGAAGGTCAACGGCAAGTTCCATATTGTCCGTGGGACGTTTGTCCGGCATCAACCAACTCATGTTCTTCTTGAAGAAAGGCTGCCCCCACATCATAAGATGCGGAAATACAGTCTGGTATGTCGTGTTGTAGCCGAAATGCTTGTCGCAGGAGAAAACATTATGCACAAACGTAGTCCCGCTACGCCAGTGTCCCAAAATGAATACCGGATCATGCTCCAAGGGCTTATCTGCCAGGAGCTTTTCATAGCGTCTGTCCTGCAGAGGAGCCAAAGTGGACAGCAGGCGGCAGACGGCTTTTGTCAGCCGATACTTACCTTTGTAGGCAGCACCGATGTCACGACCGCCCGTTATATCCTTGAATGTTTTCCAATCCGCACCTACCAGGGTGTTTATCGGAAGCTTATTGAATTCTAACAATCCCATTATTATCTTTATATTAATATGTTATGGTTTTCTTCCGGTGATACCGAGAGAGAACCGCAATACTTATAAAGAAGTACTGCGCTCTATCCGTACAGCCACGCCCTGGCGTTCCAGCTCTTTCACAGCCTTTTCTATAGCTTCGTAATGTTCGGGAGCTATACCCAGCTGAGGCAAATTCAGTATAGGCAGGTCCTCAGCTAAGTGCATGTCCTTATCCTCCACCCTATCGATAATCATACCTACAGCACTGGTATTGTTGGTTATCGGGTCTATCAAGGATGAACGAACCGGTAGCCTTATTCTTCTGATAAGGGTCAAAGAAAAGCTCTTTGGCAGTAGTCAGCACCACACGCGCAATTTGATTGAGCTGCATCGGCAATGTTTCCTTGCTCAACTTTCCGTTGTCAATGGAAAGATGCTCCATCGTATTGACATCCACCTTATACTTGATGCTGTCGATGCGGGTACGGCTTATATTGGTGGTCTGTTTGATGAAGAATGATTTGTTGATATCCATCGGCTCTTCATCCATCCAAACCAGCATCGTTTCAAAATTGCGGTCCATGACGGGCAGGTTATCCGGATGTACCAGCATTTCCCCTCTCGACACATCTATTTCGTCCTCCAGAGTCAAGGTGACGGACTGGGGCGGAAAGGCGTAATCCAACTCGCCGTCGTATGTAACTATACTCTTGATATGCGACTTCTTACCGGAAGGCAATGCCATCACTTCATCTCCCTTACGAACAATACCCGAAGCCACCTTACCGCAAAAACCACGGAAATCGAGATTGGGGCGCAAGACGTATTGAACCGGGAAACGAAAATCCTTCAAATTATGGTCGTTGTCAATATGTACCGTCTCCAGAAAGTCAAGAAGTGAAATACCCTCATACCAAGGAGTACGTTCCGATTTCTCCACCACATTGTCGCCATCCAAAGCTGACAGCGGAATGCAGTTTACGTCAGGAATACCCAATGGAGCTATAAACTTCCGGTATTCATCGACTATCTCATTAAAACGTTCTTCGGAAAAATCCACCAGGTCCATCTTATTGACAGCAAGCACCACATGCTTGATGCCAAGCAACGACACCAGAAAAGTATGCCGGCGCGTCTGCGTAATGACACCCATACGTGCATCCACCAGAATAATTGCCAAGTTAGCTGTAGAGCCCCCGGTAATCATGTTGCGTGTATATTGCTCGTGTCCCGGAGTGTCGGCAATGATAAACTTACGATTGTTGGTCGAGAAGTAGCGGTATGCCACGTCGATGGTGATGCCTTGTTCGCGCTCCGCCTTCAAGCCGTCCAGCAAAAGGGCGTAGTCAATGTGGTCGCCGGCATTTCCCATGCGCTTGCTGTCGCGTTCCAGTGCGTCCAGCTGGTCCTCATATAGCTTCTTGCTGTCGAACAACAGACGGCCTATCAATGTGGATTTTCCGTCATCCACAGAACCGGCAGTCAGTAAGCGCAACAAGTCTTTCTGCTCATCCTTATCAAGAAAAGCCTTTATATCAAGTGTAGAATCGTTCATCCTTAATGATTTAATTTTTAATTCTTAATTTTTAATTCCTTTAGAAGTATCCCTCGCGCTTCTTCTGCTCCATGCTTGCGTCTTGGTCGAAGTCAATGACACGGGTCGTCCGTTCACTCTTGGTGGTGGTCATCATTTCCTCGACAATCTTCTCGATGGTATCGGCATCGCTTTCCACAGCACCGGTCAACGGCCAGCAACCCAGCGTACGGAAACGCACCATACGCATCTTTATCTGGTCGCGGTACTGTTCCGGCAAGCGGTCGTCATCCGCCATTATCAGATTTCCGTCAATCTCCACACAAGGACGTTCCTTGGCAAAATACAACGGCACAATAGGGATGTTTTCCAAACGTATATATTGCCAGATGTCCAGCTCCGTCCAATTACTTAACGGAAATACGCGGATACTCTCTCCTTTATGTACCCGGGCATTATAAATATCCCACAATTCGGGACGCTGATTTTTGGGGTCCCATTGATGGAACTTGTCGCGGAAAGAGAAAATACGCTCTTTGGCACGTGACTTCTCCTCGTCGCGACGAGCACCACCGAATGCCGCATCAAACTTATACTTATCCAATGCGTGGAGCAAAGCCTGCGTTTTCATCAAGTCCGTATGCACCTTGCTGCCATGCGTAAAAGGCCCGACACCTGCATTGAAAGCTTCCATATTGCTTTCCACTATCAGGTTCCAACCATACTTCTTGGCATACTCGTCACGGAACTGTATCATCTCCTTAAACTTCCACTTGGAATCGATGTGCATCAACGGGAACGGCACTTTGCCGGGAGCAAACGCCTTTTCGGCCAAGCGCACCATAACCGAAGAATCCTTGCCGATACTATACAGCATCACCGGATTTTCAAACTCCGCTGCCACTTCACGGATAATATGAATGGACTCTGCTTCGAGTTCCTTCAAATGGCTCAATTTATATTCTTCTTTCATTATATCTTATTTCTTCTGAATTCTTGGTAAAATGAGTTCCAACAGTTTATTGACCGATTCTTCCAGGCTGAGAACAGAGGTGTCCAACGTCAGAGCCGGATGAGCCGGCTCCTCAAAAGGCGCGGAAATACCAGTAAAATTCTTGATTTCTCCCTTACGTGCCTTGGCATAAAGTCCCTTCACGTCACGGCGTTCACACTCTTCAAGCGGGGTACTGACATAAACTTCCAGAAAATCGTCTTGTCCGATAATATCAGCCGCCATTTCACGAATATCGTTATTAGGACTGATAAAAGCCGCGATTGTTATAACACCCGTATCAAGAAAGAGTTTGGAAACTTCGGCTATACGCCGGATATTCTCCACACGGTCGGCCTCCGTAAAACCGAGGTTATTGTTGATGCCACTGCGGATGTTGTCACCATCCAGGATACGGCAAAGCAATCCTCTTTTATGAAGTTCGCGCTCCAAGGCAATGGCTATCGTACTTTTGCCGGAGCCGCTCAAGCCGGTAAACCAAACCATCACGCTGTGCTGCTTCAACAAGTCTTCTTTGTCTTTCCGCATCAGCATTTTGTCAAATATCGGATATATGTGGTTGTTTTCTTCCATATGTTATTATTTCTTCTTTTTTTTAAAATGGCCAAATTAAAGGAATCAAGAAAATGGATATCAGGAAAGTAATGATATTCAAAGGTAACCCGATGCGTACAAAATCCGTGAACTTATAGTTACCGATACCTTGTACAATCAAATTAGTCTGATACCCTATAGGAGTGGAGAAGCTGGCAGAAGCCGCCATACAAATTACAACGAAGAAAGGCATCGGACTGACTCCCATCTGTGAAGAGATGGAAAGTGCCAACGGGAAAGCGAGTGCCGCGGCCGCATTGTTCGTAATCAGCTCTGTAAACAAGTTCGTTATGATAAACACAGCAGCCAGCAACACGTGGGGGCCATAATGATGGCTCATGCCTATAATGAAACGCGCCACAGCATCTGCCACTCCGGAATTCACCATCGCCTTGCTGATAGCAAAAGCACAAGCAATCGTTATCAGAATATCCCAAGATATATATTTGGTATACTTGCGGGCCGGAAATATCTTTTGTCCAGGCCATAATGATAGTAGTAATGGAAACGAAGAAAAACATATCCAACTTGATTTCCGGAAAAGCTTCCTTGACAACCGGAAGTTCACCAACCGTTGCACCCACTATCATCAATATCAGCAAAGCCAAGGCAAACCAGCGCTTTCCCTTTCCGGGCACCGGTTCCGTATCCTTGCCATTGGCCAGCAACACGAACACCGAAGATTCCCCCCAGGTCTTTACAAAAGAGTCATCAGCCATCACCACCAGCGTATCCCCTTCGCGGAGATATTCATTTTCCAGATTTCCAACAATGCTCTGACCGCTACGCTTAATCTCCTTCACTTCGGCCCCATAATGCCGCTTGAAGTTAAAATCACCAAGTTTCTTGTTGATACCGGGAAAACGGGCGCCGAGTACAGCTTCCACCCGATGTAAATCTCCATGCTCCTCCGGTTCCTCATCCAGCTTTACCGCATCCGTACGAACATCCGGCAAAAGCCTTGAGGAAAAAGCGAACAGATAAAGGATGCCTGCAATCGCGACGAAAATGCCCACTTTACCCAACTCGAACATAGTAAAGCCTTCATATCCGGCTTCCAATATCATACCATGCACCACCAGATTGGTCGACGTCCCTATCAGGGTGCAGATTCCGCCAAGTATCGTCACATAAGAAAGGGGTATAAGGAACTTGGTAGCAGGCAATTTTACAGATTCGGCCCAACGCTTGATAATGGGAGCAAAGATAACAACCACCGGAGTATTGTTTAGAAAAGCTGAAATAAAAGCAATGGTGGGCAACATACGGAACTGCGCTTTAAAGACCGTAGTCTTACCTTGGGGAAGCAGCTTCTTGATTACTTGCCCCAAAGCACCCGACTGCCTGATGCCTTCACTGACCAAAAACAGCATGGCAACAGTCATCATCCCCTTATTACTGAACCCTTCCAGCATCTCCTTAGGAGTGAGGATACCTGCACACAAGAACAATACTACGACAGAAAAGAGCACCATGCCCGGACGCATTTTATCCAGAACCAAGGCAATCACCATGCCCAACAATGCCAGCAGCACAAACAATATCTCAAATGTCATAAAGTCGTTATTTTATTTCGGTATGCTTGGGTTCTACGATAAACCACGGATTCAGCAAATCCTCCTTATTATATTGCAAAGGTTCTTCCTTCCCCGCCTGATAAATTTCCATTCCGGCAGCACGTGCAATAGCATGCCCAGCCGCCGTATCCCATTCCATCGTAGGGGCAAAACGAGGATATACATCAGCCTTGCCTTCAGCTACCAGACAAATCTTGATGGAACTTCCACTTGATATAAGCTCAACTTCCGCATGGCTGCATTTCATTTTCTCGATATAATCTTCTGTCTCGGGCGTCAGATGCGAACGGGAAGCCACAATTACAAACCGTTCGTGCACGCTTGTTTCCGGCAGCCGGACAGCTTTCGCAAGCAGTTCATCCCACGACATTCCATCACGTGCAGTAATACCGGATAGCTTATAAGCACCCGAATCATGCACTCCAAAATAGAGCTCCTTTTTTACCGGCACATAAATGACTCCCATTACCGGTACTGAGTGATGCACCAAAGCTATATTCACTGTGAACTCACCGTTCCTCTTGATGAACTCCTTCGTACCGTCCAAAGGGTCTACAATCCATAAAGTTTCCCAACTCCGTCGTTCCGAAAAAGGCAAATGTTTGCCTTCCTCGCTTAGCAGAGGGAAAGGTGTATCAGCCAAAAAACGGCAGATAGTTTCATGAGCCTTACGGTCGGCAATAGTAAGAGGAGAATTATCCGCTTTTTTTTCTACCTGAAAATCCGATGCCGGATCATCGTAAATGGAAAGAATTTTCTCGCCAGCCTGCAAAGCGGCATCAATCGCATTCAGTATATATCGTCGTTCCATACTATATTCTTCTCAAAGATAAGGCACAAAATTAAAAACTTTTTCAGGTCTAAAAGTTTCCACCTCTTGTTTTATAACTTCTTTTAAACGAAAGAGAGAATATTATAAGCACTTTTCACAATCAGGAAAATCAATCCGGAGCAGAGAAATAGAGTGAAATATTCACGAAGGAAGAGGAACTAAAGAGACTGTGACAACATGAGTTTATCTGGGTCTTTTCTCAATTAGTCCGTTAGTTCACAGTACTGAACACTTTGTTTCAACCTTTAAAAACAAGTTGTTTCAGTATATAAAAACATTTTGTTTTTATGCGATAGAACGAGATGTTCTGTTAAGAGAAACAAAGTGTTCTCTTTAATGAAACAAACTGTTCTGTTAAAGAAAACACTTTGTTTTGCCAAACCAAACACGCGACAGCGCCAGCCTTCACATTCTTTCGGCATATCATGAAAAAGGCAGTAACTTCGCAGTTACTGCCTCATCTTGAAAGGAAACATACATTCCTTTCTGTTATGAATTACCAAAAAGAATTCTATTAATTGACGCTATACAGCAACCATGCCTTCTGGAAGTCATCATTCGAAGGATGTTTAGCTTTGAAAGAGTCGCGCAGATTCTCGGCGGATGCTCTGTCATCGAATGTACCGATAACTACACGATACAGGTTTCTTTCTGCATTGTAAACCACCATTGCAGTATAGCCTTCATTCACCAATGCCTGCTTCACACCTTCCGCATTAGCTTTCACGCTATAAGCTCCGCAAACTACACTAAAGGTTTTCAAGCTGGTACCACCTGATACCACAGTCACCTTTTCCTGACGCATGCCGGCAGGTGCACTTTCCACCACCTTTACTTCTACTGGAGCGGTAACCACTGGAGCCACCTCTTCAGCAGGGGCAGTTGTTTGCGGCTCAGCCAATTCCTGCTGTTTTGCCTTTTCATATGCTTTCTTATAAGCACTTTCACTTGATTTACAAGAAGAGAATGCCAGAGCTATGCATACTCCCATTCCCAATACGGCTAATTTTTTCATCTTTTCTATTGTTTTTATTAGTAAAATCGTCTATTCTTATTCTTTATCTCAAAATTTTCGAAAAATAGATTTCGTGCCCTCATATTCCAAACGCAATGAAGAGTAGGACAAATCTTCTACTTTAAAGGTACATTTTCCTTCCGGCCACCCGAAATAAGTATCATAATTTTTATCGTTAACACTTTCAGGCAACAAAATAATGGAAATTTCAGCACCTTTCAAAGAATAATTTCCAAAAAACGTAGTCACCCCTCCATCTTTCAACAAACATATGGCAGAAAAACTTCCTTTTTGAAAATTATAGAATACACTGTCCACCTTCTCTGATGTACCGTCGGCATATTGATACTGACGCAACTGCCACTTACCGGCCAAGTCACCCCCCACCATTCATGCAAGCGGTCAAAGTACAAGCCACCAATACAATCCAAAGATATTTTAAATGCAATTTCATCATTTTTCCATGCCACTATCTAAATATGGAACAAAAGTACACCATAACATGCGATTATACCTCAGCATCCTTAGTTAAATATAATTAAACCCCTCCATAAAAAGAGATTTCCCGGAAGACTTGACGTATATTTGCCAAATATAAACAGGGCATGAGGCTCACTTAATTGATTACATGACATTTGAAAATTTGAATTTGATAGAACCTATATTGAAGGCTCTTCAAGAAGAGGGGTATTCCACCCCTACCCCAATCCAGGAAAAATCGATCCCTATATTACTTCAAGGAAAAGACTTATTAGGATGTGCTCAAACCGGAACAGGCAAAACCGCCGCATTTTCCATCCCTATCTTGCAAAAGTTGTATAAAACGGATAACCGCAAAAGTATCAAAGCACTCATTCTGACGCCGACCCGCGAGTTGGCCATACAGATAGGAGAATCCTTCAGTGCATACGGTAAGTATACCGGACTGAGACATGCCGTCATCTTCGGCGGTGTAGGACAAAAGCCACAGACAGATGAACTGAAACGTGGAGTACAAATACTGGTTGCAACTCCCGGACGACTGCAAGACCTGGTCAACCAAGGTTTCATTAACCTAAAAGCACTCGAATTCTTCGTATTGGACGAAGCAGACCGGATGCTGGACATGGGATTCATACATGATATCCGACGCATATTAAAGCTATTGCCCGCAAAACGGCAGACTCTCTTCTTTTCGGCCACAATGCCTCCGGAAATAGAGACCTTGGCAAACTCCATGCTGACGCACCCCGAGAAAGTGGAAGTCACCCCTGCATCGTCTACGGTTGACACAATCTCCCAATCAGTCTATTTCGTTGAGAAAAAAGAGAAAAAAGACTTACTGATTCATCTGCTGAAGAATCCGGCTATCAAGTCCGTACTTATCTTCACCAGAACTAAATATGGAGCAGACAAACTTGCACGTACCCTTAGTAAGTCCGGAATAAGAGCCGAAGCCATACATGGAAACAAGTCGCAGAATGCCCGACAGCGAGCACTGACCGGCTTTAAGAACCATGAACTGCGTGTACTGATAGCAACCGATATTGCAGCACGAGGTATCGACGTGGACCAACTATCACACGTCATCAACTATGAGTTGCCCAACATTCCGGAAACATACGTGCACCGTATCGGACGAACCGGACGTGCCGGCCACGACGGTATTGCCCTCTCCTTTTGCGAATCGGAAGAACTGCCTTACCTGAAAGATATCCAAAAATTGATAGGGAAAAGTATCCCAGTAATAAAAGAACACCCTTTTGTCACCGCCGATGGTTTAAAAGCCCAGAAAATCAAGACTGAAGAAATTAAGGCCAAAACCAAGGAAAACAAAATCTATCGCGGGAGCCGTACGAATGGAGACTTTTGGAGAAGAAAAAAGCAAACCTCGCAAAACAACACCCCAAAAGGAGTTGGAAGATAAAGACAATCATAAAAAAACTGATATTCCGAACAAAGTTTCAAAAAAATTTGTTAGTTTTGTCGTACGAACCTCAAAAAAGAAAGGAATATCATTATGAAAGGATTAAATGTTTTAGCAGCTTTCCTGGGTGGCGCCGCAGTAGGTGCAGCCCTCGGTATCTTATTTGCTCCTGAAAAAGGAGAAGACACCCGTAACAAAATCGCAGAAATTCTCCGTAAGAAAGGGATTCGTCTGAACCGAAGCGAAATGGAAGACTTGGTAGATGAAATTGCTGCGGAAATCAAAGGTGAAGTAACGGAATAAGGTAAAAAACAGAACCACTATGTTTGCAGACGACAAAAGTATAGAAAATATGCAGCAGCTCTTCATTGAATTCAAGAAATACCTGGAGCTGCAAAAAGAATATACCAAACTGGAAGTCACCGAAAAACTATCCAAACTGCTTTCTACACTTTTATTGGTGCTATTGGTCGTCATACTCGGCGTAGTGGTTCTGTTTCATCTGTCGTTTACGCTGGTCTATATTTTAGCTCCGCTGGTAGGCGGGCTAATGATGAGTTTTGCACTTATCACGTGCTTCCATATCCTACTCATCGTTCTGCTTGTCCTATTCCGCAAAAAGCTCATTATTGATCCGACAGTAAAACTTATCGCAGAATTATTCTTAGACAATTAATTCGAAATATTCATGGATAATACGACCAATACGACTCCCGTCACTTTAGAAAGCATCGCCCAGAAAAAAGCCATGCTGCTACAAGAAATACGACTCCAGAAAGAAATCATGACTGGGCTTACACAAGAAATTTTTGCTCCGCTGGAACCAGCTACCAACAAGGCAAATGCCATGATGAGAGCATTCAACACGGGTATGGCTGTTTTTGACGGTATAGTATTGGGGGTAAAGGTAATGAAGAAATTCAGAAAAATATTTGGAAGAAAGAGATAGAATATCGGATAAAAAAAGAGGGGATGGCCATAACAGTCATCCCCTCTTTTTTTTATCCGATATAGTCTGAGCACTTTTATACGTACGTCTCAAGCAACTTCACTGCTCCTTCAGGCACAATCGTCACTTCTTGGGTTGCAGCTGGCAGCAGGATTGTTTCGCCCGCTTGTACGGAAACTTCATTCTTCTCATTATCAATAATACGGCAAGAACCCTCCACACAAATAAAGATAACAAAAGAATCCAGTTCAGAATAGTCACAAGTGATTTCTTCCGTCATGTCATAGATGGAAGTCGTGAAATACGGGCTTGCCACCATTTCTACCGGTTCATTCTGCACCTGCTCGTACTCCGTACGAAAATCGTCCTGCACATCTGCAAAATTAATGGCATCAATGGCCTGGCTTGTATGCAGTTCTCTTGATTTACCATCCTTATCCTTACGATTGTAATCAAAAATACGGTAAGTGATATCCGACGTTTGCTGTATTTCTGCTACAAAAGCTCCCGCACCGATTCCATGTACCCGACCTGCAGGCACATAAAACACATCGCCCGGTTTAATGGCGCAAGTCTGCAGAACATCCGCAAACGTACCATTATACACTCGTTCCTTATATTCTTTCGGAGTAATCTGCTCTGCAAAACCGGAAATCAGCTTGGCACCCTGGTCAGCAGCAATAACATACCACATTTCATTTTTACCAAAACTGTTATGACGTTTCTTAGCCAACTCGTCACCCGGGTGTACCTGAATCGACAAGTCCAACTTGGCATCAATAAACTTTATCAATAAAGGAAACTTATTTCCGAAACGTGCATAGTTGGCTTCTCCTACCAGGTCTTCCTTATATTTTCTGACCATATCCGGCAGCGTCAATCCTTTGTCTGCACCATTGGCCACTATAGACTCACTGCCTTCTACTGCCGACACTTCCCAACTCTCGCCTACATTGGCAAGGGTATCATTCAAATGTTTGAATGGAATAATCTTGTCGCCTCCCCAAAGCGTCTGCTTCAGAATAGGCTCAAATTTTAGAGGATACATTCGTTGTTTTTATTAGAACTTTCTGTTAATGATGTGATTTTTTTAGATTCCGGGGGCAAACATACAAAAAATATCAATTTGTATTCCATTTGTTAAACGCTAAACTTTCCTAAAATGTTCTCCACATTTCCTTCCAATTACTTGGGGGAACAAAAGAATTTCTTTTTATTTGCAAGAAATTTAATTAATACCATGGATATGATAAACACTACTCCAACAGAAAGTAATTTGTCCGGTTTGAACCAAAAAGACTTTCAAAAGGATATAAATAACAAAAAGACAGATTTGTTTATCCTGAAGAATGCCCAGGGAATGGAAGTTGCAGTTACTAATTACGGCTGTGCAATACTTTCCATCATGGTACCCGACAAAAATGGCAAATATGCCAATGTTGTATTAGGACACGACAGTATTGAACATGTAATCAACAGCCCGGAACCTTTTCTAAACACTACCATCGGACGCTACGGTAACCGGATAGCTAAAGGAAAGTTTACTTTATACGGCGAAGAGCACCAATTGGCAATCAACAATGGTCCCAACTCACTGCATGGTGGTCCGACTGGTTTTCATACCCGTGTATGGGATGCTGTCCAGCCAGAGCCATCAACAGTCATCTTCAACTACACATCCGCTGACGGCGAAGAGGGCTTCCCCGGAAATCTCGAAGTAGAAATGACTTATCGCCTGGAGGATGAGACCAATGCTCTGGTCATCGAATACCGGGCTACTACCGATAAAGCCACCATCGTCAATCTGACCAATCACGGTTTCTTCAATCTTGCCGGTATAGCCAATCCCTCCCCTACAGTCTTAAACAATATCGTTACCATCAACGCAGATTTTTATGTACCCATCGATGAAGTATCCATTCCTACCGGAGAGATATTGAAGGTAGAAGGTACTCCTATGGATTTCCGTACTCCCCATACTCTTGGTGAACGAATTGATGAGAAACATACACAAATTGTGAATGGCGCAGGATATGACCATTGCTATGTACTGAACAAGACTGAAAGTGGAGAGCTGAGCCTTGCAGCCACCTGCATAGAGCCCAACAGCGGGCGAACGATGGAAGTATATACCACTGAAAATGGCGTCCAGCTCTACACAGGAAACTGGCTCGGGGGCTTTGAAGGTGCCCATGGAGCCACTTTCCCTGCAAGAAGTGCAGTCTGCTTTGAGGCCCAGTGTTTTCCCGATACGCCCAACAAGTCCCATTTTCCGTCGGCAGTATTGCTACCGGGTGATGAGTACCAGCAAGTGACAATCTACAAGTTTGGTGTACAAGAATGAAATAACTAATCCAATTTATAAACTTATTAATTTTACAAAACCATGACACAACAAAAACAGAATGGTAAACTCATCGCAATTATCACGATGATCTTCCTTTTTGGTATGATTTCATTTGTTACCAACCTTGCTGCCCCTATGGGAATCGTACTGAAAAATCAGTTTTCAGTATCCAACGCTTTAGGGATGTTGGGTAACTTTGGTAACTTTATTGCATATGCAGTGATGGGAATACCAAGCGGCATCTTACTACAACGGGTAGGGTATAAAAAAACGGCATTGATAGCAGTAGCTGTAGGCTTTATCGGTGTAGGTATCCAATATTTATCAGGTCATTCAAGCCCTGATATGGCTTTTGCCGTATATTTGATTGGCGCTTTCATCGCCGGTTTCTCCATGTGTTTGCTTAATACGGTAGTCAACCCGATGCTGAACAAGCTCGGCGGCGAAGGTAACAAAGGAAACCAGCTTATCCAAGTGGGTGGTTCTTTCAACTCCGTAATGGCCACCATTACTCCGATGTTCGTAGGTATCCTGATTGCCGGTTCCATTGAAAAAGCTACTATCTCTCAGATATTCCCTGTAATGTACACAGCAATGGCTGTATTTGCCATCGCGTTCTTCGTTCTTTTGATTGTGCCCATACCGGAACCCAATGCTGCAACTTCAACAGAACCTATCGGTAAGTTGATGTCAGGCGCTTTAAAATTCCGCCACTTCATTTTGGGAGCTATAGCAATCTTTGTATATGTAGGTGTCGAAGTTGGTGTACCGGGTACTCTGAACTTGTTTTTGACCGATCCGATTGAAAAGGGAGGAGCAGGCATTTCTTCCACCATTTCCGGTTTTGTTGTAGGTACATATTGGTTCCTCATGCTGATTGGACGTCTGGCCGGCGCTTCATTGGGTGCAAAAATCTCCAGTAAGGCAATGCTTACCTTTACTTCCGCATTAGGCTTACTTTTGGTGTTCCTTGCCATCTTCTCATCTACCGGTTCGCTTGTCAATCTGCCGGTACTCCAACAAAGTGCTACGGGAGGTCTCTCTTTCGGATTTGCAGAAGTACCTATCAACGCAATGTATCTGGTACTGGTAGGTCTGTGTACTTCCATCATGTGGGGTGGTATCTTTAATCTGGCCGTAGAAGGATTGGGTAAATATCTGGCAGCGGCTTCCGGTCTGTTCATGGTATTGGTATGCGGCGGCGGCATCTTGCCCGTTATCCAAGGTTTGGTGGCCGACATTGCAGGTTTCATGCCGAGTTACTGGGTTATCATCGCAGCCCTTGGCTATCTGTTGTTCTACGGTTTGGTAGGCTGCAAAAATGTCAATAAGGACATCAAGGTCGATTAACAAGAAAATATAGGTAATTTATTTATTCACCTTATAAAATATAAATATCATGGATATAGAATACGTAAGAAGCCGTTTCATCAAGCACTTTGACGGAACAACGGGAGCTGTTTATGCTTCTCCGGGTCGCATCAACCTTATCGGTGAGCATACAGACTATAACGGTGGTTTTGTATTCCCCGGAGCAATCGATAAGGGAATGATTGCAGAAATAAAGCCCAACGGCACAAACACAGTAAAAGCTTATTCCATCGACTTGAAAGATTATGTGGAATTTGGCTTGAATGAAGAAGATGCACCCCGCGCAAGCTGGGCAAGATATATCTTTGGCGTGTGCCGGGAAATGATGAAACGCGGTGTAGATGTAAAAGGTTTCAATACCGCTTTTGCAGGCGATGTGCCTCTGGGTGCAGGAATGTCCTCGTCAGCAGCTTTGGAAAGTACCTATGCCTATGCTTTGAACGACTTGTTCGGTGACAACAAGATAGACAAATTTGAATTGGCAAAAGTGGGACAATCTACAGAACACAACTATTGTGGCGTAAACTGTGGTATCATGGACCAATTTGCTTCTGTATTCGGAAAGAAAGGAAGCCTCATCCGCCTGGATTGCCGTTCACTGGAATATCAGTATTTCCCATTCGACCCGCAAGGCTATCGTCTGGTTCTTGTAGATTCTGTAGTGAAACACGAACTTGCATCTTCAGCATACAACAAACGTCGTCAAAGCTGCGAAGCTGCTGTTGCCGCTGTTCAGAAGAAGCATCCACACGTAGAATTCCTGCGTGACGTTACCATGGGCATGCTGGAAGAAGCCAAAGCCGACATCAGCGCAGAAGACTATATGCGTGCAGAATATGTCATCGAAGAGATTCAACGCGTACTCGACGTTTGCGACGCCCTGGAAAAAGGCGATTATGAAACTGTAGGCCAAAAGATGTATGAAACACATCATGGCATGAGTAAGTTGTATGAAGTAAGCTGCGAAGAACTCGATTTTCTGAATGACCTTGCATTCGATTGTGGAGTTACCGGTTCACGTGTCATGGGCGGTGGATTCGGTGGATGTACAATCAATCTGGTAAAGGATGAATTGTACAGTACATTCATCGAAAAAGCAAAAGATGAATTCAAGAAGAAGTTCGGCAGAAGCCCAAAAGTATATGATGTAGTCATCAGCGACGGTGCCCGCAGATTAGAATAATAGACATCAGCATTCAAATAAAAGGCGTTTCCCTTTGCAGGGAAGCGCCTTTTTCTTCTCCCCTATTCCACCGTTTTCCACTCTAAAAACAAAATCATCCGAGAAGTTTATTCCGAACACATCTATCTGTACAGCCAGTTGGCACAGATATGTTTCTTGACACTTATGTTGCATAACATATAAAAGTGTACAGCCTACACTAAAGAAAAGTGTTACTTTTACACCCAAAGAAAGATAATCATCTCATTTACATTAAATACAAAACCATGAAAAGACATGTTCTACTTGCAGGAATTGCCGCAATGATGCTAACTGCGTGCAATCAAAAGACAGAAACAACGCTTACGCTGTCCGGTCTTGATCCAGTAAAATTCCAAACAACAGTCAATGACGCCCAGACACAGCTTTATACGCTGAAGAATAAAGCGGGCATGGAAGTATGCATCACAAACTTTGGAGGACGTATTGTATCCATTATGGTACCCGACAAAAATGGAGTTATGCAGGATGTAGTATTGGGCTTTGACAGCATTGCCGATTACATCAACATTCCAAGTGACTTTGGTGCTTCTATCGGACGCTACGCCAACCGGATTAACCAAGGGAAAATCGTTCTTGACGGAGATACCATACAGTTACCACAGAACAATTTCGGACATTGCCTGCACGGTGGCCCCAAAGGATGGCAATACCAAGTATACAGTGCCAATCCCATTGACAGCACAACTCTGGAGCTCACCCGCATTTCACCGGATGGAGACGAGAATTTCCCGGGTAATGTTACGGCAAAAGTACTTTTCAAGTTAACGGATGACAATGCCATTGATATAAAATACAGTGCAACAACAGACCAAAAGACGGTTATCAATATGACTAACCATTCTTATTTCAATTTATCAGGTGATCCTTCAAAGGCAGCAACAGACCACATCTTATACATCAATGCAGACAACTATACTCCGGTAGACAGTACTTTCATGACAACGGGTGACATCATCTCCGTCAAAGAAACACCAATGGACTTTACCACTCCCAAGAGTGTGGCACAAGACATCAACCGGACGGACTTTGAACAAATAAAGAATGGAAACGGATATGACCACAATTGGGTACTGAATACTAAAGGTGACCTATCCCAAGTGGCAGCCAAACTAACATCGCCTATAAGCGGCATCACCCTGGAAGTTTATACCAATGAGCCAGGCATACAAGTATATACCGGGAATTTCCTGGATGGCACCGTAAAAGGTAAAAAAGGCATTACTTACAACCAACGCGCTTCCGTATGCCTCGAGACACAACATTATCCGGATAGCCCCAACAAAGCCCAATGGCCTTCTGTCGTACTGGAACCCGGACAAACATACAACAGCGAATGTATCTTTAAATTCACTATAGAAAAATAACCTTTTAAATACACATCGTACAATGAATTGGAATTCACATGAATTTATATGGCTCGACTGGGTAATCCTCATAGTCGGCATGGCAGCTGTAATATGGGCTGTATGGCGTGCTGTCCAGAAAGACAAACGTATGCAACAAGGAGCAAGCAGTGCTGATTATCTATTTGGTAAAGGAGAACCCTGGTACATTATCGGTGCAGCAATCTTTGCTGCCAACATTGGCTCGGAACACCTGGTAGGTCTTGCCGGAACCGGAGCAAAATCGGGAGTAGGCATGGCTCACTGGGAAATGCAAGGTTGGATGATTCTTCTTTTAGGATGGTTGTTTGTTCCGTTCTATCAGTTGCTGAATAATAAGATGGGAAAAATCATCACTATGCCCGATTTTCTGAAATACCGTTACACACAACGCACGGGTTCATGGCTCTCCATCATAACACTGATTGCCTACATTCTGACTAAAGTGAGCGTAACAGCCTATACCGGAGGTATCTTCCTCGAATTTCTTCTTGGACTACCATTCTGGTACGGAGCTATCGGCCTGATTGTACTGACCGGTCTTTTCACGGTATTGAGTGGTATGAAGGGGGTAATGACCCTTTCAGCTATCCAGACCCCTATTCTAATTATCGGTTCCTTTCTCGTTCTGTTCCTGGGGCTGTCAGCTCTAGGTGGTGGAAGTATCGCTACCGGCTGGACAGAAATGATGGAACATGCCCGCAATGCCATGAATGTAGGAGCAGACGGCCATGCATACGGTGCCAACCACATGTTCCATTGGAGTGAAGCAGACCCGATGTATCAGGAATATCCCGGTTTTTGGGTATTCATCGGAGCTTCCATCATCGGTTTCTGGTATTGGTGTACAGACCAGCACATTGTTCAACGTGTGCTTGGACAAAGTAAAGGAGAAGCGAATGATGTCGTAATGAAGCGCGCCCGTCGCGGTAGCATTGCAGCCGGTTACTTCAAGATTCTGCCGGTATTCATGTTCCTCATTCCGGGCATGGTGGCAGCAGCCCTGGCCGCCAAAGGCGAGTTCGACATGTCAAACACAGATGCCGCTTTTGCCGTTATGGTAAAAGACGTGTTGCCCGCCGGTGTAAAAGGCATTGTAACTATCGGTTTCATCTGTGCCCTGGTTGCTTCGCTGGCTGCATTCTTCAATTCATGTGCCACTCTCTTCACTGAAGATTTCTATAAACCCATGTGCAAAGGTAAAAGTGAAGCTACCTACGTATTGGTAGGACGTATTGCCACAGTAGTAGTTGTTATCCTTGGTATGGCATGGATTCCCATCATGATGAGTCTAGGAAGTCTATACGATTACCTCCAAGGCATCCAGTCACTCCTGGCTCCTGCCATGGTAGCCGTATTTGCATTGGGTATCTTCTCAAAACGGATTACACCGAAAGCGGGTGAAGTAGGCATGATTGTAGGATTCATCATCGGTATGGTACGCCTACTGACGAATATCTTTACCAATACCGGTAAAGACGTCATGAACGGCTGGTACTGGGAATACACCAGCTGGTTCTGGCAGACCAACTGGCTCATCTTCGAAATTTGGCTGCTTGTATTCCTGCTCGTACTGATGGCAGTAGTTTCTTGTTTCACTCCCAAACCCACTGCCGAGCAGATAGAAGCCATAACCTTCACCGGCAGTTACAAAAAACTAATCAGAGAAAGTTGGAATAAATGGGATGTCATTGCTTCACTGGGAGTTGTGATTCTCTGTGCTCTATTCTATATTTATTTCTGGTAACACTCAACTGTCAAACGATAAATATACATACTTATGACAACTTATTATAGTAAGAACCCCAAATTCTACGTCTCCGTGGACTGCATCATTTTCGGTTTCAACGAAGGGGAACTGAACCTGCTGCTGCTGAAGCGTAACTTTCAGCCGGCAATGGGCGAATGGTCTCTGATGGGAGGATTTGTACAAGAGGATGAAAGCGTGGACGATGCTGCCAAACGCGTACTGCATGAACTGACCGGACTGGACAATGTATACATGGAGCAGGTCGGCTCATTCGGAGCCATCGGCCGTGACCCGGGCGAACGTGTTGTCTCTATTGCCTACTACTCACTAATCAACATCAATGAGTATGATAAAGAACTGGTGCAGAAACACAATGCATTTTGGGTAAATATCAACGAACTGCCGGAACTGATTTTCGACCATCCGCAAATGGTAGCGCAGGCACGGAAGCTGATGCAGCAGAAGGCCTCTACCGAGCCGATAGGCTTCAACCTGCTACCCAAGCTGTTCACCTTATCGCAGCTACAAAGTCTATACGAAGCCATCTATGGAGAAGCCATGGACAAACGCAACTTCCGTAAGCGGATAGCCGAACTGGACTGTATCGAAAAGACGGACAAAATAGACAAAACCGGCTCCAAACGGGGAGCTGCACTATATCAGTTCAACGAGAATCTATATCGTAAGGCACCGAAATTTAAACTGTAAAATAGAGTTATGTTAGAAGCACTGAAAGAAAAAGTATTCCATGCCAATCTTGAGTTGGTGAAGCATGGACTGGTTATCTTCACCTGGGGCAATGTTTCGGCCATCGACCGTGAGACGGGATTGGTAGTCATCAAGCCCAGTGGTGTAAGCTACGATGACATGAAAGCTACAGATATGGTAGTGGTGAATCTTGACGGTAAGGTCGTGGAAGGACGGTTAAAGCCCTCCTCAGACACACCGACCCACCTGGTTCTCTATAAAGCATTCCCCGAAATCGGCGGTGTGGTGCACACGCACTCTACTTACGCCACAGCCTGGGCACAAGCCGGATGTGACATCCCGAATATCGGGACAACACATGCCGATTACTTCCACGACGCCATACCCTGCACAGCAGACATGACGAAGGAGGAAGTGGAAGGAGCGTATGAACTGGAAACGGGAAATGTCATCGTAAAACGCTTTGAGGGGCTGAACCCGGTACATACTCCCGGAGTATTGGTAAAGAACCACGGTCCTTTCTCGTGGGGAAAAGACGCACACGAAGCGGTACATAATGCCGTAGTGATGGAGCAGGTGGCAAAAATGGCAAGTATAGCCTATGCCGTGAACCCCAATCTGACCATGAATCCGCTGCTGATAGAAAAACATTTCAGCCGCAAGCACGGTCCTAACGCTTATTATGGACAGAAATAACTATCATTCTTTAAATATAAACTATAAAAATAAATTGTATGAACACATTTGAACAATATGAAGTATGGTTCGTAACCGGAGCACAGCTCTTGTACGGAGGTGACGCAGTTATCGCAGTAGACGCACATAGTAATGAAATGGTGAAAGGTCTGAATGATTCCGGGAAACTGCCCGTAAAGGTAGTATATAAAGGTACGGTCAATTCATCCAAAGAAGTAACCGCTACCTTCAAGGCCGCCAACAACGACGATAAGTGTATCGGAGTCATCACCTGGATGCACACCTTCTCTCCTGCCAAAATGTGGATTCACGGTTTGCAGGAACTGAAGAAGCCATTACTACACTTCCATACACAGTTCAACAAGGAAATTCCCTGGGAGACGATGGACATGGATTTTATGAACCTAAACCAATCGGCTCACGGCGACCGCGAATTTGGACACATCGTGACACGTATGCGAAAGAACCGCAAAGTGGTAGTAGGCCACTGGCAGGACGAAAAAGCCCAAAACCAGATTGCCGCATGGATGCGCGTAGCTGCCGCATGGGCTGATGCGCAGGATATGCTCATCATCCGCTTCGGCGACCAGATGAACAACGTGGCTGTGACAGACGGTGACAAGGTCAGTGCCGAACAAGTATTGGGCTATCATGTGGACTACTATCCCATCAATGATGTGATGACACACTACAATGCTGTCAGCGACGAGGACGTGAAGGCACTCGTAGCAGAATACTTCAAGCTCTACGACCACGCTCCCGAACTGGAAGACGCACGTACGGAAGCCTACACCAAAGTATGGAACTCCGCCAAGGCCGAAATCGCCATTCGCCGCGTGCTGAAAGACACGGGTGCCAAAGGCTTCACCACCAACTTCAACGATTTGGGCGACTTTGACCAAATCCCCGGACTGGCCTCACAGCGACTGATGGCGGAAGGTTACGGCTTCGGTGCCGAAGGCGACTGGAAAACTGCGGCACTATACCGTACCACTTGGGTGATGAGTCAAGGCATGCCGAAGGGGTGCTCCTTCCTCGAAGACTATACGCTGAACTTCGACGGAGAAAAGAGCGCCATCCTGCAGGCACACATGTTGGAAGTCTGTCCACTGATTGCCGAACAGAAGCCGAAACTGGAAGTGCACCGTCTGAGCATCGGTATCGACAGCGAAACAGCCCGCCTGGTATTTACCAGCAAGCAAGGTGAAGGTGTAGCCGCTACCATCGTAGACCTGGGCAATCGCTTCCGCCTCATTGTGAACAAAGTAGAATGCATCAAGAGCAAGCCTCTGCCCAAGTTGCCCGTTGCCAGCGCACTGTGGATTCCAATGCCCAACCTCGAGGTGGGCGCTGCAGCCTGGATTCTGGCCGGAGGTACACATCATACCAGCTTCTCCTACGACCTGACGGTGGAATATTGGGAAGACTTTGCCGAAATGGCCGGCATCGAAATGGTAGTCATCGATGAAAATACCACCATCAGCGAGTTCAAAAAAGAACTGCGCATGAATGAAGTCTACTATATGCTGAACAAGGCACTTTGCTGATAATCATTACGGATTACCGATTGCGGACTACTAATTACACGTACCACAAACGTAACTAGTAGTTTGCAATTAGTAATCCGTTGTTTATAATCGTACTATAAATCCGTAAATTATCATTAATACCATGAAATTAGATGCAAAATCAACCATTGAGGCAGGCAAGGCCATCCTTGGTATAGAACTCGGTTCCACACGAATCAAGGCGGTTTTGATTGACCAGGAAAACAAACCCATCGCCCAGGGAAGCCATACTTGGGAGAATCAGTTAGTCGACGGACTGTGGACATATAGCGTCGAGGCTGTCTGGTATGGGTTGCAGGATTGCTACGCAGACCTTCGTACCAATGTAAAGAGCCTCTACGATACAGAGATAGAGACCTTGGCAGCTATCGGTGTCAGTGCCATGATGCACGGCTATATGGCATTCAATGAAAAAGAAGAAATCCTTGTACCCTTCCGTACCTGGAGAAATACTAATACCGGCCAGGCTGCCGCAGCCCTATCCGAACTATTTGTCTACAACATCCCTCTGCGTTGGAGCATCTCCCACCTCTACCAAGCCATCCTGGATAATGAAGAGCACGTTCCATCCATCAATTACCTGACCACCCTTGCAGGTTTTGTCCACTGGCAAATAACCGGCCAAAAGGTACTGGGCATAGGAGATGCCTCCGGTATGCTCCCTATCGATCCCATCACCAAAAACTATTCTTCTGAAATGGTGGATAAGTTCGACAAACTTATTGCTCCGAAAGGATACGACTGGAAGCTTCGAGATATTCTGCCGAAGGTATTGTCGGCCGGTGAAAACGCAGGCTTCCTTACTCCCGAAGGAGCCAGTCGCCTCGACGTATCGGGACATCTGAAAGCAGGAATTCCCGTCTGTCCGCCCGAAGGTGACGCTGGAACCGGCATGGTTGCCACCAACGCCGTAAAGCAGCGCACTGGAAACGTATCGGCAGGCACCTCCTCTTTCTCAATGATTGTATTGGAGAAAGAATTGTCCAAGCCCTACGAAATGATTGACATGGTAACCACCCCCGACGGAAGCCTCGTAGCTATGGTGCATTGCAACAATTGCACTTCCGACCTCAATGCCTGGATCAATATTTTCAAAGAATACCAGGAACTGATGGGTATCCCCGTAGATATGGACGAAATCTACAGAAAGCTCTATAACCACGCCCTGACAGGCAATGCAGACTGCGGAGGCCTCATCTCATACAACTACATATCAGGCGAACCTATAACGGGACTGGCAGACGGACGTCCACTGTTTGTACGTTCAGCAAACGACAAGTTCAACCTTGCCAACTTCATGCGCACCCATCTGTATGCTTCAGTGGGAGTTCTCAAAATCGGCAACGACATCCTTTTCAATGAAGAAAAAATCAGAGTAGACAGAATCACCGGTCACGGAGGACTCTTCAAAACCAAAGGAGTAGGCCAGAGAATACTGGCAGCTGCCATCAATTCACCCATTTCCGTTATGGAAACAGCCGGCGAAGGTGGTGCCTGGGGTATTGCCCTCCTCGCTTCCTACCTTGCAAACAACGGAAACGACCAATCCCTTGCCGACTTCCTGGACAAGCATGTATTCACCGGAAATGCCGGTATTGAAATCTCACCGACAGCCGAAGATGTAAGCGGATTCAACACCTACATCGAAAGCTATAAAGCTGGTTTGCCCATCGAAGAAGCAGCAGTAAGATTCAAGAACTAAGTATTTAATAACACTAAAAAACTATGAACACAAAGTTATTTATCAGTAGCATATTTCTCTCCACCTCGTTGTCACTCTTCGCACAGAAAAGTGCCACTATCACTTTACACACAGACCAGAGCGAGCAAATCATTCCCAAAGAAATCTACGGCCAATTTGCAGAGCATTTGGGAACTTGTATCTATGGTGGACTTTGGGTAGGTGAAAACTCCGATATTCCCAACATCAACGGTTATCGCACCGACGTATTCAATGCACTGAAGGAGCTCCGTGTACCCGTCCTTCGCTGGCCGGGAGGCTGCTTTGCCGATGAATACCACTGGATGGACGGTATCGGCCCTAAAGAAAACCGCCCCAAAATGGTGAACAACAACTGGGGAGGCACTATCGAAGACAACAGTTTCGGAACCCATGAGTTCCTCAATCTCTGCGAAATGCTGGGATGTGAACCCTATATCAGTGGAAACGTAGGCAGTGGTACCGTAGAAGAACTTGCCAAATGGGTGGAATACATGACCTCCGAAGGAGACTCCCCCATGGCACGCCTGCGCCGCCAGAACGGTCGCGACAAAGCCTGGAAAGTAAAATACCTCGGCGTGGGTAACGAAAGCTGGGGTTGCGGTGGAAGCATGCGTCCCGAATATTATGCCGACCTCTACCGCCGCTATTCCACCTACTGCCGCAACTATGACGGCAATAGCCTTTTCAAGATAGCCAGCGGTGCCAGCGACTACGACTATAACTGGACCAAAGTGCTGATGGACCGCGTAGGCGGCCGTATGCACGGTCTTTCCTTGCACTACTATACCGTCAGCGGATGGAACGGCAGTAAAGGCGCCGCCACCCAATTCAGTAAAGACGACTATTACTGGACACTGGGCAAATGCCGCGAAATAGAAGATGTCATCAAGAAGCATTGCACCATTATGGATGAATACGACCCTCAAAAGAACGTGGCTCTTATGCTTGACGAATGGGGAACCTGGTGGGACACTGAACCGGGTACCAATCCCGGACATCTGTACCAGCAGAATACATTGCGTGATGCTTTTGTCGCTTCCCTCAGCTTCGACATCTTCCATAAATATACCGACCGTCTGAAAATGGCAAACATTGCCCAAATCGTCAATGTATTGCAATCCATGATTCTGACCAGCGGAAAAAACATGGTACTCACCCCCACTTATTATGTATTCAAAATGTACAATGTACACCAGGATGCCACCTACATTCCTCTTGAGCTGAACTGCGACATGATGGATGTACGCGACAACCGCAGAATACCAATGGTCAGCGCTACCGCCTCCAAAGACCCAAACGGCAAGATACACATTTCCATGTCCAACGTAGATGCAGACAATGCACAGGAAGTGACCATCAATCTGTCTGGAACGAAAGCCAAGAAAGCAGTTGGTGAAATATTGACTTCCACCAATCTGACGGACTACAATTCATTTGAAAATCCCGACAATGTGAAACCCGTTCCGTTCAAAGAGGTAAAAATCAATAAAGATATTCTCAAGATTAAACTTCCGGCCAAATCAATCGTTACTATTGAGTTACAGTAAAACTACCGTGCACCGCACAAAATCAGCTAAATACGTTTAGTATCATTTTAGCAGCAAAAAGGCAGTAATACTGATAAAAAAGACACTCTTCGAGTGTTGTGAATTACGCATAAAGAGTTATCTTTGCCCTTGGAAAACCTACAAGGACCAAATAACCTATTGATAATATTCAAAATAAATTAGATTCAATATGAACGACAACAAACTTATGAACCGTGCGGCGGACAATATCCGTATCCTTGCTGCATCCATGGTTGAGAAAGCCAACTCCGGGCATCCGGGCGGTGCCATGGGTGGTGCTGACTTTGTAAATGTACTCTTCTCAGAGTTCCTGGTATATGACCCTGAAAATCCGGCTTGGGAAGGTCGTGACCGTTTCTTCCTCGACCCGGGACACATGTCACCGATGCTTTACTCTACATTGGCCCTGACCGGCAAGTTCACGCTGGACGAACTGAAAGAGTTCCGCCAATGGGGAAGCCCTACTCCGGGACATCCCGAACGTGACATCATGCGCGGCATCGAAAACACTTCCGGACCGCTCGGCCAGGGACACACATTTGCAGTCGGTGCAGCCATCGCAGCCAAGTTCATGAAGGCACGTTTCGAAGAAGTAATGCCACAGACCATCTACGCTTATATTTCTGACGGTGGCATCCAGGAAGAAATCTCCCAAGGCTCAGGCCGTATCGCCGGAGCATTAGGGTTGGATAATCTCATCATGTTCTATGATGCCAACGACATTCAGCTTTCTACCGAGACAAAGGATGTGACCATCGAAGATACCGGCAAGAAATACGAAGCTTGGGGCTGGAAAGTCATTAAAATCAATGGTAACGATCCCGATGCCATCCGCGGTGCACTGAACGAAGCCAAAGCTGAGAAAGAGTGTCCGACGCTGATTATCGGCCATACCGTAATGGGTAAAGGTGCCCGCAAGGCAGACGGCAGCAGCTACGAGGCTGATTGTGCCACGCACGGTGCTCCTCTGGGCGGCGACGCTTATATAAACACTATCAAGAATTTGGGTGGTGACCCGACAAATCCGTTTGTCATCTTCCCCGAAGTGGCCGAACTATATGCCAAGCGTGCAACTGAGCTGAAGAAAATCATGGCTGAAAAGTATGCAGCCAAAGCCGCATGGGCAAAAGCCAATCCGGAAAAGGCTGCCAAACTGGAAATGTTCTTCTCCGGCAAGGCTCCCGAAGTGAATTGGGCCGCCATCGAACAGAAAGCAGGCGTTGCCACCCGCGCAGCATCTGCCACTGTGCTCAGTGCTCTCGCCACTCAAGTAGAAAATATGATTGTTGCTTCTGCCGACCTTTCCAATTCCGACAAGACAGACGGATTCCTCAAGAAAACACATGCCTTCAAGAAAGGTGACTTCAGCGGTGCATTCTTCCAGGCCGGTGTTGCCGAGCTGACTATGGCATGTTGCTGTATCGGTATGGCACTGCATGGCGGTGTAATCCCCGCTTGCGGAACTTTCTTCGTATTCTCCGACTACATGAAACCTGCCGTACGTATGGCAGCCCTGATGGAAGTTCCCGTGAAGTTCATCTGGACACACGATGCCTTCCGTGTAGGTGAAGACGGTCCTACCCATGAACCGGTAGAGCAGGAAGCCCAAATCCGCCTGATGGAAAAACTGAAAAACCACAAGGGACATAATTCCATGTTGGTACTCCGCCCGGCAGATGCAGAAGAAACAACTGTGGCATGGAAACTGGCAATGGAAAATACCACAACCCCAACCGGTTTGATTTTCTCCCGCCAGAACATCGCCAACCTGCCCGAAGGCAACGATTACGAACAAGCTGCCAAAGGCGCTTATATTGTAGCCGGCTCCGATGAAAATCCAAATATAATCCTCGTTGCTTCAGGCTCGGAAGTTGCCACATTGGTAGCCGGTACTGAATTGCTGCGCAAGGATGGCATCAAGGTGCGTATCGTGTCCGTTCCTTCCGAAGGTCTGTTCCGTAGCCAAGCTCCGGGATATCAAGAAGGCATTATCCCGTGTGGTGCCAAGGTATTCGGCCTGACAGCCGGTCTGCCCGTCACACTGCAAGGGCTGGTAGGTCCCCGCGGTAAAGTATGGGGATTGGAATCATTCGGATTCTCGGCACCTTATAAAGTGCTGGACGAAAAGCTCGGTTTCACCGCAGAGAACGTTTACAAACAAGTAAAAGCAATGTTATAATCATTATCCAATGTGCTGATGTGCTGATTGCCCGCGCCCTACAAGCTGCAGGCATCAGCACATTGGCACATTGGTATATTAACTGACCATCATGAAAACAATAGGAATCTGTTCCGACCATGCAGGCTTCGAATTGAAGGAATATGTCCGCGGCTGGCTGGAAGCCAAAGGCTGGGCTTACAAGGACTTCGGGACCTACTCAACCGAGAGTTGCGACTATCCCGACTTTGCACATCCTTTGGCACTGGCCGTTGAAGCCGGAGAGTGCTATCCGGGAATTGCCATCTGCGGAAGCGGTGAAGGTATCAGCATAACGCTGAACAAGCATCAGGGTATCCGCGCAGCCCTCTGCTGGACGGCAGAAATAGCCCATTTGGCACGCCAGCACAATGATGCCAATGTGCTTGTCATGCCAGGGCGATTCATCAGTACCGAAGAAGCCGACATGATTATGAGGGAATTCTTCAGTACACCATTCGAAGGCGGACGCCACCAACGAAGAGTGGACAAGATACCGGTACACTTGTAAAGCAATAGAATCACCTTCTTTATGATATCCGCCCGAAGCTCTGACATTCTGATAGAATCGTGAGAAACTTCGGGCTTTTTATTTGCCCCTTTTTCTTATTTTTCACAGTGAAGATGCTCATTGTCTTCAAATAAAAACTATCTTTGTGGTTCGATAACCCGGATATTTTTTAGATATGGAACGACTGAATACCATAAAAGAGCTTATCAACCAGGGAAATGTAGAGCAAGCCATCCAGCAGCTTGACGAAATACTGCAAACAGACTTTCCCGGCAAAGACGAAGCTTACTACCTGCGGGGAAATGCCTATCGGAAACAAGGCAACTGGCAACAAGCACTGAACAACTATCAGTATGCCATCGACCTGAACCCCGAAAGCCCGGCACAACATGCCTATCAAATGGCTATGGACATCCTGAACTTCTACAACAAGGATATGTACAATCAATAAATAAAGAACGTAAATTATGGCAAAAATCAAAGGAGCAATCGTAGTAGACACCGAACGTTGCAAAGGCTGCAACTTGTGTGTGGTAGCGTGTCCGCTCAACGTAATAGCCCTCACCAAGGAGGTGAATGTGAAAGGGTATAACTATGCCCACCAAATATTGGAAGATACTTGTAACGGCTGCGCCTCGTGCGCCACAGTATGTCCGGACGGATGTATCTCAGTATATAAAATAAAAGTAGAATAAATCTGTAAATCAGTAGAATATGGCAGAAGAAGTTGTATTAATGAAAGGAAACGAAGCCATCGCCCACGCAGCCATCCGTTGCGGTGCAGACGGTTACTTCGGATATCCCATTACTCCGCAATCGGAGGTATTGGAAACTCTTGCCGAACTGAAACCCTGGGAGACGACCGGCATGGTGGTTCTTCAGGCAGAAAGTGAAGTGGCAGCTATCAATATGGTGTACGGCGGTGCCGGAAGTGGTAAAATGGTCATGACCTCCTCCTCCAGCCCCGGTGTCAGCCTAAAGCAGGAAGGTATCTCTTATCTGGCAGGTGCCGAGCTGCCTTGCTTGATTGTAAACGTTATGCGCGGCGGTCCCGGTCTGGGAACCATCCAACCGAGCCAGGCCGACTATTTCCAGACAGTAAAAGGAGGCGGCCACGGTGACTATCGTCTGATTGCCCTTGCTCCGGCTTCCGTACAAGAAATGGCAGATTTCGTAGGACTGGCATTCGAACTTGCCTTCAAATACCGTAATCCGGCAATCATCCTTGCCGACGGTGTCATCGGCCAGATGATGGAAAAAGTGGTGCTCCCGGCACAAAAGCCACGCCGCACCGATGCGGAAGTCATCGAACAATGCCCATGGGCCACTACCGGCAGAACCAACGGCCGCAAACCCAACGTCATCACCTCATTGGAACTGAAACCGGAAGAAATGGAAAAGAACAACATCCGTTTCCAGGCCAAATACAAGCAGATAGAAGAGAATGAGGTTCGCTTCGAGGAAATTCATTGCGATGATGCCGACTACCTGATTGTAGCCTTCGGCTCTATGGCACGCATCGGACAGAAAGCAATGGAGCTGGCACGCGAAGAAGGAATAAAGGTAGGTATGCTCCGCCCCATCACGTTGTGGCCGTTCCCGACCAAAGCCATTGTCGCGTATGCCGACAAGGTGAAAGGTATGCTCGTTACAGAATTGAATGCCGGACAGATGGTGGAAGATGTCCGCCTTGCCGTGAACGGTAAAGTGAAAGTGGAACATTTCGGACGCCTCGGCGGCATTGTTCCCGATCCGGATGAGATAGTAGATGCATTGAAAGAAAAACTGATTAAGAAATGAATCCTGATAAAATAAGAAACGTACTGAACATTCTCTTCATGGTACTTGCCCTGGCAGCTATCATTATATATTTTGCTGCAAAAGATGACTTCAAGCTGTTCATCTACGTCTGCGGCGCGGCGATATTCGTCAAGTTGATGGAGTTTTTCATACGGTTCACCAACAGATAGGAGAAGTGATTATGACAAAAGAAGATATTATAAAGCCCGAGAATCTGGTTGTCAAGAAACCGACTCTGATGAACGACAATCCCATGCACTACTGCCCGGGATGCAGTCACGGCGTAGTTCATAAACTCGTAGCCGAAGTTATCGAAGAAATGGGACTGGAAGACAAAGCAATAGGCATCTCCCCCGTGGGATGTGCCGTGTTCATCTATAATTATATAGACATCGACTGGCAGGAAGCCGCCCATGGACGTGCGCCCGCACTTGCCACTGCCATCAAGCGCCTTTGGCCGGACCGCCTGGTGTTCACTTACCAAGGAGACGGCGACCTGGCTTGTATCGGTACTGCCGAAACCATCCACGCCTTGAACCGCGGCGAAAACATCACCATCATCTTCATCAACAATGCCATCTATGGTATGACCGGGGGACAAATGGCTCCCACTACCCTTGTAGGCATGAAGACATCGACCAGCCCTTACGGACGTGACGTGCATCTGCACGGCTATCCGCTGAAGATGGCCGATATTGCTGCACAATTGGAAGGAACCGCTTACGTGACACGCCAAAGCGTACAGTCCGTTCCCGCCATCCGCAAAGCGAAAAAGGCTATCCGCAAAGCATTCGAGAACTCTATGGCAGGCAAAGGTTCCAACCTTGTGGAAATCGTTTCCACCTGTAACTCCGGCTGGAAGATGTCTCCTGCGAAATCCAATGAATGGATGGTAGAGAACATGTTCCCCTTCTATCCGCTGGGCGACCTGAAAGATAAATAATCATGCTAAAGACAGAAGAACAATGAAAGAAGAAATCATTATAGCAGGCTTCGGTGGACAAGGTGTATTGTCCATGGGAAAGATTTTGGCATATTCCGGATTGATGGAAGGCAAAGAGGTGACTTGGATGCCGGCTTACGGACCGGAACAACGTGGTGGTACAGCCAACGTAACAGTCATCGTAAGTGACGAGAAAATATCCTCACCCATCTTAAGCAAGTACGATGCCGCCATCATCCTGAACCAGCCGTCACTGGAGAAATTCGAAAGCAAGGTAAAACCCGGAGGCGTACTTATCTACGACGGTTACGGCATCATCAACCCGCCGACGCGTAAGGACATCCACGTTTACCGCATCAACGCCATGGATGCCGCCAATGAAATGAACAACGCCAAGGCATTCAACATGATTGTATTGGGTGGATTATTGAAAATCAAGCCGATGGTTACACTGGACAGTGTACTCAGAGGATTGAAGAAGACACTGCCCGAACGCCACCACCACTTGATACCGATGAACGAAGAAGCTATCAAGAAAGGAATGGAACTTATTCAGGAAATGAAATGAAAGGCTATGTAAAGCCACTCCCCATAAGAGGAGGAACTTTACGCCAGAATAAGAGATAAAGAAAAACGGATAAGCCCTTGTGATATTGATTTATTGCAAGGGCTTATTTCATTTCAAGCCGGAAAAGTATGGATTCAAGGGCAGAGAACCGGAAGCAGTATAGAACAAAACAGAAAACAAGACAGTTTAAAAGAAGCAAAAAAGGCTGAATTCAGTAAGCAAATAATTTTTTATTGTATCTTTGCGCCTAATTATGAGACGAATTGTACTGACATATATATTTCTGTCCGTTATAGGGATATGGGGGGCTATGGCGCAAAACACCTTAAACCCGATGAACAATCGCGACCGGTTCGGTAACCAGATTGACCCGAATACCCAGCCGGACAATCTGGAAGACAGTACCAATACTGAGATTCAAAGTCTTCCACCCAAGCTTTACATGTGGAAACTAAGTGAGACACTGGGCAACCGTACCATCATACCTGCCGACACAGCCAGCCTCAACTTCCAGAGCACCAATCTGGTGGAAGGAATGTTCGGCCATTACAACTACTTGGGAAATTTAGGTTCTCCACGCCTCTCACGTCTGTTCTTCGAACGGGAGGAAAGCGAACCTACCATCTTCATGGCTCCCTTCTCCAGTTTTTTCACACGTCCCGACCAGGTGCTTTTCACCAACAGCAACGTGCCTTACACCAATCTTACCTACTACAAAGCCGGCAGCAAAGTGAACGGTGAAGAACGCTTCAAGTCCTACTTCTCCGTCAACGTCAACAAGCAGTTGGCATTTGGCTTTAACATCGACTATCTGTACGGACGCGGTTATTACCAGAACCAGTCCACCTCGCACTTCAATGCAGGTCTGTTCGGTAGCTATATCGGCGAGAAATATCAGGTACAAGCAGTCTACAACAACTTTTTCCTGAAGATGAACGAGAACGGCGGTATTGCAGACGACCAATACATCACCCGTCCCGAAAACATGTCCGGAGGAAAGAAAGAGTACGAGTCCACCACTATTCCGGTCAAATTGGAACAGAGTTCCAACCGTAACAAGGATTTTTATATCTATCTGACACAGCGCTATCGTCTTGGTTTTACGCGGAGAGTACGGAACACACAAGAAGGCAAACCGACGGTATCCGCACCCAAAGCCTCATCCTCCCCGTCCTCTGAAGCCGAAATATCCGCTTCGAACAACGACATAGCATTGCCAAACGACAGCATAGCATCAAAATCGGTCAGCACACTTGCAGCTGCCAATGACAGCCTGCCGTCTGTTTCTACCGCAGACAACGACTCACTTTTCGAAGAAGAGTTCGTCCCCGTCACCAGCTTTATCCATACCTTGAAAGTAGAGCGGTCGCGGCACCAATTCCGTTCGGGAAGCGAGCCCGAAGGATTCTTCCCGGAAGACTACAAGCTTTACAAGAATTACAGCAACGACTCCACCACAGCATTCAGTGTAAAGAACGTGTTCGGAATAGCCTTGCTGGAAGGTTTCAACAAATACGCCAAAGCCGGACTTACGGCTTATATCTCCCACAAGTTCAGCCGGTACGACCTGATGAATACGGACACACTTACCGACATGCGCCGCATCCGCTACACCGAGCAGGAAATCTTCCTGGGTGGCGAACTCGCCAAGCGCGAAGGCAAACTGCTGCACTACAACGTAAACGGTGAAGTGGGGTTGGTAGACAAAGCCATCGGGCAGTTCCGCGTCAACGCCAATCTGGACCTGAACTTCCGTCTATGGAAAGATACGGTGAACTTCTACGCCCGCGGTTATGTGAGCAACACGCTTCCTTCCTTCTATATGCGCCATTACCACTCCAACCACTACAACTGGGACAACGACAACATGGACAAGGAATTCCGTACGCGTGTGGAAGGCGAGCTGAACATTTCCCGTTGGGGAACCAATCTCCGTGCCGGCGTAGAGAATATCAAGAACTACACCTACTTCAACCAAAGCGCCCTGCCCGAACAGAACGGAGGCAACATACAAGTGCTGTCCGCCACACTGAAACAAGACTTCCGCCTCGGTGTCTTCCACCTGGACAATGAGGTGACCTGGCAGAAGACGAGCAATGAAACAGTACTTCCATTGCCCCAACTCTCGCTCTACCATAACTTCTACATACTGGCTAAACTCGCCAAGAAGGTGCTGACCGTTCAGTTGGGTGCCGATGTCCGTTACTTCACCAAGTACAACGCACCTGCCTATGCACCCGGCGTCCAGCAGTTCCATCTGCAACCTACGGACGATTTGGTGGAAATAGGCGGTTACCCCATCGTAAACGTATATGCCAACCTGCACTTGAAGCGGACGCGTATCTTTGCCATGATGTATCACGTCAACGCGGGTATGGGAAGCGCCAATTCCTTCCTGGTGCCGCACTACCCCATCAATCCGCGCTTGTTCAAAATTGGCGTCTCATGGAATTTCTATGACTAACAGATGACTGTATGACGAAAAGCAGACTGCTCAAATACGCACTTCTGGGAATTGCAGCGGCTCTCATTGCCCACTATCTCATCAAGAAAGAAGAGAAACCGAAAGGTCATCCGCGCGATTATGCCGAGATAGCTGCCGAAGGCATCATACATGCTTCGACGGAATACAACTCCATCAGTTTCTATGTGGATGATGACACCTTGTCCGGTTTCCACTACGAGCTGATAGAAGCTTTTGCACGCGACCACGGGCTGCAAGCGGCCATATCACCGGAAATGAGCTTCAACAAGCGGCTGGAAGGCCTGGCCGACGGGCAATATGACGTGATTGCCTACGGCATCCTCGCCACCAGTGAGCTGAAAGACTCCTTGCTGCTTACCACCCCTATTGTGCTGAACAAGCAAGTGCTGGTGCAACGCAAGCTTGAGAATATTTCCGACTCGTCATTATTCATCAAAAGCCAACTGGACCTGGCTGGAAAGACACTGCACGTAGTGAAAGGCTCCCCTTCCATACTACGCATCCGCAACCTGGGAAATGAGATAGGCGACACCATCTACGTTGAGGAAATAGAGAAGTACGGTTCCGAACAACTGATTGCCTTGGTAGCCCATGGAGACATCGACTATGCCGTATGCGACGAAAGCATTGCCCGTACCGCAGCCGACAGCATTCCTCAAATAGACATCAATACCGCCATCAGCTTCACGCAATTCTATTCCTGGGGAGGTAAGCAAACAGTCCCCTATCCTGCTGGACAGCCTCAACACATGGCTGGATAGTTTCAAAAAGGGAAAAGAATACAAGAAAATCTACAAACGATACTACGGGAAACGAAACTAAGCTGCACTTTTCCATACACGCAGCATATCCCTACTTTTACAACTAGTTATTAATCAACAGCTTATTACTGCAAAATCCTGCATACATTTTGCAGTGCCACTGCAAAGCCGTTGCAGTGGCACTGCACACCGATATGCAGTACGACTGCAACAGTTATGCAGTGATACTGCAACACGTTTGCAGTCGCACTGCAAAATACATGCAGCAAGAATGCAAACAAGATGCAGTCATCAAATACCCATATCGATATTACGGCATACCCGAAGTAAAGAATTAGAGTCCTTCCACCTCCCTTAGCCACATCTCCGACGAAGCATCGCTCGGCATTCTCCAATCACCGCGCGGACTCAGAGAGATACTGCCCACCTTCGGACCATCCGGCAAACAGGAACGCTTGAACTGCTGGTTGAAGAAACGACGGCAGAAAGTCTGCAACCATTTTTTGATGGTTTCTTCATCATACATCCCCTTGAATGTGCGTGCTGCCAGGAAAAATATCTTGGAAGGACGGAAACCGCAGCGCAGGAAGTAATAAAGGAAGAAGTCGTGAAGCTCATACGGCCCCACCAAATCCTCGGTAATCTGCTGGATATTACCGTTCTCATCTGCCGGAATCAGTTCCGGGCTGATGGGAGTATCCACAATATCGAGCAAGGTAGCACGTGAAGCATCGTCCATATCATGCTCTGCCACCCATTTCACCAAGTGCTTCACCAGAGTCTTGGGGACGCTGGCATTCACACCGTACATCGACATGTGATCGCCGTTGTAAGTGGCCCATCCTAAAGCAAGTTCCGAAAGGTCGCCCGTACCGATAACCATTCCCCAGGTCTGGTTGGCAATATCCATCAAGATTTGGGTACGCTCCCGTGCCTGCGCATTCTCGTAAACCACGTCGTGCACATGGACATCATGGTCTATGTCTTTGAAATGCTGTATGCAGGCCTCCTTGATACTGACTTCGCGGACAGTCACACCGAGGGAGTTCATCAGGTCGATGGCATTCGTGTAAGTACGGTCGGTCGTTCCGAATCCCGGCATGGTGACACCGACAATACCCTGGCGGGACCATCCCAACTTATCGAAAGTCTTTACGCAAACCAGCAGCGCCAGCGTAGAATCCAGTCCACCCGAAATGCCGATAACGGCACTTTTCGCTTTAGTATGCACCAGACGTTGCGCCAGTCCGGACACCTGGATGGAGAATACCTCCTCACAGCGTTCGTCCAACGCTATCCCCTGCGGAACAAATGGATGCGGTTCAAAAGTACGTGTCAGGTTCAAATCCCTGCTGTTGACATACTCCGTAAAGATTCGTACCGGAAGGGCCGAAACACAATTTGCATGGCAAGCCGCGAAGGTCGTATTCACCCGGCGCTCCGTACGCAAGTGTTCCACATCAATTTCACTGATGACCACCTGCCCTTCGAAAGAGAAGCGTTCGTTTGCCGCCAGCAGAGTCCCGTTCTCATAAATCAGTCCGTTGCCGGCAAACACCACATCCGTAGTGGATTCTCCGAAACCGCATGAGCTGAATACATAACCGGCAATGCACCGTGCCGACTGCTGGCTGATAAGCGAGCGCAGATAATTGTGCTTGCCGATACCTTCATTGTCGGCCGAAAGATTGAACAAGATTTCCGCACCTTGCAGTGCCAGCGTGGAACTGGGCGGTATGGGTGCCCACAAATCTTCGCATATCTCCACTCCGAAAGTGGTATCTGCCGTTTCGAACAGCAGGTCTCTCCCCATCGGAATAATCTGCCCGCAAAGGCGCACACTGTTTTCTGCCACATCACATGCGGAAGTAAACCAGCGCTTCTCATAAAACTCCTTATAATTGGGAAGATAAGTCTTCGGGACAACGCCCAGCACTCTCCCCTTCTGAATGACAACCGCCGCATTCAGCAACACACCGTTCAGTGCAACGGGCATGCCCAATATCGAAATGATATCCATCTGGCGCGTATTGTTCAGAATCTGTATCAGCCCCATTTCCGCCTCTTCGAGCAGAAGTTGCTGGGCAAAGAGGTCGCCACAAGTATATCCGGTAATGCACAACTCCGGAAAAGCAATGATTTGCACACCTTTCCCGTCGGCTATAATAATCTCTTTTTCAATCTCTGAGGCATTGAACTTACAGTCAGCCACCTTGACACGGGGCACAGCCGCCGCTACTTTTACATATCCGTAATTCATAAGGATGCTATATTATTTATTCGGTGCAAAGATACGGCAAAATTCTGATTAAGAGAGATAAGAGAAAAACGTTTTCTCTATATCGGCACGAGAAACCGACTGAAGCCGGGTGCATCCTGCCTTCGCTTTTATGGCAAAAATACGGCAACCTGCCTACAAGAAGAGGAACATATATAAACAATTTTAATGACCGCAACTAAAAATTTTCCAAAAATCTTTTGGAGAATTATAGGAACTTCCTATCTTTGCAAGTGAATTAAAAATGTAATAATTACAAGTTTGAAACTTTAGATTATATGGATGTAGTAAAACGATTGCAGAATCATAATATCAAGCCTTCAGTACAGCGCATAGCCATCATGAATTACTTGATAGAGCATCGTACGCATCCCACGGTGGATGAAATCTATACGGCACTGTCTCCCTCCATACCGACACTGTCTAAAACAACGGTATACAATACCTTGAAACTACTGAGCGAGCAAGGTGCCGCACAAACCCTGACTATCGACGAGCGTAACACATGTTATGATGCCGATACCAGCCCGCACGGTCATTTCTTGTGCAAGCGTTGCGGAAAGATTTATGACTTGATGTGCAATAACAACATCAAGAAAGTGGTCGACATGGATATGGACGGGCACGATGTGCAGGAAATCCACTACTATTATAAAGGAATCTGTAAACATTGCATAGAAGAAGAACGTTTAAGAACAACAAAGAATAACTAATTCAACTAATTAAAATCTGAGAGAAAATGAAAAAATTTAGATGTACTGTATGCGGTTACGTATACGAAGGAGATGCAGCTCCCGAAAAGTGCCCATTGTGTAAAGCTCCCGCAAGCAAGTTCGTAGAAGTTGAAGAAGCAACAGCTGACGGCCCGCTGGTATTTGCCGACGAACACGTAATCGGCGTAGCCAAAGGTTGCGACGACGAAATGATTAAAGACCTGAACAACCACTTCATGGGCGAATGTACAGAAGTTGGTATGTACTTGGCAATGAGCCGCCAGGCAGACCGTGAAGGCTATCCTGAAGTTGCAGAAGCTTTCAAGCGTTACGCTTGGGAAGAAGCAGAACACGCTGCTAAATTCGCTGAACTGCTGGGTGACTGCGTATGGGACACCAAGACAAACCTCGAAAAGAGAATGAACGCAGAATCAGGTGCATGCGAAGACAAGAAGCGTATCGCTACCCGTGCCAAAGCATTGAACCTCGACGCTATCCATGACACCGTTCACGAAATGGCTAAGGACGAAGCCCGTCACGGTAAAGGTTTCGAAGGTCTGTACAACCGCTATTTCAAGAAATAATCCTATACTTTTATAGTAATGTGAAGAAAAGGGACTGCTAATGTTAGTAAGTCCCTTTTTTTATTCCAACTTTTTTCACTTTACAATGTCACGTTTGTATTTCCCATTCGTCTTATCTGTGTAAATGGAACTCAAAGAATTCAAAATAACCGTTCTTCCACTCCGTGCCAAGCTGTTGAACTATGCACGGAAGTTGACCGACGAACCGGAGGATGCAGAAGATGCCGTCCAGGAGGTACTGCTCAAGCTATGGAACAAAAGGCTTGAACTGGAGCAATACCGGAGCATCGAAGCATTTGCCATGACGTTGACGCACAACATCTGTATAGATATGTGGCGCTGCAAACGCAACGACACCCTATCTCTCGACATAGTGCAGGCGGCATCCCCCACCGGAACACCGGAACGGCTGTTGGAAATCAAAGATGAAATCCACCTGATGCACGAAATCATCGACTCGCTGCCCAATCTTCAACGCACCATCATGCGGATGAAGGACATCGAAGGATACGAAACGGACGAAATCGCCGAAATCACGGGATGCGGACCGGAAGCCATCCGCAGCAATCTGTCAAGAGCCCGGAAGAAAGTGAGAGACGTTTACCTGCGAACCATACAAGAAAGAAAAGAAAGGAGAAATGAGCCATGAAGATAGATGAACTGCTGGATAAATATTTCGAAGGGGAAACTTCCTGCGAAGAAGAGCGTGAACTGCGCCGTTTCTTTACCGAAGAGGAAGTGCCGGAGCACCTGCAAACGTACCGCCCCCTATTCGCTTATCTGAACCGGGAAGCAACTTCAATGGCAGAACCGACAGAGGAAAAATCCGTAACAACAGAATCGGCAAAGGAAGTACCCGCACAGCGGAAGCCTTTCCGTCTCTATCGCACATTCTATGCTGTCAGCGGCATTGCCGCCGGATTGCTCCTGCTTCTCGGGGTAGCTAAGATTATATTTCCGCTTTCCGGTGTTCCCGAAAATTATGTCGTCATCGACGGCCAGCGGTATACAGACGAGAAACTGGTGGAAGCCAAAGCACTAGAAGCCCTGCAGAACGCCAGCTTCACGGATGAAGATTTAAGCAACTTACTGTTTCAACACTAATATAACAAGGTTATGAAAACATCTATACTGATTTGCATACGTAGTCTGTGCCTCTTTTCCCTGCTGATTTGCCTGCCAGCCTTTGTACATGCACAAGAGAGACTGCAAATAGCCGACCTATTCAGCAAGTATGGCGAGCAAAAGGACGTGACCAGGGTAGAACTGAACGGCAGTATCCTGAAATCTTACCGCATGACTACCTACAAGAGCCTTGTGTTCAAGAATGTATCCCCCTATCGCCGGGAAATTCAGCAGGCCATTGTACACGACAAGCAAGATAACGCAAAGAAGGCGCAGGAGGTAATGGAAAGCGGTGTGCTGCGCAGCGCTTATTACCAACTGAAAGAGGTGGAACGCAATGGAAAGAAGCTGAACCGCTACATCATTTTCAAGATAGGAAAAGACTCCATGGGCACTTTGATTTACATAGAGGGTCTGCTCAGTGAAAAGGAAATGATGGATATGCTTTACAAATCGGAATAACACTAAAAACAATATACGATATGAAAACCAGAATTATGATTTTGGCCTGCCTGCTTGCTGTGCCGGCCGGCCGCATGGCAGCACAACAACAGACTGACCCTGAACAGAAAGCTACAGTACAGACACAAGGCGACTCCATCATCATCCGGAAAGGAAAAGGAGACATGCGCATCAAGGTGTACGAAGAGCAGTTGGAAGACGGAGAAAAGAAAGAAGTACAAATTTATGAAGGAGTCTATCTCGAGAAAGTGGATGCAGACAAGCGCACTTTCCTCGACGCCCTGCCATTCATCCCCAAAAAGAGAAGATACAATGCTTACGAACCGCACTGTTCCGGTCTGTATATTGGCTACAGCCGGCTGGCTAACGACTTCCTTTCCTTCGGAGCAAGCGACAAGATGGGACTCGACTTATCCAAGTCATGGGAATTCGGCTTCAACATCCTCTCCGTATATCACAACTTCAAGAAGAACCCGCATTGGGGAATCAACCTGGGAGTCAGCTGGGGATACCGTTCTTTCAATATCGACGGTAACTATGCCTTGCTGAAGGAAAACGGAACCAGCATCTTCACCGCAGGCAACGAAGAGACCAGTTACAATAAAAGCCGTCTGCGCCATTTCTTCTTCCGTGTACCCGTATTGATGGAATGGCAGCAAAGAGTGGGAAGAAACAAAGTGTTCTTCAATGCCGGTCCCGAATTTGAGATACGTCACAGCGTGAAGTCATTCTCACACATCAACGGAGGCAAGAAGAAAACCGTAGGCAAAGGTATGTATGTGCAGCCCGTCGGCATAAACCTGCTGGCACAAGCCGGTTATGGTAATATCGGCATTTACCTGCGCTACTCCACATACGGATTATTCCAGAAAGACAAGGGACCGGAAGTATCTCCCTATTCATTTGGCGTGGCATGGTATCTGTAATCCCTCCCCTATAACACAAGACTCCCCGAAATGTATTTGTACATTCCGGGGAGTTCTTTTATACCCTAAGGTATTGACAATGAAAGGTTATCTGCAATGAAAATTGTTCTTCTAAAAACGCATGCCCAATGTAAATAGCACTTTACTGCGAGTGTTGGTAACTTCCGTTGTTGGCGGTGTTACCAAGCCATTTATATCATTATAAAACGGATAGAAATCAGATTTATAAGTATCGAATTTATAAGCCAAATCCGCATAAAACGAAGAAAAGCGATAACCGATACCTAAAGTGAAAGTATTCATCGATTTGCTATTGGCAAAATCCGTATCTGTATTTATAGAATTGGAAGGCAATGCCTTAATAGCATCCTTTTTATAGGCTGCAGTACTGTAATTGTAACCGGCACGCAGAGAGAAAGCAGGTATCGGCTTGTATTCTGCTCCTAAACGAAGCGTACTTACCCCCTTCATACAGAGGTCAGCCTCACCCGTTTCCCATGCCATCTCGTCACCTTCAGGATATTTGAACTTCATGCTTGAGTAGTCCTCATATTCATATTCAGCTCCCAAAGCCAGATTATTACCGACTGTATAGCCCAAACTTGCATTAAATACCCACGGGGTTTGCAGCTTAAAGTCACGGTCCATGTCTCTACCGCCTAATGCAGAATAAGTATCCACAGTGGTACGAGTAAGAGTTTCATCCCCGCCTCATTCAGGCAAAACAAATCCGAAGTCAGCAACGCTCCCGTAGTATAAGTCAGTTTGTAATAAGTAGGAGTATGCACAGCTAAACCTATACGAAGCGGAGAATCTTCAATCGGCCGGAAAATGGCGCCGAATTTAAAGTCGAAACCCGAACCATGTATACGATTAAAGCTCTCCAAGGAATAACCTTCGTCATCATAAACATGTGTATCTCCTTCCAATGTATAGGCATACTTTTCATCATAAAGGGAATACTTGTTGTAATCCACATCGTAAGCACCCAGAGTAACACCAAAGTAAAAACGGTCATTTATATTGAAGGAGATATTGAAATCATATTGGTCAATACCGCCACGCTCACGCGACAAGAAATAAGCATCCGCTTCGGAAGGAATATAAGGAGGATAAGTATTATAGTCCTCACTTTCTATATCCTCAAGAACAAGTGCACCTTGATACCCCATAGTCCCCAGCCATCCAGCATAATTATGTTGATAAATATCCTTGCGCCCATAGTCCAAATAAGCTCCTTGATCCGGGTAATCATATTGAGGACGATGATAGAACGCATAAGCTGCATCCGTAGCCTGCTGCGCCATACTCCGCACTTGAGATACATATTGATTATCTATGCTTCCCATCAACCCCTGCATCGTCATATTCTTATAGAATGACTTTGATTTGTGGTAATTAAAACCAAAATTCACATACCGCAAAGGAGTATGATTGCCTATCTTCGAAGCTATCACAAAACCGGCATTATCAAAACTCCAGCGGTTCTTGTTCGTTTCAAATTTATTACCTACATAATTGCTTTCTGTACCCGTCATTGAATAGCCAAAGGTAAGCATAGCATCATTGCTACGATAAATACCGATACCGGCAGGATTGGTTCCTATGGTAGAAATATCACCACCCAATGCTCCCATAGCTCCGCCCATTCCGACAAAACGGGCGGTTCCATTCAATTCCTTCTGTGCAATATTCGTTGCATCATATATTGTCTGTGCCCCTGCGCCTACAGCTGTAAACATAGCAAGGGCTATCATGGTTATCTTCTTCATAATTCTTAGTCTTGTTAGATTAAAACATACTTATACTTACCGTCTTCTGGAACCACCGCCGCCACTGGAACGACTGGCACCACCGCCACCACCACTGGAGTAACTGGAACGTGAGCTACTGCCTGAAGAGAAGCTGGAAGAAGAACGGGTGCTACTGGATGAACGTACTGGAGCAGAATATGAACGACTGCTACTACGATTGTTGTCATTGGAGTAGCTGCGTGCCGGTGCGGCGCTTGAACCTCTGTTATAAGTCGATGAAGTCCTGCTACGAGTGGAAGTTCCAACAGAAGAGCGTACACCGGAAGAACGACTGCTACGAACTCCTTCTACGCTACTATTATATGAGCTACTACGCGTACTGCTTGGACGGGTGTAAGTGGAACGGCGGGTAGAAGCCGCACTCGAACGGTTTACACTTGAGCGAGTTGCAGAAGAACTTGAACGAACTGTAGACGAACTTCTTGTACCTACCACCCGACGGGTTGACGTACCGGTACTGCTACGTCTCACTTGACCGGAAGTAGTACTGCTACGACGTACAGTCTGCCCTCCATTTACAGTAGAAGAACGGCGGGAAGTAGAGGACGATACTCTGTTTCCGGCATAAGAAGAACGGCTCGGACCATAAGAACGTCTATTGGTATATGCATTTCCCCAATGGCCACCTCCCCAATGACCACCGCCACCGGGATAATATCCGGGATGATAGTGATGGTGATGATGATGTCCCCACCAGCCACCGCCGTACCAGCCGCCCCAGCCAAAGCTCCAGCTCGGACCGTACCAGCTGTTCCATCCCCAGCCATAGTAAGGATAGCCGCCCCAACCATAAGAGTTATAGCGCCAATCCCACCACAAGCGGTTGGTGAATGTAGGGAAAGCATATGCATATAATCCGTCGGTATACACGTTCCAATCCCAGGAATTCAAGCCATAGACCACATCCCAATATAGCGGGCTGCTGATGCTGATGGCATAACGGGGATTACGGAAACGGATGATACGGGTAGCATACTCGTAATCATCCTGCGAACCTTCAAATTCACCGTTCACCCATTCGCCGTCCAGGCCGTCATCTTCTTTTTCATTGATGTAAAGGGTATCGTTCTCCATCACGAAATCATTGTCGCGGGAGTCATAACGGCGGTTATATTCGTCCACATCGCGGGTGTTTCCCTTACGGTCTTTTACTACAACAGTAGTGCTTCCCGGCGATGAATAGACAGTGGTCGGTACATTCGACTTTACTACAATCTCTTCTACGGGAGCAGCGACTTTCTTCTCCTGCTTCACCTCTTCTTTTTTCTCTTCCTTATTCTTGGAAGGAGTGTAGTAAAGGTCGTCATCTATACTTTGTGCCACCAGTGTCCATGGGAGGCACAAGGCAAAAAGCGATAAAAAAACAATCTTTTTCATATTAGTTTGGTCTATGGATTTTACGTTTATCTATTTCTTCACGTCACAAAGATAACGCCGGATTTTATCCCATGCAGCAGATTTTCCCCAAAGATTTATAGGGAATTCCCTAAATACCCTATCATTCAATAAATCAAAGTCCCTGCCGGATAAAAAAGAGCACGTTCGTTTTATTCTACCCTCGGTTTGCATTACCTTTGCAGAAAGATAAACAAATATACGCAGAAACTGGTTTGCTTCTAAAAATCATGTTCTGCATTTAACAAACAATCATATTCCGATGAAATATTTAGAATTTACATTCCGCACTGTTCCGTGCACAGAAATAGTCAACGATGTACTTTCCGGCGTCTTGGGCGAAGCCGGCTTTGAAAGTTTTGTCGAGCAGACCGACGGCATCACCGCTTACATACAGAAAGACCTTTATAGCGAAACCGTCCTCAAAGAGGCACTTGCCGACTTCCCCCCTGCCCGACACGCAAATAGCATACAGCTATGTGGAAGCCGAAGACAAAGACTGGAACGAGGAATGGGAGAAGAACTTCTTCCAGCCCATCGTTATCGGAGACCGTTGTGTCATTCACAGCACTTTTCACAACGATGTTCCCCAGGCTGAATATGACATCGTCATCAATCCGCAGATGGCATTCGGCACAGGGCACCACGAGACCACAAGCCTCATCATAGGCGAACTGCTGGATAGTGACCTGCAAGGCAAAGCATTGCTCGATATGGGTTGTGGGACTTCCATCCTTGCCATACTGGCACGCATGCGTGGAGCCTCCCCTTGTACGGCTATCGACATAGATGAATGGTGCGTGCGCAACTCCCTCGAAAATATAGAATTGAATGGGGTGGACAATATTGCCGTATCCCAAGGCGATGCCTCCTCTCTGGAAAGCAAAGGTCCTTTTGATATGGTTATCGCCAACATCAACCGCAATATCCTCCTGGCAGATATGAAGCACTACATAGCCCGCATGAATCCCGGAGCGGAATTGTTGATGAGCGGTTTCTACATAGATGACATTCCCGTCATCCGCGAAGAAGCCGAACGTAACGGACTGCACTTTGTCCACCATCGTGAGAAGAACCGATGGGCAGCGGTGAAGTTCAGAAAATGAGCATTTATTCATCCCGTAACGCTTCTACCGGCGATATACGGCTGATACTGTGCGCTGGAATGTATACACCAAGCCATGTCACCGCCATCATCACCACATATACCAGCAGTGATACGATGCAGAAATGTGCAAAGAAATGATTGGTCAGGTAAAGGTCGCCATATCCCGGCACGCCGTCATCCAGCGTATAGAATCCTTCATAATAGGCCCACTGGAAATACAAGAAACAACCGACAAAGACAGCTATGGTTGTCATGATAAAAGCCTCTCCTATCAACATTCGGCAGATACCTCCGGGAGAGGCTCCATAGGATAGGCGGATACCTATTTCCTCGCGGCGAGTCCGTGTATGCAGCCAGAAGGTACCGCTTACAGCCAACAGCAAATTTATCATGAAGAAATAGGCCAAAGCATACTTCATCCGTATCTCGTTCGTAGCTCCTTCCTGCAAATCACTTTCACGCTGCACTTCATGGAAAGGAGTCAGTTTCGTGAACACCAACGAACCGGACGAAAGGTTATCATCCACCCACGACATGAATTCTTCTATAAAACGCCCTTCGGAAACATCCGCCTTTGTCCGGAAAAATATACGCAGCCCGCTATCAAAGGCCCATGAGGGCATCTGTTCTTCATTTCCATAGGAAACCAAGCGTACCAGATAAGGTTGCATACTGTTCCGCATTTTAATAGGCTTCATGATTCCTGCAACACGAATTTCCGTGGAATCATAAGTACTGTACACGCTTTGCCCGATCAAATCCTTGCCTTCGGAAAGCAACATGACGGCATCTTCCGACATTATCACGCTGCCTTTGGGAACTTCCAGCTTCTCAAGTGTCTCCCAAGCACCATCCTTAGCCGAACGGAAACGCCAAGTCCGGAAAAAGCCGGAGTTCGTAAAAAAGGGAATATACGTCATGCGTACCTCTACTGAATCTTTAAAAACTCTATTCATATTATTACCCGGAGAACTGGGATAGGCTCCGGACAGCACACATGTAGCTGACTCAATGTCCTTGTGATGGCGCAATCCCTGCATAATCCGTTCAAAGTCCCGGGCAGGAACGGAAAGTGTATCCGCCTTATTACGCGTCACCTCCAGACGGTAGAGTCCTTCAGCATCGTAACCGTTCGGGATGGACTGGTTGTATGTCAAGACAAACAACGGGTCCAGAACAGCCCAACTGACTATCGTTATCACCACCAGTTCCAGCATAATCCACAGATTGTGCCGACGGCTGTTCCACAGCATATTCATGATTTGTTGTAACATAACTTATTATTTTTGTCGGCTGAGCGAATAAACAATATCTTTCTTCAAAGCCACGCAGGTGGGTATCAATGCCGAAAGTAAATTCAGTACCACACAAACCACAAACGTAACTGCAAACAAGGTAGGATTGAACAGCATATCCGTCGTTATGCTCATCTGAACACTGTCCGGTAACGGTTGCGTTCCTCCGTCAAGCATGGTCAGCAACCAACTCTTAGCAAAGTACACCATGCTGAAAGAGAGTATCAGCCCCATAATGCCTCCCAAGCACGTCAGCAAAAGATTCTCCCATACAATCTGTGAGAAAAGACGTTCCCCGGTAGCACCGAATGCTTTCCGTATTCCCATCTCAGGAAGCCTGCGCTCCATGCGCGAGGAAATCATTCCTGACAAATTGAGTGCAGGTACTAACAACAGCATCAGCAGCCACAATCCCATTTGCCGGACTATCACAAAGAAATCCAAGTCGTCCATGTCATTGACATAAAACAGCGTCTTCCAATAAAGATAAGGCTGACCGTGCATCACCAGATGATAATCATCATGCGGCAGAGTATTGAATTTGCGTACATATTCATCTACCTGCAATTTCACCCGGTCGGCATCTGCTGCCGAGGGCAGAAGAACTGCCACCTGAAACGGTCCGATTACTCCCCACTGGTTATTGTCTCTCACATAGGCAGGCTGGCAGGTATAAGGCAACCAGACTTGCGCGTAACTCAGCTTCATGGCATAGCTTGGCGACTTCACGACCCCACATACACGGTAATCCGTATAATTCAGTTTGATATACTCCCCCACGGCATCCCCTTTTCCAAAAACACGGCGAGCCATATCTTCCGAAATAACCGCTGTACGCATGCCACTCTGAAAATCGGCATCAGTAAAAGGTTGTCCGTAAATGAAGGAAAAATCGAATACTTTCCAGAAGCCGGTATCGGTCAGCTTCACAAGTGCTGAAAGAGGACGCTTCACATTCCCTACTTTCACAAACCAGCTATCGGCATCGCTCACGGCAGTCACAGCTTCCACTCCCTCCAAAGAGTAAAAGCAATCCTTTACAAAAGGGATGGAAAATTTCCAGGTAGTATTCCAGTCCGTATCTTTTGTATATTGCATATGAGCTGAAGATGCAACAAGCATACGGCTACGATGGGTCTCAGGATAGATATCCCCTATCTTTATATAATACAAGACAGCCAGTACCATGACCATAGAGATAGCCAGTCCGGTAGCGACAATATAGAAGCAACTGAACAAGGGTTGCTGCTTCAGCATCATAAAAGATTGTTGCAAGTATTTTCCTATCATACAGATACATATTAATGTATGATAAAAAGCAAAAGACAGACCAAACTGCCAACAATCAGATTATCAAAGAAAAACGAAACTAAGCCTGTGTCCGAAAATGAACACATGTCCACTATCGGACAGATGAAAGACAGTAACGACGGATTACTTCTGCAATGTAAGCGCCTGCAACTCTTCCAGTGTCCCGTTAAAGACGTTCAAATCCACCTCTTTTTCGATACCGGGCACAGTGCCTACATCGGTGTGCTGCCAAAAGTGCCACTTGCCCTCATAACGCACGGAATCTACATAATAATGGGCTATCCAATAAGGATAAGCATTGAAAATGGAATCGCTGAGATAGCGTTTCTTGAATTTATAGGAAGTATAAAGAATAGGCTTTACGCCGTAATGCGCCTCTACCCTATCCAGCCAAGTCTTGACTGCCGTTTTAAGTTCCTGCGGTGACTGCTTGCCGGTAGTCTCCACATCAAGTACGGGAGGCAGGTCTCCCTTTGCCAGCTGCACGGTACGGATAAAGAAATCGGCTTGCTTGCGGGCATCGGTCTTAGGGATAAAATAATGATAGGCACCACGGATAAAACCGTATTTACGCGCCTGGCCGAAGTTCTGCGTAAACGTATCGTCACCATGATCGCCGCCTTCGGTAGCTTTCAGAAAAATAAAGTGAATGGGAAATTGGGCTTCTCTATTATGTGTCAGGAGTTCCCAATCTATCTTTCCCTGATAGTGGGATATGTCTATGCCATGCACCTCATAGTTGCAAGGCATACATACACCGTAACCTTTCTGACCATAACAAGGCTTCCAGCGATAAGCATAAGGACGAATGAAAAACCAGTAAAAGCCGGTAGAAAAAACAAGAATGATACAGACCGCCAAAAGATTGCGCAACCATACGGGCATGGTACGCGGCTGCATTTTCTTCTTGCTCCGCGGAGAGGAAGAACGACGGGCGGCAGTAGTTTTACGCCGGATATTTGTGGAGGTCTTGGTTGCCATGAGCAAAGGAAAAGAAAGGGCGGAATGAACCGCCCCTCCGTTTTATTGTCAACTTGTTGATGCATCAACTTATTTAGCCTGCTCCAGCTGCAAAGTCTTCGTAGCCTGGTCGCAAACTTCTGTCGGACCGAAGTACTGGATAGGGCCTGGATAAACGTAGTCTGTTTCCATAGCCCAACGGTCACGCTGAGCAGCGAATGCCTTGAACGGAGCACCGTCCAGCTTCACCAGAGCCTTCTGGATAACCGGCTTCATTTCACCGTGGCGACGTTCCATGTTCATCATCATAGTAATGGGCACACCGCCTGCAATCCATTCTTCGGCAGGAGCAGTAGTGTTGCGTACAGAAGACATGTAACCGGTCTTTCCGTTAGCAATCAATGCAGATGCTGCATAACCCAAAGAGTAGCAGTAGTCAGCATCGAAGTTTGACGGAGCAGCGCAACGTCCTTCGTAACCGAAGAAGTGGTGTTGTGCAGCAAACTTGCCTACGAACTTGCCCTCTTCTTTCCACTGAGCCAGCTTGGTACCCACCATTTCGGACAGCAACTTTTCTGTTTCAATCAGAGATACCTGTACGTTTCCGTGCGGGTCGCGGTCCAGAGACAATTGGCGAGCCACGCCTTCGGGCAAGCTTGCGTAAATGGCAGCATTCTCCGGAGAGAGTTTACGGATGATATAATCGCGTTGGTGAGATTTCTTAATTTGAGCAAACTCTTCTGCATTGGCAGCAAGGAAGTCGTTCAACTCAGCAATCAGACGCTTCATGGCCGGGATGAATTCAACCAATCCTTCGGGGATAAGAACCGTACCAAAGTTGTTACCCTGGGCTGCACGTTCAGCAACGACCTTGGCAATGCTGGTCACGATGTCGTCCAAAGACATATCCTTAGCTTCAACCTCTTCAGAGATGATACACATATTGGGTTGAACCTGCAATGCACATTCCAAAGCGATATGAGAAGCGGAACGTCCCATCAGCTTGATGAAGTGCCAGTATTTACGGGCAGAGTTACAGTCACGCTGGATATTGCCGATTACTTCAGAGTAAGTCTTGCAAGCCGTATCGAAACCGAAAGAAGTTTCAATCATATCATTCTTCAAGTCACCGTCGATGGTCTTGGGGCAACCTATTACCTGCACGCCATAATTCTTGGCAGCATAGTATTCAGCCAGTACGCAAGCATTGGTATTGGAGTCATCGCCACCGATGATTACCAGTGCCTTGATGCCAAGTTCCTTCAGGATTTCATAACCTTTCTCAAACTGTTCTTCCTTTTCCAGCTTGGTACGGCCCGAACCGATGATGTCAAAGCCGCCCGTATTGCGGTATTCATCAATGATGTCAGCAGTCAGTTCCATATAATTATGGTCAACCAAGCCGCCAGGACCCAGAATAAAGCCATACAATTTGCTGTCTTTGTTCAACTTCTTGATACCGTCGAAAATACCGGAAATCACATTGTGACCGCCAGGAGCCTGTCCACCGGAAAGGATAACACCCACGTTCATTGCGGGGAAGTTAACCACCTCATCGGTAGTTTCAAACTTAATCAAAGGCATTCCGTACGTGTTGGGGAACAATTTCTTGATTTCTTCCTGGTCAGCAACAGACTGAGTAGCTGCGCCTTCTGCAGCCTTAACAGTTCCTTTCAGCGCTTTCGGAAGTTTGGGCTGATAGGCAGCCCTTGCAATTTGCAATGCACTTTTAGTCATTTCTCTTAATTATTTAAAGGTGTTAGTAAAGTTCCGTTTAAAAGCGTCGCAAATTTCGCTTTTTTTCGTAAGATATGCAAACGAGAGGCCGAAATAATGTATAAAATGACATTTATCGTTTTTTATCCTAAAATAAAAAGGAGAAGAAAGCAATTAACTGATTTATTGTGTTATCTTTGCCGCAAAGTTTGAGTTACGAGTCGTTATCGCATTGTTCTTCTTTTAATATACAACTATTATTAGGCGGTCTCTTCCATAATTATTCTCCATACTCCAATTTAATAATTACAATTAATTAAAATTTCAAATGAACATTTACATTTCAGGTTTAAATTTCAGCACAACAGACGCTGACTTAAACGATTTATTTTCAGAGTACGGAGAAGTTTCTTCTGCAAGAATCATTACAGACAGAGAAACAAGAAGATCCAGAGGTTTCGGTTTCGTAGAAATGCCGGACGATGCAGCAGGCCAAAAAGCCATTGACGAATTGAACGGTGCTGAATTTGACCACAAACAAATCTCGGTAAACGTGGCACGCCCCCGCGAAGAAAGACCTTCCAATGGCGGCAATCGCGACAGAAGAGGCGGTTACAACTCTAGAAGATATTAATATTCTTAACTACTGACAAAAGCAGGAGGTGTTGTAGCAATGCCCCCTGCTTTTTTTATAACTCAATAAATAAAAATACATGGCCAAATCCATCTCCGCAGACAAGCGTGAAAATGAAAAGAAAAGACTCGCCCGACGAGCTGAAAAACAAAAAAAGAAAGAAGAAAAAAAACTATCCAACAAAGCCAATAGCTTTGAAGATATGATTGCCTATGTTGACGAAAACGGCATGATAACCTCTACTCCTCCGGCAGAAAACACTCCCAAAGAAGAAATAAAGCTGGAAGAAATCGTCATATCAACTCCCAAAAAAGACAAGGAAGAACCGGTCATCCGCAGAGGACCTATCGAGTTTTTCAATGAATCGAAAGGCTTCGGCTTCATCAAGGACTTATCCGGGGTCGAAAAATACTTTTTCCACATTAACAATGTGCTGACAGATATAGCAGAAAACAATATTGTGACGTTCGACCTCGAACGTGGCCTTAAAGGCATGAATGCTGTAAACGTAGCTCTTGAAGTAGAAAAGGCAAAGGAAAAGAAAGAAAACAAGGAGACTCTAAATACAGAATCCTAGATGAAATAAGCCAATTATAGAACAAGGGCGTGTATATACCATCAAATATTTCGGTACATACACGCCCTTGCTGTCTTCTTTAATCACACGTCATTCGGTTTGCCAGCCACCCCCCAATGCCTTATAGACATTTACCATGGCAATAAGTTCGTCGCGGATGGCATTGCTCACCCCTATTTGGGCATCGAAATAACCACGCTGGGCATCGAGCACATCCATATAATTGATGACGCCGTTGATGTATTGCAACTGTGCCAAATCCACATATCCCTTGGCAGAACGTTCAAGTTTGGCACGCAGTTGGTAGACCTCCTTTATCTTATTGAAATCTACAATGGCATTCTTCGCTTCCTTAAAAGCATTCAGCACTGTCTTTTCATAGCTATGCACTTCGGCTTCAAAAGAAGCCTTCTGTGCATTCAATGCAGCACGGTTCTTTCCCCAACCGAAAAGTGGTGCCAAGACTGCCCCATTCAATAAGGAATAGGGAGGATTCCAGGAAATTGGATAACACATCACTTTCCAATCCAAATTGTCCGGTCAGGGCCAAACGGGGGAACATATTGGTATAAGCAACTTTCACTCTGGCATGTTCAGCCCTCAACTGCTGCTCTGCCACACGGACATCGGGGCGACGTTCCAACAAATCGGAAGGCAGACCTACCGGTAAGGACTCCGGCACATCCAGTTCCTGCAGAAAATTGACACGCTTGATACGGGTAGGAAATTCCCCCACAAGGAAGGATATATCATTTTCTTTCAGAGAGATACGGCGTTCCAAATCCGGAACAAGAGTAGCCGTACGAGCCAACTCCACTTGAGCCTGTTGATAAGAGGTCTCCGAGGTCAGCCCGCCTTCAAAACGGATACGCGCCAAGCGCACTCCCTCTTCACGCGCCTTTTGTGTCTGGCGCACAATCTCCAGTTCCGTATCAAGGGCTACCAGCTCATAATAAGCCTGCGCCACTTCGGCAACGATGGTCATGCGCAACGCACGCTGCGCCTCCACACTTTGCAAATATTCGGCCACAGCAGCCACTTTCTTCCATCTCAAGTTTCCCCAAAGGTCCAGTTCCCAAGAGAGCAACGCCTTGGCTTCGTAAGTATTGCCTACATCACGGCTATGACCACCGTAATTCTCCACCTCGCGCTCAGCCTCCACCTTTCCGGTGAGCTGCGGCAGAAGGTTGGCAACACTGATACGTTTTTGGGCAGCCATCTCCTTGACACGGGAAGCTGCAATCAGCATGTCTTTGTTATATTCCAGAGCACGGTCTATCAAAGCACGCAGCGTGCTGTCCGTATAAACTGCCTGCCACTGTTCATCGGCTATGCTCATGCTATCCTGCTGCTGTGCCAGGCTATCCGGCAATGCCATCTCCGGACGCACATAGCTCTTGCCCACCTTGCATGAGGTAAGGGCAAACATACTCAGCAACAAAATAATATATATGTTCTTTCTTTTCATAAACGTTGTCTTTAAAATCAGTCTTTCTTAATCTTATGCTGCACTTTGGCTTTTGTCTTGTATACCAGGACAAAGAAGAACGGTACAAGCACAATACCGAATACAATGGCAAATATCATTCCGAAGAAAACACCCGTACCGATGGCCTGACGGCTCGCCGAGCCCGGTCCGCTTGCCAACACCATAGGAAGCATTCCCAATACAAAGGCGAGGGAAGTCATCAGGATAGGCCGGAAACGGAGTTGGGCAGCATGGATGGCAGACTGTATCAAGTCTCCTCCCTTGTCAACCTGCACCTTGGCAAACTCCACAATCAAAATGGCATTCTTTGCCGCAAGCCCCACCAGCATCACCAAGCCGATTTGGAAATAAATATCATTCTCCAATCCGCATATCACAACGCCCAGATAGGCACCCAAAGCGGCAACCGGCAGTGAAAGCAATACAGCGATAGGCACCGTCCAACTTTCATATTGCGCAGCCAAAAAGAGGAATACGAAAAGGAATACCAGCGTAAGCACAAGACCCGTCTGTCCTCCCGCCTTCTTTTCCTGATAGGAAAGGCCACTCCACTCCAGACCGATATTGTCCGGCAAGTGGTCACGTGCAATCTGCTCCATAATCTCCATTGCCTGGCCGGAACTGTAGCCTTGTGCCGCAGAACCGCGGATGACGGCAGTGGTAAACATATTGAAACGCTTGATACTGCCCGGACCGGTGGTATAGGAGGCATTTCCCAAGGAAGTAAGCGGCACCATCACTCCGTCCTTTGCCTTTACAAAGAACAAGTTGATATTGTCCTTATGCTCACGATAAGGAGCCTCGGCCTGGATATACACCTTATATATACGGTTGAACATATTGAAGTCATTCACATATACTGAACCGGTATAGGCCTTCATGGTAGAGAATACATCCGCCAGGGGCACACCCAGCATTTTCACCTTATCACGGTCCACATCAAAATAAAGTTGCGGTATTTCAGACTGCAAGGATGATGAAAGCCCCGTCAGCTCCTTATGCTTCTGGGCATAATACATCAGCGTATCTGCCGCCTGCACCAAGTTGTCAAACGTCGCCTCTCCACGCGCCTCAAGCTGCATTTCGAAACCTCCCGAGGTACCCAATCCCGGAATGACCGGAGGCGTGGAAAGATAGACCTTGCATTCGGGATATTCCTTCAAATCCTGCTCCACATTCTCCATTATCTTATCGATGGAAATCCCCTTACGCTCTTCCCACGGTTTCAGAATAACCGTCAGCTCACTGCGTGCCTGGTTGCTACCCACACGGGGGCTGCTACCCGTCACGTTCTGCACATAGGCCACATAGGGATTCTTCTCCAAGTATTGCACGGCACGGTCGGTCACCACACGGGTTCGCTCCAAAGTAGCACCTTCCGGCAACTCCAACTCTATCTTAAAATAGCCCTGGTCTTCTACCGGCAGGAAACTGGTAGGCACCAACCGGTGGATAATGAAAATGGCAACCAGTACCAGGCCGAACGCACTCATCAAGCGGCGGGGATTCCTGATGACCCGGTTAATGACAGCCACGTATTTGTGATTGCCCAAGTTCAGCCATTCATTGATTTTGCGGAAAACTATGTTCTTTTTCTTTCCACTGTCGGGCTTCAATATGAGCGAACACATGACGGGACTAAGCGTCAGGGCCACTACCGTAGAAAGCAATACGGAAACGGCGATAGTAATGGTAAACTGACGGTATAACTGTCCGGTGATTCCGCTCAAGAAACTTACCGGCACAAACACGGCACAGAGCACCAATGATGTGGCAATCAAGGCACTTGCCAATCCGTTCATCGCCTTTTTGGTAGCTTCATACGGGCTCAATTTCTCCGTCTCCATAAGATGTTCTACATTCTCCACCACCACAATGGCATCATCCACCACAATACCGATGGCGAGAATCAATCCAAGCAAAGTCAGTATGTTCAGAGAGAAGCCGAAAATAAGCATGAAACCGAAGGTACCAATCAGGGAAATAGGTACCGCAACAATCGGTATCACCGTCGCACGCCAGCTTTGCAAGGAAAGAAATACAACCAGCACCACCAGAATCAGCGCTTCGAACAACGTCTTGTACACTTCGTGAATGGATTCGGAAATATAAGTCGTCATGTCGAAGGGAATCTCATAGCTCATCCCTCAGGGAAATTTGCACTGATTTCCTCCATAGCAGCCTTTACGCTCTTCGCAACCTCCATGGCATTGGCCCCGGGAAGCATATAGATACCGAGCACGGCGGCATTCTCGCCGTTGATTCCACTTTCCGTACTATAGGAAGATGCTTCCAATGAAACACGCGCCACATCGCGCAGACGGATGATGGAACCGTTGGCATTGGCACGGACTACAATGTCCTCAAACTGCTTTACCGAACTTAAGCGTCCCTGGGTAGTGATAGGGATAGTAATGTCGAGTCCCTTCACCGGCTGTTGCCCCAAAACACCCGCAGCAGACTCACGGTTCTGGTCCTTCAGGGCATTCTGCAAGTCTTGCACCGTCAGGCCAAAGTTGGCAAGTTTGTCGGGCAACGCCCATATCTGCATGGCATAGTAGCGGCTGCCGATGTTGGAAACACGTCCCACACCGGGGATACGGCGCAACAAGTCGAGCACATTGATAGTGGCAAAGTTACTCAGATAAATTTCGTCGAACTTCGGGTCACTGGAAGTCAGACAGATGGTCATCAACTGGCTGGGAGCCTGCTTTTCCACAGAAATACCGTTCTGAATCACTTCGGCCGGCAAACGGTTCTCCGCCAGTTTCACACGATTCTGAATTTCTACGGCAGCCAAATCGGGGTCGGCAGACACGTCAAAAGTGACCGTAGCCGAAAAGCCACCGGAATTGGAACTGTTGGACTCCATGTACAACATGCCGGGAGTGCCGTTTATCTCCTGCTCGATAGGGGTTGCCACCGCCTGCGAAACAGTCAGCGCACTGGCTCCCGGATAGGAAGCGCTGATTTTCACTACGGGAGGCGTTATCTGCGGATATTGGTCTACCGGCAGCATCGTCAGGCCAATGATACCGACAATTACAATCACAATCGATATCACCGCCGAGAATACCGGGCGGTCTATAAAGAAACTTACTTTCATGGCATCATTACTTTGAAGGGTTGTTGTCCTTTGATTTATTCTCAGCAGGAGCGGTCGGCTTCGTTTCGGAAACAACCTGCTTGTTCAGAGAATCACTCGTCTGCTCTTCCTCCTTTAGGAACGGCAGCCTGGGCACGTACTTTCATACCCGGAGTCAGCTTGTGGAAACCTTCCGTCACAATTTGTTCTCCGGCAACCAGACCACGCTCAACCACCCAATTGTTGCCAAATTCAGGTCCCAGTTCAATGAAACGCTTTTCAACCGTAGAGTCCCGGCGCATCACAAAAATATATGCACCACCTTTCTCAATGGTAACCGCCTTTTGAGGAACGGCGACAGCACCCTCACGTACATCCAGCAATAGCTTAACCTTTGTAAACTGCCCCGGTAACAACACTTTGTTAGGGTTCGGCATTTCGGCACGCACGGAGAATGTTCCGGTCTGAGGGTCCACCTGAGGTTCGGCAAAATCCACATAGCCCTTATAAGGATAGACGGTATTATCCGCCAAAGTAATCGTAATGTTCGGCTGCCAGGAACGTGTAGAGTCCTGACGCCCTATATCGATATTCCGTTCCTTGCTTTTCAGGTAATCCAATGCCGTCATGCTGAAATCTACCAGAACCGTATCACTTTTCACAACCGTAGCCAGCAAGGACTTGCCTCCCGGTCCGACCAATGTTCCCAAATCCACATTTCTTTCACTGATATGTCCCGATAGCGGAGAACGGACCAACGTATATCCCAATTCCAATTCAGCCTGGTCCAAATCGGCCTGGCTCATCGCTACTGAGGCTTCTGCAGTCTCGTAAGCAGCCTGGGCATTGTCCAAATCCAGCTGGCTGGCAGCGTTCTGCGCATAGAGGGGGCGGATACGCTCCAAATCGCGCTTTGCCTTCAATGCCTGCGCTTCATCCTTCTTTAACTGTGCACGAGCTTTGTCAGCCTTTGCCCTATACTGGTCCTGGTTTATCACAAAAAGTACCTGGTTCTTGGTGACATATGTTCCTTCTGCGAAAAGCATATTCTCCAAATACCCTTCCACACGCGCACGTACCTCTACAAACTGCTGAGCGCGAATACGTCCCACGTACTCGCCATATATCTCCACATCTCCTTTTTCCGCAGATTCCACAATCACGGTAGGAGCTTCCGATTCCACCTTCTTAGGCCAAGTCAGAATAACGTAACCTGCCAACAATACCGCCATGCAGGCAACCATCATCAGCAACCTCTTCTTCTTTAGTTTCAATTCTTTTTTCGTAAAAAACTGTCTCATGCTTGTTTGTATATTAAATTTAACCCTGTTTCTTTCTATTAAAGCAAATCCGATGCCAATCTATCACCATCTCATCCATTACGTCTAACAAACTATATATCAAGCAGAAAAGCAGACGGCAGTTCTTTATTCATGGTGGCATCCTCCATTTTTCCCTGTAGAATGTGTCCACAGTTTGTGGAATAATTCCACAAAACTACTAAATTAAAAACACATAAAAACCCTTTTTTGCTCTACACTAACAAAGAAAAACATTATCTTTACCGAAAATAATTCAGATTATTCATTTTAAACGTAAAGATTATGGCAAGTAGAAAAGAACTAAAGAAGAATATAAACTATATTGCAGGTGAATTGTTCACAGAGTGTCTTGTAAACAGCTTATGTGTGCCTGGAACAGACAAACAAAAAGCCGATGAACTGATGGCTGAAATTCTGAAAATGCAAGATGAATTCATAAGCCGCATCAGCCACACCGAGCCAGGAAATGTAAAAGGTTTCTACAAAAAACTTCGTGCTGACTTCAATGCAAAAGTAGACGAAATTATTGACGCAATGGGCAAACTGAAATAAGATGAAGAAAGCCTTTTATAGCTTCATTTATTATCGCCTGCTGGGCTGGAAGACAAACGTGACGGTGCCCGACTACGACAAATGTGTAATTTGTGCGGCACCCCATACTTCCAATTGGGACTTATTTATCGGTAAATTGTTTTATGGTGCCATCGGCCGCAAGACCAGTTTCATGATGAAAAAGGAATGGTTCTTTTTTCCTCTGGGACTGATATTCAAAGCCGTTGGCGGCATTCCGGTGAACCGGGGACGTAAATCTTCCTTAGTGGACCAAATGACCGAAAAGTTTGCAAACAGCAAGCATTTCCACCTGGCTATTACACCGGAAGGAACCCGTAAAGCCAATCCCAACTGGAAGAAAGGTTTTTATTACATAGCACTTAAAGCACAAGTGCCCATCATGCTTATCGGGATTGATTATCCTTCCAAGACCATCTCCTCTACCAAGGCTGTCATGCCTACCGGAGACATCGAAAAGGATATGCGCGAGATAAAACTGTACTTCAAGAACTTTAAAGGAAAAAATCCCGAAAATTTTGATTTAGGAAATATCTAATCAGGTATTAAGCATTAATGCCATGCGAATAAGCATCTTGCAAACAGACATCGTCTGGGAAAATAAACAAGAAAATCTCCGTCGTCTCCGCGAGAAGTTAGAAACTCTTCGTGGAACAACGGAGATTGTTGTTTTACCGGAAACATTCTCCACCGGCTTTAGTATGGACACCGCCAGCTTGGCCGAACCCACAACGGGAGAAACCATCGCAACACTGCGCCAATGGTCCGAAGAGTACCGGCTTGCTCTTGCCGGCAGCTATATTGCCTGCGAAACAGCCTCGGAAGGCGGAAAGCCATCCTACTACAACCGCGCATTCTTCCTTACGCCCGAAGGCAATGCTTACTATTACGACAAACGCCACCTCTTCCGGATGGGGCACGAGACAGAACATTTCACCCCCGGCAACCGGCGTCCCATCATCCGATATCGCGGCTGGAATATACTGCTGCTTGTATGCTATGACCTTCGTTTCCCGGTCTGGAGCCGCAATACGAGCAATGAATACGACCTCCTGATTTACGTCGCCAACTGGCCCATTCCCCGCCGGAAAGTCTGGGACATCCTGCTGCAAGCGCGCGCGCTGGAAAACATCAGTTATGTCTGCGGTGTCAACCGTATCGGCAAGGACGGCAGAGACATTCCACACAGCGGAGGCAGTGTGGTCTACTCTCCGAAGGGGGAAGTGCTTGCCACTGTGCCCGACAACGAAGAGGCGATTGCCACCGCCTCCCTCAACCTTTCCTCCCTGCAGGAGTTCAGGCTAAAGTTTCCCGCTTGGAAAGATGCGGACGAGTTCGTTATTTCTTCAAATAATAGTTCACAGTAGTCACTACACGTACGCTTTTTATATAAGGAGTATAGGCATCGCGGTCACTTATGGAGAACTGCCCTTGCGAGGCATTGCGGATTTTCCCCAGTTCACTGTCCGAATCCTTGGCAAACTTCTCGGCTGCAGCACGAGCGTTCTTCGTGGCCTCCTCTATCATTCTGGGCTTCACTTCGTTGAGACCGGTGAATTCATAAGACACATTATATTTATAATCCCCTCCCGTGATGGCAATACCCTGCTTCAAGAGTTCAGCCTGCCCCGACATGAGCTTACGCACCCTATCCACATTCTTGGAAGTGACAGTGATGACAGACGTGGCATTATAACGATAGGCCACGTTGCGGTCAACGTAACGTTCGGCCTGCATGTCAATCACTTCGGGCGGTGCAATACTGATTTCCTCCTTCTCAATACCATTGTTTTCAAGGAAACTCACGATGGCAGCGTTTTTCTTCTCCATATTGGCATAAAGCAGTGCAGGGTCATTACCTATGTCTTTGTAGACAAGAGGCCAGACTACCTTGTCAGCAGGCACTTCCATTTCGGCCAGCCCTTTCACACTGACCACACGATCCTTATTCACAAAATTGTTGATACCGCCTTTTACCATGATTCCCAACAAAAGCAGCCCCACGGCTATGATGGCTGCTTCTACTTTCCAGCTTTTCATACATTGATATTTTAGAGTTTATAAACACACACAAATATAACAAACCCAAACGGAAAAAGAAGTGCGATGGATAGTATTTTTATGATTCCGCATAAATACCACCGATGGGTTAATGGGAATTTATTTCACCACAGAGGACACGGAGTTCTTTCTCTTTTTATGAGCTAAAACTATCATTTAAGGGCGATAACTCCTCTAACTCCCTTAAATGAAAGAGCCGTGTCTACTCCTCTATTAAGATAGCGCATTGTATGCAAGGAGAAGAGATTCTTCGGGCTAAAGCCCTCTGAATGACAGATACTACGGATTTGAATTTATTAAAAAACCTCCGTGTCCTCTGTGTCCTCCGTGGTGAAATTTAAATCATTATTTAGGCAGTGCCGCGCACTGCCACACTTCATCGTCCCAAATGCCACACTTTATCGCCCCAAATGCCACAGGTTTCGGGTGGTGAGGTGTGGCATTCCGGACGATGAAGTGTGGCATTTCGACCGGACCACGGCGACAAACAGATTGCTTTCAGCCACAAGCCTTTTCATTACTCCCAGACTCGTGTAGATATACAAAAGCAACAGCAGCAGTCGATTCCTATTCTGATGATGCTGTTATTATTTCTTTGATAAATTATAATCTACTTCTATTATTTATTCTTTTTCACGTTGTTTTCTGCGCGCCTATCGTCGATTATAGCAATGGCATTTGCAGAATTCAACACGCCCTTTGTGGTTATCGGCAAAACATCCCTTTCATTTGCAGTTTTCAACATAGTTTTCAGGGCAATCCTTTTAAGTAAAATCGCTGTTTTTTAGGGCTTCTTTTATAAGAAATGGTTCGTTATAAAATCACATAGCGTTTAAGATATTCATGCTGCCCTATAGAGGTAGCTATCTCAATTAGTTCTTTGACAAACTTATCACTTATCTTTCTGTTCGGTTTAAACCCGCTCAAAAATCTTTTGAGCATATATGAGCGCAACTTACCTTACATTCGCTTGATTTTTTGGATAAAGCAAACAGACGAATAAAGGTAATTGAGTGTATCACTCAATTACTTTCCATTTCCCATATTTATTGCCACCTTCCCGCGTTATGATTCCTTGTTCTTTAAGAAAAACAATGTGTTTTTGTATGGCAGATTCAGATACTTGAAGTCTTTCAGGTAATTCTTTGCGTGGAATATTCGAATTTTCTTTCAATCGGTTAAAATCAATAAAGAATCTTCCCGGATTCTGAAATTCTATGCAATCATTATAAACTCTGTTAGGAGACCGTCAATGACAGCACCAATCTTCCGGCAAAAAGCCTCATCATTTAAGTTGTTGTAAGCAAACTCACTATTGAACTGTTGAATGCTGCGGCGATAGGTTTGCAACGAGACAGTGTTAATATCTTCCATGCCTATGCCGGGTATAGTCACCTCAGAACGGATTCCGAATGCTTGGTCGCACTGTATTGCCAGAATTTCCATATCTGTAGCACGCTGATCGCCACTACTGGTACGAATAAATGTATTCGCCAGGTTGTTGCTAAAGAAGACGGGCTTTATCGGAGAAGACGATATATAGAAATGTAAATAGTATATTTGACATGAAAAAGAGTTCTTATAGAAACTATTTCAGAGAGTTACAAATTTCGTCGAAGACAAGAAGTGTCAAACTCCCACATTACATATATAGTTTCAATAACCACGGTTTTTTCATTTAACCTTTGATTTAAGGGTACAATCCCCCTACCCATGTCAGTGCGGCATGGGTGAAAATTTCGTTGTTGATAATCAACTTGTTACGAATATATCAAATCTATATTTTTCTCATTTTTGATTCAGAAAATGCAATACGTTAGTGAAGTTTACCGATAACTCCCTTATTATTTCAGCCGTCCCCTTTCTCTTATCTGATATTTTTTTCCTTCTGTTCTTCCAAACTGCAATCAGTGCCAACACCATCCTTTGAATTGTGTCCGGGTTCCTGGCCGACCGTTCAGCTTTACGCTTTATGCTGTCTTGCCGGAGGTTGCGGTCAAGATCCCAGTGCATGCTTTCAATAGCCCAATACTGTTTGGTTATCTGACTAAGCCGCCCTGCACTGCTATCCAGACTTGAAATGTACAGCCGCTGTTCAGATGTACTCCTGCCATCAGACTTTTTCTCTGTAGATGTGAGTATTTCTATGACTGTCAAATTCCCATTCCATTCTTCCCTGTCAGCAATAAGTTCTTCCCCACAGTATATACAGCATACCCTTGACTCAATCCTGCCGTGTTCCAAGCATGGGCTTTCCTTATAAATGTCAGTTGGGGTGGCGGTCTTTATAGAATCTTCAAGTCCATAACGCAAAGAACTTTGATTCGCCTTGAGTTCGATCACGAAGTCCGCTCCTTTATCTCTAATCTTGTCTATTATTACCTTTTGGAATGACATGGCATCCGCTGTGACTACACATCCTAAAACGTCCAGTTTGTCCAATAACCGGGGCACAGATTTAATTTCATTACTTTTCTCCTTGCAAACATCAGTAGCCAAAGTAAAACCCGAACGGAGTGAATATGCAGATACAATATCGGGGTTACGTCCGTTCTGGTACAAGGTACCTCGCATGGCCTTGCCGTCGATGCAAATGATGTCCGTTGCCGAAGCGGGGGTCTCTTTACGGAAAACTCGGCAAAAGCAGACATTCGTTCAGCCATCTTTTCGTCGTCTATGCTTTGAAACACACGGCAAAGCGTAGCTTCTGAAGGTAATCCATACGGGAATAGCCCTTTCGCCTGCAGGCGTTTCAAGTGACGTTTGCCAAATTGAAGTATGTCAGCCCTGGTAATACACTTGCTGAGCGTCCCCCAATATGACAAGCATGAGTATGTCTTCAAGTTTGTGCTTGAAGTTTCCCCTGCTTGTTCTGCGGTATTCAAGGACTGAGGATACAAATTCCCTCAAATGAGTCATGATGCTGCCACGAAAACAGTCAAGGTGTTTCTTCTTTAGTATTATTATACGCAAAAGTTGTATATCAAGGAAATAAATCATATTTTTGCTATCGCAAAAACAAAGGCGAAAGACAATATCGATATCCTATCACTATTGAATTCCCCCTATAAAAAAAATGGCAGTTATATACCACCCGACCCTAAGCCGGGTGGGTATAACTTATGTTTATAATTAGACCGCTAAGATAGCGATTATTTCTAAAATATCATAGAGAAATATCACTTATCTTCCAAGTTTAATAAGAGCACCGGATAGCAAGCATCCAATGAATCCTATGATGATTATTAATGCCATAATACTAATTTTGGATATTGATTTTATTTAACATACTATTTCTTGCGGGCTTTCATGTTAATGCTGCTCTCATCCATTTGCATGGAAAGTTCCGCTGTGTTAGAGGTTAAGGACTTAATTGTATAACGAGCATATTCCTCGCCATCTATATAGGTGGTGATATTCTTACCTTCGGCAACATACGTTCCACCTCCATCTCCTAAATAGCCTGAGCCATAATAAGTCCCATCAGAATTAAATCGCATAGACATGGCAAACTTGTCATAAGGATATTTGGTTACATCGTACCAAGTTCCACCAGCCATGATTTCCGTAACTTCCCATGTTCCGTACAGTGTGTCCATAGGATAATCAAACTTAGATTCATCATCATCTGAGCAAGACGAGAAACTAACTACTGCTGCAAATACCAGCATCCACATTAAAAAAATCTTCTTCATACCATTTTTGTTTTTAATTGGTTAATACTAAAGTTTAAAAAAAGCTCTCTCTCATTTAGCAATAACCACACATCAAGGTACAAAAAAAGACGTAGTGCTACTGCCATACGTCGTCAAGGCTCACCACAAGCCCACTTACTCAATGGCAGCGCACTACGCCAATATGACGAAGTACACTTAACCCAATGAGTAAGTTCATTAATAGCCTTAGTGTTATCCGAGGTGGTGATTCTGACGACGATTAGGCTACTTTATTATTGAACAGTTGGATTTCTCCCCAACTTTTCGTATCTTTAGTGCAAAGATAGTATAAATCTTGCAGTTTAAACTTTGAAACTTCAAAAAATTGCTAAGAATAAATACCTCATTCAATTTAATTGATTTAATTTGCAAAAAAAAGACAAATATGAAAGCTTTAGATGTATCCCATTATATAATTGCCAAATATGATAATGTAGGTGATTTGATAACAAATAAGAAATTGCAAAAAATTCTCTATTATATAAAAGCATGGGGGGTGGTTTTCTTTAAAGAAGGAGTTATTGATGATGAATTTAAGGCATGGATACATGGTCCCGTTTGTCCTGCTGTATATCAAGAATACAAAAGATTTGGATATAACAATATAAGTCTTGATTATCAAGGATTATCTTCCTCTCAGTTTATCAATCAATTTATTACCAAATATGGTAAAACAGAAGAAGATAGAAATAAAATTGCTATGATTGATGCTGTTTTTAATAAATATGGAAATTTATCATCCTTACAGCTTGAACTTCTTACGCATTCCGAGTTTCCATGGATTGAAGCAAGGGAGGGACTATCTCCAGTAGAAACTGGAAATAAAAAAATAAGTGAAGAAACTATGCGAAAATTCTATGGCGCAAAAGACAGATGAATACATTCGCTAAATTGAAGGAGTGGGAAATTTCTATAAGTGAAGCTCACTCAAAATATGAAATAGGAAAAGGTACTGATGCCTTTGAAGATATTAAGGATTTAAAACCTGTCTTTTCTTTTGATTATGTTTCCATGAGGAATGGTTTTTTTTGCTTCAATGGAAAAACTCTTGGGAGAAAAGATTATATAAAACTGATAAAAGCATTAAAAGATGTATCGCTATACACTTATGAAACAATGAATAAAGAACAACGTTTCCATTTTCACAACATAAATTGGAATGATGTTACTATATCAGAATCAGATTTTTACAAGTGTATTTATGAAGAATACCATGGAGAAAAAGATATAACTCCATATCAATTTAAAGTATATGGAGAAGCCAGAATTATAGGTTTTTTGTACCGTGGAGTTTTCTATTTGGTAATGTTTGATAGAGGACATAGAGCTTATAAAAGAAAATAGTAATCTCATTAAGAATGTTTATTTCCTTTTGACTGCTCTCTTAACAAGTTACTCATAAGCCTATCAAGTTCTTCTCTTGAAACTTGCAGGAACGGATTAGGATTGAAACCTTTCTTTGGTCTAATCTTTTTTCTGATTTCCACATTTTTTTCTTATGTGCCATAGTTATGCAACGTTGCGCAAATATAAGTCTATTCTTTGAAAGTTCGTATAAAACCGAGTGTTAAATCTGAAAACATATTCGTCAATATATCGCTGGAGGTGCTTTTTACTAACTGAGTAATATGTTCCGATTATCATTCTTTTAAAGTGCGACCAAGCATTTTCAATACCATTTGTACTTACTTGTATGACTTCTCCCTTATCTGTCGCATAAGTAGAGCCATAGTAATGTTTCTCATGGTCTACTGACCTTTGAATGTAGTCATTGGTTATTCCTCCATAGTCCCAGCCGTCAGTATATATGACGCTTCCGGATTTAACATAGCCTTTTATCAGAGGGAGCAGTGTCCTTACTTTGGTATCGGGCACTACCTTTGCTACTAAATGACCGTTTCTTTCCAGCATTCCGAATACCGGAACTTTATCCTTGAAAGAACGACCTTGACATTTCTCAACTTTCTTATCTTCATGCCGATTCTTGTTCTTGCCCCCAACAAAGGTTTCGTCAATTTCTACCTCATTGTCAAGAGTATGCTCATTTTCAAAACTTGTATAGAATCTAAGTTTATGGAGCATATACCACGCAGTTTTCTGTGTAACTCCCAAATCTCTCGCCAACTGGCAAGAAGAAACGCCCCGCTTGTGAGATAGAAACATGAATATCGCATAAAGCCAATATCTGAACGGCAATTTTGTGTTGGCAAACGGTGTTCCCGTTTTCACGTCGAAGTATCTACCAGTGTTCTTACACTTGTACTTTCCATTGCTACATTTGTAGACTTTGGAAGAAGGGTCGAACGGAGATACAACTTTGCCGTTCCACCTCATTTCTTCAAAGTATCTAATGCAACTCTCCTCATCTGGGAAAGATTCTGTGAATAGTATGAAACCGTTCCTCTTTTCCATAGTGATTGCTTTTAAGACTTCTACAATATAGTAAAAATTCCCGATATATGCAAATAAATAGCTATATATTTTCAAGCTATCTAAATAATGGCTATATTTGTATCATAATACGAATTTCAAAGAACGACATTTAGTTTTGGAATTATAACCAAAAGTTATGAAAAAGAATCAAGTGTTACTTTGTATATAAGTGCCAAAAAAATAAAAATGAACGATAAGAAGAAACCCCTAAGGCGGTGCTTCCGCATCGTTGCGCACGAATATAGGGATTTTTACGGCAACAACAAGCGATAAACAATATTTCTTAAATGAAAAAGCCATGTTCAATAACACCTAAAAATACTTTGTATTTTTTAAAAATATATTTATTTTTGTCCATTATAGAATGATAAAGAAAATATAAACCCATTTTCGTTATACAAACTTAGAATCTACTAGGAGCCGCCTAACCCAAACGAGTTAAAGTATCATATTTTCTATTTTATAAATTACTATTGAGATACAAATAATAAATAATATCCAACTCTAATAATGCTATGAAGAAAATATTAATACTATTAGCATTTGTGATTGTAGGAATGGCATGTAAAGAAGATAATACAAACGAAGCTCCGTCAATCATAGTTCCGGGAACTGAAAATCTTAAACCGGCCTTTTCATCCGCAGGTGGAAATGCTACTATATCGTTTACAGCCAGTAAAGAATGGACAGCTTCAGTAATGGAAACACGCTCAATAGGATGGTGTAAAATAGAGCCCAATAATGGCCGGGCAGGAAAAGCACAAATAAGCATCACTACCATTCCAAATGACAGCCAAGAAGTACGTTCAGCAACCATTACTATCAATTGCGGCTCTGTAAACCAAAGCATTCTAGTGACACAAAAAGGTAAATCATCACAAGAACCTACATTTACTTTAAGTAAAAAATCAGAAAGAGTTTCCTCCTCAGCTGGTCAACTAATAATTAGCATCAAAACTAATAGTGCGCCATGGAATATTACAGACATATCACCATGGTTGAAGGTATCACCAGAAAAGGGTGATAATGATACAGTTATCACCATCAGTTATACTGAAAATACAGAAACCGAAGAGCGTGAGGGAACAGTATGTTTTGCTGCAGGAGATTACATGGAAAAATTTACAGTAAAACAAAGTGCAGCAAATACAGCCATCAGTATTACACCTTCCATACAAGAAGTAAAAGCTGCTGCGGGTAGTTTCAGTATAGACATAAATACCAATAACATCCATTGGACTACCTATGGGGTACCAGAATGGGTAGAACTTAGCGAATCTTATGCCACTGGAAATAAAAGAATTACAGTATCTTACAAGAAAAACACATTAAACAAAAAACGTTCTTGTGAGATATATTTCAAAACAGAATCAGCATCGCAAACCTTAACCATTATACAAGAAGCCGCCGATGCAGTAATCTCATTAAATATTTATTCTCAAAAAGTCACTAATATAGCAGGTTCATTTGACATAACCGTTACTACTAATGAAGCTCCATGGGAAACAAATATAAGTAACAATAGCTGGGTAACCCTATCCCCACCATCCGGAAATGGAGAGACCAAAGTAAAAGTCAGATATTCAGCCAATACCGGTTATAAAGAACGGACTGAGCAAGTACTTTTCAAAAGCGGAGAGATTATACAAGTCCTTAATATAACACAAGAAGCAACAGAAATCTTCTATCCCGAAATAGCTCTTGACATTACGTATAAAACAGTATCAGCAGAAAAGGGGTATTTCGAAATCAACGTCTCATCAAATGCGGACTGGCATACTGAGAATGTGTCAGACTGGTTATCAGTCAATCCATCAGAAAAACAATTGAAAGACATGCCAGCTGGCAAAATCCCAGTCAAAATAGGATATGAGGCCAATACTAAAAGTAACAAACGTATAGGCTCTGTAACATTCAGGACTAAAGAGGACGGTGCAAGTGCGACTCTTAGAATAGAACAAGAAGTTAAATCTATTATTGGGATATATCAGGGAAGCATTAATATAGGCGAGGAACAAGCTACTCTTATTTTACAATTTGCAAAAAACAATGTTGCTAAATTAACAATTAAAGGAGATGGAGAAACTGAAACTATGACAGGAACATGGGAACAAAATGAAGAAAATATAAAGGCCACATTCCATATAGATGATGCCATAATAGCTATCAATGGTATGTTAGACGAGAATTACCAACAGATATATAGCTCATTAGATTATTCCGACCCGGAGGATAAAGTTTCACTACCACTTAAACTATCAAGAATTGACTAAGGGTACTTTCAGGAGATAAGATGAAATTATACCCGAATACAGTTAAAAAAATTACCCATCACTAAAAAAGGTAATACTTATAGCCTTTGAAGATGGATAAGATTTATAGTTATTACCGGGTATTCCTATCAATATAAACGGAGTTACCTCAAAAACTTCAGTCTACAGTTCAAAGGTGACGCTCCGGAATCAGAGGCTTTGGCACGTTTGCTTAATATACCCGCCGTAACGATGTAACAGCGTTATAGCATCTCTAAGTTCCATAACCTTTTGCAACAGATAGGCCTAAAGACATTGAACCGCCTCACTTCTCATTATGGCTATCTCTCATCCCAGGCGAAACAGAAGCAACGGTGTAGGCGTAACCAAGATTTCCCTCCAGTCTCCCCAGGCAAACGTTCCCTCACCACCATAGATGGTGAAAAAACATACAATATCTACTACTTTTCTGTGAATAGGAACTGATAGATTAGCTATTCTCTCCTCTATGGAGGAACAAAATAAGAATAGGCATCTTTCTCTATGCATTGCAAATCATACAGTTTTATCTAATAAACGTCCATTTTTAGAGTATTTAATGAAAATACCTAAAAAGAAGGAGTACATCTTCTCCAAAAAGTACCTATTTTTGCCCTCCGAAACAATGTCAAAACGACAACATGATTAATTTAACAACTCTAACCCCCAAATCCTATGTTGACCCAACTTATCAACGCCCGCATCCTTACCCCGCAAGGATGGCTTAAAGACGGCTCTGTACTCATCAGAGACGGAAAAATATTGGAAGTGACCAACTGTGACCTTGCCGTAATCGGTGCACAATTGATAGACGTAAAAGGTATGTATGTACTCCCCGGTGGCGTGGAGATTCATGCTCATGGCGGTGGAGGCCGTGATTTTATGGAATGTACCGAAGATGCCTTCCGTGCAGCCGTCAAAACCCATATGAAATATGGAACGACCAGTATTTTCCCCACCCTCTCCTCCTCCACCGTCCCCATGATTGAGCAAGCAGCCGAAACCTGCACCAAGCTGATGGAAGAAAAAGACAGCCCTATCCTCGGCCTGCATCTGGAAGGGCACTACCTGAATATGGCGATGGCAGGCGGACAAATCCCCGAGAACATCAAGAGTCCCGACCCCAACGAATATATTCCCATCGTAGAAACCTGGTCTTGCATCAAGCGCTGGGACGCTGCCCCCGAACTTCCGGGAGCCATGCAGTTCGGAAAATACATCACCGCCAAAGGTATCTTGGCATCGGTAGCCCATACGCAAGCGGAGTTTGAAGACATCCGTACAGCCTACGAAGCTGGCTATACCCATGCCACCCACTTCTACAATGCAATGCCCGGTTTCCACAAACGCCGCGAGTACAAATACGAAGGCACGGTAGAAAGCATCTATCTGCTGGACGACATGACCGTTGAAGTAGTAGCCGACGGCATCCATGTACCGCCTACAATCCTGCGTCTTGTCTACAAGATAAAAGGCGTAGAACGCACCTGCCTGATAACCGACGCCCTGGCATGTGCCGCAAGCGACAGCCGGGAAGCCTTTGACCCGCGCGTTATCATCGAGGACGGAGTCTGCAAGCTTGCCGACCATTCTGCCCTTGCCGGCAGCGTAGCCACCATGGACCGACTGATACGTACCATGGTACAAAAAGCCGAAATTCCGTTGGCAGACGCCGTACGCATGGCTTCTGAAACCCCGGCAAAGATTATGGGCGTATACGACCGCAAAGGCTCCCTCCAAAAAGGCAAGGATGCCGACATCATCGTCATGGACGAAGACTTGAACGTAAGAGCCGTATGGGCCATGGGCAAACTTGTACCGGAAACCAATACAATCTCTTAATTAATCTTCAACAACATGCGAATGAACATTGTTTTTCGTATATTTGTTGATTGAAAGAACAGCGCAATACTTAATCATTTATTAATATTCAATTTATGAAAACCAATCTAAGCTCTCAAATCACTCTCAACAGAGTCTCCCCCAGGTACTATAGACCTGAGAATGCATTTGAACGGTCGGTATTGACCCGACTGGAAAAAATCCCGACAGATATTTATGAGTCTGCGGAAGAAGGCGCCAACCAGATTGCCCTTGACATTGCACAGTTAATCCGTGACAAGCAAAAGGCGGGACGTTTCTGTGTCTTGGCACTGGCAGGCGGTAACTCTCCGCGCAATGTATATGCAGACTTGGTACGTATGCACCAGGAAGAGGGATTAAGTTTCCGCAACGTAGTCATATTCAACCTCTACGAATATTATCCATTAGCTCCCAATGCCATCAACAGCAACTTCAACGCATTGAAGGAAATGCTGATAGACCATGTGGACATTGACAAACAGAATGTTTTCACCCCCGACAGCACCATCGCCAAAGACGCCATCTTTGAATATTGCCGTCTTTACGAGCAGCGCATTGAAAGTTTCGGTGGCTTAGACATCGCTTTGCTGGGCATTGGCCGTGTAGGTAATATAGGTTTCAATGAACCGGGTTCACGCCTGAACTCTACCACTCGTCTGATATTGCTGGACAACGACTCCCGCAATGAAGCTTCCAAGATGTTCGGTAGCATTGAAAATACCCCCATCAGCTCCATCACCATGGGAGTAGCCACCATCCTCTCGGCAAAGAAAATATATCTGCTGGCATGGGGTGAGGAGAAAGCGCAAAAGGTGAAAGAATGCGTTGAAGGTCCGGTAACAGATACTATCCCTGCATCTTATCTGCAGACTCACAACAATGCACATGTAGCTATCGACTTGTCTGCCGCCGCCAATTTGACGCGTATCCAACGCCCCTGGCTGGTAACCTCCTGCGAATGGAACGACAAGCTCATCCGCAGTGCCATCGTCTGGTTGTGCCAACTCACCGGAAAACCCATTCTGAAACTGACCAACAAGGACTACAACGAAAACGGTCTGAGCGAACTGCTGGCATTGTTCGGCTCAGCCTATAACGTGAACATCAAGATATTCAATGACCTGCAACATACCATCACCGGATGGCCGGGCGGCAAGCCGAATGCTGACGACACCTATCGTCCTGAGCGTGCAAAGCCCTATCCAAAACGTGTGGTCGTATTTTCTCCGCATCCCGATGATGACGTTATCTCCATGGGAGGCACCATCCGTCGTCTGGTAGAGCAGAAACATGACGTGCATGTGGCTTACGAAACTTCCGGTAACATTGCCGTAGGCGATGAAGAAGTAATCCGCTTCCTGCATTTCATCAACGGCTTCAACCAGATCTTCAACAACAGCGAAGACCAGGTCATCAATGACAAATATACTGAAATCCGTAAATACTTGAAGGAGAAGAAAGACGGTGACATGGATACACGCGACATCTTGACCATCAAGGGACTGATTCGCCGTGGCGAGGCACGCACTGCATGTACATACAATAATATCCCTCTGGATCACTGTCATTTCCTTGACCTGCCATTCTACGAAACGGGCAAGATACAGAAGAATCCTATCAGCGAAGCAGACGTGGAAATTGTACGCAACCTATTGCGTGAAGTGAAACCCCATCAGATTTTCGTTGCCGGCGACCTGGCCGACCCGCACGGCACACACCGTGTTTGTACGGACGCCGTATTTGCCGCCATTGACTTAGAAAAAGAAGAAGGTGCCAAATGGTTGAAGGAATGCCGCATCTGGATGTACCGCGGTGCATGGGCCGAATGGGAAATCGAAAACATCGAGATGGCTGTGCCCATCAGCCCGGAAGAACTGCGTGCCAAGCGTAACTCTATCCTGAAGCATCAATCGCAGATGGAAAGCGCACCGTTCCTGGGCAATGACGAACGTCTGTTCTGGCAACGCAGCGAGGACCGTAACCGCGGAACAGCTGCCTTGTATGACAGCCTCGGACTTGCTTCCTATGAGGCGATGGAAGCCTTTGTGGAATACATTCCGCTATAAACGGATAAAATATTAACAATAGGATGAGATGTATTGCTCCGGCAATGCATCTCATTTTTTCATGTCTCAGCCTTCTTATATTCCCAAGGAATATTTGCAGATATAAAAACAATCAAATAATTTTGTTACTTATTTATCGAAACGACAAAACTTAAAAACAAACACCATTATGAAAAAGTATGCTATCAACATCCTTGTCATTTTATTCCTACTCACGCCATTTACATTGTTTGCAAATGGATGCCATGCCAATAACGACACCATCAAAGTATTGGCAATAGGCAACAGCTTTTCACAAGATGCAGTAGAGCAATATTTGCACGAACTGGGAGAAGCTGAAGGTATCACCATGATTATCGGCAATATGTTTATCGGAGGATGTTCACTGGAACGGCACGTGCAAAACATACGCAACAACGCTCCGGCCTATGCCTATCGCAAAGTAGAGAAAGACGGGGAAAAAACAGAAACCCGGTCAATGACTATTGAGAAAGCACTGGCCGATGAGAAATGGGACTATATCAGTGTTCAGCAGGCCAGCCCTTTGTCTGGTATCTATGACAGCTACAAAGCTTCCCTACCTGAATTGGTTAACTATATCAGGGAACGAATTGGAAAGGAAACCGTATTAATGGTGCACCAGACATGGGCTTATGCTACCAATGCCAACCACACCGGATTCAAAAACTATGACCAGAACCAAATGAAAATGTACACCAGCATTGTGGATGCAGTAAAGAAAGCCGCCAACCTGGTGGGTATCAAGAAAATTATCCCTTCGGGAACCGCCATACAAAATGCACGTACCTCCTTTATCGGCGACCATATGAATAGGGACGGATACCACCTTGACTTAACCATAGGCAGATATACAGCTGCCTGCACATGGTTTGAGGCATTGACCCATCAGAATGTAACAGAAAACCCATATTCTCCCGAAGGAATGGACCCAATCCATAAGAAAGCAGCTCAAATGGCTGCGCACAACGCCATCCTCTATCCGGACAAAGTTACGGAACTGACAGAACTGAAAAAGATTGCCGATTAATGCTTTTTAATTCTTAAGACTTACTTATATGTCTGCAAAATAATAAAAAGAAAGTAACCCGCTCATCAGTGAAGCTTTCTTTTATGTACTTTTGCACGCACCACCGTCTGGTAAAAGCAGATATTGGCAACTTCAATATTTCATCAGTATGAAAAAACTTATCCTAACCGGCATATGGCTCTTGTGTGGATTCCTCCTTCCGGCACAAGAACTAGAGCAGAATGTGGAAGAACGCCTCCAGACATTCTTTAGGGAATACACCACCCATACGGCCAACATCGGTACCTGCAAGCTGGATAGTTTCCGCATTGACTTCCGGAAGAAGAAATTGCTTGTCTATACAAACGAGCGCTTTGCCTACCAGCCTCTACGGCCTGAAACCGTTGATGCCATTTACCGCCATCTGGGACAAATCCTGCCAGGACCGGTGAACTATTTCGACCTCACCGTCTTTGCTGACGGGAAGAGCATCGAAGAGCTTATCCCCAACCTCTACCGGAAAGGGAAGAAAGACAAGGCACGTCTGTTCAGCCACCTGGAATACAAAGGTACCCCCTGGGTAACCCGTACCTCGCGCCCCTACGACATCACCCGCGGACTGGAAGGACGCCACATCGCCCTTTGGCAAAGCCACGGGAAATATTATATCAATGACAAGGACAAATGGGGATGGCAACGCCCGAGGCTGTTCTGCACTACAGAAGACCAGTTCACCCAATCCTTCATCCTGCCCTACCTCCTGCCCATGCTAGAGAATGCAGGAGCCAATGTATTCACTCCCCGCGAAAGGGACACGCAGAAGCAGGAAGTCATCGTAGACAATGACGGTAGCCTGAGCGGACATGGAGGACAAGGTTCCCTTTATCTGGACGTGAAAAGCCGGAAAGCACGTTGGGAACAGACCTCCCGACCCGGATTTGCCCAACGGAAACGAATCTATCAGGACAATGAAAACCCTTTCCTCTCCGGCACGGCACGCTTTGCCAAAACTGAAAAGAAGAAAGACAAGGCTTTTGCCGAATGGGTACCCGATATTCCGGAAACGGGAGAATATGCTGTATACGTATCTTACCAAACACTGCCGGGCAGCGTAAGCGATGCCAAATATCTTGTATTTCACAATGGAGGCGTCACGGAGTTCAAGGTGAACCAGCAAATAGGAAGCGGCACATGGGTGTACCTCGGCACATTCACTTTTGACAAAGGCCGGAACGACTACGGCATGGTGGTATTGAGCAACGAAAGCAAAGAGAAAGGCGTGGTCTGTGCCGATGCCGTCCGCTTTGGAGGAGGCATGGGCAACATTGCCCGCGGGGGACAAACCAGCGGCTTGCCCAGATACCTGGAAGGCGCACGCTACTTTGCCCAATGGGCAGGCATGCCCTATCCCGTCTATGGAGGCTATGAGGGAAAGAATGATATGAACGACGATATCAACGTACGTTCCCGTACAGTGAATTACCTTGCAGGAAAATCACTATTCAACCCAACGGAAGAAGGTTTGGGCATCCCCTTTGAAATGAGTATGGCCCTGCATAGCGATGCCGGTTTCAGTAAGGAAGATGAGATTATAGGCACTCTCGGCATTTATACCACCAACTTCAACAACGGTCGGCTGCATGCCGGTACAGACCGCCATGCCTCCCGTGACCTTTCGGACATTCTGCTAACGCAGTTGCAGCGTGATATCCGCTCTACCTTCAACGTAGACTGGACACGCCGCAGCCTATGGAACCGCAACTACAGTGAAACACGCCTGCCCGCCGTCCCTTCCACCATCGTAGAACTGTTGTCGCACCAGAACTTCGCAGATATGCGCTTGGGACATGACCCTAACTTCAAGTTCACCGTCGGGCGTGCGCTCTATAAAGCCATTCTGCAATACATATGCAGCCAGCACGGCAGAGACTACGTTGTCCAACCCCTTCCCGTCAGCCACTTTGCCATCCGCTTCGGTCAAAAGAAGAATACTTTAGAGCTTTCCTGGCAAGGAGAGGAAGACCCGTTGGAGCCGACTGCCAAGCCACGTGAATACATTGTATATACACGTATCGGTCGTGGAGGATTTGACAATGGCGTACGCGTCAGCTCCCCATCCCACACCGTAAAAATAGAACCGGGCATCGTCTATTCCTTTAAAGTAACCGCCGTAAACCGGGGTGGCGAAAGCTTCCCTTCGGAAATTCTTGCCGCCTACAAGGCAAAGCGTGAAAAAGGACAGATACTTATCGTCAACGGATTTGACCGCATCAGCGGGCCTGCCGTTATAGACACCCCCGATGCGGCAGGCTTCGACTTGTCACAAGATCCCGGCGTACCCTATCTCTATGACATCTCCCTCTGCGGCGCCCAGCAGAATTTTAGCCGGAAGGAAGCAGGACGACGTCTGGGAGAGAGCAGTGACGAATACGAAGGCATGAAAATCATCGGAAACACTTTCGATTACCCCTTCGTACATGGCAAAGCCATCCAGGCAGCCGGAAATTACAGCTTCGTCTCATGCAGCGACGAGGCTGTGGAAAAGGGCATCCTCTCATTGGAGGATTATCCGATAGTGGACTATATCCTCGGACTTGAGAAAGAAGACAATTCCAGCAATCCGGCACGCAATACCTACTACAAAACATTCTCCTCGCCCATGCAGCGCATACTGACTTCCTATTGCCAGTCGGGAGGTCATCTCCTGGTCAGCGGTGCCTACGTAGGCAGCGATATGGACAGCTCGCAGGGCAATAAAGAATTTATTCAGAATATCTTGAAGTACCGGCATGGCAACTCTCTGAAAACAGACGGGGACAAAATCGCTGTCCGGGGACTGGGGCATACCTTCACCCTTCCCCGCCTGCCGAATGAGCAAAGCTATCCGGTCACTTCCCCTGATTGCATCCTGCCCATGTCTCCCGCTTTTCCAGTCATGACCTATGCCATCGGCAACACACCCGCCGCCGTAGCCTATCAAGGCAGTGATTATCGCACTTTTGTCATGGGATTCCCTTTTGAAAGCATCCGGGAAGAAACATCCAGAAATGTAATTATGGCATCCATACTCCGCTTTCTCACCACAGATTACACAGATTAACACAGACAAAATAGCAATCCCTATAAATAATCTGTGAAAATCTGTGTAATCTGTAGTGAAAAAACTATCTTTGCTTCCATTAATCATTAAACATTAACCACTAAACATTAAACATCATGTACACTATACAAGCCAACCCCAGCGGAACCCGTAGTTTAGAAGTTTCTGAAGAGAATCTTGCCACCATCGAGAAATACGGGCTATTCCGCCATCTCATCGACAGTAACGGTATCGTGGACGAAACCGTACTCGACAAACTCAAACTGAACATCCGTTCCCTCATCGCCTCGCAAGAGGAAGACAGCAAAGACCTGCTCGACCTCTGCATCGATGTCATCTATCACAACAATATGAAAGCTTTCGGACTACAACAGCTCATCAAGCTCTATCTGCAATGGCTTTCCCAACAAGACACCATAGAAGAAGAATAAATGAAAACCATCGACACCTGCGGACAACAGCATTACAGCCCTCTTATCCCCGCCATCAAAGCCATGTGCGAGGCCGGAAAAGGCGAGAAGCTGGAAATCATCATGGACGACGCTGCTGCCTTCAATGACATGAAAGAGTATCTTTCCGAGCAGCAGATAGGCTTCCGTGAGATTTACGACGGAGAACGGATGACATTACAGTTTTTAATGTGCAAATGAAAGAATATCGCCTTACAGACTGGCTTCCTACTACCAAGAAAGAAGTGGAACTACGTGGTTGGGACGAATTGGATGTAATACTTTTCAGCGGTGACGCCTACGTGGATCACCCTTCTTTTGGAGCCGCCGTCATAGGCCGCATCCTCGAAGCAGAAGGATTGCGCGTAGCCATCATCCCCCAACCCAACTGGCGCGACGACTTGCGCGACTTCAAAAAACTGGGACGTCCCCGTCTGTTCTTCGGCATCAGTCCCGGCTGTATGGATTCGATGGTCAACAAATATACTGCCAACAAACGCTTGCGCAGTGATGACGCCTATACCCCGGATGCACGTCCGGATATGCGTCCGGAGTACCCTTCCATTGTATATACCCAGATATTAAAGAAGCTATTCCCCGATGTCCCCGTCGTACTGGGCGGCATCGAGGCAAGCATGCGCCGCCTGACGCACTATGACTATTGGCAGGACCGTGTACGCCCCAGCATCCTCCTCGACAGCGGAGCCGACTCACTCATCTACGGTATGGGAGAGAAACCGGTGGTGGAACTTGCGGAAAGGCTGAAACGCCAACAGACACAGATGGACGCCCCAAGCTTCAAAAAGCTCATCGCCGATATTCCCCAAATGGTTTACCTTGACAAGGAAGTAGTGGTACAAGAAGGGGATATCACCCTCTTTTCCCATGAAGAATGTCTGAAAGATAAAAAGAAAGAAGCTGCCAACTTCCGTCATATCGAGGAGGAAAGCAACAAATATACAGCATCCCGCATCTTGCAGAAGAGCGGCAAGCTGACGGTAGTAGTCAATCCTCCCTATCCCCCTTTGACGGAAGCTGAACTCGACCGTTCTTTCGACTTGCCATACACGCGCCTGCCCCATCCCAAATACAAGGGAAAACGTATTCCGGCATACGACATGATAAAGTTCTCCGTCAACCTGCATCGCGGATGTTTCGGAGGATGTGCCTTCTGCACCATCTCCGCACACCAGGGCAAATTCATCGTAAGCCGCAGCAAGGAGAGCATTCTGAAAGAGGTGAAAGCCATCACGGAGCTGCCAGACTTCAAGGGTTATTTGAGCGATTTGGGAGGCCCGTCGGCCAATATGTACCGCATGAAGGGACGGGATGAGGCCGTCTGCAGGAAATGCAAACGCCCGTCGTGCATCTACCCCAAGGTATGCCCCAACCTGAATACGGACCACCGTCCGCTGCTCGACATCTATCATGCCGTAGATGCCCTGCCCGGCATCAAGAAGTCCTTCATTGGCAGCGGTGTACGCTATGACCTGCTGCTGCACCAGAGCAAGGACCCGAACACTAACAAAAGTACGCAGGAATATACCCGCGAGCTCATTGCCCGCCATGTCAGCGGTCGCCTGAAGGTAGCACCGGAGCATACGTCAGACCGCGTGCTCAACATCATGCGCAAGCCTCCGTTCAGCCAGTTCGGTGAGTTCAAGAAGATATTCGACAGGATTAACCATGAAGAAGGACTACGCCAGCAGCTTATTCCTTATTTCATCAGCAGCCATCATCCCGGATGCAAGGAAGAAGATATGGCAGAACTTGCCGTCATCACCAAGCGACTGGACTTCCATCTGGAACAAGTGCAAGACTTTACCCCTACTCCCATGACCGTTGCCACCGAAGCATGGTACACGGGCTTCCATCCTTATACGCTGGAACCGGTATTCAGTGCCAAGACGCAGCGCGAGAAACTGGCTCAACGCCAATTCTTCTTCTGGTACAAACCCGAAGAGCGCAGGAACATCATAAACGAACTGCGCCGGATAGGACGGGCGGATTTGATAGACAAGCTATACGGTAAGCGATAGAAAGATCCGATACTTCAAAAAACTCAAGAAAAAGAATGAAACGATTCCTCCTCTGTCTATCCCTACTCTCCATCGGAGTGACAGGGATGCTGGCACAAAGCGAATGCCTGCCGCAAAATTACAGTATCATCTTCGGTGGCGGTGTATCCTTACCTCATGTAGAGGGAAACCGTAACGACTTCTTCAGCAAGAATGGCAACCGGGTGGGATATGACCTGATGACAGAAGGCCGCTACTACATCACGCCCCTATTTGCCGTGGGACTTCAATATGACTATCTGCGCATGGCCCGCCTGCCGGATAAGGCACATCTGCACTGCATACGCCCCAACATCACATACCGGCCCTTGTGGAGCAACGGGAATCAAGGACTGTTCCTCTCGTTCGGCATCGGGTATATGAACTATCAGGAACGGACATATAAACGCGGTGAACGGAACGGACACCTTTTCCATAAAGGATATTGTGGAATAACTTTCGCAGCAGGCTATGAGTTCCGCATCAGCCGTAAACTCTCGGGCATGATTCGCTGTGATTTCCTGACAGCAGACTGGTTTGCCAACCCCGATGCACGACTTTATAACACAGACGGGTATGATGACGGAGTAGACCATAGCTGGTTCAAAAACAACATCACTTTCTTCAATTTGGGATTCGCCTTGCAGTTCGGACGTTAGTGGCAGGAGTGGCAACAGTTTACTCTTCCACCTGCATTGCCACTACCTCCTGCAACACACAGACAGCTTCTTCTACCGTCCTGACATCCTTCACCAGCATACTCCGTTTGTTGTTCTGTTCGCGCAGGTCACAACGGCGGGTGTACTTCATCATGTAAGCAATGACCTTACCGAAAGCCTGGCTCTGATAGTACGGGCTGTCCGGATTGGAGACGAAGAACAGGGACATGCGCCCACCTTTCAGAAAGACTTTCTCCACGCCGAGGCGGGCAGCCAGGCGTCGCAAGGGAACGATGTGCAGCAGTTCTTCCGTTTCGGGAGGAATCGGGCCGAAGCGGTCTTCGAGGCGGGAACGGAAAGCATCCACATCCTTGTCGAGTGTCAATCCGTCCAACTCGCGATAGAGCAACATACGCTCGCTGCTGCCAGTCACGTAATCGGCAGGCAACAGAAGTTCGAGGTCGCTTTCCACCTGGCATTCGTCCACAAACTGCTCGCCACTGATGACGCCTCCGTCTGCTTTCAGTTCTTCGGCATAAAGGTCGGCAAACTCGTCGGTCTTCAGTTCGTGCACAGCTTCGGAGAGAATCTTTTGATACGTCTCGTAGCCTAGGTCGGCAATGAAACCACTCTGTTCGGCACCGAGCATATTGCCTGCGCCACGGATGTCAAGGTCCTGCATGGCAATGTGGATGCCACTGCCCAGGTCGGAGAAGTTCTCGATGGCTTGCAGGCGTCGTTTTGCTTCGGGAGTAAGGGAGGACAAAGGCGGTGCCAGCAGGTAACAGAAAGCTTTTTTATTGCTCCGCCCCACACGTCCGCGCATCTGGTGCAAGTCACTGAGGCCGAAGTTCTGCGCCTGGTTGATGATAATGGTATTGGCATTGGGTATGTCGATGCCACTTTCGATGATGGTAGTGGCAAGCAGCACGTCGTAATCGTAATTGACGAAATCAAAGATTATCTTCTCCAGTTCGGCAGGCTCCATCTGTCCGTGTCCGATACAGACACGGCAGTCGGGAATGTGCCGCTCTATCATGGCCTTCAACTCAAACAGATTGGAAATACGGTTATTCACGAAGAATACCTGCCCGTTACGGCTCATCTCAAAATTGACGGCGTCGGCAATGATTTCCTCGTTGAAGGTGTGCACTTCCGTCTGGATGGGATAGCGGTTAGGCGGCGGTGTCTGGATGACGCTCAAGTCGCGCGCACCCATCAGCGAAAACTGCAAGGTACGGGGAATGGGTGTAGCCGTCATGGTCAGCGTATCCACATTCACCTTCAATTGGCGGAGTTTCTCCTTGACGGAGACGCCGAACTTCTGCTCCTCATCAATAATCAACAAACCAAGGTCTTTGAACTTAACGTCTTTTCCCAGGATACGGTGGGTACCGATAAGAATATTCACTTCCCCTTCGGCAAGCCCTTTCACTACAGCCTTTGCCTGAGCAGCGGTGCGGGCACGACTCAGATACTCCACCCGGCAAGGCAAGCCTTTCAAGCGCTCCTTGAAGGTCTGGAAATGCTGATAGGCAAGTACGGTAGTGGGCACCAGTACAGCCACCTGCTTATTGTCCGCCACAGCCTTGAAAGCGGCACGAACAGCCACCTCCGTCTTGCCGAAGCCCACGTCACCGCACACCAGGCGGTCCATCGGACGGGCACTCTCCATGTCGGCCTTCACGTCGGAAGTAGCCTTGCTTTGGTCGGGGGTATCCTCATAGATGAAGGAGGCTTCCAACTCCCGTTGCAGGAAGCTGTCGGGACTGTATTGGAACCCCTTCTCCTCGCGGCGTTGCGAGTAGAGTTTTATCAAGTCGCGGGCAATATCCTTTATCTTCGTCTTGGTGCGGTCTTTCAGCTTCTCCCAGGCTCCGGTGCCGAGCTTGTTGAGGCGGGGCGCTTCACCCTCCTTTCCCTTGTACTTGGAAACCTTGTGCAGAGAGTGGATGGAGACAAACACCACATCTTCGTTCTGATAGACAATCTTCATCACCTCCTGCGTGGTGTCACCGTTGGGGATACGTACCAGTCCGGCAAAACGCCCCACACCGTGGTCGGTATGCACCACATAGTCGCCGGGGGTGAATTGGTTCAGCTCCTTCAGGCTCAAGGCCACCTTGCCGCTGCGTGCCTTGTCGCTCTTCAAGTTATACTTGTGAAAGCGGTCGAACAGCTGATGGTCGGTAAAGACGCAGATACGCAAAGTGTCGTCGGCAAAGCCTTCGTGCAGTGTCCGTTCCACGGCGGTAAAGGATATGTTGTCTCCACGGTCCTCAAAGATGGCACGGATGCGGTCGGTCTGTTTCAGGCTGTCGCTGCATATGTAGATGGTGTAGTGACGGGAGAGGTATTCGCGGAAACTCTCCGCCACCATGTCGAAGTTTTTATGGAAGATAGGCTGTACCGTAGTATGGAACGAGACGGTAGCATCCGGCGTTCCGGTGGGCTTGTTGCCGAACTCCATCCGGCGGAAATCGAGGGCGCGCAGGGTGAACTCGCCACCATCAATCAGCTTGCCTTCCAGCGTGATGGCTCCATTCTCCTCCGACTCACGGGCGGCGATGGCCTGTGGGGTGAGCGATTCGTCGTGCACGGTCTGGATGCGTTCGCGTAGCCAGAGAAAGTCGCGCATGGCAAGCAAGCTGTCCGACGGAAGGAAATCGAGGAACGACACCATGCCGCCGCTTCCCTTTTTTTCCAGGCTATGGCTCAAGTCGGGAACTATCACGATGCTTTCTTTCTTCTCCTTCGAGAGCTGTGTTTCCACCTCGAAGGTACGGACGCTTTCCACCTCATCGCCGAAAAAGTCTATACGGAAGGGATATTCGGAAGAGAAGGAAAAGACGTCGATAATACTGCCACGAACGGCATACTGCCCCGGCTCGTAGACGTAGTCCACATATTCGAAACCGTAGCTGCGCAATACGTCCGTCACGAAGTTCATATCCACCCTCTCGCCTGCATGCAGTTTCAGTGTATTGTCTCCAAGTTCCTTACGTGAGACCACCTTTTCGGCCAGCGCATCCGGATAGGTCACCACGCAAAGCCCCTCTTCTCCTTTTTGCAGGCGACTCAGCACTTCTGTACGGAGTATTTCGTTTGCCGCATCCTTCTGCCCGTACTTGATGGCGCGGCGGAACGAAGAAGGAAAAAACAATACCTGCTCTGTCCCCAATATCTGCGTCAAATCATGATAGAAATAACCGGCTTCCTCCATATCGCCCAGAATGAAAACGAGCGGACAAGTAGCCCGCTGAACCAATACAGACGAAAACAAAGAAGCGGCAGAGGCATATAAACCTCCGCAATATAGGTGACGGACAGAGTTATCTTTCAGAAGCCTGCACACCCCCTCTACATTGGGATGGGAAGCATAAGATTGTTGCAGTTCAGTTATATTCATTGCTTTGCGCTTTTTCCCCCGGTATTGCCTCTCATAAGGTATCCTACCGAAATAAATTCGGTGCAAAAATACACAAATAATCTTTAGCTTTGACCTGTCGGCAACTATGTTCTCTGAAATAATCTTTCTGCTGTCAGCCTGCACATCCTTCACCTTTTTTCTGTATCGCCCTATTTATCGGGGAAGGCAATGAAACTTCTTTTCCTCCAATTATGAATAACACAGCCTGCACAATCCCTATTCAGGAGTTATGTTACACAAAGTTTATCCCCAGCCTGCGGACATGTATCCCAGGGTTTGGTCTGTCTATCCCAAGGCTTGGGATAGACAGACCAAGACTGAAGAGCACTTTTTCTCCCTATATCTACCCACTTTATCCTTTATACTTCGAAAGTTTTTCTTTAATAGTTTGAATGTTTTCTGTTAATGATTGAAACGGGAATAGCTAAAGATTGAGGCTAAAGTTCAAAGTCAAGCATACGGTTCTTTGATTTAACCTGCATTCCTCATAGTCAGGAGTTAGAAGGAACTACATAAATGAAAGAGTCGTGGCGCCAGAACTTTGCAAAATCAAGATTTGTGTGAAAATGCTGCCAGATAAAAAAGAAATGTATTACATTTGTTCCCAGTTATAACCCCCATTACCTATAAGTATGCAAACATCAGACAGCATTGTCATCATCCCCACCTACAATGAACGGGAGAATATAGAAAATATCATCCGTGCCGTTTTTGCTCTGAAACATGGTTTTCACATCCTTGTCATTGAAGACGGTTCGCCGGACGGAACGGCTGCCATTGTAAAGACCTTGCAGCAGGAGTTTCCCGAACGCCTCTTCATGGTGGAGCGCAAAGGAAAGTTAGGACTGGGTACAGCCTACATAGCCGGCTTTAAGTGGGCATTGCAACGAGGTTATGAGTATGTATTCGAAATGGATGCCGACTTCAGCCACAATCCCCAAGACTTGCCGCGACTCTACCGCGCCTGCTCCGAAGAGGGTGCCGATGTAGCCATCGGTTCACGTTATGTGAGTGGTGTGAACGTAGTGAACTGGCCCATGGGACGTGTACTGATGTCTTATTTTGCCTCCAAGTATGTGCGCTTCATCACCAGGCTGCCCATCCACGACACTACAGCCGGATTTGTATGTTACCGCCGCCGGGTATTGGAGACTATCAATCTGGACGGCATCCGCTTCAAAGGATACGCCTTCCAGATAGAAATGAAATTCACCGCCTACAAATGCGGCTTCAAGGTAAAGGAAGTGCCTGTCATCTTCATCAATCGCGAACTGGGCACCTCCAAAATGAACAGCAGTATTTTTGGTGAAGCCGTATTCGGAGTGATTCGGTTGAAATGGAACAGTTGGTTCCATAAATATCCTACCGTAGATAAGGAGATGAAGTGATAGGTGATAGAGTGATAGGGGTTTACTATAAATATTAGGAAGATATGAAAAGAACATTGATACATAACGCTACGATTGTCAACGAAGGACAATCCGTGAAAGGTTCCGTAGTGATAGAAGACGGGCGCATTGCAGAGGTACTGACCAACTGGAAACCTCTCTCCGCCCCTTGTGACGAGACCATAGATGCCACCGGATGCTATCTGTTGCCTGGCATCATCGACGACCATGTACATTTTCGCGATCCCGGGCTGACCCACAAAGCGGACATCCTCACCGAAAGCCGTGCGGCTGCCGCAGGTGGTGTGACCTCCATCATGGATATGCCCAATACAAATCCGGTGACCACTACGCTGGATGCCTTGAACGCCAAACTTGATTTGCTGAACGAGAAGTGTATCGTAAACCATTCCTGCTACTTCGGCGCAACAAACGACAATTACAGCGAATTCGGCAAGCTGGACAAGCACCGCGTCTGCGGTATCAAGCTATTCATGGGCTCCAGTACCGGAAACATGCTGGTAGACAAGATGAACAGCCTGCTGAACATCTTCAACGGTACAGACATGCTGATTGCCGCCCACTGCGAAGACCAGGAAACCATCAAGAACAATATTGCCAAGTATAAGGAAATGTTTGCCGGAGAGAATGATATTCCCATAGGCAAGCATCCCTACATCCGCTCCTCGGCAGCATGCTATGCATCTTCTGAGCTGGCAGTACGGCTGGCAAGGATTGCCGGTGCACGGCTGCATATTCTGCATGTGTCCACAGCCAAGGAACTGCAACTGTTCAATGACTATTCACTTTCCGAGAAGCATATCACCGCCGAAGCATGCGTTGCCCATCTCCTCTTCACGCTCAGTGACTATCGCACGTTGGGCACACGTATCAAGTGCAATCCTGCCATTAAGAAGCAAGCCGACCGCGATGCCCTGCGTGCAGCCGTCAACTCCGGCCTGATAGACGTTATAGCCACCGACCATGCGCCCCATCTGCTCTCCGAAAAAGAAGGAGGTGCCTTGAAGGCCATGTCCGGCATGCCGATGATACAGTTTTCGCTTGTCAGCATGCTGCAACTGGTAGATGAGGGAATATTCACACTCGAGACCATCGTTGAAAAAATGTGCCATGCTCCCGCACAAATTTACCGCATCAACGAGCGCGGCTATATCCGTGAAGGTTACCGGGCAGACCTTGTGCTGGTACGCCCCGATACCCCGTGGGAAGTGACAGCCGACAAAGTTTTGAGCAAATGCGGCTGGAGCCCATTGGAAGGACATACCTTCAACTGGAAAGTGGAAAGGACTTTTGCCAACGGACATCCCGTTTATAGCGACGGCATGGTGGACGACGCTTATCGTGGCGAGGAACTGAGATTTGGGGAGTGAAGGCTAGGAATTAAGGATTAGGGATTAAATGGGATGAAAAGGACAATACTGGCACCGGGGCATGAATTGCTTTCGTATCGGATTCATGAAGTAACCCCTTACATCAACTGGATTTATTTCTTCCATGCCTGGGGCTTCCAGCCTCGCTTTGCGGCTATTGCCAACATCCATGGCTGCGATTCCTGCCGTGCACTTTGGCTGACGACCTTTCCCGAGGAGGAACGTACCAAAGCTTCCGAAGCCATGCAGCTCTTCAAGGAAGCCAATAGAATGCTCGACCGACTGGACGAAACAATCTCCATCCATTGCATCTTCAGGCTTTGCCAGGCAAATGCAGACGGAGATAACCTCTTGATAGAAGGAACAACCTTCCCTCTGCTCCGACAGCAGACACCACAACCCGATGGCGGTCCATTTCTCTGTCTGAGTGATTTTGTACGTCCCCTCTCTTCAGGCACGCCCGACATCGTAGGACTTTTCGCCTCCACCATCAGTGACGAGGCCGAAGAGACTTATAAGAGCGACCCTTACAAACATCTCCTTGTACAGACTCTGAACGACCGCCTTGCCGAAGCCGCCACAGAAAAGATGCACGAATATGTCCGCAAGGAGGCTTGGGGGTATGCCCCCGACGAATCCTTGTCCATTCCGGATCTGCTGGTCGAGAAATACCAAGGCATCCGCCCCGCTGTGGGATACCCCTCCCTACCCGACCAATCCGTGAATTTCCTGCTGGACGAACTGCTCGGCATGAAGCAGATAGGCATCACGCTGACTGAACATGGAGCCATGCACCCTCACTCCTCCGTCTGCGGCATGATGCTGGCACATCCCGCATCCCGATACTTTTCAGTGGGCAAGATTGGAGAAGACCAGCTGGACGACTACGCCCGCCGCCGGGGAATGCCAATAGGGGATATGCGGAAGTTTTTAGCCACTACAATATGAATAATGTGCTAATGTGCCAATTGGCTGCGCTATATGTATATTGTGCTACCATGCCGCAGGTCATTGGCACATTAGCATATAGGCACATTAACACATTAAAATAATCCTTTTTGAACTGTGATTTATCGCCACACAATGCGACTAACAGTGCAAAAGCAATTCGAAAGAAGCTAAAAGATGGAAAATGCAGAACAAGAGTTTGTATCCGTGGTACGGGAGTATGAGCGCGTGATATATAAGGTGTGCTATCTGTACACCACGCCCAATGCTACCCTCAACGACCTGTATCAGGAAGTGGTGCTCAACTTATGGAAAGCATTTCCCAAGTTCCGGCGGGAGTGTAAGATTTCCACATGGATTTACCGCATCGCACTGAACACGTGCATCAGCTTTATCCGCAAAGAAAAGAACATCCCCGAAATCGTCACCCTCACCCAGGAAGCCGACCGGACTGAAGAAACCGACGAGACACAAGCCATGCTACGGCAGCTCTACCGGATGATAAACCGACTGGGACAATTGGAAAAGTCCATCATACTGCTCTATCTGGAAGAGAAAAGCTACGAAGAAATTGCCGAAATCACCGGGCTGACCTTGACAAACGTTGCCACCAAACTCAGCCGCATCAAGGACAAATTGAAAAAAATGAATAAGGAGGAATAAATATATGGAACTGGATGAACTGAAGAAATCATGGAACGCACTGAATGAACAGTTGCAGAAAGAACCGATTGCTGACGAACAGCAGATTACCGAACTGATTGCCGGCTACAAGGCCAATACCCGCAAAAGTCTGGGACGACTCGTAGTCATACAGCGTTTCTCTATCGGAATGGGAGCGGTAGGTCTGGCAGCCCTTCTGCTTATATGGCTGTTGCTGCCCACCTTCGGCTTCAATGAGCAGCTGCAAGGCAAGATTGTCGCTTTACTGGGATTCATCGCTATAAGCATCCTCATAGGCATGTGGTGGGACTGGAAAACATACCGCTGGAACAAGGACACGCGTATTGATGAAATGGGGGTTGCCGAAGTCAGTCGCCGTATGACCACCTTCCGCCAATGGACCAGATATGAAGTGATGGGCATCTCCATTTGGATTATCCTTTTCAATATCCTCAACTATTGGGTGATGGAATATCATCTGGCACCAGCCAGCGTACAAGCCCTACTGATTACCCTTTTCGTAGTATTTGACGCGCTAATTATCTATATTCTCTACAAAAAAGTGATTTACAAACATCTGGACAATATTAAAAAGAACATTGAAGAATTGAAAGATATATGCACCGAGTAGCTCTTGTTTTCATCCTTTTCCTTCTCATCCCCGACCTTTACATTTACTTGGTTTATGTAGTAAGAAAAACCAGAAAGGCAGTCCTTCACTGCCTTTATTGGCTTCCCACCTTGCTATTAGCGGCAGGCTATGTTTACTTCATATTCCTTACGGGCGACAATGCGATGTCAAACCATACGCAGGCCATAGGCAGACTGGCAATTACCATCATGCTGTTTGTCTTTCCAAAAACCATATTCATGCTTTGCTCGCTGGTGGGAGTACTGGCGCACTTCATCATCCGTCGTTGTCCCCGCAGCCCGTTCACCGCTATAGGACTGGTTTTGGCTGTCGTCAGCTTCTTCAATATCCTTTACGGTACCCTGGCAGGCATCACCCGTTTCGATACAAAAGAAGTGGAATACCGTTCTGCCAATATTCCGGAAGGTTTCGACGGCTACCGCATCGTGCAAATATCGGACATACACATCGGCAGTTGGCAAGGCAATCCGGACCCCATCAAACAGCTGGTCGATTTAGTCAACGGACAGAAGCCGGACCTGATTGTCTTCACCGGTGACCTCGTGAACCAGCAGAGCCATGAACTGGATGGTTTCCAAGAAATACTCTCCCAACTATACGCACCGGACGGAGTATACTCCATCCTCGGCAACCATGACTATGGCTCATACTATCACTGGCAAAGCCCGAAAGCAGAAATCGCCAATCTGGACTATTTAATCCGGCAGCAGAAAGCAATGGGATGGAAACTGCTGAACAATGAGCATGACATCCTTCATCACAAAGGTGACAGCATAGCCCTCATCGGTGTGGAAAACGACGGGGAGCCTCCTTTCTCCCAATTTGCAGACTTGCCACAAGCCATGCAGGGCACGGAGGGAATGTTCCAAATATTGCTCAGCCATAACCCTACCCACTGGAGGCGCGAGGTACTGCCCCGATCGGATATTTCACTGATGCTTGCAGGACACACCCACGCCATGCAAGGCATCTTGTTCGGGCACTCCCTTGCCGAACTTATCTATCCGGAATGGAGAGGAATGTACTACGAAGGCAAGAGGGCTTTGTACGTAAATATTGGCATCGGCTATGTAGGACTGCCGTTCCGGTTCGGGGCATGGCCGGAAATTACAGTACTAAAATTAGTAAGAGAGAAAGAGTGACGAAATAAGAAAAAGGTATATCTTTGTAGCAATAAAAAATCCGACACCTATGAAGATACTTTATATTATTTATCAGGTTTGCTTTGCGTTGCCCATTTTATTGGTACTGACTATCCTTACAGCATTGGTCACCATCATCGGTTCGCTGATAGGAGGAGCGCATATCTGGGGTTACTATCCCGGTAAAATCTGGTCACAGCTCATCTGCTATATACTGCTTATTCCGGTGGAGGTACATGGAAGGGAGAAAATACATAAACGTACTTCCTACGTGTTTGTGCCCAATCACCAAGGTGCCTTCGACATATTCCTGATATACGGATTCCTGGGACGGAACTTCAAATGGATGATGAAGAAGAGCCTGCGCAAAATCCCGTTTGTCGGCAAGCATGCGAGAGCGCAGGACATATCTTCGTCGACCGTTCCAGCCCCAAGAAGGTGCTTGCCACCATGCGGCAGGCAGAATCATCTTTGAAAGACGGCGTGTCACTGGTAGTATTTCCCGAAGGGGCACGTACCTTCACGGGACACATGGGGTACTTCAAGAGAGGTGCTTTCCAGTTGGCAGATGAACTGCAACTGGAAGTGGTGCCCGTCACTATAGACGGCTCGTTCGAGATTCTTCCACGCACCGGAAAGTGGATACACCGCCACCGGATGATACTGACCATCCATGAACCTATTCCTCCCAAAGGGAAAGGGGCAGAAAACATCAAGGCAAGCATGAACGAGGCTTATGCGGCGGTGGAGAGTGCATTGCCGGAAAAGTATAAAGGGATGGTGAAGAACGAAGACCAGGACAGATAAAGACATAATGACAAACGGGAATGCCTGAATATCCTATCAAGATATTCAGGCATTCCCGTTTGTCATTATCAACTCATTCCTGTTTATTTCTGTCCTCCTACAGAAGCATTTTGCTTCATGCGTTTCTGCTCTTCAATCAGCTGCATGTTCTCCTTCGCCTTTGTAAGGAAATCCTTCACCAAAGTATTCTCTTTAAAAGACAAGGGAGCAGTTCTCATGATGTCCTCAATCTGCGGAGTCATCACCGGATAGGGCAGTGTGCTGCACATCATCATGAATACACTGGGGCCCAGCACATTCTCAAAGTTATCTACAATGAACTGCCGGACGTAGTCGTTCATCTCCTTCACAAGTGCTTCGCCTTCCTTTGCCAACTGCCCATGCACGTCATCCAGATTGGCACCGTCCAGCACCATACGCGCCTCTTTCCGTTCCAGCTCCTCTATCTTCACTTCCAGGGAATTGCGCTTGTCTATGAACTCGTACAGTTTGTCATTCAAAGGAGTCCCTTTGGCAATCAACTGAGTATTGGAGATGGAAACCACGATTTTGCCGTCTTCCAGCACCAAAGGCATAATGCCCTCGTGGTCCATATAAAGAGTCACCATCATCACGGAATCGGCCCGGCCTTTCATCTTGAAATGCCCATGGATAACCTCTGCCGAGTCGACGTTCACCCATTGCCCGTCCCGAAGCGTCTTGAGGAACAACATCTTTCCGTCAAGGCTGGTTACCGAGGAACTGCCCTCTATCTTATACTTGCGGTTGCAAGAAGTAAAGAGCACAAGCAGGAGCAAAAAGGGTAAAATGCGGTTCACACTCATTCTAATCATGCAAGAAACGATTTTTGAATTACACCCAGCAAAGGTATTAATATTCCTTATAAACCGAATAGAAAGAAAGGATTTTTCATTCGGTTTACGTATTTTTGCACAATTATAAATCATAAAAATAGAGAAAATATACATGTCAACCTATGCACCTTTTGCCAAACCGCTCTATGTAATGCTGAAACCGGTAGGTGCGGTATGCAATCTGGCATGCGATTATTGCTATTATCTGGAGAAATCCAAACTATATAGAGACAACCCCAAGCATGTGATGAGCGAGGAACTGCTGGAAAAGTTCATCGAGGAGTACATCAACTCGCAGACGATGCCGCAGGTTCTGTTCACCTGGCATGGCGGAGAGACGCTGATGCGTCCGCTCTCTTTCTACAAACGTGCCATGGAGCTGCAAAGGAAATATGCCAACGGACGCACCATAGACAACTGCATACAGACCAACGGCACGTTGCTGACCGATGAATGGTGCCGGTTTTTCAAGGAGAACAACTGGCTGGTGGGTGTCTCCATAGACGGGCCTCAGGAGTTCCATGACGAATACCGGAAGAACAAGCAGGGCAAGCCCTCTTTCGTCAAGGTGATGCAGGGCATCAACCTGCTGAAAAAGCACGGTGTGGAATGGAACGGAATGGCAGTGGTCAATGACTACAACGCCGACTATCCGCTGGACTTCTATAATTTCTTCAAGGAGATAGGATGCCATTACATCCAGTTTGCCCCCATCGTGGAGCGCATTGCCCCTCATGGGGACGGACGCCATCTTGCCTCCCTGGCAGACAAGGAAAAGAGCACGCAGCTGGCAGACTTTTCCGTCACGCCGGAACAATGGGGAGACTTCCTATGCGCCTTGTTCGACGAATGGGTAAAGCAGGACGTGGGTACTTACTACATACAGTTATTCGACTCTACCCTTGCCAACTGGATAGGCGAACAACCGGGTGTATGTTCCATGGCAAAGACTTGCGGCCATGCAGGCGTCATGGAGTTCAACGGAGACGTATATGCGTGCGACCATTTTGTTTTCCCCGAATATAAACTGGGCAACATCCATCAGAATACACTGGTGGAGATGATGTACGGCGAACGGCAACAAGCCTTCGGACTGATGAAGCAACAATCGCTCCCCACCCAATGCAGGGAGTGCGAATGGCTGTTTGCCTGCAACGGCGAATGTCCAAAGAACCGTTTTGCACGTACAGCCGACGGAGAGCCGGGACTGAATTACCTTTGTGCAGGATATCATAAGTTCTTCAGTCACGTAGCCCCCTACATGGACTTCATGAAGCAGGAGTTGATGAACCGGCGTCCGCCTGCAAACATTATGGAAGCAATAAGAAACAATGCCATAAAGCCATAAGCCCACAAGCGATGACAATGAAATTCAAAGACATTACTTAATAATTGATTATATGAAGATTACATTTAAGAAAGGTTTGCTTGCGGCCATTGCCGCACTGACAGTCTGCTCTGCGCGTGCAGACGAAGGAATGTGGTTGTTGCAACTGATGAAGCAGCAGAACTCCATCGACATGATGAAAAAGCAAGGACTGAAGCTGGAGGCTGACGACCTTTACAATCCCAACGGCGTGTCACTGAAAGATGCCGTAGGTATCTTTGGCGGCGGCTGTACCGGCGAAATCATCTCTCCGGAAGGACTGATTCTGACCAATCACCATTGCGGATACGGTGCCATACAGCAGCACAGCAGCGTGGAACACGATTATCTGACAGATGGTTTCTGGGCCATGAACCGCAGTGAAGAACTGCCCACCCCGGGATTGAAATTCCGTTTCGTGCACCGCATTGTAGACATCACCGACCTTGTCAACGCTAAAATAAAGGCAGGCGAAGTGACGGAAATCGATGCACTGACTTCCCCGTTCCTCAACAAACTGGCAAAAGAGGAACTGGAGAAGAGCGACCTGAAAGGTAAACCGGGCATTGAAGTAAAAGCACTACCTTTCTATGCCGGAAATAAGTTCTATTTGTTCTATTATAAGGTATACAGCGACGTGCGTATGGTTGCCGCTCCTCCCTCCTCGGTAGGTAAGTTTGGCGGTGAGACCGACAACTGGATGTGGCCGCGCCACACGGGCGACTTCTCCATGTTCCGTATCTATGCCGATGCCAACGGAGAGCCGGCTGAATACAGTGAAAGCAACGTACCCCTGAAAACCCCGAAGTTCCTGCCCATCTCCATCAAAGGTCTGAACGAAGGTGACTACGCCATGATTATGGGCTTCCCCGGCAGCACAGAACGTTACCTCACCCAGAGCGAAGTGAAGCAACGCATGAACGCCGTGAATCAGGCAATGATTGATATGCGCGGCGTACGCCTCGAAGTGCTGCGCAAGTATATGGATGCCAGTGACAAGACCCGCATCCAGTATGCCAGCAAGTTTGCCGGAAGCAGTAACTACTGGAAGAACTCCATCGGTATGAACAAGGCAATCATCGACAATGACGTGTTGGGCGCCAAAGCCGAAATCGAGAAAAAGTATGCCGCCTTTGCCCAAGGAAAACCCGAATACGAGGGTGTGGTAGAGAAAATTGATGCCATCATCGAGAGCACCCCCACGCTGCGCCAGCTCTACTATACCAACGAAGCATTGCGCGGTGCTATCGAATTCGGCAGTACCTACCTTATTATGGATAACATAAAGAAAGCGCTCGAAGAGAAGAACGACTCATTGCTGCAAGCTTCGAAGAAGCAGTTGGAAAATGCATACGATGGTATCCACAATAAAGACTACGACCACGAAGTGGACCGCGCCGTAGCCAAAGCCATCCTGCCCGCCCTTGCCAAGGCACTGAACGCCGACGAGCTGCCCTCCTTCTACCAAACCATCAACGGAGAGTTCAAGGGCGACTACAACACATACGTAGACAACATTTACGACAACTCCATCCTCTCCAACCGCAAGAACCTGGATAAATTCCTGGCAAAGCCCACCGTGAAAGCCATCGAGAAAGACCCTGCTACGGCTTACTCGCGCTCCAAGAACGAAAAGCTGCAGGAACTCGGAAAGCAATACATGGAACTGGAAAGCGGAATGGAACTGCTCCACAAGGCCTACATCCGTGGCTTGGGTGAAATGAAACAGCCCGTCCCCTCCTATCCGGATGCCAACTTCACCATGCGTCTGACCTATGGTAATGTAAAATCATACAGCCCACGCGATGCCGTACACTACGACTACTATACCACTACCGACGGTATCCTTGAAAAAGAGAATCCCGAAGACCGTGAATTCGTGGTACCCGCCAAGCTGAAAGAACTGATTCAAAAGAAAGACTTCGGACGCTACGCCATGGCAGACGGCACCATGCCGGTTTGCTTCCTCACGACGAACGACATCACCGGCGGTAACTCGGGCAGCCCCGTCATCAATGGCGAAGGACAGCTCATCGGTACTGCTTTCGACGGCAACTGGGAATCTCTGAGCGGTGACATCAACTTCAACAATGACCTGCAGCGTTGCATTGCACTGGATATACGCTACGTGCTCTTCATCCTCGACAAACTGGGCAATTGCAGTCATCTGATAAAAGAAATGAACATTATAGAATAAATTAAAGCCTCTGAGAGATTACCTCCCATACTGAATGGCATTCACTATACGACTGAATGCCATTCAGTCGCATACTTAACCCTATTCAGTCGTATACTGAATAGCCCCCCTCTCAGATGCTCTTCTAACGCACATCACCATGAAAAGGATCCTATTATCATTATTCATTACATCTTCTGTCCTTGCCGCACACGCCGACGAAGGTATGTGGATGCTCACCGACCTGCAAAAGCAGAACGAAGTAGCCATGACGGAACTCGGCCTGCTCATCCCCGCCAACCAAATCTACAATCCCGACGGCATTGCCCTGAAGGATGCCGTGGTACATTTTGGCGGCGGCTGTACCGGCGAAGTCATCTCTGCCGAAGGGCTGGTGCTGACCAACCACCACTGCGGCTATAGCGCCATACAGCAACACAGCTCGGTGGAACATGACTACCTGACCGACGGTTTCTGGGCCATGTCCCGCGAAGAGGAGCTTCCCTGCAAGGGACTCACCGTCACCTACATCGACCGGATACTGGACGTGACAGACTACGTAAACGAACAACTGAAAACCGACGACGACCCGAACGGCACCAATTATCTGTCTCCCAAATACCTGAAAACAGTAGCCGACCGCTTCGCCAAGTCCGAAGGCATCGCCCTGACACCCGGCCGCAAACTGGAACTGAAAGCCTTCTACGGTGGAAACAGATACTATCTGTTCGTAAAGACCACCTATAGCGACATCCGCATGGTAGGCGCTCCCCCCTCCTCCATCGGCAAGTTCGGTGCAGACACCGACAACTGGATGTGGCCCCGCCACACGGGAGATTTCTCCATCTTCCGCATCTATGCCGACAAAGACGGGAAACCCGCCGCTTACAGCAAAGACAACGTCCCCCTGAAAGTGAAGAAACATCTCACCATCAGCCTTGACGGCTATCGCAAGGGCGACTTTACCTTCGTCATGGGATTCCCCGGACGCAACTGGCGCTACATGATTTCCGACGAGGTGGAAGAGCGTATGCAAACCACCAACTTCATGCGCCACCACGTGCGCGATGTCCGCCAGAAAGCTCTGATGAAGCAAATGTTGCAAGACGATGCCGTACGCATCCACTATGCCAGCAAGTATGCATCTTCTGCCAACTACTGGAAAAATGCCATCGGTATGAACGAAGGTCTCGTCCGTCTGAAAGTATTGGACACTAAACGTGCACAGCAAGAGGCACTCCTGGCACGCGGACGCTCGCTGAACGACAATAGCTATCAGCAAGCATTCGACCAGATACGCGCCATCGTAAAGCAACGCCGTCCAGCCCTCTACCACCAGCAAGCCATTCAGGAAGCACTGGTGACGGGACTCGATTTCATGCGTATCCCCAGCACCGCAGGACTGGTATCTGCCTTGAAGAACAAGGACAAGAAACAGATTGCAGCAGCTAAAGACAGCCTTCAGAAGGCAGCCGACCGCTACTTTGCCTCTGTCCCCTTCCCCGAAGTGGAACGTATTGTTGGCAAGGAAATGCTGAAAATCTACATGAAGTATATCCCTGCCGAACAACGCATCGGTATTTTCCAAATCATAGACAAGCGTTTCAAGGGCAACAGCGACGCTTTCATCGACGCCTGCTTTGAACATTCCATCTTCGGCAACAAGGAGAACTTTGCCAAGTTCATCCGCAAGCCCAGCCTCTACAAGATTAATACAGACTGGATGGTCTTGCTGAAATATTCCATCACGGACGGCCTGCTTCAGACCTCCATTGCCATGATGGATGCCAATAAAAACTACAATGCCGCCCACAAGGTATGGGTAAAGGGCATGATGGACATGAAACTTGCCAATGGTCAGCCCATCTATCCGGATGCCAACTCCACCTTGCGCCTGACCTACGGTCAAGTACTCCCCTACGCTCCGGCAGACGGTGTGAAATATGATTACTACACCACTCTGAAAGGAGCTATGGAAAAGGAAGATCCCGACAATTGGGAGTTTGTAGTCCCCACCAAACTGAAACAGCTGTATCAAGCAAAGGATTTCGGACGTTATGCCATGCCGAACGGCGAAATGCCCATCTGCTTCATTGTCAACACAGACAATACCGGTGGAAACTCCGGCAGCCCAGTGTTCAATGCCAAAGGAGAACTGATAGGTACCGGCTTTGACCGCAATTACGAAGGTCTGACTGGCGACATTGCCTTCCGTCCGTCCTCCCAACGAGCAGCATGTGTAGACATCCGCTACACCTTGTTCATCATCGACAAATACGCGGGAGCTTCGCATCTCATTGAAGAGATGACGATTAAATAATGATTTAGCGAACAAATCCTCCTCCTATTTTGTTATCATTACAAATAAATAAAAACAGAAAGGAAAAAATTATGGAAAAGTTTGAAGAATTGATACAATCAGAAAAGCCCGTTTTAGTTGATTTCTTTGCAACCTGGTGTGGCCCGTGCAAGGCCATGCATCCGGTACTGGAGGAACTCAAAAACGAAATAGGAGATGCTGCCCGTATCGCCAAAATAGATGTAGACCAGCACGAAGAGCTTGCTGCCCGCTACCGCATACAAGCAGTACCGACATTTATCGTATTTAAGAAAGGTGAAGCCGTATGGCGCCATTCGGGTGTCATCAGCGGTAAGGATTTGAAAGCCGTTATAGAACAAAACTCTTAACAAGAAGAAATGAAGAAGATTATAGCAATGGTTGCCCTCGTGTTTTCTTGCATGCTGGCCTATGCTCAAACAAACGGAGAAGTTATCGTCATGAACAAAGCCATGTTCATCAAGGATGTGTTCGACTATGAGAAATCCCAGGACTGGAAATACAAGGGAAACAAGCCTGCCATCATAGACTTATATGCCGACTGGTGCGGACCTTGCCGCATGGTGGCTCCCATTATGAAGGAACTGGCCAAAGAGTATGCCGATAAAATCGTTGTCTACAAAGTCAATGTGGATAAGGAAAAGGAACTGGCAGCGTTGTTCAATGCAACAAGCATCCCTCTTTTTGTATTCATCCCTATGAATGGAGAGCCTCAGCTCTTCCGCGGAGCAGCCGATAAGGCTACCTACAAAAAGGCGATTGATGACTTTTTACTGAAAACAGAATAGTTCATAATAGAAAGAAAAACTCCTGACTACCTTTACAAAAAGGCAAGTCAGGAGTTTCTGTATCCTATTCACTCAAAACACGATAGGCATCTCTTTCCATTCTCCTCCGTGTAGTTCCATCACCGATTCATATCCAGCTTTCCTCAAGGCACGCAAAGCTTCGGGACGTCCGTTGTTTATCCGTTCCGGATAGTGTGAATCACTGTTCACCTGCACACGTACACCCAAATCATGCAGGTAGGAGAAATACCGCTCATTGGGGTAAAAAGTACCCAGGTCATGATAGGCTTTGGTATTGACCTCTACCTGATAGCCGCGACGGGCAATATCTGCGAAATACGCCCTAACCAGCTCATCATACCAAGGCTCGTCCAGCAATCCCGGGCGATAGCATGCTGCATTGTAGTGCATCTTATCGGCATGGCCCACAATATCAAAACCACCCAGCTCGAGCATCCTCGTCAACCTACCATAATAGAGACGGACCACATGCTCCAAGTCACCGCAGAAATGTCCGTCTACAATGGTCTTAAAGGTATCCGCAGGTACATCTACATCCACCACTTCCCCTTTGTCATTGTAGAGAAGATGTACAGAACCAATACGATAGTCCAACGGCAACTCCCTGAAACGGGCGATGGACGGATTACTCGCTTCATTCAGATAATCAATCTCCAGACCGATATACAGTTCGATACGTCCGGCATACTTCTCCTTCAGACGATGGAATTCAGATAGATAGCCGTCCATGATATCCCACTCCATAGTCCATGCCGTAGAAAAAGGCAATGGAGCATGCGATGAAAAGCCATAAGATGTAAAACCTTCACTCAATGCAAAACGCACAAAGTCCTCCATGCCGGCACGCCCGTCACAATAAAGGCTATGGCTATGATAATTCGTCAGATTTCCCACTTTCTCAGTTCTAATTTTTAATTCTTAATTTTCAATTTCGAACTTCAGTTCGATTTTATCTCACTCAGCTCCAGCCAGCGCAATGTTTTTTCGTCAATCAAGTCCGACAATTCCGGCAAACGTTTCGACTTCTCCGTCAGTTCGTCCACAGACAAAGTACCGCTGCACAAAGCCTCTTCAATTGCATTCTTTTCGGTTTCCAGGTCAGCTATCTCCTGCTCCAATTGTTCAAACTCGCGTTTTTCCTTAAAAGACATGCGCCGCTTTTCGTTCAGACGCACCTTCGCCGTCTTGTCCTCCTGAGCCTTGGCGGCTTCTTTCTCTTTCTCCTTTTCCTGATGGACTTTCGCATCTTTCCAGTCGCGATATTGTGTATAGTTGCCGGGAAAGTCGCGGATGTCCCCTTGTCCGTTGAACACTAACAGATGGTCTACCACTTTGTCCATGAAATAACGGTCGTGGCTCACCACAATCACGCATCCTTTGAAATTCTGCAAATACTCTTCCAGCACATTCAGCGTCACAATATCGAGGTCATTGGTCGGCTCATCCAGCACCAGGAAGTTGGGATTGCGCATCAGGACCGTACACAGATAGAGGCGGCGGCGTTCTCCCCCACTCAGCTTGTAGACATAGCTGTGCTGTGTCTCGGGAGTAAACAGGAAATGTTGCAGGAATTGCGATGCCGTCAGCTTCTTGCCGTTGCCCAGTTCTATGACTTCGGCAATGTCCTGCACTACATCAATCACTTTCATCTGCTCGTCAAACTGCAAGCCGTCCTGCGAGTAGTAACCGAAGCGGACCGTCTCGCCAATGTCCAGCGTACCGCTGTCTGCCTGCTCCAACCCCATCAGTATCTTGATGAAGGTCGACTTGCCCGTACCGTTATTCCCTACGATACCCATCTTTTCGTAACGGGAGAAGATGTAGGAGAAATCATCCAGAATCTTCAAGTCACCAAAGGATTTGTACAGATGGTCTGCCTCGAATATCTTACTGCCTATATAAGAAGCCTTAACGTCCAGCTTTACATTGTCGTTGTTGAAACGCTGCTTAGCCACCTTCTCCAACTCGTAAAAGGCATCCTCCCGATAGCGTGCCTTGTGCCCGCGGGCTTGCGGCATGCGGCGCATCCATTCCAGCTCTGTGCGGTAGAGGTTATTGGCACGTTCTATCTCCACAGTCTTGGCCTCGATACGCTCTTGGCGCTTCTCCAGATAATAACTGTAATTGCCTTTATACTGATAAATCTGCCGGTTGTCTATCTCTACGATTTCGGAGCATACCCGGTCGAGGAAATAACGGTCGTGCGTCACCATCAGCAAGCTGAGGTTGTTCCGGCGGAGATATTCCTCCAGCCACTCCGTCATATCGAGGTCGAGGTGGTTGGTAGGCTCGTCCAGTATCAGCAAATCGGGTTCAGTGATAAGGGTATTGGCAAGTGCCACACGCTTCAACTGCCCGCCGGACAGATGTTTTACGTGCTGACTGAAATCACGTATTTTAAGTTGAGACAGAATCTGTTTCGCCTTCTGCTCGTACTCCCAAGCTTTTTCATGGTCCATACGCACCAGAATTTCGTCCAAGCCGGGATGCCCCTCCGTTTCCATGCAACGTTCATATTCCTTGATTAACTCGACAGTACTGTTGCCATGATGGAAGCACGCTTCGAGCACGGTCAGCTCTTCGGGATATTGCGGGTCTTGTTCCAGATAACCCACACGCAAATCACGACGGAAGGAAATGGTGCCATTGTCATACCCTTCCTTGCCGGAAAGGATATTGAGCAATGTCGTCTTGCCACTGCCGTTCTTGGCTATCAACCCGACACGCTGTCCCTCGGACAAGCCCAAAGAAATATTTTCGAATAGTACCAAGTCACCGAACGACTTGGTCAAGTTTTCCACCTGAAGAATTGAATTTACTGCTGCCAATGCTTTAATAGTTGAAAAATGAAAATTGAAAATTGAAAGTTGAAAATCACAGTACCGAGATGACCGGACCTTAGAACAAGGAGCTGTATATCTCCAGCAGATTCACTTTACCTCCTGCCTTTACTTTGCTCCAAACCAGCTTCATGGGGTCTATCCATTCACCGGTAGACGTGTTCAGCAATATGGGCGCTTCCCGGTTTCCGTCCACCAAGGTACGCCATTCCATACCGTCCACTTCATTGGCGAAAATAACACAAAGCACAATGCCAAAAGCCAGCCACGCATCTTTCTTTTTAGGGCTGATGTTGCTTTCTTCCATCATCTGCTGCATCTTGGCAATGTCTTCCTCGGCTCCCTGGAAATCCTTCTTCAACAATTCCTTTATAGTAGTATCCACCCACTCGTATGCTTCATTAATCTGGTAGATTTCCGAAAGGCGCACCGGAATTATCTCCGCTGGATACTTCACTCCATCCTTCCGCGTTTCCAGCGAAGCGATAATCTTCTCCGCTTCTGCAACTGGCTCTCCTTTCTTCACCGTAAACGAACATTCAAAGGCAACTTCATCCGCGCCCGTTATCCATAAATGGGAAGTATAGTACGCACCTTCTTCCTCGAACATCTCCTTACTATATGCACATTCCATCCGGCCTATCCTAACCGGAATGGCAGAGGAGTTTTCCCGTAACTCTTGCTTCACGGAGTCCTTGCCATATGTAGCATTCCCTTTGAAAGCCGAAATGCGAAAATTACCGGTCCACTCATTGGGGTTATAAAAAAGGAAAGAGCCTTCCCCGTCCTCGAATTCATTCCAGTCTGCCGGATAAGTCATGGAGAACCATGCCCCCGGAGAGATAAATTTCTTGCTTTGTTCCATATATAGACTAATCTTTGCAAAGACAGTTCACACCATCTCAGCTATTTCTCGCAAAGATAGTACAAACCGAATGCAAAATAAAATGAACTTGTCCATTTTTTATGCTGAGGTGCAGCCTATCTTCGGTTTTAGGGCAAAAGTAACATATTACCGCCGTTGATATGCAAACAAACGAAACAAAAAAACAGCCGATTCTCACGAACCGGCTGTTCCAATCATCATCTATGAATGAAGACCATTAGAGCCTTCAATATCTTAACTATATCTTAAAATCCACATTTTGGGCGTAAAGATAATGAATTTGTATCACAAAATAAAATGCAATGAAAAATTAGTTTTGGGCACTGTCCCACCATACGGGTAAAGTCCATACGTCCTCGGCAGCATTCCAAAGTGCAATTGAAGTATCAGCTCCCGGAACAGTGGCACCGATAGCTTGCAGATTGGCCGTATTGTAGTTGAGCTCATGACTGCATTGCTGCCAACGACGGAACTGTTTACCCTGCGGAATATTCTTTTGGGCAGTAGCATCAACGCCATAGCGTGCAGGAATACCCCAGCCTAAGAAAAGCTCCGGATTAAAATCGTAGCGACGCATATCGTTCCAAATTTCCATGGAAAAATGCAATGCCAAACGCTTTTGAGTAAGAATCTTGCCCAAAGTAATATTCTCTTCAGTGCCGATACCATTGTTCAAATAGTTGTCAATGTCGGTTTGCGTCATAGGAGAGAACGAGGGGCATGCTTCCAAATTGGCATCTTCACGGCACCACACTTTCAATTTATCGTTCATACCGTCGATACTGGCTGCAATACCTTTCTTATAAGCATTAAAAGCCGCTCCTTTATTACCTTGGTTAAAGAGTACTTCAGCACGTATGAAACAAGCTTCGGCATAGGTTCCAATATAGGTGGGAGAAGACACGCGAGTATAGAAAGTTCCCGATTCGCGAGAGGCATCAGTGCCATCGCGACGATAAAGTAAATCAGGACGTCCTTGATAAGCTTTGCACTGACTGGTACACTCTACATAAATAGTGTCCCCCTTACGGGTAGAAGATTCACTGTCAATCCACCAACCTTTGGCTGCCGAGAAGTTCGAGCGCAACGGTCCGCCGGTAAGGCTGGGACTATCATTGCCAATCATGTCTACACCCATAGAACGACGCCAACCGTTTTTGAACTTCACCTCTGCGGGTGAATTACTTGATTGCTTCGAATATGCCCAAGGTAAAATCTTATCGGCACGCGGATCTTCTATTCCACTTCCGGCAAAATTTGTCAGATTATCGTAAAGCATCTTGGTAGGCATATAGCCGGCATTCATGCCACATACAGAAAAGAGCGGTGAATAATCAACCGGTTCGTCCCATCCCAATACATCATGCGAATTATTGGCATCAATATGATTGAATACGGTATTGTCGGCATTGCTTTGCTGAGCCTTGTCAAGACAAGCCAAGATTTCTGCGGCATCGTATTTCCCTTCAAGATAACTGCCTTCACCCTTTTTAATAAGCTTGTTAATGTAACGTGCTTTAAGTAAATATGCCAATTTAAGCCACTTGTCTACACTACCACCATTCCAAATATCGCCTACAGCCAACGAAGCTGTCGCAGACCCTTGCTCTTTTTTGAAACATCTCGATAGCGGTGTCAAGATCGGCCAAACAGCCCAAATAGATTGTTTTTCCGTCATTATAGGTAGGAGTAACACCGGCTTCAGCCTCACTCGACTTGTAAGGCATTTCTCCATAAAGGTCTGTCATAAGCATAAAACCATAGGCACGAATTACGCGAGCTGCACCCACATAATGCCAAGCCTCGGCTGCCGTAGCCTTGTCAATCAAAAATGGAATATTTACAGCAGCTCCACAGAACCACCATTGGTAGGGAGTGGTAACGGCACCGGTCTGAGGACTCCAATAAGACATGCTCCAATAAGTACCGCCGTCATAATAGCGTGTCCAATCGCCCATAGACATACTGGAACGCCAAGCAGCAAACTGAGTGGCACTGTTGGTATAAAATTCAATATGTGCCAATCGTGAATCATAGGTCGCATTTCCGGCTGTGGGATTTTCGGGATCGACATTTACATCGAGCCAGTCACTACACCCCGAGAACAAAGTCATAAGGGCACCCACACTACATAATATCATAGATTTGAATAATTTCATATTGCTTCTGTTTTTTAAGAGTTAGAAAGTAAGATTCAAGCCAAATGACATGGTAGAAGTGGCAGGTACACCGCAGTAGTCAAATCCTACTGATGATGAGCCACCTACACCCGCACCAGCGGCAGCCACTTCAGGATCACCGTCGTAATTGGTGATGAGCAATAGATTGGTAGCAGCTACCGATACCGAAGCACGCTTTACAAATCCAATCTTGGAAAGCCACGTTTTAGGAAACTCATAGCTCAATGAAACAGAACGCAAACGCAAAGAGTTGACATCGGTAATATAGTTGGCTGACTCCTTAGAATAATAGTTCTGATAGTAATCCTTAATGATGTTGTAACCACTCATTTGTACTCCATTAAAAGTATAGGTTTTATCGGCCTCCCAAGTATTGGTCACTGGGTCACCATTGGCATTGACACCCGTTACAGTGAGAGAACGATTGCGTACATCGGCAGAGAACTGGCTCACACCGCTGTTATCCATAGCATATTGAGTACCGTTGACCACATCGCCACCTACACGGAATTCCCATAGCATATTGAAAGTAAAATTCTTCCAAGTAAGGGTGTTGTTCAATCCACCGGTAAACGATGACTCACGATTACCTACTGCTACAAGGGTTTTGTCATAAGTAGGCATACCGTTTTTGTCGAGTATCACCTCACCGGCGTCATTACGTTTCCATTTGGTACCGGCAATACCCATAAAATCTCCACCGCTGAACGAGGCTGCCTGCATACCGGCATATTGCACATCGGTAACATACATCACGCCCATACCTTCGGGAAGCCCGTCCAAAGTACCACGATTACCTGCCATGTTCAAGCCAATGTCCCATGTCCAGTCCTTAGTCTGTATGGGAGTTCCCGAAATAGAGAGTTCCATACCTTTGTTATACACATTGCCCGCATTGATACTCCAAAAGATGTAACCGGTAGATTGCGGACCGCGAGGAGCAAGAATCTGATTATATGAATCGTTGGTATAGTAAGCATAGTCTATGTGCAGGCGGTTTTTGAAGAAACTCAATTCCACGCCTATTTCGGTAGACTTGGTCATTTCCGGTTTCAGTTTGTCATTACCGCGTGTCCAAGTATTTCCCACACCTACCGTACCGTCAAGATAGGTACCCGTAGGCCATAAGGCAGTTTCCAATTCGTACACACCGGTATCTTTACCTACCTTGGCCCACGATGCACGCAATTTACCAAAGTTGAGCACACTGTCATCCAGCCAACCGAGTCGCTGCAAGGCTTCAGTAAATACGAATGAACCGCTTACCGAAGGATAGAAGTACGAACGGTTTTCAAGAGGAAGAGTAGAAGTCCAGTCATTACGACCGCTCACAGTGAGATAGAGCATATTTTTCCATGATGCACGGAATTCTCCAAAAGCTCCTACCAAACGTTTCTTAGTAGCTGCATGTGTGAATTGCTTATTGTCTTTACTGGCATTGGCGTATGAGAAGAAATCAGGAACGGAAAAGTTCCAAGCCATCATCGAGCTACGGTCTGTCTTGGTTTCGTCCATTGTGGCACCCAACAAAAGATTCAAATCGAAATCACCGAACTTATGGCTCATGTTCGACATAAAGTCATGGCTCATATAGCGGAACTGCTGGGTGTTGTCACTCATCATACCTTTTTGCCACACTTGTTTAAGCACGCCATTGGCAGCCAAACGGTTGGAAGCAGTTTGGGTATAACGGTCAATACCTATTTTATAAGAAACAAACCACCATTTGGCAATATCGGCTTTTATACTGAGCATCCCATTGAAACGGTCGATGTCGTCATACATGTGGTTACGATTGACAATCCAATAGGGGTTGTCGCGTTCGTCCCATGGATCAAGACGATCGCCAAACAAACGATAACGGGTACCATCCTCGTTCTGATAGTGGGTCATTCGGTCGAAAGGAGACCAGTTGTACACACCATAAAGAGCACCATTACCACTCGAATTATAAAGCCCGGCACCCGTCAAAGTACGGTCCGTATGAGCATCGCTATATGCGGCACTGGCGTTAAAGGTGAAAATCCCCACCTTCTGCTCACCATTGAAACGGAAAGCATATTTCTTGTATCCGGTCTCGGGCACAACACCTACCTGATCATAGTAAGACCCTGAAAGATAGAATTTACTATTCTTGGTACCCCCGGCTACGCTGGCACTTTCATCGAAAATGTTTCCGCCTTGAAAGAAATCACCTATGTTATCATAAGTAGCTGCGTTCGACTTCTCTCCCCACGAAGTATAAGCAAAGTCATTAAACACAGTACCAGTATAGTTCTTCTTTGAATCATATTGGTCTTCCATATATCCACGGGCATATTGGCGTTGCGTTTGCGGCAGGCTCTTTACCCATGAAGCAGTAAACTTAGAATTGATATTCACTTCAACCACGCCCTCTTTACCTTTCTTGGTAGTGATAAGAATAACTCCGTTGGCTGCACGTGAACCGTATAAAGCGGCAGCTGCAGGGCCTTTGAGCACCGACATACTTTCTATATCTTCGGGATTTATATCCATCAAACGATTGGAAGTAGTAGAGGCAGAACGCATAGAACCATCGAAAGCCGAATTGCCCACCACTGATGAAGAGTTATCAAAAATAACACCATCCACCACAAAGAGCGGCTGATTGTCTTTGCCTTCAGCACCCGACGTTCCTCCACGCAATATAATCTGAGCGCCCGCACCAGCGGCACCGGATGACTGAGTAACATTCACACCGGCCACTTTCCCCGAAAGGGATGAAATAGGATTGGCAGTTTTCATCTTCATCAATTCATCCGACTTCACATCCTCCATTGAATATCCCAAAGCTTTGCGCTCTTTCTTGATACCCATTGCCGTCACAACCACTTCGTCCAGCGCTTGCGAGTCATCTTGTAAACTCACAGTATAAGTAGTGGCGTTCGTCACCTTCAATGTCACTGTTTTGTAGCCAATGAAAGATACCTCCAATGTGCTACCCACCGGCGCCTCTACAGAAAAATTTCCATCAATATCCGTCACAGCGCCGGTACCAGAACCTTTTACTAACACGCTGGCGCCGATGATGGGTTCGCCTGCCGCATCTAAAACTTTACCTGTGATTTTCTTGGCTTGCTGAGTACTTTGGGAACTTAGCACACTTTCAACAGCTGCATTAGCAGCAAAAGGTGCAGACACCCCAAACAATGCAAGCAACACTAATGATAAGCAATAATTTCTTTTCATAAGCTCTATTATTTGGATTTGTTTGCAAACATATGAATTAATTTAGAAATTCTATCATCAATCGAATTAAAAATTACTAAATAAATATTAAAACATTTGCATTTATATTTTTGCAAAGTTTTAAATATCTATTTAGTAATTATTCAAAGCATTAACTCTTAATCATATTAATGCCGTACTTGTATATAATATATCTCAATGATGCGAAAAAACGAAAAACACATCACATTTATCATTTATATATAGCGATGTTTTGAACTATTTGATTTACGCATTAAAGCATATTCATAAATCTTTTTATATAAAAAGAACTTGATTACGTGGGGATATTGGTATGGATAAGGATTCTAAAAAGCAAATTAGTCAAAATGATTCATAAGTTCATCAAAAAATAGTGTTAGACTATTAACAATAATAAATTCCATATATAATCTACATTAACATTTTATTTTTCAGCATAATACTAATATATACAAGTTTCACTTATAAAAACTGGTCTCTTTCCATGTTGTGGAATTTCCATATCAGTAGTGGTGACATATATAATGGTACAGATTATTTCATGACAGCACGTAGCATGAGTGTGAGATTTAATTCATTGAAGCCTCTCAACGGTCTTCATTCATAGATGATGATTGGAACGGCCGGTTCGTGAGAATCGGCTGTTTGCATTCTACGCCTCATTTCCCTATCGGCTGTATTCTCCTTCTCACCTCTTTGGATATTTCCAGAAACATATAGTTCAGTTTGCCGGAATGAATACCTTCCTTATTCTGGGCATACTTCTTATTGGCATACTCCTTGGACTTGTCAAAGGTGATGCGCGACATCTGGTTCTGCGACTTTCCCACCATCGTCGAATCCAACTGTTCGTCCGGAAAGAAATCATCCAAATCCACATCACCAATCATGGTCGTTTCAAGGAAATTCATGTCTTTATGACTGGAATCCGTGTAGTATCCTACAAACATATGCCCCGGGGTGCGCACCAATATAGGTTCTATGTTGATGGCACGGAGCAGAGAAGCAAAAAGCACACTTCCATCCACACAGTTGATTTGCGAGGACTCCAAGGCGTCATCGAACGTGCGCACACGCTGTGAAAAGACCACATTGCTGGAAAGGCTCGTATTGGAGACCGAGCTATAACGGAACTTACGCTTCTGCAGTACATTCCACAAGGCATAAACCTGCCTGTCCACCACTTCGGCACCTCCCTGATAGCCTAAAAAACGGTTGACGATACGCGTATCCAGCGCTTCACGCAACAGCTTGTCAATCATAGGATTCTCCTCATTTACATATGCTGCAAAAAAGATGCCGGTATCATGGAATTTTGTACCATTCGTGACATACCCCAACAGACATTCATTAATGCTGCGAACGGAAAAAGTACGCACCCTCTGCCCCAAATCCTTACCGTTCATCTCTACCATAACGGCCACACTAATGGGTTCCGCCTGGTTGTTATTCTTCAGAGCCTCATAATTCCATATGATATCAGGATAGATAATATACTCCGTACGCGGTTTTGCCAGCACAAACTCCGACACTGAACGGGAAAAGAACGGAGTCTCCGCAACTTCTACCCGCACCCGGCTATAAGCATTCCTCGAACGGACACGGACAGCGATGCACGACTTCGGATTACCTACATACATGGAGTCTACCGGCACTATGACCTGAGCATCGGTGGTAGCCACTGAAAGGATACTGGAAGGGAATATATTACCGCCCAGCTCATCCGCGATATCAAAGCCCGAACGGAAAGGAGCCGTATTCAGCCAGACAGAGCCGATTATCACTAAAAGCAGAGTTCCCACAATAACCGGCAAACGCCTTTTAGAGAAACTCCTGATATACATAAGTTCTTTCATACAATTCAATATTTACGAAGCAAAGATAATATTTTATATGTGACAGGGCTTTTAGATAAACGAGAATTTAATGTAACCCAAATGTAACACTTGTTTCATCATTCCGTAACAAATTAGCCTCACTTTTGTACCCAGAAAGTAGAAATGGCCTGCATCTCAGCACAAGTTTTCATGCAAACATGAAAATTCTGCATTCGGTTTGCACTATTTTTGCCGATAAAAAGAAATAAAGTTTAACTTTGTGACAAGAGAATTGTTTTATCCTTGTCATACATAAACAACAAAGCAATGAACGATTACCGGATTTTAGTAGTGGACGATGAAGAAGACTTATGTGAAATTCTGAAGTTCAACCTCGAAAACGAAGGTTACGAAGTGGATACGGCAAACTCCGCTGAAGAAGCTCTGAGAATGGACATTGGCAGCTACAGCCTGCTACTGCTGGACGTGATGATGGGAGAAATTTCCGGCTTCAAAATGGCGAGCATGCTGAAGAAGGACAAGAAGACAGCCCAGATACCCATCATCTTCATTACCGCCAAAGATACGGAAAATGACACCGTGACCGGTTTCAACCTGGGAGCGGACGACTACATATCCAAACCCTTCTCGCTGCGCGAAGTGGCGGCACGTGTCAAAGCCGTACTTAGACGCACCCGACAAGGAGAAACGGAACATGCACCGGAACAGATTGTCTACAAGACGCTGGTACTGGACATCATCAAGAAGAAAGTCTGCATTGACGGCGAAGAGGCACCGCTCACCAAAAAAGAATTTGAAATCTTATTGCTGCTTTTGCAGAATAAAGGACGCGTATTCTCGCGCGAGGATATACTGAACCGCATCTGGAGCGACGAAGTATATGTGCTGGACCGCACCATCGACGTGAACATCACACGTCTGCGCAAGAAAATCGGAGTTTATGGCAAATGTATCGTAACACGCTTGGGATATGGTTATTGTTTCGAAGCCGAATAACGACAGACACTTTCTGTCCTTCAGCCGGAAGCTTTTCCTTTCGGTCATCTCGCTGTTCCTCGTATTCGCCGCCTGCTTCATCGCCTACCAGTATCAGCGGGAAAAGGAATACAAAGTGGAGCTGCTGGACATGCAGCTGCAAGATTATAACGACAGACTGCACCAGGAGCTTCGCTACCTCCCCGACAGCCTATGGACTTCCATGCTGGACAGCTACATCTCCAAGCATGTGAACAAGGAATTGCGCGTCACTGTGGTAGACCTTCATGGCAACGTATTGTTCGACAGCTCCCAGAACGACAGCCATGAACTGGACAACCACATCAAACGCCCCGAAGTACAGAAAGCGCTGAAAGACGGCAAGGGCTATGACCTGCGGCGCATCTCCGAAACCACCGGCAAGACCTATTTCTATTCTGCCACCGCCTACGAAGGCTGCATCATCCGTTCAGCCCTCCCCTACAACGTCAACCTGATGAACAATCTGGCTGCCGACCCACACTACATCTGGTTCACGGTCATTGTATCACTGTTGCTGATATCCGTCTTCTACAAATTCACCTCCAAACTGGGCAGCGCCATCAACCACCTGCGCGAGTTTGCCAAAAGGGCCGACAAGAACGAACCCATAGACATGGACATACAAGCCGCCTTCCCGCACAATGAGCTTGGAGAGATTTCGCAGCATATCATACAGATATACAAGCGCCTGCGCGAAACCAAAGAGGCGCTTTACATTGAGCGCGAAAAGCTTATCACCCATTTGCAAACCTCCCGCGAAGGACTGGGCGTATTCAACAGAGACAAAAAGGGAGATATTGGTAAACAATCTGTTCACCCAATACGGCAATCTGATTTCAGACTCCAACCTGCAGACTACCGAAGAGATATTCTCCATCTGCGAATTCCAGAAGATAACGGATTTCATCAACAAGGCGCAGAAGCGCCCCTCCTACAACGAAGAACGAAGGATGTCCGTACACATCAACAAGAACGGACGCACCTTCATCGTGGAGTGCATCATCTTCCAAGACCTCAGCTTTGAAATTTCCATCAACGACATCACCCAGGGAAGAAGAGCAAGTACGGCTGAAACGGCAGTTGACCCAGAACATCGCCCACGAGCTGAAAACCCCCGTAAGCAGCATACAAGGTTATCTGGAAACCATCGTGAACAACGAAAACATTGCACCCGAAAAGATGCAGGTCTTCCTGGAACGCTGCTACGCGCAAAGCAACCGCCTGAGCCGCCTGCTGCGCGACATATCCGTACTGACCCGCATGGACGAAGCCGCCAACATGATTGATATGGAAAAGGTGGACATCAGCATGCTGGTTTCAAACATCGTCAACGAAGTGTCCCTGGAACTGGAACAGAAGCAAATCACCGTTGTCAATTCCCTAAAACCGAAGATACAGTTGCGGGGCAACTACTCTCTACTCTACTCCATCTTCCGCAATCTCATGGACAACGCCATCGCTTATGCCGGCACCAACATACACATCAACATCAGTTGTTTCCGCGAAGACGAGAATTACTACTATTTCAGTTTTGCCGATACCGGCATCGGCGTTTCTCCCGAACATCTGAACCGTTTGTTCGAACGCTTCTACCGTGTAGACAAAGGACGCTCGCGCAAGTTGGGCGGCACCGGCTTGGGGCTCGCCATAGTGAAGAATGCAGTCCTTATTCACGGAGGCACCATCTCTGCCAAAAACAACCAAGGTGGAGGACTGGAGTTTGTATTCACACTGGCAAAAGAGAGATAACAGCCCGTTTTACCACACCAAACAAAATGCTTTGCATACCTCTGGAGAAGGTTCTTGTGGCAAGTGTGGCTTGTATTGGTATCTTTTCACCTTACCGACATGACGGATTGCTTAAATCGCCTTAAGTCACTATCAATCAGAGAGTAATTTTGCCAACCTATTGCCATGCTTTTGGCAAACTTTTGCCATGCCTATGGCAAAGTTTTGCCAACGCGGTGACAAAGTCTTGCCAAGAGGGTGGCAAAACCTTGCCAATTTGTCGGCAAAAAGAAAGAGAGAGGGGAAGAAAATTTATCACTCATAGAATTGTTTTCTCAAAAAGAATCCGTATCTTTGTCATGCATTGGTTCGCTCCCCCTCTTCTGGGAAAGCGATTAAAAGGGAATCAGGTGTAAATCCTGGACAGTCCCGCTGCTGTAAGTTTCGTGCAACGTTGCAGACAATTACTCTATGCCACTGGAATATTCTTCCGGGAAGGCGCCTGCAACAGAAACAAGTCAGAAGACCTGCCATGCATACTTTATCATTGCTTTCGAGGAAAAAGCGTTGAGTCTAATGAGCCGGACAAACCGTCCATCATTTCATTCATCAAACCTAATTCAGAGAAAGTAAAGAAGGTAATAAACTCTGCCAAGTTTATTTGATGATGTCCGGCCGAAGTGATTTCGTCCGGACATTTACATTACAAAAAGTCATATTTAAATTGGTTATTACATAGATTTTGTCTAAATTCGGCACATTAAACCGCAATAATCGGTTTATCCGTTAACCTATTGTCAAATTATTAAAGATACAGAGTCTATGGAATTACCATTTGCCGAAGCATGGAAAATCAAAATGGTGGAACCTATCCGCAAAAGTACCCGCCAGGAACGCGAACAATGGCTGAAAGAGGCCCACTACAACGTATTCCAACTCAAATCGGAACAAGTTTATATCGACCTCATCACCGACTCAGGCACCGGAGCCATGAGCGACCGCCAATGGGCAGGCATGATGCTGGGTGACGAAAGCTATGCCGGAGCCACCTCATTCTTCAAACTGAAGGAAGTCATCACCCGCCTCACCGGATTTGAATACATTATCCCCACCCACCAGGGACGCGCTGCCGAAAATGTACTCTTCTCCTACTTGGTGCACGAGGGCGACATTGTGCCGGGAAACTCCCACTTCGACACCACCAAAGGACATATCGAGGGACGCCGGGCATTGGCTCTGGACTGCACCATAGACGAAGCCAAACAGACACAGCTGGAAATTCCCTTCAAAGGCAATGTAGACCCTAAAAAACTGGAAAAAGCATTACAGGAACATAGCGAACGGATACCGTTCGTCATCGTCACCATAACCAACAACACTGCAGGCGGCCAGCCGGTTTCCATGCAGAACCTGCGCGAAGTCCGCGCCATTGCCGACAAGTACGGCAAGCCCGTTCTCTTTGACTCGGCACGCTTTGCGGAAAATGCCTACTTCATCAAAATGAGAGAAGAAGGTTACCGCAACAAGAGCATAAAGGAAATTACCCGCGAGATGTTTGACCTTGCCGACGGTATGACGATGAGTGCCAAAAAAGACGGTATTGTCAACATGGGCGGATTCATAGCCACCCGCCGGAAAGACTGGTATGAAGGTGCCAAAGGCTTCTGCGTGCAGTTCGAAGGCTACCTTACTTACGGAGGCATGAACGGTCGTGACATGAACGCCCTTGCCATCGGCCTGGATGAAAATACTGAATTTGACAATCTGGAAACCCGCATTCACCAGGTGGGCTATCTAGCCATGAAACTGGATGAGTACGGGATACCCTACCAACGTCCCGCAGGCGGCCATGCCATATTTGTGGATGCCCCCAAAGTGCTGACACATGTGCCCAAAGAAGAATTCCCGGCACAAACACTGACCGCTGAGCTCTATCTGGAAGCAGGCATACGCGGCTGCGAAATCGGGTATCTGCTGGCAGACCGCGACCCGGTGACCCGCGAAAACCGCTTCAACGGCCTGGACTTGCTTCGGCTTGCCATCCCCCGCCGCGTGTATACCGACAACCACATGGATGTGGTGGCAGCCGCTTTGAAAAATGTATATGACAAACGGGAAAGTATTACCCGCGGAGTGCGCATCACCTGGGAAGCTCCGTTGATGAGACACTTCACGGTACAACTGGAAAGGCTGTAAGAGATTTACAGACTCAATGTCAAGACAAAATCCGGAAACAAATAATAATGAATAGTGAACCGGCGTTTCTCCACCGTACGATATTCTTCGGCGGAGAATACGCCGCTTTCATTTACAGCAAAAGGCAGAATGCGCATGTGCCCGCGAAAATCAACCTCGGAAGCATTCAGGCATTTGAACATGGTCTCCTTAGCCGACCAGTGCAGCAACAGTGACCAAGTGTCGGTTCCGCGAAACACGGATGGCTGTTCATCTTCGCGCATGAATTTATGTGCCACCTTCCTTACCCGCTCACCATACTGCTCGATGTCAACACCCACTTCCCGACCCGGCAATCCCAAGACAACAGCCACATAACCTTTCGTATGCGAAATACTGAGAGAGGCGGAGTCATCCGCCAGATAAGGTTTCCCACTGGGATGATAGGCAATCTCTTTCTCTTCTCCCGACAGAGTATAAAGCAATACGCGGACAGCCAGCCACTCCAAACGGCGGTGTGCCGCGGTGAAGCGCCGCATACCTTCCCGGTATACTTCCTGATGAGGAAGCATGGCCAGCAATTCCTCCGGAGATTCCTCCGTTTTCCAAATTCCCCATCGACTGGGAAGAGCGGTATGTTGCAAGAAGAGGGGCACGGAACAATTTAAAAATTAATAATTAAAAATTAAAGGGAAGAAGAGTTGGGTTCTGCCGGGGCATTTACTGTGAACTTCACTTTCAGGATACGGCGGTTGTCCATCTCCAACACCTCAAACTCATAACGGCCGTAGGTCACCTTTTCATGGAGAGCAGGAAATTCCCCCTTCAGTTCCAGCAGAAGTCCGGCAAGCGTATCGGCATCCCCTGCCACCTCATCGAACGTTTCCTCGTCTATCTTCGTTATTTTATAGAAATCAGTCAGCTGGGTCTTGGCTTCAAATACCCAAGTGTGGTCATTCAGTACGGCATATGTACGTTCTTCATCATCGTATTCGTCATGAATTTCGCCCACAATCTCCTCAATAATGTCCTCCATGGTGACAATGCCCGACGTACCACCGAACTCATCGACCACAATGGCTATATGAATCTTGTTTGCCTGGAAATCGCGCAGCAAATCATCAATCATCTTGGTTTCGGGCACAAAATAGGCGGGCCGGATAAGCGACTGCCAACGGAAATTATCCCCTTTGTTCAGATGGGGTAGCAAATCCTTGATATAAAGCACCCCCTTGATATTGTCACGGCTATCCGCATAGATGGGAATACGGGAGTAGACATTCTCTACGATGCACTTCACCACATCTTTGAAAGGGGTACGGATATCCAGGTCCACCACATCAAGGCGAGAGGTCATGACCTCCTTGGCCGTTTCCCCGCCAAAGCGGATGATACCTTCCAGAATATTATTCTCCTCCGAAAGCTCTGCCTTGTCGGTCAGCTCCAACGCATGCGAGAGTTCATCGACCGATATGTTATGGTTCTTGCGGACCATATGCTTGTTCAGGAAAGAAGTGGAACGCACCAGCATGGATGCCATCGGATAGAATACGGAACGGCAAAACGTGATACCGGGAGCGGCGAAGCGGCAAAAGCCAGCGTCTTCTGAGCCGAATATATCTTAGGCATGATTTCACCGAAAAGCAACAGCAAAAATGTAAGGACTACTGTCAGAATGAGGAACTCTGCAATGGGAGAATGAAATTGGAACACATTCATAAAGAAGAAGTTGCAGAGCATGATTATGGTTACATTCACGAAGTTGTTCGTAATCAGAATCGTTGCCAACAAACGTTCGCTGTTGTCCAGCAGATTACTGATTTTCTCATCCGAAGGATGCTTTCTCTCCGCTATTGCATTCAGGTCTGACGGAGAAAGAGAGAAAAAGGCTATTTCGGAAGCTGATGCAAAACCGGAAACAAGCAAAAGCAAACCTGCCAACACAATGGCTACAACGGCCGAAATAGAAGGAGTCTGTACGGATATACCGTTAAAAACATCTGCCAACTGGCATAAATAAGCGTCTGGGTCCAAAGATTTTGGTTTTAGTTAAACAATTAGAACGGCAAGTCGTCCGTCGGGTTATCTTGTGCAGGGGCAGCCTGCGGTTGTACTGGTTGTTGTGGCTGGGGGGCGGCTCCCGCCTGCGGCGCATAAGGGCCGGCACCGGGAGTTGCCGTTCTCGGAGTCAGCATCTCCATATTGTCGACAAATATCTCAGTCACATAGCGCTTGATGCCTCCCTGGTCATCGTAAGAACGGGTACGTATCTTACCTTCCACGTAAAGCTTATCGCCTTTATGCACATATTTCTCAACGATTTCGCCTAAACGGCCACGGAATATCAGGTTATGCCATTCGGTACGGTCCGGAATCTGCGTACCATTCTGCAAAGTGTATCCTTTCTCCGTAGTGGCCAAAGAAAGCTGGGCAACACAGTTTCCACCTTCATAATAGGTTATTTTAGGGTCTTGTCCCACATTTCCTATCAATATCACTTTATTTACTGACATAAGCTTCTATTTTATTAATTTGCTGCCAAAATTAACGAGAATATTCACACCATGCAAGAATACAAACAACTTTTATACATATTTCTCCAAGAAAGCATGTATAAGGCGGGGCACCGCATAACGACCCAAATCTTCGACTGCAACCCGTTGGTAACTTGAGAAGGAGCTCGAATTATCGGGCAGAGTAACCTCGTAGAAGTTGGTGTAAATCACTCTGTGGGACAATACATGTTTCACCCCCCGAAGCAGTGTACGGACCATCCGCACCTCTCCCTCTGCAAACAGCGCATGAAACTGCGGACATGCCAGAAATTCCTCTTCGGATAAATCTTTTTCCGTTTCAACCAGAGGCAATTCAAAGAGATTTTTCCAGATATCGTCCTCCGTCCTCTTATGTATCAAGGTATGCGCGCCCATGCGTACATATATATAATTAAAATAGCGGTTGGTGGTCTTGGTTCTGTGCTGCTTCACGGGCAGTTGCTGCACTTTTCCTTCAGACAATGCCCGGCAGCTGCCGGACAAAGGACAAAACAGACAGTTGGGCGACTGCGGCGTACACTGCACGGCTCCGAAGTCCATAATTGCCTGGTTATAATCTGCCGGCCTGGATTTATCGAGCACCTCTCCCGCCAAAGCGGTAAAAGTCTTTTTCCCTTCGGTAGAATCAATGGGAACATCAATGCCGAAATAGCGGGAAAGCACCCGATACACATTCCCGTCGACCGCCGCATAAGGCATGTCATAGGCAAAGGAGCAGATGGCCGCTGCCGTATAATCCCCCACTCCCTTCAAAGCACGTACCTCTGCATAGGTTTTCGGAAATGTCCCCTTCATGCTTTTGGCTGCGGCATGCAGGTTGCGGGCACGCGAATAGTACCCCAGGCCCTGCCAATATTTCATCACTTCGTCCTCGGACGCAGCAGCCAGCGACACCACATCCGGGAAGCGTTTTATGAAACGCAGAAAATACTCATACCCCTGCGCCACTCTTGTCTGTTGTAAGATGATTTCAGAAATCCATATCAGATAAGGGTCCGTGGTATTTCGCCACGGAAGGTCGCGTTTGTTCTCCGCATACCAGTCCAACAATGTTCCGCTAAAAATATTCATGCTGCAAAAATACTTCATTTTCAGCCTAACAAAGCTTAATGCCAAGACTTTTTTAGAAAATTGTCCGAAATATATTTTTTAGAGCCACGGAAAAGCTATATATTTGCAGTCCAAAAAATTAGGAAAACTATAGTAATAATATTTTTTTTAAAGAAAAATGACTAAAGCTGATATTGTAAACGAAATTACAAAGAACACCGGAATTGATAAGACAACCGTACTTACAACCGTTGAAGCATTCATGGACGCAGTAAAGGCATCTTTATCCAAAGATGAAAATGTTTACCTCCGCGGGTTTGGTAGTTTTGTAGTGAAGAAAAGAGCCCAGAAAACTGCTCGCAACATCTCCAAGAACACTACAATAATCATTCCGGAACATAACATTCCGGCATTTAAGCCTGCAAAAACGTTCACCCTCTCAGTGAAGAAATAATAAACAATAGTATTAACCCATAAAAATTTTGAAGCTATGCCAAGCGGAAAGAAGAAAAAAAGACATAAAATGTCTACGCACAAGCGTAAAAAAAGACTAAGAAAGAACAGACATAAAAGCAAAAAGTAATTTTTAGTCTGAAGGACAAAATAAAGAACAAACTTGTGAAGCAAAATGTCTCGCGGGTTTGTTCTTTGTTTAAGTAGTAAATTGAATCATTTAAAAGCCAATTATTGTGACAAGCGAACTCGTTGTAGACGTACAGCCCAAAGAGGTATCCATTGCACTGCTTGAAGACAAGCAGCTGGTGGAACTCCAGAGCGAAGGAAGAAACATCTCCTTTTCGGTGGGCAACATGTATTTGGGACGCGTCAAGAAATTGATGCCCGGCCTGAATGCCTGCTTCGTGGACGTGGGTTACGAGAAAGACGCTTTTCTTCATTATCTGGACCTGGGTCCTCAATTTAACTCGTTAGAGAAGTACGTAAAGCAAACTTTAAGCGACAAGAAGAAGCTGAATCCCATTACCAAAGCAACCATACTTCCCGACCTTGAAAAGGACGGAACGGTTTCCAACACACTCAAGGTGGGACAAGAAGTAGTGGTGCAAATTGTCAAGGAACCTATCTCTACCAAAGGGCCGCGACTGACTTCCGAACTTTCCTTTGCCGGAAGATACCTCGTGCTGATTCCCTTCAATGACAAGGTTTCCGTATCACAAAAAATTAAATCGAGCGAAGAGCGCGCACGCCTCAAGCAACTGCTGATGAGTATCAAGCCGAAAAACTTCGGCGTCATCGTCCGCACCGTGGCCGAAGGAAAACGTGTTGCCGAGCTCGACGGAGAGCTTAAAGTATTACTGAAACATTGGGAAGATGCCATTACAAAAGTACAGAAGGCCACCAAATTTCCGACACTGATTTACGAAGAAACCAGCCGTGCCGTAGGACTGTTGCGCGACTTGTTCAATCCTTCCTTCGAAAACATCCACGTGAACAACGAGGCTGTGTACCACGAAATCAAGGATTACGTAACCCTCATCGCCCCTGAACGGGCAGGAATCGTGAAGCTGTACAAAGGTCAACTCCCCATTTACGACAATTTTGGTATCACCAAACAAATCAAGTCGTCATTCGGCAAGACCATTTCATACAAAAGTGGTGCCTACCTGATTATTGAGCATACTGAGGCGCTTCACGTAGTAGACGTGAACAGCGGTAACCGCACCAAGAATGCCAACGGGCAGGAGGCCAACGCACTGGAAGTGAATCTGGGTGCAGCCGACGAACTGGCACGCCAGCTCAGACTAAGGGATATGGGTGGTATCATCGTGGTGGACTTCATCGACATGAATGAAGCCGAAAACCGACAGAAGCTTTACGAACGTATGTGTGCCAACATGCAGAAAGACAGAGCACGTCACAACATCCTGCCGCTCAGTAAATTCGGACTGATGCAGATTACACGCCAGCGTGTACGCCCGGCTATGGATGTAAATACGACGGAAACCTGTCCCACCTGCTTCGGTAAAGGCACCATCAAATCGTCCATCCTCTTTACGGACACCTTAGAGAGTAAGATTGACTACCTGGTCAACAAATTGAAGATAAAGAAATTCTCGTTACACATCCACCCGTACATCGCAGCCTACGTCAATCAGGGACTCGTCTCCTTGAAACGGAAGTGGCAGATGAAGTACGGATTCGGTATCAAGATTATTCCAAACCAGAAATTAGCATTCCTGGAATATGTATTCTACGACCTGCAAGGGGAAGAGATAGACATGAAGGAAGAAATCGAAATCAAATAAAAAAGACGGCGAAGGGTATTTATCTTCGCCGTCTTTTTTATCTCTTGCTTTGGGGGAGCTCTCCCCAAACATGCCTTCCGCTATAAAGCCAAACGATAGATTTCCCTGCAATCAGTCATGGTCAGCTTCACGTAGTTGCCAAGCAGTTCGCCTTTATTGCGCCGCAGACTGACGAGCATACGGTCTATATCGGGATGCTCGATACCCAACTCCTTAAAGCTAACCGGCAAGCCCATGTAACGGAAAAAGTGTTTCAGTCGGGCAGTACCTGCCAAAGCCATCTCTTCCAAATCTTCGGACTTGGGTATATCAAAAACACGATGGGCAAACTGGGCTATCTTTGCCGGATTATGTTCCGCCATAAAAGCCATCCAGGCAGGAAAGATTACAGCCAAGCCGGCACCGTGGGCTACATCATAGATAGCACTGATTTCATGTTCCAGTGCATGGGATGCCCAGTCTTCCTCACGCCCTACCCCACAAGTTCCGTTATGCGCCACAGTGCCACACCACATAATGTTGGCACGCGCGGCATAGTTGTCCGGTTGCTGTTTCACCCGGTAAGCTTCTTTAATGATAGCTGTCAAGGTGCCTTCACAAAGCCGGTCGCTGATTTCCACATCCGGTGTATTTGTGAAGTAACGCTCCATGATGTGGGCCATCATGTCGGCAATGCCACAAGCCGTCTGATAAGCCGGGAGGGTGTAGGTCAGTTCAGGATTCATGATGGAAAATACGGGACGCAAATGCTCGGGGGCACAGAGACCCAGTTTTTGGAGTGTCTCTGTCTTGGTAATTACCGTATTGCCCGAACCCTCGCTTCCGGCAGCCGGGATAGTCAGCACCACGGCTACTTTCAACGCTTTCTCCACCTTGGCACGACCGATAAAGAAATCCCAGAAGTCCCCATCATAGAGGGCTCCGGCAGCAATGGCCTTTGCCGTATCTATGACCGAACCACCTCCCACAGGAAGCATCATATCCACCTGCTCACGACGGCAAAGCTGAATACCTTCGTATACCTTACCGTCAATGGGATTGGGCTGGACACCTCCCATTTCGCAATAAGCCACACCGGCTTCCTGCAAGGATTGCTTCACCCTATCCAGCAGACCACTCCGTACAACAGAACCGCCTCCATATACTATCATCACCTTTTGTGCACCATACTTACGTGCCAATGCACCGACTTGCACTTCAGTATTCTTGCCAAAGACAAACTCTGTAGGACTATAAAAAACAAAATTATTCATTGTATACCTTATTTAATGTATCGACTGTATCTTTCAAAGAAGCGTCCGAACGCTCCCCACTTCATCAGTCCTTTCTCAAAAACAAAAATACCCAGCAATGCACAAGAGATGCCCAGCATCACATCAATCAGATAATGGTGTCCCGAATAGACAGCCGTCCACCAGATACCGACCATAATCACCGCAAACAACGCTATCAACCACTTTTTGCTGCGGTCCATAACCGCGTAAGCCAAAGCCACCACCATATAGGCGGCATGGAGCGAGGGCACTGCTGCAAATACATTGGCATTCCTTCCGTAAATGGAGTTGAAGATGGAACATCCCAGCAATTCGTCAAAGCGCCCTAAGCCTGCCACATTGCCCGGAGTGTCGAGTATCGGCTCGAAACCATAATTCATGGCATACCAGGGCGGAGCAGCGGGATGGATGTAATAGCCGGCAAAACCGATGAGATTAACCAGCAGGAACACCATCGCAAAACGAAGATATACCTTACGGTCACCCTTCAGATAGAGCCACAACCCGAATGCAATGGGAACCGGTACCCAACAGAGGTAGAATATCCCGGCAAAGAAATCGGCAACAGGACAATGGTTCAAAGCAAAATACTCACAAGGGATAAGGACAGCACCGTCTACAGACAAGCCAAAAAGGGATTTTTCTGCCTCATAAAGTCCTTTTACATCAATGGGATTCACCTGGTAATTGGGATATACGCGCATCCAGTCATACGAAATGCCGAATATGAAAAACGGCAACAGCGCCACTGCCAACTTACGGGTTGTCTGTCCGGCAAAGAACAATACCAAAAATACACCCGCCATCAGGAAATGTTCCGGACGAAGCCCGATACAGACCGCTGTCAGAATCAGGAAAAACGCTGTGATGACAATCACCAGCACTGCCTCTCTCACAGAGGGAAACAAACTATTTTTCATTCCTTGTCTTTCAGTAGTTTATAGCAATGCGCCAAGCGGGCAAATGCCGTCAAATTCGCCAATATTGCAATCACTGCCATAGGCACAATTAGTATCAGCATCGGGTCGAATAAAGTACAATCACCAAAGATACCGCAGAACATGGCACCGAGGGCAGTCAGCACAACGCGTTCGGGGCGCTGCATGAAACCGACTTTACACTCCAGTCCCAAGCCTTCGGCACGGGCACGCACGTAACTCACCATCAGCGAGCCTATCAGCGCAATGAATGTAATGATGGAGCCCCACAAATAGCCTTGCAGCATCAGGTAATAGAAGATGCCGAACAATGTCACGAGCTCGCTGTAACGGTCGAGTACGGAGTCGTAGAGCGCACCGAAAGTAGAACTCATTTTACCCACGCGTGCCACACGTCCGTCCATCATGTCAAACAACCCGGCAAAGAGCACAATACCGCCTCCCCAGCCTACATAGGCCAGTTCACCACTCTTGTACACCCCGGCATACACAAACAAGGCAGCCGCCACGATATTCAGCACCAGCCCCGTAGTCGTAATAAAGTTAGGCGTAATGCCAATTCTAATCATACCATGCACCACAGGATTGATAATCTTGTATATCACCTGCTGCAACCAATCTCTATAATTCATATTCGTCTTTTTTGTTCTCTAAATAATGTTTCAGAAAGCCTTTTATATTGTGATTACGATAAACGAAAAAACGTTGCAGATGGTAGTTCCAAAAAAAAGCTACCAGCACTGCTACTATTATCTTTGACAGAATAAATACATTGTCTATATAATATCCCAACAGCCCATTGACCCATGTCATGCCCGTAAGCCACTCGGTCAGTGCAAAAGTGCCCCAGGTATTCAGTATAATGCTGCCTCCCCAGACAAAGAGATACTTCACGGCAACATGCGTTTTCTTACAGTCTTCGGCATGGAACACCCATCCGTAATTAATGGCACAGTTTACAATGCCTCCTACCACGGAACCCGTGAATGTGGCATAAAGATAAAAAACAGCAAAAGCCTTTACCAGAAGGATAGTCACCAGAAAATCGACAAAGCTTGCGAATTGCGCAGAAATCTGGGCCTTGAAGAAGATCCAGACAGAATGGCGCCACGACACACCTTTGCCATTTGATTTCAACTGATTATCCATCTTGCCACAATCAAAATTATAAATCCGTAGACTCCAGACAGAATATCGTCCATCATTACCCCGATTCCACCCGGCAGACTTTCCATACGGCGAATGCCCAAGGGCTTGAATATATCAAACAAACGGAACAAGACAAATGCTCCCAATGCATACCATACATGTCCGGCGGGCGCCGCAAGCAAGGCAATCCACACACCAACCATTTCATCGACCACCACGCGCGAAGGGTCTTCGCCCCAAGATGCCTCCAGGCGGTTAGCAGCCCAGATACCGGCAAGTGTAAATACCAAAATCAATGCTACTGTCAGCCACAAAAGGCAGACACTTGAAACCAGATAAGACAACCCGAACCAGATAAGCGTAGCCAGCAAAGCTCCCGCAGTGCCGGGTGCAAAAGGAGAAAAGCCCGAGCCAAAGCCCGTACCGATAATGACTGGGAGGAGGGAGGGTTTCTTCATCAAAAAGTAATGAGGTGATAAATGCGATAAAAACGGTAAAGTGATAAATGCAATAAAGTAATAAAAGTGATAAAGTGGTAAAGTGCTATCACTCTATCACCTTACCACCTTATTTTTATCACCTTATCACTGTTTTTTTAATCCAGATAACTCGGTGCTGTTTCACCCACCATGTTGCGGAGAGTCTCTTTCACCATGCGCCATTGCTGGAACAAATCGTGTACCGGCTCATGCTCGAAATCGTGCATCGGGCTCTTGCAGAAGAAAGACAGCCACGTCTGGATGCCGCACATGCCTGCACGCAATGCCAAATCACTGAAAATAACCAAGTCGAGCGCGATGGGAGCAGCAAGAATGGAGTCACGGCACAGGAAGTTAACCTTGATTTCCATCGGATAGCCCATCCAGCCGAAAATATCGATGTTGTCCCATGCTTCCTTGTTATCCTTACGAGGAGGATAGTAGTTGATGCGTACCTTATGATAAACATCACCGTACAAGTCAAGGATATTTCTCCGGTTCGAAGATATTGTCGATAACAGACAGCTTGCTGACCTCTGTCTTGAAGTTCTCCGGTTGGTCGAGTACCTCGCCGTCACGGTTACCCAGAATATTCGTAGAGAACCAGCCGCTTACACCCAACATACGGGTCTTGAACATCGGAGCAAGCACCGTCTTCATCAAAGTCTGGCCACTCTTGAAGTCCTTACCGGAAATGGGCACATTCATTTTCTTGGAGAATTCCCACATAGCCGGAGTATCCACACACAGATTAGGAGCACCCATAATAAACGGAGCGCCTTCTGCAATGGCAGCGTATGCATAGCACATACTCGGAGAGATGACTTCAGTATTGTTTTCCTTCATTGCCTGTTCCAAAGCAGCGAGAGATTCGTGCTCCTTGGACAGCGGAATATATATTTCGGTACTTGCAGCCCACAGCACAGCAATACGCTCGCAGTTATTGGCTGCCTTGAAGTTACGGATATCCTCACGCAACTGCTCTGTCATTTCCCAGCGAGTAGCAGCCTTCTTAATATGCGTACCGTTCAAACGTTTTGCAAAATTGTGGTCGAATGCAGCAGGCATCGGCTTGATGGCTTGCAGTTCGTCTTTTACCAAATTCAAGTCTTTCTCTTTCAAAACCTCGGCATACATAGCAGCTTCGTAGGCGTTGTCCGGGAAAATGTCCCAACCGCCGAAAACGATATCATTCAAATCAGCCAAAGGCACTATGTCTTTGATAAGTTTTTCCTTGCCATCCTGCATGCGCATAGCAGCCATTTGTGTGATTGAGCCTATAGCTTTTGCCAAGCCCTTGCGAGCAGCTAATGTACCGGTAATCATGGTGGTTGCAACCGCACCACCTACTCCGACTACCAGCACGCCCAGGCGTCCGGTTGCCGGCTTAATGTTTTCTTTCATTGCCATTGTATTATTTAGAGTTTAAAAAATTGCTCAAATTTAGGGTATTTTACTCAATTGGGATTAGTCATTTTATCCGATTTAATGTCCTATTAGTAAGATTTAAGTTAAAATGTCATGTGTAGACTGATTCTGAGCCCGGATTTGTCGATATTTGGTAAATTTCGGTAAGTCAAACGCCATACATAATCGACACGCAATACTTTGAAAATATTTTCAACACCTACACCTGCCTCTACGTATGGCGTATGCCCCATTGTAGTGCTGCCGGCAGGAAAACGGAACAAATCCTGCTGAAAAGCCGGATTATTCTTATCACTCAAATTCCCATACAAGCCGCGACAGGAAAGCACTTCACGCCATTTCAACTTTTTCAACAAAGGAATACGGTTGAAGAGCCAGCCGTTCAAGTAATAGGTCACATCCCAGGAAGCGTATTCATCGTTCATGAATTCCATGGCATTCATCAGTGAATAGGACTCGGGCTGTATGGTATAGGACAAGTTCGCGTTGGGAATGACGAGCAAAGGGAAAGGAACCTTGTTCCATACTTTCCCGGCCTTCAGGATAACGTCCGTATAACCGAATGCCGAGAACCAGAAACGCTTTTGAAAACCCGCTTCCGTATAGTGATAGGTATAGTCTCCTCCCAGTACCCCTTTGGCAGCCATGGTATGTGTAAGCGAAAAGACCGGAGCATCCAGCGAAACGGGGAAACGGTTCCATTGGGTCTGGAAGAATTTCTCGTTGGGAGCATAGCGCAGCTTCAATTCCAGTTCACTGGTCGAAATACTTTTTACATACGTATTATGGTCGTCCTGCTTGACGAAAGGAATCAGATGGGATGATTCATCTTTACGCAGGCGCGCCGTCATCTGTACGGAAAAGCCGGAATGGAACTCATTGGTATAGGTCAGTTCCGCCTTCCGCTGATAACCGATACGGTCATCCTTCTGACGTTTCAAAGCAAGAAAAACATTGTCCTGACTGGTATAAAGATAGTGTTGTCCATATTGATTGACATCTGACAAGTAACGGAGCTTCAACGAATGTATAGGAAATTCATTGGCATATTCCTTCTTCTTATGAAAAGAATATTCCAGTTCGGCAAGTCCTTTTACACGATGGTCGCGAAAACCGTATGCCATATACCCCCTACCGAACAGATGCGGATTGAGCCATGCCGTCGTCATACCGCCGGCACGCAAGCGCACCCCTTCCAGTGTATTTCCGCTGATGGTGGTATTCATCATACCGATATAGAACAAAGGTTCTTTTTCCTTCGGAGCGGGAATATACCCCGTGAACAGCACCTTCAACACTTTCTCCGTCCAGAAATAAACGGGATAGCTGCGCAACTGGGCCATCATCTTGTCCACCGAAGTTTCTTTCTTGCTGACTTCCACCTGGCGGTTGGCATCCCAATATGCTTCCCGAATAGCCGGAAGCCGATGTCTCTTCAATCACCTTTTCCGCTTTTCGGAAAGCCTGCAGAGCCTTGTCATCCGGTTCATACTGATTCTGTAATACACATCCCGCTTGGCATAAATACCGTCACTATTGTCCACCAACTTGAACTCCGTAGTGATACTCTCATTGAGCAACTGCCTCGTACCGTCCTCCGCGCGGTCAAAATTCTGTTCAATCTTCATGTAGTCCACAAAGTTCAGATTTATTTTCTGAGGAAAGTTCATGACGGTACGCTTTACAAAATAGGTACTGTCCAGCATGACGTATAAATGTCCCGTAAAACCGAACGACTCGGAGTTGAAAGGGACAAATGTCAAGTCAACACAAGGCTTTCCGGCAACGGTAAGCGTATCCATCAGATAATATTTGTAGAAAGACGGCCCAAGGGAGGAAAGCGGACTGACAAACTTATTGGTGAACAAGGTGATGTTGTTCTCATAAAGGTCTACATCGGTCATGGTGACACTGATAGCCTGCTCCATACCCTGCTGGGAAAGCATTTCGTCCACTCCTGCCTGCCTGCGGGCGGTGACCCACTGTTTCCGGCTATGCGGAGACTTGCGGTAATAGTCTGTGGCAAGCAACTCACGGTTGGAGATGGCCAGTACCGGCCTGCCGGTAACGGCAGAGGTATCGACATAATCCGTCAGGAACTTGAACTTACGGTAAAGCCACTTCTGTTGCTTCAAGCTGTCGAAGTTATTGATGGCAAAAGTCATCTTTTCATAGCGGTCACGTTTCCAGAAGTCGCGTTCGTCGGGCGAGTAGTCATCCCGATGCTCTATCATCTTGCGTACAAACTCCACTGCGGGATTATCCTTTTTCTTATACCGTTCACGTTTCGGCTTCACCACCACCTCATCCAGTGCATAAGTGGCTGGCGAAAGGGCAATATTGAACTTAGAAGACTTTGCAGGATGAATCAGCCGGACATATTCATTATATCCCACGGCCGAAATGACCAGCGTGGCCTCCGGGCGATAGGTCTTGAAGGAAAAACGGCCGTTATTGTCCGTCATCCCTCCCTCCGTAGTTCCTTTCAGATAAACTGACGTATAAGGCAACGGCTCCTTCGTCAACGAATCGGTGACAACGCCTTGCACCATATATTGTGCTCTCAATGGAAGAGTAACCAGCTGGATAAGCAGAAATACCCTAAAAAACAACTTCATACCTTGTTTTACCTAATTTGGATGGCAAAGGTACGGAAGAAAACTTTTTCTTAAAGTTCGGTTTTACGGAATAAATGTTCTAAAAAACTCCTTTTGTACAAAACACTTCCCGTTAAAAGCCGTTGTATAGCGAAACGACGCTCCAGAAAGCATCGGAACAACCAATATATAACCTAAACAACTTAATTATGGAATGGATTTTCAACCAGCTCAGGGAACGCCCCGAACTAGCCATTTTCCTCACTATATTCCTGGGATTCTGGCTGGGGAAACTGCGTATCGGTAAGTTTACGCTGGGCACAGTGACCAGTGTACTGCTTGTAGGCGTACTGGTAGGGCAACTGAATATAGCCGTACCGGGTCCGATAAAGTCGGTATTTTTTCTGCTTTTCCTTTTTGCCGTGGGCTATAAAGTGGGTCCCCAGTTCTTCCGCGGACTGAAAAAGGACGGATTACCCCAAGTAGGCTTTGCCGTACTGATGTGTGTATCCGTACTGTTAGTGACCTGGCTGCTGGCCCTGATGATGGGCTACAATGCCGGTGAAGCTGCCGGACTGCTGGCCGGTTCGCAAACCATCTCCGCCGTCATCGGAGTGGCAGAAGACACCATGGCCAATATGGGACTGGACGAGGCCCAACGACAAAGTTACGTCAACATCATTCCCGTATCCTACGCCGTCACCTACATTTTCGGTACGGCAGGCTCGGCATGGGTCCTATCATCCATCGGTCCCAAGATGCTAGGCGGGCTGGAAAAGGTGAAAGCCGCCTGCAAGGAACTGGAGGCGAAGATGGGCAGCTCTCTGGCTGACGAACCGGGATTCATGCCGGCGGCACGCCCCGTCACTTTCCGTGCCTACCGGGTCGAAAACGAATGGTTCAAGAATGGAAAGCGGGTGATTGACCTGGAAGTCTACTTCCGGCAGCACGACAAACGTCTATTTGTGGAACGCCTCCGCAAATCCGGAGTTGTGGTGGAAGTCAGCATGAACATACAGATAGAGCCGGGAGACGAAGTAGTGCTAAGCGGACGCCGCGAATACATCATAGGCGAAGAAAGCTGGATAGGGCCGGAAGTACAAGATGCCCAGCTCCTGGATTTTCCTGCCGAAAAGTTACCGGTTACAATCACACGCAAGACGGTTGCCGGCAAGACGGTTGCAGTTATCCGAAGGGAAAAGTTCATGCACGGTGTCAGTATCCGGAGCATCAAGCGCGCCGGAATATCCATTCCCGTGCTGGCACAAACGGTAGTAGATGCCGGCGACGTCATCGAAGTGGTAGGTACCAGGCAGGAAGTGGAAGCAGCAGCCAAACGTCTGGGGTATATAGACCGCCCTACCAACCAGACGGACATGATATTCGTAGGCCTGGGTATCCTTGTCGGAGGTTTGTTCGGAGCACTTTCCGTCCATATCGGCGGCATCCCCATCAGCTTGAGCACAAGCGGCGGCGCATTGATTGCCGGCTTGTTCTTCGGCTGGCTCCGCAGTAAGCACCCCACCTTCGGGCGCATTCCCGAACCTTCGCAATGGGTGTTGAACAATGTCGGTCTGAACATGTTCATCGCGGTAGTGGGCATTTCGGCAGGTCCCAGTTTCGTGCAGGGCTTCCACGACGTAGGTATCAGCCTGTTCCTGGTGGGAGCAGCCGCCACCACCCTGCCGCTGATTATCGGCTTGCTGCTGGCAAGGTATGTTTTCAAGTTCCATCCGGCACTGGCTTTGGGCGTCTGCGCGGGGGCACGTACCACTACGGCCGCTTTAGGCGCGGTGCAGGATGCCGTTGAGAGTGAGACACCTGCTCTGGGATACACCGTGACCTATGCCGTGGGCAATACCTTATTAATAATATGGGGTGTAGTCATCGTTTTGCTAATATAAGACGATTCTGTACCAATGCTTACTAATCCGGAGCATTCAAAGAATTATTGCCGGAAATGCAAGCGACTATATACCCATTCACTAATAGCTATTCGTCCGACAGCTGTCGGACGATAATTCAACAGTTGTCGGACGATGATTCAACAACTGTCGGACGAAAAGGAAACATATATCGGACGATTAATTTCAAGCAAGGAAAGAAATAGTATACCGCATGAACAGAGATTATTCGCCGAATGACTGAAAACAATAAATAACGAACCTAAACTTGAGCTTATGGATACAAAACTTTTAGAAAAGAAAATGGAATCTATCAGTCCTTTCGAACTGAAGAACCGCCTGATAGACATGGCAGACGAGAGTCTGAAGAAAACCGCCCGTACCATGCTGAACGCAGGGCGCGGCAACCCCAACTGGATTGCAACCGCTCCACGCGAAGCCTTCTTCCTGTTGGGAAGCTTCGGCCTGGAAGAGTGCCGCCGCATCATGGATTTGCCCGAGGGAATTGCAGGCATCCCCGAAAAAAAAGGCATTGCCTCTCGCTTCGAAGCCTTCCTGAAAAAGAACAATAACGTACCGGGCGCCAAATTGCTGGAACAAACCTACAACTACCTGCTGATGCAGCATGCCGCCGACCCCGACAGCCTTGTACACGAATGGGCCGAAAGCATTGTAGGCGACCAGTATCCCGTGCCCGACCGCATCCTTCATTTTACGGAAATCCTTGTGCAAGACTACCTTTCGCAAGAGATGTGCGACAACCGTCCTCCCCGGGGTGCCTATGACCTGTTTGCCACCGAAGGTGGAACAGCCGCCATGTGCTACATCTTCGACTCCCTGCAGGAAAACTTCCTGCTGAACAAAGGGGACGGCATCGTCCTCATGGTTCCTGCCTTTACCCCCTATATTGAAATCCCACAACTCAGCCGCTACCAGTTTCGAGTGACCAAAATACATGCCAACCGCATGAATAACGAAGGGATGCACCTCTGGCAGTACAGCGACGAAGACATAGACCGCTTGAAAAGCCCTAAAATCAAGGCCCTCTTTGTCACCAATCCCAGTAATCCGCCCAGCTACACACTCAGTCCGGATACAATGGCGCGCATCGTGAGTATCGTCAGAAATGACAACCCTAATCTGATGATTATTACAGACGACGTATACGGTACATTCAGTCCACACTTCCGTTCGTTCATGGCAGAAATTCCCTACAATACGCTTTGCGTCTATTCATTCTCCAAATACTTCGGTGCCACCGGATGGCGCAATGCGGTCATTGCCCTGCACGAATTCAACCTGTTCGACAAGCTGATAGCCAAACTGCCGAAAGAGAAACGGGAGATTCTGCACCACCGCTACTCCACCCTCACTCTGGAACCTGAAAGACTGAAGTTTATCGACCGTATGGTTGCCGACAGCCGTCAGGTGGCACTGAACCATACCGCCGGACTGTCATTGCCACAACAGATGCAGATGGGCCTTTTCGCCGCCTTTGCCCTGCTGGACAAGGAAAACAAATACAAGCAAAAGATGCAGGAGATTATCCGCCGCCGATTGCATGCCCTTTGGGAGAATACCGGTTTCACGCTGACGGAAGACCCGTTGCGCGTAGGTTATTATACAGAAATCGACATGCTGGTTTGGGCAAAGAAGTTCTATGGGGACGACTTTGTAGAATATCTGAAACGTACCTACAGCCCGCTGAACGTAGTCTTCCGCCTTGCCAAAGAAACCTCTCTGGTGCTGCTGAACGGCGGTGGTTTTGACGGCCCCGAATGGAGCGTGCGCGCCTCACTCGCCAATCTGGACGAGAAAGACTATGCGACCATCGGCCGAGGCATTAAAAAGATACTGGAGGAGTATGCAAAAGAATTCTTTAAAAATGGAAAGGCGAAAGGTAAAAAATTGAAAATTGAAAGGTGAAAGGTAAAACTTTCAAATTTCAATTAAATAGTATACGGAAGCGGGTCAATCCATCGTTGTAGGTACGTAGGGAGAACGTGCAACCATGACGGCTCAAAACTTCCCGGATAAACACCAGGCCAATTCCCTGCCCGTTCGGCTTGGTGGAAAAGAAGGGGCTGAAGAGTTTAGCTTCGGTCTCTTTACTTATCCCCGGACCATTGTCAACGACTTCGACAGAAGCGGGGGCAGTGGTCCTTACTATTATCTCACCTTGCTGTCCGTTTTCTCCGGCGTCCCCCTCTATACTTTCGGCGGCATTCTTGATGATATTCACAAGCACCTGCTCAAAAAGAGAAGCATCCATACGCACCATTCCCACCTCTGGGTCGCATTCCAGACGTAGCTCTATATTGCGGTCATTGCACATTCCTTCCATGAAACGCTTGCACATGGACACCAACTCATTCAGCTGGACGGGTGCCAGGGTAGGTTCGGGTATCTTTACCACATCTGCAAAACGGGTAATGAAACGGCTCATCGAGAAACAACGCTCCGTACAGACGCGCATCACGTCGCAGATGTCCTCCATATCATCTTCTGTAGAAAGTGCCTGCTCCACTGTATCGAGTGTGGAAGTGATGCCCGCAGTGGTATTGTTCACTTCATGAGCTATCATGCGGATTACCTTTTCATAGGCACGCTTCTCGGCACGCATCACTTCTTCCGTCATACGCTCTATCAAGAAAAAAGGATGTTTGAACCCTCTGTCAATAAAAGAAGAATGGGTGCATTTATAAATATTCGCATCATTGAGACGGACCACCGCCGTCTCGTCTTTGGGAATAGACGAAAGTTCGGCAGCCAACGGGGAGTCCATCTGGTCCAGCCGTTTTGTCATCGCCTCCTCCATACGGACACCGAGCATCTTTACCGCCATCGGATTCAGTTGCGACACTTCATCGTCCATTGTCAGGATAATAACCCCCATTGGAGATGCCTGAATCAACAAATCCAAGAAGTGATTCTGCTCGCGCATGCGCAACCGTTCATTCTTGAGCTGCTCCATCATTCGGTTAAAGATATTCACAATGCGGTCTGCCTCGTACTGCCCTACCCGGCTGAGACGGCTACTGAAATCCTGCTCGCGCAGCAACTCCATACCGCTGCCGATGGTATTCATCGGCTTCACTATCTTATTATAGAATACTATCAGATAGATAAGGATAAACCCGATGAGCCCCTCCAATACGTACAGATACAAAGAAGGCTTCCCACTCAGCAGATATACCAGCATTCCACCCAGACCGAGCAGAAAAAGGACAAGTATGAAGAAAAAGAATTTTATGCGCACGGGACTTGAATATTATATTTTTCCAAACGTCTGTAAAGCGCAGCGCGGCTGATGCCTAATGACACTGCCACTTGACTGAGATTCCCTTTATGCTGTTCCAACGCCTGCAAGATAGTCTGCCGCTCTATTTCATCCAAGGTCATACCTGCAAAAGAAGTACCTTCGGCAGCTTTGGCCGGTTCGTCGTGACGCAGATATTGGGCATCGAAATCCGTGGCATCCAGCACCGGCTTGCCGCTGACCAGAATGGTACGCTCCACCAGATTCTTCAACTCACGAATGTTGCCCGGATAAGGCAGGCGGGAAAGGAAATTCAGAGCGTCGGCCGAGAAATCCGTACGCGGCAAGCCGTTCACCTCTGCCTGACGGTCGGCAAAATGACGTGCCAGCAAAGGTATATCCTCACGGCGCTCCCGCAAGGAGGGCAGTTTTACGGTAATCAGGTTGATACGGTAAAAAAGGTCTTCACGGAAAGTACGTTCGGACACCATCTTGCGGAGGTCTGCATTAGTGGCGGACACAACGCGCACATCGACTTTGCGGGGACGGCTATCGCCCAGCACTTCGAATGTCTGGTCCTGAAGCACGCGCAGCAGTTTCACCTGGCAGGAAGGGTCGAGGTCACCAATCTCGTCGAGGAAGATGGTACCTTTGTTTGCCATTTCAAAACGCCCTATACGGTCGGCACTGGCATCGGTAAACGCCCCTTTCTTATGGCCGAACATCTCGCTCTCGAACAAGCTCTGCGAGATGCCACCAAGGTTCACCTTGACAAAGGGCTGCTTCACGCGTTGGCTGTTGATATGGATGGCTTCGGCAATCAGCTCCTTGCCCGTTCCGCTTTCGCCCGTAATCAGCACCGAAGCATTGGTACGGGCTATGCGAGCCACTGTGTTCAGCACTTCCATCAGCCCTTTGGACTTACCTATAATATGGCTGCGATTCAATGCGGTAGTCTGCTCTTCCGGCACCTCTTTCGGGGCGGCCGTAAGTTCAAGGGCCGTCTCGATGCGCTGCAAAAGAGCAGCATTGTTCCAAGGCTTGGTTATGAAATCGAATGCGCCGGCCTGCATACCCTGCACGGCAAGCTGGATACTTCCCCATGCCGTCATCAAAATAACGGGCACATCGGGACGGAACACCTTTACCTGCTTCAATAAGGTAAGTCCCTCTTCTCCGGTAGTGGAAAGAGTGAAGTTCATATCCATCAAAATCAAGGCGGGAGCTTCGGCCCTAACTATATCCATAGCTTCGCGAGGGCCCGGAGCCGTTTTCACCTCATATCCGGCACGCTTCAGCATAAAGCTGAGGGAAGAGCGCACAGCACTATCGTCGTCTATTATCAGTATCATAAAAATTGTAGTTTGTTTCCCGCAAAAATAAGTAAAAAAGCAGAGTTATGAATGATAAGTTATAAGTTATTTACCTATAATATCGCATATACGGTACTTTTACCGGCAAATAACTCATAACTTATCACTTGCAACCCGTCGACTTATCCTCTTACCACCTCTTCAAAATCAGCTTCCAATTCCGTATCGCGTTCAAAATCCCAAAGGGTCAAGCTGCGGAGCTGATAGAAGTAATACCAATAGTAGTACAGCTCTGAAATATGCTTTTGACGGGCTTCGTCTTTAGAGTTCTGTGCATCGTTCAGGTCCAGGGTGCTGATTTTACCTATCATAAAGGTCTCTACACTGGTCTTGTAACGCTTCTCAGCAATGACATCCGCCTCTTCGGCTATGTCCAGCTGTTGCGCCTGGTTGTTGAAGTTAGCCACCAGCAAAAAGATGTCCTGATTAAAGTCCATCTGTTCCTGACGGATTCTGGACAAGACCACTTCACGGTTGCTCTTTGCCACCCTTACCTTGCCGCGGCGCTTGCCCCAGTCAAGGATAGGAATCTTGACGCCTACCTGCACAATCTGATTATCAAGCAAGTCCCGGTAGGCTGAAGAGAATTCATGGTTCTGCCCCGTATAGCCCACACTGGCAAAGAGGTCGATGCTGCGCAAGTTTCCGCGTGCCGTTGCCACTTCATAATCAGCTTCGAGCTGGCGGCGGCGAATGTTCTGTGCAAAGGAGTTGCGTTCCAGTGCCTTGTTCAGCACACGGTCATACTCCATCTTTATATCGGGAACAGTGGCGGGCAACACCGGATTCAGGCTTTCCTGCTCGGACACCCCGAGGAAAGAACGGAGCTGGAACATTTTTGCATTCAGGTTGCTCTCTGCCTCAGTCACGTCGGCCTTGCCCTGCAATGAATTCAGTTTAAGCTGCAACAAATCATTCTCGGATATCTGTCCCATTTTACGTTTGGCTATGGCCACTTCATAAAGGCGGTCGGCATTCGTCTTGTTCTGCATGGCGGTAGCGAGCGATTCTTTGGCCAGCAGCAACTCAAAGAAATAAGTGATGGTTTTCATCGTCACCTCTTCCGTAGCTGAAATGAACTCGGCCTTTGCCTCGGCATAGCGTACGGGCTCTATACGGCGGTTCCACTTCAAGGTATTCACTCCGAAGACCGGCTGCGTCAACTCCAGGCTCACGGGGACTGACATGAACTGCTTCGCTCCTCCGGAACCCAGTTGTTTGAGATAATCCAGCGAAGAAGTCAGTGACAGCTTACCCCCCGTAAACCAAATGTTCTGGTCTACCGAAAGCTGGCCGGACAGCCCCAGTGTATTGTTGCGAACAAAGCTATAGGAGCCGTCGGAATTCTGGTAGGTACTGTAGGACTTGTTATAGTTGGGTAGTGTACCGGTGAAATTCACTTCCGGCAACAAGTCCGCACGGAATGTACGGTATTCCCAATACGCGGTTTTCAATTCATTCAATGCCACAGCAGCATCCACAGACTGCGTACGGGCCAGTACAATGGCCTCCGACAGCGTAATATTGCGTTCATGTCCCAAAGTATCATTCTGCGCCATGGTTGCCAACGGCATCAAAAAACAAACTGCAAGTAAAATATTCTTTTTCATGTTCAATCTTTAAAATTGTCGCAAACAGAAAAGCAAAGAGTGTGCCAAGTGGCCGGAAAGGTTTCATAGAGGGGTAAGTGTTCATTTTCGGACAGTGGGGATGTCCGTTAGCGGACGATATCAGGAAAACAACCGGTCTCTATCTAAAGTCTGAAAAAATCCTTCTAAAGTTCAATTATCCATGAATTAATTGATGAAAAATTTCTTTATTAAGGAAGAATTCTCTTTCTTTGTGCTGCTTTATACCTTTATTAAAAAGGATACAATACTAACATTAATTTATATAGTTATGAAGATTTCACACATTGAGCATCTGGGCATTGCCGTTAAGAGCATTGAAGAAGCCCTTCCGTACTACGAAAACGTTTTAGGTTTGAAATGCTACAACATCGAAACCGTGGAAGATCAGAAAGTTAGAACCGCTTTCCTGAAAGTGGGCGATGTAAAGATCGAATTGTTGGAACCTACTTCTCCCGAAAGCACAATTGCCAAGTTCATCGAAAAGAACAACGGTAACGGTGGCATGCATCATCTCGCATTCGCCGTTGAAGACGGAGTGGCCGGTGCGCTTGCCGAAGTCGAAGAAAAAGGTATCCGCCTTATAGACAAAGCTCCCCGCAAAGGTGCAGAAGGTCTGAACATTGCATTCCTGCATCCGAAGTCAACTCTCGGTGTCCTGACCGAGCTTTGCGAGAAACCGGAATAAGCAAGACTGTAAAATCATCAAATCATAAATTGTATAAACACTTAAAGAATATAAATTCATGAGTAATCAACTTGAAAAGATTAAAGAGCTTATAGACCGCCGCGCTGCAGCACGTCTCGGTGGTGGTGAAAAAGCGATTGCAAAGCAACACGAGAAGGGTAAATATACAGCTCGTGAGCGTATAGCCATGCTTCTTGACGAAGGCAGTTTCGAAGAAATGGACATGTTCGTAGAACATAGATGTACGAACTTCGGCATGGAAAAGAAACACTACCCCGGTGACGGTGTAGTAACCGGTTGCGGTACAATCGAAGGCCGTCTGGTTTATATCTTCGCACAGGACTTCACAGTTTCTGCCGGTTCACTGTCCGAAACCATGTCTCTGAAAATCTGTAAGATTATGGACCAAGCCATGAAAATGGGTGCTCCGTGTATCGGTATCAACGACTCGGGCGGTGCACGTATTCAGGAAGGTATTAATGCCTTGGCTGGCTACGCTGAAATCTTCCAACGTAACATACTTGCTTCGGGTGTCATTCCGCAGATTTCCGGTATTTTCGGTCCTTGTGCTGGTGGCGCCGTTTACTCTCCTGCCTTGACAGACTTTACTTTGATGATGGAAGGTACATCCTACATGTTCCTTACCGGTCCGAAGGTAGTAAAGACTGTAACCGGAGAAGACGTAAGCCAGGAAAACCTGGGTGGCGCGAGCGTTCACTCCACCAAATCAGGTGTTACTCATTTCACTGCACAGACAGAAGAAGAAGGTTTGGCTCTTATCCGCAAACTGTTGAGCTACATTCCCCAGAACAACCTGGAAGAAGCTCCCTATGTAGACTGTACAGACCCTATCGACCGTCTGGAAGATTCCCTGAACGACATCATTCCTGATAACCCGAACAAGCCGTACGATATGTACGAGGTAATTGGTGCTATCATAGATAATGGTGAGTTCCTCGAAATCCAAAAAGATTATTCAAAGAATATCATTATTGGTTTCGCACGTTTCAACGGACAGTCCGTAGGTATTGTTGCCAACCAGCCGAAGTATCTGGCAGGTGTGCTCGACAGCAACGCATCCCGCAAGGGCGCACGCTTCGTCCGTTTCTGCGACGCCTTCAATATTCCTATCGTATCATTGGTAGACGTACCGGGATTCCTTCCGGGAACCGGCCAGGAGTACAACGGCGTCATCCTGCACGGTGCCAAACTGCTGTATGCATACGGTGAAGCTACTGTACCCAAGGTTACCATCACACTGCGTAAATCCTACGGTGGTTCGCACATCGTGATGAGCTGTAAGCAGCTGCGTGGCGACATGAATTATGCTTGGCCTACTGCTGAAATCGCTGTAATGGGTGGTGCAGGTGCTGTAGAAGTATTATATGCCCGCGAAGCCAAAGAGCAGGAAAATCCGGCTCAATTCCTGGCTGAAAAAGAGGCTGAATACACCAAGTTGTTTGCCAATCCTTATAATGCAGCTAAATATGGCTACATTGATGATGTTATCGAACCGCGTAACACACGTTTCCGCATCATTCGTGCCCTGCAACAGTTGCAAACCAAGAAATTGACTAACCCGGCTAAGAAGCATGGTAATATTCCCTTGTAATCAAGCTTTTCACACTAAAACAAGAACGATTATGAATAAAACAAAAATCGGAATATTCCTTTCATTGATGCTGGTGTTAGGCTTTTGCTCTTCTTGCAAAGAACAGAAATCGAACAACAAACTGCTGCTGAATGAAGTGCTGGTCAACAACGAAAGCAACTATCAGGATGACTACGGTGTGCACAGCGCATGGATTGAAATATTCAACAGATCATACGGCAGCGCCGACCTTGCAGGTTGCTATCTGAAATTCAGCAGCCAGCCGGGTGATACTGCCAGTTATTTCATTCCCAAAGGTGACGTTCTGACACTCATAAAACCACGTCAGCATGCACTTTTCTGGGCTGATGGAGAACCAAGACGCGGTACATTTCATACGAACTTCAAACTGGATGCCACAAATGCCAACTGGATTGGGTTGTATGATTCCGGCAAGAAATTGCTTGATCAAGTCATAGTGCCTGCCGGTACTTTAAAAGCCAACCAATCCTATGCCCGTGTCAGTGATGCAGCCGACCAATGGGAAGTAAAGGGTGGAAGCGAAGATAAATATGTCACTCCGAGTACCAACAACAAGACTATCGACAGCAATGCCAAAATGGAAAAATTCGAAGAGCATGACAGCGTAGGTATCGGTATGGCTATTTCTGCCATGAGCGTTGTATTCTGCGGGCTGATATTACTCTACATCTCCTTCAAGATTATAGGTAAAATATCAGTTAACCTCAGCAAACGCAATGCCATGAAAGCTAAAGGTATTACTGATAAACAAGAAGCAAAAGAGAAACAACTGGGGCAGGCTCCGGGAGAAGTTTTTGCTGCCATTTCAATGGCCATGCACGAATTCCAAAGCGATGTACACGATGTGGAAGACACGATACTTACCATTACCCGTGTAAAACGCAGTTACTCACCGTGGAGTTCAAAGATTTATACGTTGCGTGAGACTCCTCACAAAAAGTAAGTCACCCATAATAAAATAAAACGATGAAAGAATATAAATATAAAATTAACGGTAACGTATATAAAGTTGCCATTGGAGATATTGAAGACAACATCGCTCATGTAGAAGTGAACGGTACTCCCTACAAAGTTGAAATGGAAAAAGCACCGAAGGTAGTCGTTAAACCGGTAGCACGTCCGGCAGCCACATCCGCTCCTGCTGCTCCTGCTACTCCGGTAGTAAAACCGGCCGCTGCTTCTACCGGCAAGTCAGGTGTAAAATCTCCGCTTCCCGGTGTAATCCTCGATATCAAAGTAAATGTCGGCGATACAGTAAAGAAGGGACAAGTTATCATCATTTTGGAAGCCATGAAGATGGAAAACAATATCAATGCTGATAAAGACGGTAAGATTACAGCCATCAATGTAAACAAAGGGGACTCTGTTCTCGAAGGTACTGACCTCGTAATTATTGAATAATATGGGAGAATTTATCACATTTTTAGGAAACAACCTTGCCGACTTCTGGACTTATACAGGTTTTGCCAATGCAACGGTAGGACATGTGGTAATGCTTCTGGTAGGTTTGTTTTTCATATACTTGGCTGTAGCCAAGGAATTTGAGCCGATGCTATTAATTCCTATCGGTTTCGGTATGCTGATTGGTAATATACCTTTCAATATGGAAGCCGGATTAAAAGTCGGTATCTATGAAGAAGGTTCCGTACTTAATATTCTGTACCAGGGAGTAACCTCCGGTTGGTACCCGCCACTCATATTCCTGGGTATCGGTGCCATGACGGATTTCTCTGCTTTGATATCGAACCCCAAATTAATGTTGGTTGGTGCAGCAGCCCAATTCGGTATATTCGGTGCTTATATGATTGCCCTTGCCATAGGATTTGACCCGATGCAGGCTGGTGCAATCGGTATCATTGGTGGTGCCGATGGTCCGACTGCCATCTTCCTCTCTTCCAAACTGGCTCCTAACTTAATGGGTGCCATTGCGGTATCAGCCTATTCATATATGGCATTAGTACCGGTGATACAGCCGCCTATTATGCGTTGGCTGACCAGTAAAAATGAACGTCTTATCCGTATGAAACCTCCCCGTGTGGTTTCACATACGGAAAAAGTAATGTTCCCGATTATCGGTTTGTTACTAACCACATTCCTTGTACCATCCGGTCTGCCTTTGCTGGGTATGCTGTTCTTCGGTAATTTACTGAAAGAAAGTGGAGTTACACGTCGTCTGGCAAACACAGCCAGTGGTCCGCTGATTGATACCATTACTATTCTGCTTGGTTTGACAGTAGGTGCTTCTACGCAAGCATCCGAGTTCTTAACCCTTGATTCAATCAAGATATTCGGTCTGGGCGCCTTATCATTTGTCATTGCCACAGCATCCGGTGTCATCTTCGTGAAGATTTTCAACCTCTTCCTGAAGAAAGGCAACAAGATTAATCCGTTGATCGGTAATGCCGGTGTATCTGCCGTACCCGACTCTGCACGTATCTCCCAAGTAGTAGGTCTGGAATACGATCCTACCAACTATCTGCTGATGCATGCCATGGGCCCGAACGTTGCCGGTGTAATCGGTTCCGCTGTAGCAGCAGGTATCCTGCTGGGATTCTTAATGTAATACATTTATTCATTCCGTTATCCGGCTTGAATTCTGAACTATTTTAGAGCCCCTTCATTTTTGGAGGGGCTTTTTCGTTAATCTATCTAAAACAGATTACGATTATTTCGTAAATACATTCTTTTTAGTAACTTGCAGTCAGTTTAACCTCATATAAATGATATACTGTATGCGAAAGCTTTTTATCTCCTTATGTTTCAGTGCATGCTGTTCGCTTCTGGCGGCACAGACCACAAATCCCATTCAAGAGGCGATGGCCAACTACGATTATGAAACAGCCTTGATGCTGATCGATCAAGAAACCCCGACCGTCCCCCTACTCTACCAAAAAGGAAAAGCGCTGAAAGGGCTGGGCAATAACCTTGAAGCTCTGAGCGTATTTCAGGAAGTCGTAGCTCAGGATTCTCTCAATCCCCGGGCATACATTGAAGCTGCCGAATGCTGCAAATCACTTGCCAAATATAGCGAGGCACTGGATTACTACCAAAATGCGCTCCACATAAATCCGGACAATAAATACGCACGCATCCAGTATATCAGTCTGCTGATGAACATGAAGAGATACCGTGAGTCTCTAAAGGAAAGCAACCTGCTGGCAGAAAGGGACAGTTCCGCCTATGTACTACACCTTAGAGCCGAAAGTATGGGGCAAGTCTATGACAACACAGAAATCATGCATGTGATAGATGCCTACCTGGACATACAGAAAAGATATCCCAATGATTACCTGTCTGCTGCCAAACTCGGCAACATCTATGTAGCAGGCCACCAGTATGAAGACGCCATAAACATAACGGAGAAATACCGTTCCATAGACTCCACCAACGTCCTTGTGAACCGCATCAATGCCCAAGCCTATTGCCTGAACAAAGATTACCCCAAAGCAATAGAAAGATATGAACAACTGTTACAGGAAAAAGACAGTTCTTTCCAAACCTGCTTCTACGCCGGAATCAGCTATTATGCCCTCGAAGACTTCTACCCAGCACACGACCTGCTGGAAAGGGCTCTTAAAGATGACAATACCAACATCAACGTTCTCTATTATCTGGGACGCGCCTGCTCCAAGACATCATGGAAAGAGGATGGAGTGACTTATCTGGAAACTGCCGTAAGCCTCGCCATGCCCAGCGACAGTGTCATGTCCCGCCTATATGTGGGGCTTGCGGACTGCTACAAGATGGCATTTCAATACACCGACCAGGCGAATACCCTTCTGACGCAATACGAAAAATACGACCGGCAGAAACACAAACTGCTCTACGACGCAGCCTTTATCTATTATTACTATCTGAAAGATGCGTCCAAAGCAGAGAGATACCTAACGGCCTACCTGAAAACCCGTCCGAAAAACAGCAAGGACAAAGTGCAGGAAGTAGATGCGGACGGAGTTCCCATCATCGGAGAAGACAACCGATACAATGCCGCCGAAAACTGGCTGAAGGACATCAGAGAAAAGCGCAAGAAAGAGGACTTCTTCAAGGGAAAGGTCGATACCGCCAGCGTAACCCCCATCAAATAGCCCCAATGAAAACGTTTGCATAATATAATAAGGTACAGTAACGGAGAAAGATTAACTTTCTCCGTTATTTGTTTTAAATTAGCGCAAAAATTAACCGTAAAGTTACTATCATGAAAAAAGTATTCTTAATCTTGGGAACACTCTTACTCTCCCTCAGTACGTATGCAGCTATGAATGTGAACAAAATCGACCCTCCGTTTTGGTACACCGGCATGCAGAACCCGGAACTCCAGCTGATGGTCTATGGCGAAGGCATCGGCAACGCGGCAGTATCCGTCAATTATCCCGGCGTCTCATTGAGCAGCACCGTCAAGCTGGAAAGCAACAACTACCTCCTGGTCTATCTGAAACTGGACAAGGATGTAAAACCCGGCAAATTCAACCTCACCTTCACTGAAGGAAAAAAGAAACTCGTAAAGGAATATGAACTGAAGGCACGCAACAAGAAAGGTTGCGAACATAAAGGTTTCGACGCCTCCGACGCACTGTACCTGCTGATGCCCGACCGCTTTGCCAATGGCAACCCGGACAATGACCAGATTGCGGGCATGGCCGAGTACAAGATAGACCGCAAAGACCCCAATGCACGCCACGGCGGTGACCTTGCCGGCATCGAACAACACCTGGACTACTTCTCCGACCTCGGCGTCACAGCCCTCTGGTTTACTCCGGTACTGGAAAACAACATGACCGGCGGTTCCTATCACGGCTATGCCACCACAGACTACTACAAGGTAGACCCGCGCTTCGGTACCAACGAAGAATACAAGCAACTGATTGAAAAAGCCCATGCACGCGGCATCAAAATCGTAATGGACATGATTTTCAACCACTGCGGCGTAGAGCATGTATGGATTAAGGACATGCCCTCCAAAGACTGGTTCAACAACCCCGACCACGAAAACAACTTCGTGCAGACCTCCTTCAAACTGACCCCGCACGTAGACCCTTATACTTCCCAGTACGATGCCGACCAGATGAACGACGGCTGGTTTGTACCTTCCATGCCCGACCTCAACCAGAAGAATCCTCACGTTTACCGCTACCTGGTACAGAACAGTTTCTGGTGGATTGAATTCGCCAACATCGACGGCATCCGCATGGACACTTACCCGTATGCCGACTATGATGCCATGAGCAACTGGATGAAAGAGCTCAACGAAGAATATCCCAACTACAACACCGTGGGCGAGACCTGGGTTACCGAACCCGCCTACACCGCCTGGTGGCAGAAGGATTCCAAGCTATCAGCCCCCAAGAACAGTAACCTCAAGACCGTTATGGACTTCAGCTTCTTTGACAAGATAAACACCGCCAAGAATGAACAGACCGAAACTTGGTTCAAGGGACTGGACCGCATATACAATAACTTCGTATACGACTTCCTCTACCCCAACCCCGCTTCCGTACTGGCATTCATCGAAAACCACGACACCGACCGCTTCCTGGGCGAAGGCAACAACCTTCCGATGCTGAAGCAAGCCTCTACCCTGCTGCTTACCACCCGCCGCATTCCGCAACTCTACTACGGAACGGAAGTCATGATGAATGGCGTGAAGAGCAAGAGCGACGGCTATGTCCGCAAGGACTTCCCCGGCGGATGGACCGGTGACGCAACAAACGCACTGACCCCAGCCGGACGTACCAAAATACAGAACGAGTGCTACGACTTCTACAAGACCATCCTAAACTGGCGCAAAGGAAACGATGTGATTGCCAAAGGCAGCATGGTGCAGTTCATGGTACAGAATGGTGTTTATGCCTACGCACGCCAGTACGAAGGCAAGACGATATTCGTGATGCTGAACGGTACAGATGCAGAGACCACCGTTCCTTTGAAATTCTACAAGGAAATCCTAAAAGACAGCAAGCAGGGAAAAGATATTCTTAGCGGCAAGGCCATCACCTTCGGTGAAGAGCTGAAGATGGGCCCCAGAGAATCATTAGTGATAGAATTATAACGCGCACTCCACACAGAGAGCTCATTCTTGCAAATCTCCCTTGCAGATAGCTTGCAGACACCTCGCCTGCCAGCCATCTGCAAGGGATTTTTAGTATGGAATAGGTGTCACGGGGATATGCTTTTCACCGGTCTCAAATATAGCTAATCTGTTAGTTCATAACGGTGAACACTTTGTTCCAGTATAGAGAAACAAAGTGTTCGGATATGTAGAAACAAAGTGTTCCTACGTATTGGAACGAAGTGTTTTTGCATATTGGAACGAAGTGTTCTCTTTATTGAAACAAACTGTTCAGTTAAGGGAAACAGACTGTTTTGTTAAAGGAAACAGACTGTTGTACACGTTGAAACATCCGCTTCTGAAATAACCGGCGAACTTAACCATCCCACAACACCGGCCTATATATAACAAGTCAGCCCTTGCAACATCAATATTGCAAGGGCTGACGCTATATTCGGATTATCTTTCGATTAGTCCAGTTGAGCCAATTTGTTCTCTGAACCAAGCACGTTGATGATTTTATGCTTGTACAGTTTTTCCATATTGTCACGAGCCGGACCCAGATACTTACGCGGGTCGAATTCTGCCGGTTTTTCAGCAAATGTCTTGCGGATAGCAGCTGTCATAGCCAGACGTGAGTCAGAGTCGATGTTGATTTTGCAAACAGCAGACTTGGCAGCCTTACGCAACTGCTCTTCGGGGATACCGATAGCAGCTTCCAGCTTACCACCATACTTGTTGATAGTATCAACTTCTTCCTGAGGAACTGAAGAAGAACCGTGAAGAACGATGGGGAATCCCGGAAGTTTCTCCATTACAGCATCCAGAACGGCAAATTCCAAAGGAGGAGGAACCAGACGACCGGTAGCAGGGTCAACGTGGCATTGTTCGGGTTTGAACTTGTATGCACCATGAGAAGTACCGATTGAGATAGCCAGTGAATCGCAACCTGTACGGGTAGCGAAGTCAATAACTTCTTCAGGATTAGTATATGTATGGTGTTCTGCAGAAACTTCATCTTCTACACCGGCCAATACACCGAGTTCGCCTTCTACAGTTACGTCGAACTGATGGGCATAGTCAACTACCTTCTTAGTCAGTGCAACGTTTTCTTCGTACGGAAGGTGTGAACCGTCAATCATTACTGAAGAGAAACCGGAGTCGATACAGCTCTTGCAAGTTTCGAATGTATCTCCGTGGTCAAGGTGAAGAACAATTTCAGGATGTTTGCAACCCAATTCCTTAGCGTACTCAACAGCACCCTGAGCCATGTAACGCAACAGCGTAGCGTTGGCATACTGACGGGCACCCTTAGATACCTGAAGAATAACCGGAGACTTTGTTTCAACTGCAGCCTTGATGATAGCCTGCATCTGTTCCATATTGTTGAAGTTGAATGCCGGAATAGCATATCCACCTTTGATAGCCTTAGCAAACATCTCTCTTGTGTTTACCAGTCCTAAATCTTTGTAATTAACCATTTTGTTTAAATTTTATTGTTAGTGAATTAAAATTCTACGCAAAAGTAATCATTATCCTTTAAAGTAAAGAACTTGAGGGGAATAAAATATCCGGCTCATCCTACCAAATCCATTCTATTTTAAAGCTATTGGCTTCATTTAACAGATTATTGTAATCTCTATATTACAAACTCTTTGCATTTATCTCTGCCAGCCATACTTTTGCCATCTATACTTCTATCAACAAAAAAGCCGGAGAACATGTTTGCTCTCCGGCATCTGTTTACACATTATTATGTAATACTAATTTTTCAGATAGATGATGGTCGGCAAATGGTCACTGTAACCGTTCAGCCAAGTCCTGCCCCCATGCGTACGCAAGGGGGAACCTTTGTATTTGCCATCCTGCTGAATCAGATAATCGCGGATGAAAACTTCATTGTGATCATAGCGCAACCCTTTCTTAGCCTTCAGCAACGGTTTCGAAATGACAATCTGGTCAAACAAGTTCCACTTGCCCCGATAGAGCAATGTCCCCACTCCCTTGTCTTCCAGTGTCTCCCACCAGGGATTGTAGAATTCGCCTTTCTTCACCTGCTTCGGATATTTGCGTGCACCCAGCACCTCCATGCTTTCGTCCATCGGGTCGTCATTCATATCCCCCATCACGATGAGTTTCAGCTTCTTGTCGCTACGCATCAGAGAGTCCTTCAAGGCCTTTACCTGCCTGGCTGCATGCACACGCACCGGTGACTTTGCCCCACGGGAGGGCCAGTGGTTCACTATCACGCAGACACGCTCTCCCGCCAGTTGTCCGTCCACAATCAGGAAGCCGCGCGTCAAGTGCACCGTATCCCCCTCAAAAGGAGTAGAAAGCACCAACTTTGAGTGGGTAACGCTGAACTGCTTCGGGTCGTACAGCAAGGCACAGTCGATGCCCCGTCTGTCCGGTCCTTCATAATGCACGAACTCATAATTGGAAATGGCCGGCTGCTTCACGAGGTCTTCCAGCACCCGGCTGTTCTCCGCCTCTGCCACACCGATGAATGCCGGACCTTCCGGCACTAAATCACGCGAAAGGGAACCCAACACTTTGGAAAGGTTCTGCAGCTTGGACTCATACTTCTTTGCCGTCCATTGGTAACTGCCGTCGGGCAGGAACTCATAGTCATTCTTACCTGCATCATGAATCGTATCAAACAAGTTCTCAAGATTGTAGAACGCAACACTATACAGTTTCCGTTCCGCATTTTGTGCCCCCAGCGTTGCCACGCACAGCCAGAAAGAGCATAAGACAAGTAGTTTCCTCATAAATTCACAAGATTAAGTCCTGCAAAAATCAGAAATAAAATGCGATAAACCTACTAAATAAAAATAAATCTGAATTTATTTTGTAGAGTCTCCAACTTGCACTATCTTTGCGCTCTGAAAAGAAGACCATTACACTATTTATTACCAAAATAGTAACAGAATATAAATTTTTAAAAGAAAATATCAAAATGAAAAAAGGTATTCATCCTGAAAATTACCGTCCGGTAGTATTTAAAGATATGTCAAATGGTGATGTATTCTTGTCTCGTTCCACTTGCAACACGAAAGAGACTATCGAATTCGAAGGTGAAACTTATCCGCTGGTAAAGCTGGAAATCTCCAGCACCTCTCACCCGTTCTACACAGGTAAGTCTAAGCTGGTTGACACTGCCGGTCGTGTTGATAAGTTCATGAGCCGTTACGGTAACCGTAAGAAATAATCAGTTTTCAAAGCAAACTGAAAAAAGGGAGTCTTTCACTGAAAGGTTCCCTTTTTTGTTTCCGCCTCCCACTGCAGGACCGATAAATAGGGAATCTCCTATCACAGAATAGGGAAAAAAACGAGAAAGGGAAAAAACACTTCCCTATTTTTGTATCATCGAAAACCGAAAACATATACTAATCATGAAACGACTTGCCACCCTATTCATCCTGACAATCCTTGTCGCAACGGCAGGATTTGCCAAGCCCCAAAAGTACAAAGATTTAAGCGGGAACATCGCTGTCAAAGGAGAATTGACAAAAGAGTACCGGCAATCTCCCGCCGGTACACCGGTCATTATCCGCCGGGTTGTCAAAATGAAGAATCCCGGTGAAAACAGCGACAACATTTACTATGCCGTCGAAGTGAATGGCATACAAGAAACCATTCCTTCGGATGAGATGGGTATCATTGCCATATCCGCTCCGGAAACGGACCGGGAATTCTGGCAGCAAATATACCTGAAGAATCATCTTTACGAATATTTCAACGACCGCGGTTACAAGCACAAACTGCGCCAGGAAATCGACGAAGAATGCCTGGACTATCTCGATAAACTGAACGAGATAGCCTATCAGGACGACTACATAACCTCGTACGTACAAGGAATATTCTCCAAACTGAATGCCACCACCATTGACAGCAATCGTGGAGAAAGCCTGAACATACGTATCATCCAGTCGTCCGAACCAGATGCCTTCATGCTTCCCAACGGCTCCATGGTTATCAGTACGGGCCTCCTCTGCACTCTTGATTCCGAAGACGAACTGGCCGCCGTCATCGCATGTGAGCTGGGACATTTCGTCCTCGACCATCAGGTAAACAACATTTACCGTGCCGAGCGGCGTGCCAAGCGTGCAGCTTTTTGGGCAGATGTCTTTGCCACTACCGCCAGTGCAGCCCTCGATGTGGCCTACTGGGACGATAATGAAGATGCTTATGCCGTCAGTCTGGTGGCAGATATCGGAGCCATCGCTTCCCTTTTGAGCATTCCGGCAACGGACCGGTTGGGGATGAAATACAAAACTTCCCAGGAAATCTCTTCAGACCGCCTTGCGCGCCAACTTCTGGCATTCAAGGGCTATAATCCCGACGGAATCGCATCGGCCCTCAGTAAAATTATAGGGTATTACAACCTGCACCAGCGCAACAAGGACATTCCTCGCTACGGCAGCATCGGCGACCTGCAAAAGCGTATAGAAAAGGCCGGTGAATCCCATAGCTTGAGTGCCCGCCCCTACCTACGGACTACCAGCGATGTCGTTTCTTTCAACGCAAGTATGAACTACGCCAACAAGCGCTATAAGGAAACTGCCCGGCTGATACGCAAGAACATTGACAACAGACTAGCCACGGACAATGACTACATCATCCTGGTAAAAGCGGAAATGGCACTGTCTAATACGGAAGAAGTGAACAACCGCTGCCTCGCCATGCTTGATAAAGCCCAGGAGATGGCAGGAACAAGCCCCAATCTGGACATATATAAACAAAAAATACTATTATTGATGCGCATGAACAAACAAGCCCAAGCCACCGATATACTGAAAGAATACATCATCTTGCTTTCGGCCTACGAAGGCCAGGGCATAGAAGGAACCGAAAAGGAATGGACCAATAAAGAGATAGGTTGGGCAAACCAAATGCTGGATAGGATAAGCAGAATATAGAGAAAGGAATAACTAAGAATAAAGAATGAAGAATTTGTCATGCGGCATCATTGCGCAGCCAAATTCTTCATTCTCAGTCATTTATTCAAACTACTGTTTGCGGAACGGCGGCTTCACAACCACAGCTTTCAGCTTACGTCCCCGCATGTCAATGCAGATTTCCGTACCGACCTTGCTGTATTCGGGTCTGATATACCCCATTCCGATACCAATCTTACGGGTAGGCGACATAGTTCCGGAGGTAACCACACCGATGGCAATACCGTCTGTACTATACAGCTCGTAACCATGACGGGGGATACCGCGGTCTATCATCTCAAATCCCACCAACTTACGGGTAGTGCCTTCCGCTTTCTGTTTTTCCAGCATCGGGCGATTGGTGAAGTTCTTTCCCTCCACAAACTTGGTAATCCATCCTAAACCCGCTTCAATGGGCGAAGTGGTGTCATCCAAATCATTGCCATACAAACAGAATCCCATTTCCAGACGAAGCGTATCGCGCGCACCCAGACCAACTGGCTTAATGCCGAACTCTGCGCCTGCCTCGAACACGGCATCCCAAATCTTCATGGCAGCCTCCGGATAGAAGTAAAGTTCAAAACCACCCGCGCCGGTATATCCGGTATTGGAGATAATGACATCCTTTTCTCCGGCAAACTCACCGTGGGTAAAAGTATAGTAAGGAAGGTCGGAAAGATTAATGGAAGTCAGCTTCTGCAAAGCCTGAATAGCCTTCGGTCCTTGCACAGCAAGCTGTGCCATGTGCTCGGAAGCATTTTCCAATTCAGCGCCTTCCGTGTTATGAGACACACACCAGTTCCAGTCTTTCTCAATGTTCGACGCATTCACGACAAGCAGGTATTTCTCCGGCTCATAATGATAGACCAGAAGGTCGTCCACAATGCCTCCATTTTCATTTGGGAAGCAGGTATACTGTACTTTCCCCGGTGTGAGGGCAGCTACGTTATTGGAAGTCACTTTCTGCAGAAAGTCCAAAGCATGGGGACCTTTCACCCAAAATTCTCCCATGTGTGAGACGTCGAATACACCGACACCCTGACATACTGTAAGATGCTCGTCAATGATGCCGGAATACTCGATAGGCATATTATATCCCGCAAACTCGTGCATCTTGGCACCCAGCGAGATGTGTTTTTCGGTAAACGGAGTGGTTTTCATGGAACTATTAGAGTTATGAGTTATGAATTATCTATTTGCTTGCTACGAGCTCGGCAATCTTGACGATGACGTTCATGGCTTTCTCCATGTTCTGGATAGGCACGAACTCATAGCGGCCGTGGAAGTTCAAGCCACCGGCAAAGATATTGGGACAAGGCAGGCCCTTGAAAGAGAGCTGGGCGCCGTCCGTACCTCCGCGAATGGCTTTTACACGAGGCTCTACACCTACTGCCTTCATGGCGGCAAAAGCGGTGTCGATGATATGCATCACCGGTTCAATCTGCTCGCGCATATTATAGTATTGGTCGCGAAGTTCCAGAGTAGCGGTACCCGGACCGTATTCTTCATTGATTTTTGCCACAAGACGTTCCATCTCCTTCTTGCGCTCTTCAAAGCGGGTGCGGTCGTGGTCACGGATAATGTAAGAGACTGTTGTCTGCTCCACCTCGCCGGTAATGCCTATCAGATGATAGAAACCTTCGTAACCTTCGGTATGCTCCGGAGCCTCGTCAGCCGGAAGCATGGACATGAAACGGTTGGCAACGCGGATAGAGTTAATCATCTTATTCTTGGCATAGCCCGGATGCACATTCCGTCCCTTGAAGCTTATCTTGGCAGAGGCCGCATTGAAGTTCTCGAATTCAAGTTCACCCACTTCTCCGCCATCCATGGTATAGGCCCATTCGCAACCGAACTGCGCTACATTGAACTTATGGGCGCCCAGACCGATTTCCTCATCCGGATTAAAGCCGATACGGATTTTACCGTGCTTGATTTCGGGGTGCTCCTTCAGATATACCACCGCCGATACAATTTCGGCAATACCGGCTTTATCATCGGCACCAAGCAAGGTCTTGCCGTCGGTCACAATCAAATCTTCCCCTTGATGGTCGAGCAGTTCGGGGAACTGGGCAGGAGAAAGAACCACATTCTCTTCGGCGCAAAGAACAATGTCCTTACCGTCATAATTCTGCACGATACGCGGAGAAACATTCTTGCCACTCATATCGGGGCTTGTATCCATGTGGGCAATAAAGCCGATGACGGGCAACGGCTTGTCTGTATTGGCAGGAAGAGTGGCGAACAGATAACCATTTTCGTCCAACGTGATTTCTTCCAGACCCAAAGTTTCCAATTCTTCTTTCAGATACCGGGCAAACACCATTTGCCCCGGAGTACTCGGAGTAATCTCAGTCTCTTCACTGGACTGAGTATCGAAGCTTACGTACTTTAAAAAACGTTCTACTAAAGTCATGATGAATAATGATTAGTGATTAATGGTTAGTGATTAATGGTCAGTGATTAGTAATTGGCGAAAAGCATTATCCGAATGGCATTAATCATTAATCACTAATCATTAACCACTATTTTGTGCTGTAAAGATAAAAAAAGGGGCGTGAACTGCCAAGCAATTCACGCCTCTTTTTTATTTCTTAAGGACAAAATGTCAATCAAAAATGGCTGCTACCATCAAAACAATGCGTACATATCTTACACTTAGGCAATCCGATAGCCTCAACCAGAGTTTCCAACGTATTGAACTTCAAGGATGAAAGTCCGAAACGCTCGCGGATAACGTCCACCATCTTTTCGTATTCGGGTGAGCCGGTAGTGGCATACTTATCGAGATTCTTATTCTCGTCACCCTCCAGTTCCTTGATGACACGACGGGTAATCAGTTCCATGTCGCTTTTGGAAGCCGTGAATCCTACAAACGGGCAGCTATATATCAATGGAGGACAAGCAATCCGGATATGCACCTCCTTGGCACCATACTCATACAGCACCTTCACATTGTCGTGCAACTGGGTCCCCCGGACAATAGAGTCATCACAGAACAGCAGACGCTTACCCTCGAGCATGGCACGATTGGGAATCAGCTTCATCTTTGCCACCAGCGAACGCAATTCCTGCTTGCTGGGAGTAAAACTACGAGGCCAAGTCGGAGTATATTTGGAAATGGCACGATGATAAGGAACTCCTTTACCTTCGGCATACCCAAGCGCCATACCTACACCCGAATCAGGAATACCGCAGGCACAATCCACCTCTGACTTATCTGTCTGTGCCATCTTGAAACCGGAGGCAAAACGCACTTCCTCCACATTCTTACCTTCGTAGCAGGAAGTGGGGAAACCGTAATATACCCATAGGAAGGAACAAATCTGCATTCCCTCATCAGGCTTGCGCATCTGTTCCACACCATCGGCACGCAGGCGAACAATCTCTCCGGGTCCCAAATAACGGTCTATCTCATAACCAAGATTCGGAAAGCTGCTCGACTCACTTGTGGCGGCATACGCTCCGTCTTTCTTGCCAATCACAATCGGAGTACGTCCCCAGCGGTCGCGAGCGGCAATGATGCCGTCTTCCGTCAATAACAGCATGGAGCAGGAACCTTTGATATGCTTATACACATTTTCAATTCCTTCGACAAATGTCTTTCCTTGTATAATAAGGAGGGCGATAAGTTCCGTCTGATTGGTTTTGCCCGAACTGAGTTCGGCGAAGTGCATGTTTTGGGCCAACAGTTTTGTTTCCAGTTCTTGCAGATTTACTATTTTGGCTACCGTTACAATGGCAAAGCGACCGAGGTGGGAGTTAAGGATAAGGGGTTGAGGGTCTGTGTCACTGATGATTCCTATTCCGGAATTTCCTTTGAACTTATCCAGTTCATCCTCAAACTTCGTGCGGAAATAAGTGCTTTCCAGATTGTGAATGGAACGGGTAAACTGCTCCGTTTCTGCATCGTATGTAGCCAACCCACCACGTTTTGTCCCTAAATGTGAATTATAATCTGTGCCGTAAAACAAATCTGCCACACAGCTTGTTGCCTTGGCGACTGTTCCGAAAAAACCTCCCATAAGTTCTGTTTTGTTATTGGTTTCTAAAATTAACGGATGCAAAGGTATGAAGAATTTGCGAAATTCGGGCAGATTTGAAATGAATAAAAAAGGCAATATATTTCTTGCCCACAATAGAAGTTATATTATTGGAAACATATACTTTTGTGATCGAAACCAAACAACTGTATAATGGGAGAAACCGCAAATATTATAATAGCCGATACTCTTCAAGGTCTGGGGACGGACGCATACAGTGGCTATCTTGCACACGCCCTCTGTCTGTCAGGAATCTGCCGATTGAAGTACAATGGAGAGGAGCGCGAGCTACGTGCCGGCGACCTGATGATTGTCCGCAAAGGAAAACTGGTAGAGAAAATTCAACCTTCAGAAGATTTTCGCGTAAAGGTCATCTATATCGCATCGGGCTTTGTGGTGCTGAGTACACCACAGAACAACTACGGCATGAAAGGGCAACTTTCCCTATTTCTCAATCCTATCATGTCCCTGACTACCGAACAGCAAGAGCTATGTCTCCGGGATTTTGAACAAGTGGAATACAGACTCCGGAATACAGACCATCATTTCCATCGCGATATGCTTATCGCCTCCACACAGATGTTGATACTCGACTTCTTCGATTTCCACTCCCATCTATATGGCGAGGACAATATCTCTGTACAAAATGCTTCCATCATGAGCCGTTTCCTCAACATGCTGGAGAACGGAACTTTCCGCGAGCATCGTGAAGTGACCTATTATGCCGACTGCCTATGTGTCACCTCCAAATATCTTTCGGAAGTTTCCAAGAAAGTAAGCGGTTATACAGCAAACTACTGGATAAACCGTTATACCACACTCGACATCTCGCGTTTGCTGCGCGACAAATCACTAACGTTCGTCCGTATTTCCGATATGTTCGGTTTTTCCTCTCCTGCTTATTTTAGCCGTTACGTACAACAACATCTGGGTGTAAATCCGACAAAATACAGAGGTTAATGATTATAGTTTTTGATTGTTTGCCCGTTTCAGATCTATTAGCGAAATATGCTCATTACGATAGCGGGCATTGGGGTTCTTCTCCGTTCCGTCAGGAAAAGAGCCATCTTCCTGCTTTATGAACTGAATAGCCTTCTGCGGACAATTCTGTATGCAGGCAAAACAGAACTCGCAGTCACCGGACGTCTTCACTCCTCTCGACGTCAGCTCATAATTGCCGCGCGGACAAACGTAGGTGCAGATGCCACAGTCAATACAAGCATCAGTCACGGTAAAGAACTTCTCGCTTTTCATCAGGAAGCCCACCTCGGGGTCGAGTCCACTCCGCTGCATAAAACCTTGGTGCTGTTGCCGTTCCTCCTCCGTCACCGGTTCGTGCCAATGCTGCCGACTGTTGATATCTGCCGTTATCTTCTGCAAGTTCTCGGGGATGTGCTTGTCTATCTTGAGTTGCTCGTTCATGTCGAAGTTGGGTAGCCAGTTATCCACCATGATGATAGTGTTGATATAGTCGAACGCATTGTCGGCTTTACGGGATATACGGTCCCAAATCTCTACCGCATCGCACTTCCTTGCACCATAGGTGAGGACAGCAAACTTGTATTCTGCCTTCAGTTTTGCTTTCTGAATGAACTGCCGTACCATATAGGGAGGCATATGACCGTAGATGGGATAAACGATGCCGATTTCATCTGCCTCAAATTCATACTTCCCCCGTTTCACCATCTGAGGGATACTCAACAATTCTGCGTTCTCTCCAGCCAACTGACGGGCGATGTAAAGACTGTTACCCGTTCCGGTAAAATAAAAGATGATACGCTTACTCCTTTTTGTTTCGCAGGATGCCAACGAGAGTAGGCCGGAAGATGCGATAGCACTGCTCATCACGGCAAATCCCATACGCTTTAAAGCCTCCCGACGACTGATTTTCTTATCCGTATTCATATCTCTGATTTTTAATGATTATGCAATCTGTTATCTGAGTGCAAAAATAAAGGTTTCCCCAAAGAACGGACTTACCAAAAACTCGGGTCTTGATGCTATTTTTACGGTATAAGAATGAGCTTACCCTAACACAAAAAAAGCCCCGCAAAGATTGGACTTCTGCGGGGCCTCACTAATGCCTAATAAAAACTCTTTCTACCCTAAATTATCTCCACTTCTTCACAGCTTTCTTGTCAGCCGGAGTTGCTTCAATCAAGCTCAATGCAAAACCACCGCTACGCGCTTCCTTCACGGACATTTTGGTCTTGCTGGTTACGATACCCTTCTTTATCTGATAAGAAGTAGGGTTCTCCTTGTAATCAGCATCTTTACCGTCGGCATAGAGAGTGGCTACGTATTGCTTGCCCGGTTCAAGGAAGTCGAGCGTAAAGTTGGCTGTACGTGCATTCTCGTCTGTAATACCTCCAACAAACCAGTTGCCGGTTCCTTTTGCCTTACGGGCCACGGTAATGTAATCACCCGGTTCTGCTTCAATGTACTTGCTGTCGTCCCAGTCTACTGCCACATCCTTGATGAATTGGAAAGCATCCATGTGCTTTTCGTAGTTCTCAACCAAGTCGGCAGCCATCTGCAACGGGCTGTATAAAGTTACATACAGAGCGAGTTGCTTGGCAAGTGTAGTCTGCACTTGTCCGTGGGGCAAATCGCCCATAAAGTCAAGTTTGGTATCGAAGATACCCGGTGTGTAATCCATCGGACCGCCAATCAAGCGGTTGAATGGAAGCAATGTGGTATGGAACGGTTTGCTACCGCCGAATGCCTCATATTCAGTTCCTCGTGCAGATTCGTTGCCAATCAAGTTAGGATAAGTACGGCACAAACCGGTAGGGCGTACAGCTTCGTGCGCATTTACACAAATTTTGTAGTCGGCTGCCTTCTTCACGGCATAGAGGTAGTGGTTGTTCAGCCATTGCCCATAATGATGTTCACCACGGGGAATCATATTACCTACATATCCGCTCTTCACGGCATTGTAGCCATTATCCACCATAAACTGATAGGCCTTGTCCATGTGACGTTCGTAGTTGCGCACCGAACCGGATGTCTCATGATGCATCATCAGCTTCACGCCTTTGCTCTTGGCATATTCATTCAGCATCTTCACGTCGAAATCGGGATAAGGGGTCACAAAATCGAATACATAATCCTTGGATTTGCCAAACCAGTCTTCCCAGCCTTCATTCCAGCCTTCTACCAATACTTGGTCCAGACCGTGCTCGGCTGCGAAGTCGATGTACTTTTTTACATTTTCGTTAGTGGCACCGTGACGGCCGTTGGGCTTCATTTTGGAGTAGTCCACTTCACCCAGTTTGATGGAGGGAAGGTCGTCTGTATATGCCCAGGTGCTCTTACCTGCAATCATTTCCCACCATACACCTACGTATTTCACGGGCTTAATCCAGGAAACGTCCTCGTAAGCACAAGGTTCGTTCAAGTTCAGCGTGATTTTAGAGGCAAGGATGTCACGAGCATCGTCGCTTACGATAACCGTACGCCACGGTGACGTGCAGGGAGCTTGCAGATAACCTTTATCGCCTACTGCATCGGGAGTAAGCCAAGATTCAAAAACAAAATTCTTATCATCCAGATTCAAGTGCATGCAAGAGTAATCCACCAAAGCAGCTTCGTGCAAGTTGATGTACAAACCATCAGCAGTCTTCATCTGCAAAGAAGTCTGAACACCGGTGGGCGAAAACGGGGTTTGCGAAGAGTTAGGCGTAATGGCCCCTTTCATCAGCCCGCGGATTTCAGAAAGTTTGGATTCTGTGTAGTCATATTCCTGCGTATCGTAGTCGCCCGGAATCCAGAAGGCAGTGTGGTCGCCAGTCATGGCAAACTGAGTACGCTCCTCTTTAATCACGAAATAGTTCAGGTTCTTCTGCAAAGGGAATTCATAGCGGAAGCCCATACCATCGTCGAACAAACGGAAGCGGATAATGATGTTCCTATCCTGCGCTTTTTGGTTGAGCGTCACAGCCAGCTCATTGTAGTGGTTACGGATTTGCTTTACTTCACCCCATACCGGTTCCCAAGTCTCGTCGAAAGTGGAAGTCTTTGCATCCGCCATCGTGAAGCCATTCATCAGACCGGGGTCGTTCTTCAGTTCGAGTCCTAATTTGGAAGGGTTAATCACCGGCTTTCCTTTGTAAGAAAGTTCGTAAACGGGTTCGCCTTGCGCATTCACCGAAAAATTCAATTGAAGTTGTCCGTTGGGAGAGGTAATACTCTCTGCCATTGCTACGCCGCTCACCAACAAAACGAGCAGGAAGCAGGCTAATTTTGTACAGATTGCTTTCATGTTTCTCATGCTATATTTATAAAATTATGTTCCAGATGCAAATATAGGCAGGAAAGAAATACACTCTGACGCAATTAAACTAAAATGATAGATGATTTGTCGGCAAACGTTTGCATGAAAACCAACTTCCCTTGAACAATATCCTGCCTACAAACAAAATAGAAGGAGAAGTATCGCTACGAAAACTTCGCCCTCCATATTTTTACAACTTTAATCGTGCACTGGAATTATCCCAAAGGATTTTCACCTTGGTCCCCGTCATTGCCTCCCGAAGGATTGGAGTTATCCCCTCCACCATTGCTACTTCCATCCGTATAGTCCGTATCGGGAACCACCATCTTGGTGACGCTCATATTGCCCAACATTTGACTAAAAGCTTTCCCCCGGAAAAAACAGAATACGTTTACGGACAATGTTACTGGCCGAAACGCCAGCCTCCGTATCAGCACTCTTCCCTACAAAAGAAGGGCGGAACAATCCGAAATCACCTAAACGAACAGTCTTTCCATCGTCTATTTCTTCCGACATGATGTCCACCAGTCCTGCAGCCACTAAGTCCACCGTCTTTCTGTGAATACCAAGAATACGGCTCACTTTGGCACACAACTTATCAAAATCCAATTCACCCGCTCCTACGGATTTAGCTACATACTTTACATTTTTGTCCTTGTCAAAACCAAAGATTCTCTTTGCCACTACATACTGAAGTCCCATAATTTTTAATGTTTTAGAAAGTTAATATAATAATGTAATAAATAGGCCGAAGCCTTTTCCTCTCTTTCAAGAAGTGGAGATCCATCGTGAGGCCTCAACGATAAACTTTCATTCTCTTGAATTCGATGTTGCAAAGTTAGGGTGTGAATGACGGGAATACAAGGAAATGACATCTACAACCAATTTCGTTAAAACTCTAAAAAACAACAAATTAAAAACAACCCTTCTCTACAAGTGAAGAAAGAAAGGCAGGAAGAGAATGAGAAGGAATGGGTACAATCTCTACAGCCAATGAAAATAAATCGCTGATTATCAAGACAAGGTTCTAGAGAGGTCTCTACAATATGGCATTTGAACGGTTAAGACCTCAATTTCAAGAGTGGCTCAAGTTTCACAAGTTATTACCGTATCCAAAAATACAGACAAACCAGTCATCCTTCCAAAGCCCCTTCTACTCGTTTACTAAAATCTCCCGGACATTTTACTAAATCTCCGGCAACGATTTACTAAATCTTGGAGGAAGATTTAGTAAATCGCTTCTGCCCCATCACGAACTATCCGGAACCAAGATTGGCAATCACTCATATCAAATATCAAAATTATATACATCCCACCAATAACTACTTCCCCCAGTACAGAATCGCTTTATGAAATTTCGGGCTATGATTTACTGAAATTCCTTTGTCTTCACTACCTTTGCAGCCAAAACCAACCCCAGACAACCTATGACTAGATTACTGATAGCTATATTCCTTGGCGGCGGTACCGGCAGCGTACTGCGCTACTGCGTGCAGATGATGCTCCACGAGCGCATAGTCCCCTACTCTTTCCCATGGGCTACATTCACAGTCAATATCCTCGGAAGTTTCCTCATCGGGCTATTCTATACCTTATCCGCCCGTTTCAACCTTTCTACTGAGGTACGGCTGTTGCTGACTACCGGTCTGTGCGGAGGATTCACCACCTTCTCCACTTTCAGCAATGACGGACTGATTCTGATAAAGCAAGAATTCTACGGAATGTTTGCCTTATATACCTTATTAAGTATCACATTAGGAGTCCTGGCAGCCTTCGCCGGCGGCGCCTTCGGACGCTGTATATAACCCAAACACCCCTATGAAACCCAGCAAGCCTTTTGTCATGCCTCCCGTACGCATCATCCCTCCTACCTTAGAGGGACAAAGTGAAAGTTCCAAATCATTAGAAGAATGGCTGAATACGGAAGAAACTGTCAGAGACCTTCACTTCGGTAAACGGACAGAGGAACACATGGAGTATTCCTACAAAAGCATCACCAACTGTACTTTCAGTCATATCCAATTCAGCGCCTGCAAACTGAAATCCTGCCATTTCACTGATGTACGTTTTGAACATTGCGACCTTTCCAACATCTCATTTGCCGAAAGTTCTCTGTTCAGAGTGGAATTCATATCCTGCAAACTGGTGGGAACCAATCTGCCGGAAACAATATTGAACCATCTGACAATGAAGGACTGCAATGCCAGATACCTCAATCTTTCCATGAGTAAAATCAATCAAGTCCGCTTCACCTCTTGTGACTTGCGCAACAGCGACGTCAACGACTGCAAACTTGCCTCCATCGCCTTTGAAAACTGTGAGCTGGTAGAATCCGAGTTTTCACACACCCCTCTAAGAGGAATCGACTTGAGCGACTCGCACATAGGAGGTATACGCCTCAACCTGCCCGACATACGGGGAGCCATCGTCAATACTTCCCAAGCCATGGAGTTGACTGCTCTTTTAGGCATTACAATAAAGGATTAAAAACGAAAAACAATTCCTTGTTTTCATTTGTTAGTAAGATAGTTTATAATTAAAATTGACTGAATATGAAAATAGAGAAGATTATCGGACGTGAAATCCTCGATTCAAGAGGTAACCCAACTGTAGAAGTAGACGTAACCTTGGAATCCGGCTTCATAGGCCGTGCATCTGTCCCGTCAGGAGCATCCACGGGAGAACACGAAGCACTGGAACTGCGTGACGGCGACAAAAAACGTTACGGAGGCAAAGGTGTCCTGAAAGCCGTGGACAATATCAATAATATCATTGCTCCCAAGCTCATCGGTATGTCCGCCCTCGACCAGATGGGTATCGACCATGCCATGCTTGCACTGGACGGAACCAAAACGAAAGCCAATCTGGGTGCCAATGCCATCCTCGGCGTATCTCTTGCTGTAGCCAAGGCTGCCGCCGCTTACCTTGACATCCCACTCTACCGATATATCGGTGGTACAAATACCTATGTGATGCCTGTACCGATGATGAACATCATCAACGGCGGTTCACATAGTGACGCTCCCATTGCTTTCCAGGAATTCATGATACGCCCCGTAGGTGCCACTTCCTTCCGCGAAGGTCTGCGTATGGGTGCCGAAGTGTTCCACGCACTGAAGAAAGTCCTAAAAGACCGTGGCCTCAGCACAGCAGTAGGCGATGAAGGAGGTTTTGCTCCTAATCTAGAGGGTACAGAAGATGCCTTGAACTCCATCATTGCCGCCATCAAGGCTGCCGGATACGAACCGGGCAAAGACGTAATGATTGCCATGGACTGCGCTTCTTCCGAGTTCTACCATGACGGCATCTACGATTACACCAAATTCGAAGGTGAAAAAGGCAAGAAACGTACTGCCGACGAACAGATTGACTATCTGGAAGAGTTAATCAACAAGTATCCCATCGACTCTATCGAAGACGGCATGAGCGAGAACGACTGGGACGGCTGGAAAAAACTGACCGACCGTATCGGCAACCGCTGCCAGTTGGTGGGCGACGACTTGTTCGTCACCAATGTGGACTTCCTTGCAATGGGTATCGAAAAAGGCTGCGCCAACTCCATACTGATTAAAGTAAACCAGATAGGTTCGCTGACCGAAACACTGAACGCCATCGAAATGGCACACCGCCACGGATATACCACCGTGACTTCCCATCGTTCCGGTGAAACGGAAGATGCAACCATTGCGGACATAGCCGTAGCTACCAACAGCGGACAAATCAAGACCGGTTCACTAAGCCGCTCAGACCGTATGGCAAAGTACAACCAACTGCTTCGCATCGAAGAAGAGCTGGGAAGCAATGCGGTGTATGGGTATAAGAAAGTGATGAGTGATGAGTTATAAGTGATGAGTTATAAGTGATAAGTGATTTGTAAGACAAAGAAAAATCCGCGAAATCCGTGCCTAAAAGAAAGCATAACAAGAGTTCTCGGACAGTCAGGGGCTTGAAGGATAAAGCATTTATATGAATGTAAGAAGGGACGAACCGTCACGGTCTGTCCCTTCTCTTTTTAACCTTAAATCAACAATCAATCTACTACCCTAAAGAAAACTTCTTCTCCACTTTGGCTATCCGGTGCCACCCAAAGAGCAAAGTCTCCGGCTTCCACCGTCTTCATCCTATCTATATTCCAGAAAGCAAGTTCACTTATAGGAAGTTCAAACGATACATTCTTCTTCTCACCCGGCTTCAATGTGACGCGAGCAAAGCGTTTCAGCTCTTTCACCGGACGGGTCACCGAAGCAAACTTGTCCTGCACGTAAAGCTGGGCTACCTCGGTACCTTCATACTTTCCGGTATTCTCAAGGTCGAAAGTCACAGTCAGCACATCTTCCTTCTTCAGACTGGCAGACGAGAGTTTCACATTGCCATACTTGAACGTCGTATACGACAGACCGTAGCCAAAAGGAACCAACGGATCGAAACCTGCATCCATATAGAAAGAAGTACATCCCAATGAAGTCTGCCCCGCTTCCAACGGAATGTCATTCAGCAAGACCTCATTCCGCGTAGCCGGACGTCCGGAATTGTTATGAGCATAATAAACCGGTATTTGTCCTACCATCTTCGGGAAAGTCACCGGAGTCTTGCCGCTTGGCACTGCCTTGCCCCACAGCAGGTCGGCCAATGCCGGTCCTCCCATCGTTCCGGGATGGAACGAATAAAGCACGGCAGACGAGAGTTCGACTTCTTTTCCTATAGTCAGCGGACGTCCTGCCATTACAACGGTAACCACCGGTTTGCCCGTTTTTGCCAAAGCTGCAACCAGCTCGCTTTGTGCACCCTGCAAGTTCAGGTCGGCCAGGCAATGCGCCTCTCCGGAAAGAATGGCTTCCTCACCCACAAATGCCAGAATGACATCAGCACGTACTGCGGCGGCGGCAGCTTTGGCCACGCCGGCCATATTCTTGTCACGGCTATAAGTCAGGCCCGGTTCGTATATCACTTGTACTTTGTCTCCCACCAATTCCTTGATGGCAGTCAGCGGTGTCACAGTCTTTGTCTTGTCGCCATCAAATACCCAGGTACCCAATTGGTCGTATGGCGCATTCGCCATCGGGCCTACCACGGCAACTGTCTTTACCGAAGATTGCAGAGGCAATGTCTCCTTTTCGTTCTTCAGCAAGATGGCCGATTCCACAGCAGCTTGCTTGGCAGCCTCCAGATGAGCAGGAGCATAAAGTTCCTCTATACGTTTCTCATCTACATAAGGGTTATCAAACAACCCCAAGCGGTACTTGATGCGCAGAATATTCCGCACTGCATCATCTATGGCAGATTCCTTGACTTTTCCTTCTTTTATCAACTCCGGCAGTTCCTTGACAAACGTATAGCTGACCATCTCCATATCCACACCGGCATTCACTGCTTTCATCGCTGCCTCTTTGGAATCGGGCGCAAAGCCATGCGCTATCATTTCGGCTACCGAAGCCCAGTCTGAAACCACCACTCCATCAAATCCCCATTCACCGCGAAGCACGTCTTTCAGAATAAAAGTGTTCCCGGTAGACGGCACTCCGTCATTGTCATTGAACGAAGTCATGAAAGTGGCCGCCCCAGCCTTGGCAGCAGCCTCGAATGGAGGAAGATAGACATTGCGCAGGCGACGCTCCGGAATAAAAGTTGAGTTATAGTCGCGTCCTCCTTCTGCCGCCCCATACCCTACAAAATGTTTGGGACATGCTGCAATAGAGGTCGGATTATTCAAAGAATCCCCCTGAAAGCCTTTTACCATGGCAGCCCCCATCACCGAAGTGAGGTATGTATCTTCTCCACATCCCTCGGCCATACGACCCCAACGGGGATCGCGCGCCACATCTATCATCGGTGCGAATGTCCAGCGAATACCCACAGCAGAAGCTTCGACAGCCGCCACCCGTGCACCGTCCTCGGCCACCTGAGGATTAAAAGAGGCCGCCTGCCCCAGAGGGATAGGGAATATGGTCTTGAAGCCATGAATGACATCACGCGCCATCAGCAAGGGAATGCCCAAGCGGGACTCCTCCATAGCCACGCGCTGCAAGGCATTGACGCGCACCGGGTCCACCTCATTCAGAATAGACCCGACCTCACCTTTCTTTATCAGTCCGCTCATGTCCTCTATATTGCCATAAGAAGAAATCTGGTTCATCTGCCCAATCTTTTCTTCCAGTGTCATACGGGACAACAGAGCTTCTATTTTCTGCTCGATGGCGGCATCACCTTTTCCGTTCTGCACTCGGGTACAAGATGTAAAGGAAAGCAATAATAAATAAGCAATAATAAATCTTGAGTTCAACTTATAAATGCAACTTTTTGGGTGCGGATAATAAGCAATAAAAACATTTATTTTTCAGAGAGGAAAGAGAGACAATGTCCCCCTTTCTCTCACTCTGAATGGATAAAGTTTGCTATCTTTGCTTTAATTGTCCGTCCAAAGAAAAAAAAAGTTGCAGATGAGCAAACATATAACCGAGGAACAAAGGTATGCAATTTCTATGATGTTGCAAATACCGATGAGCAAAAAAGCAATAGCGGAAGCTATCGGAGTAGATAAAAGCACTGTTTACAGGGAGATAAAGCGCAATTGCGACGCCCGAAGTGGTAGCTATAGCATGGAGCTTGCCCAGCGAAAAGCAGACAGGCGCAAGCAGCAAAAACATCGCAAGGAAGTGCTTACACCGGCAATGAGAAAACGGATAATAAAGCTGTTGAAGAAAGGATTCAGCCCGGAGCAGATTGTCGGCAGGAGCCGCTTGGAGGGAATTGCGATGGTATCTCACGAAACGATATATCGCTGGATTTGGGAGGATAAGCGGCGGGGTGGCAAACTGCACAAATATCTTCGCAGACAAGGTCGCAGGTATGCCAAACGTGGTTCTAAAAATGCAGGGCGAGGATTTATCCCAGGCAGGGTGGATATTGATGAGCGTCCCGAGATAGTGGAACTGAAGGAGAGATTTGGTGATTTAGAGATAGATACAATTATTGGTAAGAACCACAAAGGTGCCATTCTTACCATTAACGACAGAGCAACAAGCAGGGTCTGGATACGCAAGTTGTCGGGAAAAGAAGCCATCCCGGTAGCTAAGATTGCAGTATGGGCACTGCGGAAAGTGAAAAACTTAACACACAATTACGGCTGACAATGGAAAGGAGTTTGCAAAGCACGAGGAAATTGCGCAAAAATTGGAAATAAAATTCTATTTTTGCAAACCATACCACTCATGGGAACGTGGTGCCAATGAAAACACCAACGGGCTTATCAGGCAGTATATCCCAAAGGGTAAGGACTTTAGTGAAGTAACCAACAAACAGATTAAGTGGATTGAAAATAAACTCAATAATCGACCTCGTAAAAGACTTGGATACCTCACGCCAAACGAAAAATTTAAACAAATTATTAATCAGAATTCTGTTGCATTTGCAAGTTGAATTCAGCAATTTCAGCATTCTTACTTCACATGTTTTTAATTATAATATGATATATCAACTCGTGTTGTTCCATGCTTTTCATACGGTCCATCATTCTGAGTTCCTAAACTTTTGGAAAAATAAGCATCATAAATATACGTTCCTGCTGGTAGAAAGACTTTCCAAGTATGAGTAACTACATCAGTAGTCAAAGGCCCTACCATATATTCTTCCATCCAAAATTGAACAGTAACAAATGGCCAATGACCATAGGATGTAATAACACCTCCTGTTTCCTTTGGATGTCTGTATATATCAATCCACTCATTAAATGCTCTTTTAACAGTACAAGTCACTGTTACAATCGTATTCTGCTCTATTGTCATGTATTGATTACCATTTGGATGATCTGAAGAAAATTCAGTTACACTTACATAGCCATTACCGCTACGCCATTTAGGATATAGCATTGTATCATCCTTTATATACGTTCCATACCTACATTCATCCGTCAATCCGTAGTCATAGTACCAGCCCCCAAATTGTTTACTATCTGGAATCACATCAGGTATATGATACCAAGACAATTGCACGCTATCCCCTTTATAGAAAGATGCAGAATTTTTATTACCATAGAATGAAAGAGTACACCTAATAGGCCATAGTTCCTTCAAGGCAACCGCATCATAAAAGGGCATACCATTCCAGTTTAAGCCACAAGTATTTGAATTCATATAAGAGACTTGATCTATCTCAGGAGTATTAGGAATCTTAACCATTCCATAAGAACCATTTCCTTCACCCTTCATAAAGCAATCTGTGTGCCGCAATCCAAGATTATGCCCTAATTCATGCATCAATAAGAATATCTTTTGCTTCAAAGTCAAATAAGTATCTATATTAGTATAAAAACTACTATTAATAAAGATTTCTTTTCCAGGCTTTTTTGAAGATGAAGGAAAAACGCCCATTGCACATACATCCGTTCCTGAAATGTTCTTTTTAGTAATCTTCACATCTGGATTATATTCACTATAGCTGATAGTAAGACCAGTATAATCATTATATAGCCTAACAACTTCCTTTACAGCTTCCCTCCAATTTGTGCTTTGAGCAATTGTATTATCAACGCCTATTGTTAGCGACTGTAAATTGTCTACGTAATTATTAGTTCTATATTGTCTCGTTGAAACAATATTGAGACTATCTTTACATATCAATATGTCTTCCTCAACGATATAATAATTATCCCATTCTGTCACAAAGGCAGAATCAAACCCCATAGCATAAATAGCCAATTTAGCTTGTTCCAATTCCAGCGCAGAATTTTCAAAAGGTTTCTCTGGTATTACCAGCTCATCCTCTTGACTACAAGAAAAGAAAAAAGATAAAACTATTAATATCAAAAAAAGGTATTTACTCTTCATATTCTAATTCTATTAATTAAATAATTTCATTTTTTCTGAAACACGCGTACATAGTCCACCTTCATCGTCACCGGCAGGGCAGACTCGTCCACACCGTTCATTCCACCCCAGTCACCTCCCCATGCCAGGTTCAGAATGGGATAGAAAGCATAATGGAACGGCCACTGATTATGCCCGGAACCCAGTTGTTGCTTGGTGACCGCCAACTGTACCTTGCCATCCACGTAGGTAGTGATGGCATCTTCCGTCCACTCCAAGGCGTAGACATGATATTCTCCTTCTGCCCGGTCTATGGTCATGGCGTGTGTCTTCTGCGTACCTTTAGTATGATTATAGTCTTGCGTATGGATAGACGAAGAGACTTCGTTGGGTACTACGCCCACTTCCTCCATGATGTCTATCTCGCCACACATGGGCCAAGGGTTGGTATTCCAGTCGTTCCCTACCGGCATCATCCAGAAAGCAGGCCAAGTACCTTTGCCTTTCGGCAAGAGAATACGCGCCTCAAAATAACCATACTTCCAACCGGTATTCACCTTGGCATACACACGACCGGAATAAATCTTACCGTCGCTGCCTTTGAAGCAGTTGATGTTCAGCTTACCGTCAGCAAGTTCCGTCACACGCTTTCCGTATACCTCTCCGTTCACGTAGTTCTGCAGTTCATTGTTCACCCAACCGGATTTCTGGACTTCGTGAGTCCAGTCGTCACCCAGTGTAGTGCCTTCATTGAATTCATCCTGCCATACCAATGAATACCCTTCAGGAACATAGTTTTCTATTGCACCTTTGCTTTGTTTCAACAGATACTCTTGCTTATAATTTGTTCCAGAAGTAAAAGAAAGGATAGCCGAACGTTCCTTTTCTTCGCTATTTTTCAAAGCAGTTATCTTCACTACGGATTCGCCGACATATCCGGAATTTGCCGATAATGAATACCATGTCTGCCCATCATCTTTCAACGCCCATGCAGCAGCAGCCTTTATTCTTATCGTTTTTTCTTCTCCGGCAGCAGCAAACTGCAAATCAGCAGGAGATACTTCTATTATATTATCTACGAGGGGATTATTTGCAGCCTGCCCATCACTACCACATCCCATCAATGGTATCAAGGTCACTATCCAAAGGCCAATCATTGTTTTCATCGATAAAAAGGATTAAAAAGGCGGTTGCCCAGAGGGTAACCGCCTCTACTATCATTCAGAAACCAGTATTATTCTCCAAAATAGAAATCATCAAAAAAGAAGATACCCGGAGCAGCATGTCCTTCTGCACCAAACTGAATTACAATCTTATCGTAATCCTTACGATCTTTCACTTCACTGAAATCAAATTCAAGTTCAATCCATTGATCTGTAGTCAGATTTGTTTTTACTATTTCAGTTTGAGTCTCCCATGCACTTCCACCGGCAGCACTGTTCTGCAATTTGACAGCAACTTGTTTCTGCAACTGGTTGACAGCAATCCAATCACCGGCTACATCGGCAACTGTCGTATAATCATTGTACGAAGGCACAAAAACTTTCATACGAACTTTGTTTGCCTTTGTCAAATCAAACTTATAATCAGGTGCCGTATATGAGATATTGGAATAGAAACCGATACTCTTTTCATACAGATAAACCTTTTTTGAAGTATTTACCGGAACAGGTGCCGGATTCGAATAGATAAAATCCAATTCGCCCATATCTTCACGGGCAAAATCAACGGACAGTTTATCTGCTTCAAAGTCTTCGCTCAACTTCACTGCCTTCACAGCTACTTCCGGCTTCACATTTTTTTCTTTAGGAACAAAACGATACCACCAGCCATTACCAGATTCGACATTGCTCACAACTTCCAAATAAAGTTCATCTTCCGTCAGACTACGAATAAAATAAGTAGACGAACCGGTATAATGTCCCATAAATGCACCGTCACTCAATGTCAACGTATTGTTGATTTCGTCCAAAGTATAAGTATAGCTTTCTTTAGGAGTATATTCTACATCAAAGTCACCGGCACCCGGAACGGTGGCAGCCCCACCCAAGTCATTCTTACCCGCTTCGTTCGTATAGATTTTGCCATTGTTTTTCCATATCATCTTGACACCTACTTGCACAAATGTAAACTCTTGTGTGTAAAGACTACTTTCCAGTTTTCCATTGGCAGGACAAGACCACCATTTGGGAGTACCGTCATAATCTCCACCACCTTTCGCTGGTCCCACACCAAAATGTCCATCGTGATATTGGTCAAACACCCATGTTTTTCCTCCAAGATTCGCAGCACCACCAGTCAAAGCATTATACATAGGGGTGTCGAGCAAAGCCATATCATCATCTGCAATAGAAATTGCCTTGCTGATAGTAGCTGAGCCACCGGTTGTATACAGAGTCATAGCCACAGTATACTCACCCTTGAAAGGATATTGTGCTTTCACACTTTCCCCTTTTGCCGTGCCTCCATTACCTAAATCCCACAAAACGACACCTTCAACTGTTGATTCGTTTTTAAACTCTACAATGTTTGCTTTGCCAGCGGTGGGAGTAGCAGAAAATGCCAACTGATTTTCTTGCGGTTCTGCACCCAAAGAATGGTCATCACTGTCAACGGGGTCACAAGAAGCCAACCCGACAATAGCCATGCTCAATGCAAAAAAGCCATATAATAAATTCTTTTTCATACTATTTTCTTACTTAATTAATAACCATCATTTTGTTTCAGTTCAAACTCAGTACCCTTAGTTGCGTCAATATCGCCCTGAGGAATAGCCACATATTTATTGTGAGCCTGCCAAGTACGCGGTGCATTTACCCCCGGCACATTAGCTACAGTCAACACGTCTGTGATACCCCAACGAATCACATCGTAGTAACGATGTCCTTCACCCACAAATTCATAATGGTTTTCGTCGATTATGCTCTGTCTGCTGAGAGCAACACGATGGCTATCATCTCCAAAAGCACGATCGCGAACCATATCCAAGCACTGTTGCGCAGAAATACCTTTCTGTTCAGCAACACCTTCCACACCAACCAGTTCAGCGTATGCCAGCAAAGTTTCCGCATAACGGAAAATACGCACGTTGTTGCAGTAGTTCAAGGCTATGTCGCCCGTTGGCTTGTGGTAGCCTTTGCGAGCTGCATATTTACCTAACCAGAAACCCGTATCCTGAAAACGGATAACATAAGTACCACCGGATGCGATTTCCACTTTGTCGCCGATGTTGCCACCTGTACCGTTGCCACGATAATCGCGAATAGAAACGTCACGACGAGTATCGCCTTCGGCAAACATCTGATAAGCTTCCGTACGTACCGGGCCGAATCCCCAACCGTCTTCATAAGTATTGGTAGGATCGCTTAAGGTACTCGGCGAAACGTATGCGGGAAGATTAGTACCACCTGTAGCCCATGAATTTCCCCAAGTTTTTCCTTCACCAATATGATTGGCCTCAAAAATGGACTCCTTGTTGAATTCACCTTCATCCACCCAAATATCAGCAAATTTAGGAGTCAATACAAACTCTCCACTGGCAATAATCTCAGCCAACCCTTCAGCAGCTTCCGTATATTTAGCCTTATCTTTCTGATACATTACTGTACGTGCTTTCAGCATCAGAGCAGCAGCAAGACTTGCGCGTCCGTTGTTCACACCATCATTGGTAGAATACTTCGACTTAGCATCCTTAAAGCTGGCTATAGAAGCATCGACATCCTTGATAATCTGGGCATATATCTCATCCGGGCTCAACTGCGGTCCAACGTAAGGAGGCTCATACAATGTTTCTTGAAATGGAACTGATCCAAAACTTCTCCACAACATATAAAGGAAATAAGCACGCAAGAAATGCCCTTCACCACGATACTGTGCAATGAGTTTCAGCTCTGCCGGATTGGCGGTTACAGCGGTGGCACAAAGCCCTAATGCACTATTTACGCGCGTAATCCCGGAAGTATAAATATTCCAAGTCCCATTCAGCGTACTATTTCCTGTCGTGGAAAACATTGCCACATTCAAGTTCATACCAGCCATGCCATCTTGAGCATCACCACCACCTTTCCACAAGTCATCACTCTGGATGTCACCAATATAAACAGAAGACTCATAAGAACCACCTGCATACGAATCAAGTAAAAGAATCTGGTAGGCTGCAGCCAAACCGGAGTTAATATTCATGGGGTCGCCCGCTGCTCCGGCAGCACCTTTTGAAGCAGGGTCCGAATTCAAGAAACTATCGCCGCAAGAGGACAAAGCCATGCTTGATGCCAAAACGGCTGCCACTGTATAAAATTTAAATTTATTCATTGTCTGATTGATTTTAAAGTTTAGAATGTGATGTTAGCACCCAGAGTAATGGTACGGGATTGCGGATAGATACCCTTATCAACACCCAATGTCGTATAACCACCGGATGCCAGTTCCGGATCAAATCCTTCGTAACCGGTAATGGTTATCAGATTCTCTGCACCTACATAGAAACGCAAACGTTGAATGGAAATCTTGCGAGTAAGAGTGGCCGGCAGTGTATAACCAAGCTGTGCATTCTTCAAGCGAAGGTAAGAACCATCGTGAATGTAAAGGTCTGAAGAAGTCCAGTTGCCGTTGGGGTTGGCAGAAGTCATACGAGGAATACGGTTAGAAGTACCTTCACCTACCCAACGATCCAAAATCCAAGAAGGACGGTTCATGGCCGGGATGTCACCGCGTTGCGCAAAGTCGAACACGTCGTTGCCCAATGTACCTTGGAAAGACAAACTCAAATCGAAGCCTTTCCACTCGGCACCAAGAGAGAAACCGAAAGTCCAGTCGGGCATACCCTTACCAATTTTGGTACGGTCTTGGTCATTGATTACACCATCACTAGTAACATCTACAAAACGAACATCGCCCGGTTGAGCATTGGGTTGCAAAAGTTCACCCTTCTCATTTACATAATTGTTCACTTCATCCCAATTCTGGAAGATGCCGTTAGTCTTACGTCCATAAAAATAAGGCCAGACCTCGCCATTCTTGGCATGTACATAGTCACCTACACCGGAAGCACCTGCGCTTTCATAATTCTGTTCACCGGAAGCGTTGCCCAAGTCCAAGAGTTTGTTTTGGGAATAAGACCAGTTGGTGTTGAACCAATAAGAGAAATCTTCAATGCTATCTTTCCAGCCAAGTTCAAACTCAAGTCCCCAGTTTTCCATAGAACCGAGATTACCCCAAGGTTTGCTCTGTCCGATATAAGTAGGCACAGGCATTTCGGCCAGCATATCTGTTGTCTTCTTATAATAATAGTCAAATGTGAAACTCAAACGTTGGTTAAAGAAACGCATATCCACACCAAGGTCAGTTTGAGTGGAAGTTTCCCACTTAATATCAGGATTGGCGGCTGCTGCGGGAGAAGTACCGTAAATCATGGAGCCACCATTTTCACCAGGTTTTGTATAATCATTCAGGTTGGGCTTGTAACTGCCGCCAAAGTAATAATTCTGACCACCATTCATCAAGGCAAGATAACGGAAATCTCCGATAGACTCGTTACCATTCTGTCCCCATGAGAAACGGAATTTTAATACGTCAAACCAGCTCGGTTTGATTTTTTCCAGATAAGGTTCATTCCAGACATTCCAACCCAAAGAGAACGAAGGGAATACGCCCCACTTATTATTGGCACCAAAATGTGAAGAGCCATCGCGGCGAACCGTGAACTGCACCATGTAACGTTCTGCAAAGTTATAGTCGAGACGACCGAAATAGGAAGCAATGGAAGTATGGGTTGCATCACCGATTCCACCCCACAAAACAGATTCTGTCTCGGCAGCTGTAGCAGAGCCAAAATTGGCATGAATAGGATTCAAGTCAAACAAATCGAAGTCCTTACCGCCAATATTGCGTGAACGATAACGAGCTGCCGATTGCCCCAACACTACAGAAAGATTATGCCTTTCTGCAAAAGTCTGGTTATAAGAGAAATAATTTTCAGTTTGCCAACGCATACCGCGATTCATCTCGCTTTGAACCCAGCTGGCATCCGTATGTGTCATTGTACCCAGATAATCAGCATAACCATAGCCATCATATCCCCAGAAAGCCAAGTCCACACCATAACTGGAACGGAACTTCAAACCAGGCAAGATATTCAATTCAGCATAGAACGTACCTACAATTTTATCGGAATTGTTACGTCCCAATGTCGGTCTGTTCAGCTGTGCCACCGGATTTGTCAATTCCTGGAAACCGGAAGGAGGCAAAGAAAGCACTTTACCATCCTTTACGATAGCATTAGGATGCTCGGCCAGGATTGCGGCACCTTCTTGTTCAGAAGCATACACCGGAACCAACGGTGAGAACGCAATAGCACTACCAAGAATAGAACCATACTCAGAGTTTGTTTCAATACCGGTAGAATGATCACGAGTATAGCCCAAGTTTACTCCTACCGTGACTGCATTCAAGAACTTTCGATTCTCTACTTCAAACACTTTATAAGTAGAATTACTACGAACAGACAAACGTTCATAATTGGAACGTCCATAATTACCACCAACGATACCTTCCTGATTGAAATAGCCCAAAGAAAGGAAATAAGTCATTTTATCATTACCGCCATTAATGCTCAACTGATGTTGCTGAACTGGTGCATCATAATTAAAGACTTCATCCTGCCAGTCTGTATCAATCGTATTATTGGCAATTTCTTCTGCAGAATAACGAGGAGCATTGCCATCATTAATCTGCATTTCATTCATGATTGTCATATATTCCTTGGCATTCAAAACAGCTTTCTTCTTCCAAGGATTCTGCCAACCATAACTGAAATCATAGTTTACAGTCGTTTTTCCCTTGCTGCCCGCCTTGGTAGTCACCAAAACCACACCGTTGGCTGCACGGGCACCATAAATAGCAGCCGAAGCAGCATCTTTCAGGATTTCAATAGAAGCAATATCCGTCGGGTTCAAATAGTTGATACCACCGCCCACCGGCATACCATCGACAATGTACAAGGGGTCGGAACCATTTACAGAACCGATACCACGAATACGAACCTTAGAATCAGAATTAGGCTGACCGGAAGACTGTGTAATCTGTACGCCGGAAACTTTACCTTTCAAAGCATCTTCCACACGGGAAGGCTTCATCAGGTTCAATTCATCCGCATTTACTTTGCTGATAGCCGCTGTCACTACACTTTTTTTCTGAACACCGTAACCTACAACCACCACTTCGTCCAACGCCTCTGCATCCTCTATCAATGCTACTTTAAGAGAAGTTCTTCCATTTATAGCCACTTCTTGTGGCTTAAATCCTATATAAGTAAAGGAAAGCGTTGCATCGGCAGGAGCCGACAATGTGAAATTGCCATCCAGGTCAGTAATTCCACCATTGGTAGTACCTTTAACTACCACATTTACTCCGGGCAGCGGTTCATTGTCCGTACCACTGACCACTGTACCTTTTACCTGTATATTTTGGGCATATACAGAAGCCAAGGTAAAGCTTAACAGAAATAAAACTGATAATAACTTTTTCATAAGTTTTACTAAATTAAGATTAACGTTTCTCATTTTTGTTCTCAATCGAACAATGCAAACATAGATAAAAGTAGGTAAAACGAATAAGGAACAACCATTCTTTAATACGTCAAATCAAATTTCAGAATACGTTATTAATACGTCATAAGAAAACAAATCATTAATAATCAATCAATAATATATACTTTTAACCATTACGTCACAATATGTTATATAGCACAAGAGGGAGGAATTTAACATTCCTCCCTCTCATACGCTTCCTATTTCTAAAGGAAGTTAATATCTAAAGGCTACAGTTTATTGCTTAGATAATCCGTCAAACTATCCTCTCTCTCTAAAGCGAACTTTTTGCGGAGACGGTAACGGATTGTTTCAACTCCACGGACTGAAATGTTCAGCAGAGGTGCTATTTCTTTGGTGGAAAGGTTCATCTTCAAATAAGCGCACATCATACGTTCGTTGTGAGAAAGCTCCGGATGCTTGGTATGAAGACGTTTCATGAAATTGTTATGTATCAAGTCAAACTGGTCTTCAATACGCTTCAAGACTTCATCACTCTGTATATTACCGTCTATTTTATTATTGATAAGTATAAGTTGTTGTTTCCCTTCACGGGCTCCCTCACCTTTCAGCAGTGCGGATACTTTAAGTATCTCCGACTTGATTTCGGTCAGCATTTCATTCTTGCGGACAAAATTTATCATCAGATTGGCCATTTCCTGACTCTTATGCTGCAAATCGTATTCCAGTTTTTCTTTCTCCAACTGCATAATCTGCTTTTCCTGACGAGCCTTCTCCTCTTCGTACTCCCTTTCCATATCGTGCAACTCTTTGTCCTTTTCGACCACCGCCTGCTGTTTTTTCCGCTTCACACGGACATCATCCCAACGATAAACATACCACAAGGCGAACAAAGCCAAGACAATATAACAAACATATGCGGCAGCACTGCGATACCACGGTGGAAGTATACGAAAGGCAATTGTATCCAATGATGTTGTACCGTCAGGAAAGACCGCCTTGACTTCAAACGTATATTCGCCTTCCGACAGGTTGCTATACTCTTTGGTACGTACCGTGGTAAAGTCGGACCAACTCCCCTTATTCAAGCGATACTGAAAGCGGATATCGTCTCCTACCGCAAAGAAAGAAAGAGCATAGTCAAAACGAACAGAATTCATGGAATAAGCTATCACCGGAACCGGCTTCTCTCCTAAAAAGTTGGCAGTATACGCCAATGAATCTTTGGGGTAAGACAAATACATATTCCTTATATACAAGGAATGGCTACGATCCTGACGCTCTCTTATGGCCGGAATACTGAACAAGGCAAACCCTCCTTCATTAGGAACCACCATCAGCGAATCCGAAAGAGGAATAATAGTCTCAAAACCGGGAACCAGCTCTATCAACGATTGCTGGATAGGGTTAATGCTTGTATTCGCCCCCCGCTTATAGGTACCCAGATTGGCAATGCAGATTTCGTGAGGGCTCAAACTAATCAGCCTATCGTGATACTCCAAGATACGCGAATAGGCCGCAGTCCCATTCAGAAGATTATTCATATCCGGACAAGGCTCCATGACATCTTTATGAGGATTATGCTTATAGATTCCCCGGGGAGTAGCAAAATACACTCTGTCCTCTATCTTCGCTATATACATATCACGTCCTACCGGAAAACCATCCTTCGCGCTATATTCCTTTGTACGGACAGCTTTTGTCAAATCATTATCCAAATCCACACGGGTAACGTGGTCTGTATTATACACCCAAATCACCTTATCACTCTCCTGTTCAAAAAGACGGCAAGAATCGTTCATACCTTCAATCTTGCCAACCACCTGCCACTCCCCGTTCTTTTTCGCTACTAAATAAATGCCATTATAGACCCCGACATACATCAGATCCGTATGTCCTGCCACGAGTTGACAACACCAGGCACCGGCAATGTCCGTCACACGTTTTACAGAGGTTCCATTGACAAGAAAAATACCACGGTCGTGCAGGCAGAATAACTCTTCACCTATGCGACAAAGGTTCCAGACCTGTCCGCTGGATTGGGGTATCGGACGAATATCAGGCAAATCACCGTTCATCTTCACCGGATAAGAGGTGTAATACAAACCCCGATTGGTACCTAAATAAAGGTACCCGCCTTCTACCGCCGCCGTATATCCCGTGCCATAAGAATAGGGATAAGAATAGAGATTGGTAAAAGGAGAACTCAGACAGACATAATCAATGCCGCTATCCAAGCCGGCCCAAAGATTTCCGGTGCTATCAAAGGAGACAGAAAGTACCGTATTGTTTCGCAATCCATTGTTTTCATTAAAATACTTCAGTTGCATGGTATTACAATCTATCAGCAGCAATCCTTTATGAATGGTTCCCAAAGCAATCTTATCCTCCTTTTTAGCCACGCAGAATACTTCATTCTCACGCATAAACTCTTCGGCACCGGTGATGAATGGCTCCATCGTGCGCCCGTCGCAATAGTACAGGCCGCTGTATGCGGTCACAACCAAAACACCCTTTTTATAAGGTATAATGCCACGAATACGCTTGGAAGCCAATGCATCCGCACCCTGAAGAGGGAAAAAGGTGTTTCCCACCAAAAGCCATACACCTCTGTCCGTACCGATATAAAGGATGCCATTGACCATATTGGAGCAGTCTATCTTGGCATTCATCTCGATGGCAGTATATTTTCCGTTCAGGTATTTGACCACACGCTCATCTCCTTGAAAATACAGGATGTTGTCAGTCTCATGAATCCCCCACACATTCCCAAGAAAACGAACGGCACTCTCTAAAGTATCGGACATGCAATGATAGGCTAAAGAACCATCCGCATCCGGTTCATAATAACCGAACTCATTGATACCACCCGCATAAATTCTTTTTTGGGTGGCAGAAGCCAGAACGGAACGCACATCGGAAGCATTGTTCAATGGAAACACATTCCAGACATTGCCATCAAATTGCACCATACCGTTCTTGTTGGCGAAATATACCCACTTGTCATCATAGGGTGCTATCTGCCAAGTCTGGGTCCCCTTGCCATAAACACTTTTATCAAAATTGACGATAAAGCTATTCCAGCCGGCAATTGCTTCGACCAAAGGGAGAAAAAGAAAAAGGCAGAAAAAAAGGTAAAATGACAATATGTGTTTGTTCATGCGTATAATGACTATATAGTTAGTTGTACAAAAATAATGCTTATTTTCAAGGTAGCGCACAATAGCCTATCAGTTTTTTCGTCCCCGACTATTATTTTCTTCTCGAATGGCAATCTTTTGCATCACTATACTTTAGATTCCGGTATACTAAGAAGTATTCGTCCGACAGTTGTTGAATTATCGTCCGACAGCTGTCGGACGATAATTCAACAACTGTCGGACGATAAGGTTACATATGTCGGACGAATACTTTTTAGTAAAAGGAATATTTGTCCATCGTAATGCCGGAAAGAATCCGTACCTCCCCTCCAAAGTGTCTGTATAAGGAGGCCGTGAAGAGGGATAGAATAGAGAATCTAAAAAAACAAATAAAAAAATCGCCGCAAGCTATTGCAGATTTCAAAATAATGCCTACCTTTGCAACCGCAAAACGAAAACGGGTAAGTCCTATACGGCCAGCTCCCTTCGAATCCTCCAGGGCTTGATCGCAGCAAAGGTAGTTGGTTGTAGCGGCGCGATATAGCAAGCTTACCCACCCGCCTCTTTAGCTCAGTTGGCCAGAGCACGTGATTTGTAATCTCGGGGTCGTTGGTTCGAATCCGACAAGAGGCTCGAAAGAAAAGCAGATGATACGAAAGTGTTACCTGCTTTTTTCTTTTTGCCCCGCAAAGAATCCTCTAATTTATTTAAAATCTACACATCGGCTTGCCCTTGAATCCAACTATATTTGTACCTTTGCATATTATTTCTAAGAAAGATGGCAGAAAATAGAGGTTACATGCAACGATACGCAATGCTGTTCGGTACCTATATGGGAGGTTTCTGGATATTGAAGTTCATACTCTTTCCTGTGGGGCTGTCGGTTCCTTTTTTACTTTTCCTTTTCATGGGACTCACGCTATGCGTACCTTTTATGGGATATTATTATGCACGGATGTATCGTAATCAGGTATGCGGAGGCGGCATCAGCTTCCTGCATGCATGGATATTCACCGTTTTCATGTATATGTTTGCTGCGCTGCTTGCCGCCGTGGCACACTACATCTACTTCAGGTTCATAGACCACGGATATGTGATAAACACGTGCGAAACGATGGTAGACACGCTTGCCCAAAGCAACATGCCGGGAATGGATTCGTACATCGCCACCTATCAGGAAGCTCTGGAGACAGCCCGACTGCTCAGCCCTATCGACATTACGCTACAGATGATATCGTCCAATGTATTTTGGGGTTCGATACTGGCTTTCCCCACCGCCTTGTTCGTGATGAGACGCAAGAAAGACGACGCTCCGGCAGAGTGACGGAACAGCAAAAAGAAATGTTATTTCAATTGTAAAATAGAAAAATCATACATCAATGGATATTTCAGTTGTCGTACCACTATATAATGAAGAAGAATCACTCCCCGAATTGTTCGCATGGATTGAGCGGGTGATGAATGCCAACGGCTTTTCATACGAAGTGATTTTCGTTAACGACGGAAGTACCGACCGTTCGTGGCAGGTTATCGAGCAATTGCAGGCACAAGCTCCGGACAAGGTACGGGGCATTAAGTTCCGCCGCAACTACGGGAAGTCGCCGGCATTGTTCTGTGGTTTCGAACAAGCACAAGGCGACGTCGTGATAACCATGGACGCCGACCTGCAGGACAGTCCCGACGAAATACCCGAACTCTACCGCATGATTACCCAGGAGGGCTACGACCTCGTATCGGGCTGGAAGCAGAAACGTTACGACCCGTTGTCGAAGACCCTCCCCACCAAATTGTTCAATGCCACCGCCCGCAAAGTATCGGGCATCAAAAACCTGCACGACTTTAATTGCGGACTGAAGGCATATCGCAAAGAGGTTGTCAAGAATATAGAGGTATACGGCGAAATGCACCGCTACATCCCCTACCTGGCCAAGAACGCCGGCTTCAAGAAAATCGGCGAGAAAGTGGTGCACCACCAGGCACGCAAATACGGAAAGACCAAGTTCGGGCTGAACCGATTTGTAAACGGGTATCTGGACTTGCTTTCCCTTTGGTTCCTTTCCCGGTTCGGCATCAAGCCCATGCACTTTTTCGGATTGCTGGGTTCATTGATGTTCATCTTCGGCTTCATAGCCGTGGTCATAGTAGGTGTCAGCAAGTTGTACTACATGCACCATGGCATGCCCTACCGTCTTGTAACGGACTCTCCCTACTTCTACCTCTCGTTGACCTCCATGATTATCGGCACACAACTATTCGTGGCAGGATTCCTCGGAGAGCTGATTTCACGTAATGCCCCGGAACGAAACAAATATCAAATAGAGAAAACCATTTAACGATGAAAAAATTAGTCAGACTTGTCATACTCGGAGCTATCCTTTGTCCGATAGTAAGCATAGCTATCTCCTGCTCGGAGGAGGCAGATTGCTCCATGACGGCACGCCCCATGGTGAATTGCATTCTTTATAGAGTAGACCCCGAAACCCAATATGTGGAGAACGACACGCTCGACTCGCTCACCGTGACAGCATACGGCACCGACTCCATCATCATCAACAACCAGAAGAAGGTACACGACATCTCCCTGCCACTGCGCTATACGGAGGATTCCACCAAGCTGATATTCAAGTACAGCCGGACCAAGAGTGACACGATGGTGATACGCCACACCAACACCCCCTATTTTCTATCGATGGATTGCGGCTATCAGATGAAGCAGGCCATCACAGACGTAACGTGCACCCGCATCTCTCTGGACTCGATATACATCAAAGACAATGAAGCAGGCATCTATGGAAAGGAAAATCTTAAGTTATTCTATTAGTCTGGCACTCTGCCTGCTGATGTTCCTCCCCCTACGGGCGCAGAACGGGAATCCTACCGCTCCCCCCCAGGGAGCACCTCCCAAGAAGGAGAAGAAGGACGCGAAAGAAGAAGTGCACTATCCGTTATACAACGGCATGTCCGTCGGCTTGGACTTGTGGGGAATCGGAAGTTCCGTATTTGGAGGAGATTTCCGAGTTCCGAAGTGGCCGTGGATGTAAACCTCAAGAACCGCTTCTTCCCTATTGCCGAACTGGGATATGGCTCCACGGACACCTGGAGTGACAAAGGCATACACTACAAAAGCAACGCCCCCTACTTCCGCATAGGAATGGACTATAACACGCTATACAAGAAGCAGCACGGACACATGCTACTCGTAGGCTTGCGTTACGGTGTAAGCAGCTTCAAGTACGATGTAGACGCCTTGGGACTAGACGACCCGATATACGGTGGCATCGTAGGCAATCCGAATCTGGACGACGAGATATGGGGAGGCAGCCTGCCCTATAACCATAAAGGAATGAAAGGCTCCATGCAATGGGCGGAATTTTGTGTCGGTATCCGGGCGCACGTCTGGAAGGCATTGTACATGGGCTGGTCACTACGCTTCAAGTTCAAATTGTCCGCCTCGGCCGATGAATACGGTGACCCGTGGTATGTGCCCGGTTTCGGGAAATATGGCTCCAACACGATGGGAGTAACCTATACGATAACTTATAAACTACCTCTTTAAGCGACTTATGACAGGGTTAGAGATTTGGCTACTGGCCGTAGGACTTGCGATGGATTGTTTCGCCGTTTCTATAGCCAGCGGAATTATATTGAAACGCGCCCGGCTGCGCCCTATGCTGGTGATGGCCATCAGCTTCGGCTTTTTCCAGGCTTTGATGCCTCTGCTGGGATGGATAGGCGCCAGTTTTTTCAGCCACCGATAGAAAGTATTGACCATTGGATTGCATTCGGTATCCTTGCCTTCCTGGGCGGACGCATGATAATGGAATCCTTCAAGGACGAAGATTGCAAGCACGAGTATGACCCTACCAGCCTGAAGGTGGTGCTCGCTCTGGCCGTGGCAACCAGCATCGATGCATTGGCGGTAGGTGTTTCGTTTGCATTCCTCGGTATCAAGCAATTCTCGGCTATTCTTTCCCCATCGGCATTATCGGTTTTGTATCATTCGCCTTGTCGATGGTCGGCCTGATGTTCGGCATCCGTTTCGGATGTGGCATAGCCCGCAGACTGCGCGCCGAACTTTGGGGAGGGATTATCCTCGTCATCATCGGTACCAAGATATTGGTAGAGCATCTCTTCTTTTAATTAAAAAGTAAAAACTCAGATAGGATATGGAAAAGAAAGTACAACGGAATTTTTTATGGATTGCCCTACTGGTACTGGGAACCATCTGGATACTTGCCCGCCACAACCAAGTCACTCCTTATCAGACGGATAACGGACTGATATTCGGTACGGTATATAAAGTGACTTATCAATGTGACCAAAATCTGAAGGCGGAGATAGAAGCGGAACTCAAACGTTTCGACGGTTCCTTGTCCCCTTTCAATGACACGGCGACCATTACGCGCATCAACCGCAACGAGGACATTGTGCCCGACACATTCTTTACCAACGTCTTCCGACGTAGCATGGAAATCTCCCGGGAGACCGATGGTGCCTTCGATATCACCGTTGCCCCTCTTGCCAATGCCTGGGGATTTGGGTTCAAGAAGGGTAACTTCCCCGACTCTGCCATGATAGACAGCCTGCTGGAGATGACAGGATACGAAAAAGTAAAATTGTCCGATGAAGGGAAAGTGGTGAAAACAGACCCGCGTATAATGCTCTCGTGCAGCGCTGTGGCAAAAGGATATGCAGTAGATGTCATAGCCCAACTTCTGAAGAAGAAAGGTATCCGCAACTTCATGGTCGATATAGGCGGAGAAGTGGTTGTTCACGGGCAAAACCCTCAAAATGGACTTTGGCGCATCGGTTTGAACAAGCCGATAGACGACTCACTGGCAGTGAACCAAGAATTGCAAGCAGTGCTGCAAGTCACAGATTTAGGCATGGCTACATCGGGCAATTATCGCAACTACTACTATAAAGACGGAAAGAAATATGCACATACCATCGACCCGCGTACCGGCTATCCGGTACAGCACAGCATCTTGTCCGCCACCGTCATCGCCAAAGATTGCATGAGTGCAGACGCCTATGCCACGGCATTCATGGTGATGGGGCTGGAAGAAGCAGAACGCGTGGCGGATGCACATCCGGATATCGACGCCTGTTTCATTTATACGGATGAAGAAGGAAAGCTTCAAACGTTCTTAACAAAAGGAATGGAGAAGTATATGAAATAATGTGCAAATGCGATTAACCCATCATTTATAAAATACAAAATATACCGCCAGTACCAGACATACAAAAGCGGCAAAATGATTCCAATGCAGCGTTTCCCCCTTGAAAAGAACCGTTGTAAACACCGTAAAGATTATCAAAGTGATTACTTCCTGAATCACTTTGAGTTGCATCAATGAGAACGGGCCTCCATTGCCTAAAAAGCCTATCCGATTGGCCGGAACCTGACAAGAATACTCACTTAACTAAATAGACTTGCCCAAGTGAAATTTTATACCTATATTTGCTTCATAATCAATATATTACATTATGATAAAAATTATAGGATACGCACGAGTTTCTACTACAAAACAAGACTTATCTCGACAAAAGCTAAAGATTAAGGAGTTCTGTGAGAACAACAATTATGAGTTAATTGAAATTATTGAGGACTTTGGAATATCTGGTGTGGTTGCAGACAGAAAAGGTTATATCGAATTACAAAGTAAAACCTACAAAGATGCAGACATGATAGTAATTTCTGAGTTATCACGTTTGAGCAGGCAAGAAGATGTAACAGAGACAGTTTACAACATTCAACAGATTATTAATAAAGGATTATCTGTAATACTCTTAGATAGTCCCAGTAAAATTTATGAAGCTAATAAACTTTTAGACATTACAGAAATACTTATCCTCACTATCAAAGCATGGGCAGCAGCACAAGAAAGATTGGATATTAAAAAGAAGAACCAAGATGGGAAGCAAGCTCTCTTCCAAGCTTATCCTTATGCAGTTGTAGACCAAAAAATACCTTATGGATATAAAGCAGTTCCTAACCCCAATGGGAAACGTCCTAAATATATTTTAGAAGAAGTACCAGAAGAAGTAGAGAATATAAAAAGACTCTTCGCTTTAGTAAACTCTGGTAAGACACTGGGAGCAGTAGCCAGATATTTCAATGAAAGGAATATTACTTTTAGAGGATATTACAGCACTGTTGCCATTCTAAGCAACTATATCCATAGTGATATTTATAGAGGAATCAGAAGAAGAACACAGAGATTAGGTAGAGAAGAACCTTATACCATCGAGGTTAGAATAAAACCTATTATCAGTGAAGAGGATTTTATGAAAGCACAAGAGCTGATTAAAAACAACTATAAAAATATTCCAACTGGAAAAGTCAATCATAATCCATTAAAAGGAATCATCAGATGTAGATGTGGGAGAGCCATGACTGTAAAAGACAAAAAGCCAGCAGCAGGAATTTCAAAACTAACATATAGATGTAGCTGTGTTGATAGGAAATCTCATCCAGACTTCTGTAAATATAATATTGATGAAGTTTCTTACGACCTTACGAATGAAATATTATATAGTCTTTTCAAATCTATGCACACAGCAGAATATATCAACTTCTTTAGGAACCAAACAGACAATAGAGTTACAGAGCTACAAGAGGAAATAGCTGGAATTGAGAAACGTTTGTCTGCCCTATATCTTGATAAAGAGAACTTATCTAATGAAAGCCAAGATAATGCCAATAAGTTTCTACTAACCACCAACCCTACCCTTTTAAACATTATCCAAGAGAAACAGAACCAGTTAGATGAGAAGATAAAATCTATTGATAAAGAAATTATAAGATATAAAAAGTCACAGAGTAAAAAGATGGCAGACATCGAAAGGATTAAAGATAATAATGGTAAAGAGAAACTTCAAAACCTTAGCATCGAAGAACAAGGAGAACTATATCATAAATATTTGGAGAGAGTGAATTATATTCCTGTCACTACCATGCAGGGATATTATATTGTACAGTTCCTTAATGGAATTAAATTCTATATAGCTATTACAAAAGTCAGAAGCATTGCAATGGCTTCTCTCCTATTAGACAACTGGACGATTGATGAAAAAGGAATTATAACAGCTAACTATGATACTTTAAAGTCCAGTGATATGAAGAACTTTAGCATAGAAATGATTAGGAAAACAAAGACTATGACTTTACAAGAATATCTTAAATCAGACCTTGCAAAAGAAAGAGCCTTGCATCTTGACCTTAGTTATAGAGAAAGATATTTAAAAGAACTACATAAAGCAGGGTTGGATGGTAGGCTCAGACCATTAAAAAAAGAATAACTTCATCCTTTTTAATTATCTTTGCTTCCAAACCATATAAGCAAAGATATGAGACCTATTGAAAGACTTGAAGAAACTTATTACCCTAAAAGCATAGAGTTACTTGAATACATGGAAGAAGTAGCTGTACTTTATGTACCAGATTATGATATAGACCATGAAACAGGAGAACAATATATTTATGGCACAACCGCCTTACCCTTATTCATAAGAAGATACAATCAGAATAAGCTATATGGTAACTTCACATACGAAGATTATATAGCCAATGAGGACATACAGAATACACTAAAAGGTTTAGGAATTGATATAGATAAGTTCTGGTTTCTACTTCTGTTCATCTTTGACTATACTTGTGGAACGTGCTTGGATGGAATGAAAGCTACAGGCATTGGAATAGAACAGCTCACCAAATTCGCCAAAGCCATAGCTGACAACCATAAGGAGATTAACCAATTTGGAGTGAGTTTTAAGAAACCTATCATTATCTCTGTAAAAGTAGAGGGCAAGCATCAGATAGTAATTGACAATGCCAATGCAATAGGCTACTTGGCTACTACCATCATCAATAACCTAAAGGAGATAGAGGAACATCCTTGGATGCAGAGCCAACAAGTCAGCATAAGCACCCATGCAGAAGAAAAGGAATCCATTCAGATATACCTATTTTATAAAATGTTTAACGACTTCTTCAATCTATCTCCATATAATAAGCAGTTTAATGTCAGACAAAAGAAAGGAAGCACCATATCACTTAGTAAGACATTGCTCATATCAAGGCTTATCTATTTCACCAAGTTATCCAAACATAATAAATTCTCAGAAGATGAAGATGTTTTAAAAGGCTACATCAAGCAATATAAAGACAAGAGAATTGATACTGCGAACAGCATATATTGCTAATAAACTTCTGATAATTAACACAGTCCTGCTTCATGCCATTAAGAGGGTACATGAAAGCAGGACTTTTTTTCTCTCTTTTAATCCTGCCATTATATCCCATCTTTGCAGCGTCAAAAACGATAGCGGACGAGCTGACAATTAAGAGGGGAAGTAAAACCACTCATTAATTTCTCTCTTTTAATCAGCCCAGAAGCAAGTAGTTTTGCAACATCAAAATCAATTAAAGCTGGAGCGCACCAGTCTAAAAACTGCAAAGAAAATATGATGACTATTTATTTTTATGGCAGCAATCGTGAAATCGTAGCAGAGAATGTAAAGAAGTGCTATTCTATGATTGAGAAATATGGCTTCAATGCAGCAATGGGTAAGATTAAGTTAGTTGGCAGCGAGGATTTAATAGGAGAGAAATTATTAAAAGTTTCCATTGTACCTAAGTCCAATGCCAAACCTCTTTCAATAGACAACTGGATGCTGAATACAGAAGAGGTTACAGATGCTACTGAAAGAGCAGCAGCTAAAGCTCCTGTAGATGGACAACACAGAATGATAGCCATGTTCATACTGGAGGTAGAAGGTTTTCTTGATTTTAATGAGGAAGAAATGACTGAAACCATTAAGAAGCCAGAGAATATGAGTTTAGCATTATTTACAGCTTCTATCAACAATGGCAGACCTTGGAATTATAAAGACTTTAGCAAATCAAAGTTCCAAACAGGAAACGAGAGAATTGATTATATTGAAGCACAAATTCAAGAAACAGGATTGAAGTCTGACGTAATCTATAGTTTTTACACATTAGGACAAGCAGAGATTAAAGCCAATGTCGCCAAAGACCTTAAAATGGGCATAAACAGACTACCTAAATCTTTAAAGTTAAATGCAACCACCCAAGAGTTAGGCGATAAAGTTCTAAAGGCTTTCAAGAGTAGTAAAATCTCTGAATCCACATATAACAATGGAAGATTAGCTAAAGGATTTAAGTTGTTCTACAATGAATACAAACCTGAGATTAACCAAATCCAACAGTTAGTTGCCATGATTGACAAAGATGTGTGGTTTAGTAATCAGAAACCAGATGGTAGTGCTGAAGCCAAACAATATTATAAGAATTTTGAGAAATGGTTCCAATATATGAATGAGAATAGCAACAAGCCTGTAGAAACCGCATAATCAATTAACAATAAAGTCCATGTGACAGGTGGACTTACTCTCCCCAAGTTCTTAGACATTCTGAATAGCCTCAAGTCTGATTCTTAAATATGTGGTCTTATCATTAGTTCCCCACTCATGGAATTATTACCTTTACAGTACCACAGACAGATAATCCTACCACACAGATAAGCGGACTACAAACTATTCAGAATATCTAAAATGGAAGAATTTACTTATGAACAGATAAGAGCTAAGGCTCTTAAACAGGGAGTGAAAGATAACAAGGTTCACATTGGATTGTGGGCTAATCTTAATAACTATCTAAAGACAAGGAGAAAGAAGAATGGAAAGGTTACTACCTATTATATCTCATTGCAGAAGTTGGCTTACTGACAAGATAAAAATTGAAACTGAGAGATTCATATTATTAAATCTTTTGGGTGTGCTTATTCACTTTTTACCCCGTGCCTAAACACCCCCTCTCTACACTCCCACGCTACATTCCAATAAGACCTATGCAATGTCCTAACGGACACCGCAAAGGTAATCTGTAAGCTGGGAGTGACTAAAATCAATGATATGTGGATTTATAACAATCTTTTCTATAACAAGCTGAGCGAACTTAGGAAGTCAAACAAATTAAGTTCCTCTAAAATGAGATTCTTATTAAAGACCAACCAAATCATTTTAATTAAGCATATTGAGCGATTGCCTTATGAGCGAAGAAAAACTACCATTCAAGGAATATACAGTAATGAGCAACAATCTGATTCAAAAGTTAGGTTGTGCTGATGTTTACAGGACATACGTGTTACTATTGACAGCAGACAAAAACACATTGATTACTGACACCACGATAGACCAGCTTGCATCATTTGTTGGTGATAAACCTGCCAACTATAAAGGTGGTAAGAGTTCCAAATCATTCAATGACAAGTTAAGAGCCACAGGGGAAGTTACTATACAGAAAAAGGATAGTGGCAGGGATGACAGGACTTGGACAGATTATATATTCTCTCCAGTCTGTTTTGGGCATTACAGAAGAATCAACAGGGAGTTTTACGATTCATACAACAATACTCTGGATTTAAAACTAAGAGGATTCATCCTTAAATTGTTCAGTGCAGCAGAACCACACAGCCATACTATTACTTTACCTGTAAGGAGAATGAAAGAACTAATCCACATGGGACATGACACTATTTCCAGATACATAGAGCAACTAAGGGATATGGACTTATTGGATGAAGTTGGGGATTCAATCATACTAAAGGCTAAAGGTTTGCTTATAGACCTACCCAAAGATAAATATGTGGAGGAAGTAAAAGCTGACTTTGAACACATGATAGCATTTAACGAGAGCAGAGGAAACCCCATTTCAAGGGAGTGCATGATTTATAAGAAGTACAAGGAGAATAACTTTGAGGGAGTTAAGGATATGCACGCTCTTATGAAATCATTGTCAAGTGGGCTGGTAGGTAGGAAGCAGGAAGTAAAAGACAAGGAGGAACTTCCAGATTTATACCTATAAATCAGCCTAAGCAATCATCAATAAGCGTACCATTGGCAGTGTTTCCAATTCTAAAGAGTTATACACGAGACACCCCTACCCACATAAACACCCCCTCATGGCTCTTAAATAAAAAGAATGCTTTAGAAATGCAGTCTGATAACTGACAGGAATAAGCATTCTTATTAATCCAAGAACAGGCACGATGCACTATTGCCACAGCCTGCCAATAATTTACTAATGCTCCTCATTTCCTTTGAAAGAATCTTTAGGGAAAGACATAGGACAGCCTAAAATACAGGTGAAGAAATTCACTTGTGTTTTAGGTCTGTTCTTGTTAAATCCATTCAATCAATAACCATTTAATTCAATTTCATTATGAGAGATTTAGTAATTATGCCAGCTATGGCACAGCGTAGAGAATCATTAAACATGGGTGAGTTTGCAGAAGAAGCAATCATTGTAGAAGAAGTTACAGCACCCAAGAAAGTAAACCATTTCATTGAAGCAAATACACAGGAAGTAACCTTACAGCATCTACAACAAGACTGCATCATTCCAAGTTTTGCATCAATGGAAGAAACTATTAGTCATCAATCCTTTATAGGTGCAGTAGTGGATGCAGCTAAGGATTACTTTCATGGAGAGCAGTTTGATATGCCAGAGATTAGAATCTCACACCCTATCAATGGTAGAATACCAAGTGCATTAGGTAAGAAAGCTTCTGAACTGACAGACGAAGAGAAAACTTTGTTCTATCAGAGAATGTGTTTCTGCTTTGAAATTCCATCCATTGTACACGATGAATACGGTAATCGTTTAGCGTTATCCATTGGTGGAGTGAGAGCATATAACGAGATTAACCTATACAGTAAGAAATCTGTGGAGAGATTTAAAATCTTCATAGGATTTCGTAATAGAGTGTGCTCAAATTTAATGCTCACCACTGACGGCTTACAGGATAAGGTAGAAGTCCTAAGTGTACAGGAACTATATGCAGCAGCATTGAATCTGTTCCATGCTTACAATCCATCCAAAGACCTGCATCTATTAAGGACACTTGGGCAGATGTCAATCTCTACAAGCGAGTTCTGCCAGATAATAGGCAGGATGAGATTATATCAAGCTCTTACACCCAACCAACAGAAACGTTTACCTCGTCTATTGTTGGGAGACAGTCAAATTAATGCAGCTTGTAGAGCATTCGTTTCTGATGTGAATTTCAAGAGTACAGGGGACAGCATTACAGGCTGGCAGCTCTTAAACCTGCTCAATGGTTCTGTAAAGTCAAGTTACATTGATAACTTCTTAGAGAGGAATCTTAACTGCACAGAGTTCGTGCAAGGCATTCAACGTGCCAAATTAGGAGATAGTGAATACGCTTGGTTCTTGGGCTGAGTGGATTGTTGATTGAGAGAGGAAAGGGCATCATTAACTTGGTGTCCTTTCTTTATTTCTACCAACTTATTAAACATTGTACATTATGGATATAGATTATACTGTGGGTGAAGTGGAACTGTCCTACAAACCAAAATTTAAAAGTCTGCATCAAGTAAGTTGTTCAGAGGATGCTTATAAATACTTGCTTCCTACATATAAGGAAGGTACAATCTGTTACAAGGAATATTTTAAAGTCTTGTTTCTAAACCAAGCCAAACAAATTTTAGGTTACACTCTCATATCAGAGGGTGGAATTACTGAAACTTGTGCTGATGTAAGAGTAATTCTACAAGCTGCATTGCTTACCAATTCAGTAGCCATTATTCTTGCACATAACCATCCAAGCGGTAGCATGAAACCAAGTAGGCAGGATATGGAGATTACTAAACAGGTCAAGGATGCTGCAAGACTTATGAGAATTACAGTTTTAGACCACCTCATATTAACAGATACAGGATATTACAGCTTCGCAGACGAGGGAGAATTATAATAAGGTAAAGGGCACTCAATTTCTATGTTGGGTGTCCTTACTTAATAATATTCACTTCTACTATTAGTGAATGTTCCTTTAGTAATCAGTGAGTTAGTAAATCCAACTCAGAATTAATATTCACTTCTATTCGTTTCATTATAAAACAGAATATTATGTCACTTAAATATTCAAGCACAACCGCAGACTATCTTATATGGTCTGATGCAATGAACCTCATACGAAAGTTAGCCAAAGACGAGAATTATAAAATCTCACTTCTTATAGCTTTGGGATGCTTCACAGGATTAAGAATATCTGATATTCTATCTCTAAGGTGGAAACAGATATTAGGTGCAGACGAATTTACAGTAATTGAGCAAAAGACAGGTAAGGTAAGAATTATCAGACTGAACCCCCAATTACAGCAGCATATTAAAGAGTGCTACGAGCATATAAATCCAGTTGGAATCAATGCGCCAATTCTTATAAGTCAGAAAGGCACTATCTTCACAGTCCAGAGAATCAATATCATTCTTAAAGAGGTGAAGAAGAAGTACAAGTTAAAGATTAAGAACTTTAGCTGCCATTCGCTTAGAAAGACTTTTGGTAGGCAGGTCTATAATATGAACAGTGATAATGCTGAACTTGCCTTAGTAAAGCTGATGGAACTGTTCAACCATAGTTCTGTTGCCATTACTAAAAGATACTTGGGATTAAGGCAAGAAGAGATTCTACAGACTTATGACTGTTTGAGCTTCTGATGATTGGAATATGGGACAGGATTATTAAGATTCATCTTTATAATGGTCTGAACAGTTCTGTCCCAAATCCATAAAATTTTGAGCTTAGATATATCTAAAGTCCAATCTTGGTAGTTTGGCATTTCAGCCTTATAGAAGTAAGTCAATTCCATAAGTTTACAGACTTTAGAACTATCTCAACTCTTATTAGTTAAGCCACAGGTAGCACTTCTTGAATATCCAACAATATGCTGACTTAAAGATGATAATTCAAGGTTGGTAAGAATATTCAGAATTTAGTCTTTATATGGGAAGAAGTGAATTTGATACCCACATGGATTTACAGAGTTCAGATGCAACTCTGATTAAATATCTCATTCAGACTATGTTTGAGAGCAGGAGATTTACTATTTCTCCTCACTCCATGCTTAGTGATTTAAAACCTTTCATTATCTTTGCACCAATTCCAATGAACTAATGAGATAGGGAGTTGGAAGGACATAATTTTATGAGAGCATAACGAATTATCCTCTATTTGAAATCTGGACAATTTCATAAGTTAGGGATAGTAGTTCAATATGCTCATGCTAATGCTATATACCTGCTTCATCTTTATGGAGTAGTGAATATATACATTCAGCATGGGCTATTGTCTATTACTTAACTTAGGGCAGTCCAGAGCCTCAAATAGGGTAATATTCAATAGTTCCCATGCTCTTTTATTTTATAATAGCTTATCCATAGGGAACAGGTAGGCACAAGAATAAAATGATAATGGATAAGAGAACTGCAACCTTTATTCAACAGATTACAAATAGATTCAACCAATTCAATATTGTTCATCAAGTAATGGAGAACGATTATAACACATCTAATTCAGTTTTGGATGAACCATTTACTTGCGATTATCAAATTAGCATATGGCTTCAAAACAATAAGTTAGGACACCAAGACTTGTACATGTACTTGAATAAAAAAGATGATTTAAGCTTAGTAGCCGTTAAGACCACTCATACAACGCCTAAATTATTAGAAATATGTCAGCGATTGGGCATGCTTTATGGCGTTCCATTCAAGACAATAACAAAGGATAAGATTGGAAGAGATAGTTACTACTTTATCTTCTAACTTTTTTAATTCTGAATAACAACCATTCAATTATAATATATGGAAGATAAATCTAAACACAATCTAAATCAATTCATTAAGAAGCTGCAATATCATGGAGCGATACAAAGAATGAATGATATAACAGGAAGATACAACGAGAAAGTTTCACTAAATGATTTGAACATGAAACTTCCTTGTGGAGCTTATATAACTTCAATGATATTATTAACTGACACAGAAGATAATATAAAAGCTATAGCATGCCGTGGGACAAACCTTTCATCGTTACAGAAAGAAGTTTGGTGGTCTAATATATTCATGGGATTACCTGTGAGGATTAGTGGTACAGACTTCGACAGTCTTTATCAACTTATCATATTCGCAACATTAATTTAATCAATATCAATGAGAACAATAAGATTATTAGCAACCTCTCTATTGGTTGCATTAAGCATGGGAGTTAGTTCCTGTGGGGATGATGAATTGGAGGTTAATCCACCCTTAAACAATGCAGAACAGATGTGCTTGGAATATGGAATTACAGACTATCAGAATATTGAATTACTAAGTCTGTTTGAACATGGAAATAATACTATTATCAATTTAGGTCAAGCAAACTTCTCTGGACTAAAGGATGACAAACTATGGCTTGCATCATTCAAGGTAGAGGACAAATCACCCATCATTAATTGGACTGACGAGTTGCCATTTAATAGAAATCATAGGATATACAAAGGTTATGGAGAATATGAAGATGTCACTATTCAACAGATAACTCTATTGCAAGCAATGCCATTCAATCAAGACTTTGTAGCATCATTAAGTTACAGCTTTGGGAAAGACTATAGCTATCACGCCTTACTGTTTAAGCAAAGTTCACAAACAAAAGAAATTCAACTCAAAGATAGTGGATTTGGCATAGGTGCATGGTACGAAAATTCTATCATAAATGGTAAATGCTGTTACTCGTTGTCTGGTGATACTATTTACGTAGCAGAGAAAGGCTTTGGCTATCAAAATGTAGGAACAGTTTACAGTTCTGACCTTATATCATACCAAGAAGCTATATTTACTTGTAGAGACGAAGAAGGCTTCTTTGTTGGCAGAAGAAGTTTTAAGTTAGGTCAAAACTTTTGGAAAGTTCAAGTTCCAGAACTTAGCAATGAACCTACTGATGCAAAGATTGAAATCTGTGTAGAAGATAAGTCCAAGCCAGTTTGGAAGTTCAATGTCAATATTACACATTATGATGGGACTAAGAAGAATGTAACATTTGAAGTAGATATTGACAACGGTACAATTAAAGGAGAAGATGATTATACTTCTCTCATTATAGGCAAATGGAAGATGACAAGCGGTGATGCTGTTGCTACCCATGTAACTTATAAGAATGATGGTACATTTGAATATACAAGTACAGAAGATAGCTCTTACAAGGAAGTGGGCAAGTACAAGATAGACGGTAACAAACTCTATGAAATGTACAGTGATGAAGAAGAATGGATTATCAATGATATTCTGTTACTTAATTCTATGACCTTATCAGTGCAGGAATTGGAAGCTGATGGAGTAACACCCACAGGTAAGAAGTACTCTTATCAGAGAGTGGAATAAAAGATTTACGCATACTAAAAGTGAGCAGCATTTGAAGAAACTCTTATGCTGCTCTTTTCTATAACTATTTCATAAATACAAAATAAACAGCCAATATCAAGCAAACGAAGGCAACTATATGATTCCAGTGCAAAGCTTCACCTTTAAAGAATACAGTTGTAAAAACTGTGAATATAATAAGAGTTATTACTTCTTGAAGAACTTTCAACTGCATCAATGAAAATGGTCCTCCATTACCTACATATCCAATGCGATTCGCTGGAATTTGACAAGAATACTCAAAAAAAGCTATTGACCAACTAAAGGCTATTACACCTATCAAAGGAAGAGCAGCAAACCAAGAATATTCCTGCTTCATCTTTAAATGACCATACCAAGCAAAAGTCATAAAGACATTTGATACTATAAGCAATAAAATTGTGTAGAGAGCTTTCATATTATTCTAATTCTACTATACATTATTATATATCAACGTAAAGTGTTAAATTTCCAGTTGGGTTTTTCCGTTTTATTATACTCAGCCAGAGCTATTACCCAAGAAAACAGCACCACGGCATACAACGGCCAGTTGGAGATGACTTTTGTCTCTTGTAGCTTCAGATGCCCATACCAGGCAAACGTCATGAAAATATTAGATACAATCAATAGCAAAATGGTATAAAATGCTTTCATATAGTGATTAATGATTAGTGATTAATGATTAATGATTGCAGGCAGCAATTCCTCCTGCACATTCGTCATACTCCCCCATAGACTATAGCGTGCCTCAGGATTCATTTCCTCCAACTGTTTCAGAATGCCTTTCATTGTACTACGGCTGGATTGTGACTCATACGGACAATTCTTCACCTGCTTACGATACCCCCTCACTTGCGCCAACTCCATCAAATCCGCCTCATGTACCAGACACATCGGACGGATAATCGTCATATCAAACTTCTTCATTACCAGCCGAGGAGGCATGGAGCTGAACGCTCCCTGATAGGTGATATTCATCAGCAAGGTCTCCAGAATATCATCCATGTGATGGCCTAACGCGATTTTATTGCATCCCTGCTCCTTGGCTACGGTAAACAATGCCTTCCGTCTATTCCAAGAGCAAAGAAAACAAGGAGACTTGCGGGTATCTGTCGTGGCATCAAACTCCGTTTCAAAGAGAACAAAAGGCACTCCCCACGACTCTACGTACTCCCTCAGATAGTCCACATCACTTTGATAAGGTATATTCTTCATCACTACATGTACGGCGACAACGGAAAAACGGGGTTTATAGACACGGGCACGCCGTGCCAACAATTCCACCAGCGCCAAAGAGTCCTTGCCTCCCGAAAGCCCGATGAGAATCTTATCGCCGTCCTCTATCAGCCCATATTCCACCACACCTTTGCTAAACCGCTTGTCTATGCGGCGCAACATCTTTTCTTCTTCAGTAAATCGTGCCATTGATACGAGTTATGAGTTATAAGTTATAGCTCTTCCGGTTGCAAAAGTAAGGCAAAAGAACGATTTAAAGAAGAATTAACAAAATAGAATTACGGAAACCAGCTTTATTCACGATAAATTTGTATTTTTGACCTTCTGAACAAATCAGCATGTATCAATATGAATAAAAAATATATCCTTTTCTTTCTATTCGGCCTTTTGAGCATAACAATTTCCGCACAAAGCCTGGCAGAAGCCAAAGCCTTGTACGAGAAGGGAGAATACGAAGAAGCCAAGCCCGCCTTCAAAAAACTCGTCAAGACACAACCTGGCAATGGAAATTACAACCTATGGTACGGTGTATGTTGCCTGGAAACCGGCGAACCCGCAGAAGCCTTGAAACACCTGGAAAGCGCCGTCAAGAGACGCGTCCCCAGCGGGCAACTCTATTTGGCCCGGGCATACAATGATCTATATCGGTTCGAAGATGCCATCGAGACTTATGAGACCTACATTTCCGACCTGAGAAAGAGAAAACGCTCCACCGAAGAGGCCGAACAATTATTGGAAAAAAGCAAATCCAACTTGCGCATGCTGAAAGGCGTGGAAGAGGTCTGCTTCATCGACAGCTTTGTGGTAGACAAGGAAAAATTCCTGGATGCATACAAAATCAGCCCCGAATCGGGCAAGCTGTTCATGTACGACACCTACTTCAATGATTCCGGTAAGGAAGGCGGAACGGTATACGAAACGGAGCTGGGCAATAAACTATATTATAGCGAAATGCAACCGGACAGCACCCTCAGTATCCTTTCGCACAACAAGTTGCTGGACAAATGGAGTGATGGCAGCTTGTTGCCCGGAAGCATCAATGAGGCCATGAATGCAGACTATCCCTATGTACTTACGGACGGTATCACTATCTACTATGCTTCGGATGGCCCTGGCTCGATGGGAGGATATGACATTTTCGTCACCCGTTACAATACGAATACCGACTCCTATCTGATGCCGGAAAATGTGGGCATGCCGTTCAATTCGCCCTACAACGACTATATGTACGTCATCGACGAATTCAACGACTTGGGATGGTTTGCCTCTGACCGCTACCAGCCGGAAGGCAAAGTGTGCATCTATGTATTCATTCCCAACTCATCCAAGCAAGTGTACAACTACGAAGGGATGGACCCGGACAAGATGATATCATTGGCGCAACTTCACTCTATCAAGGACACATGGACGGACACCGATGCGGTAAAGGGCGCCCGAGAAAGGCTTCGGACCGCTGCCAACGCAAAGCCGCAGACCACCAAGAAGCATGATTTCCAATTCATCATTGACGACCACTCCACCTACTACCAGCTGGACGATTTCCGCTCCCCGCAGGCCAAAGCCTTGTATGGCAAATACAATCAGCTGGAGCAGAGCCACAAACAACTGCAGGAGAAACTGGAAGATATGCGTTCGGAATACTCCCGAGCCGACAAGCAGGAAAAGGACAAGATGTCCGCCGCCATCCTCGACCTGGAGCAACGTGTACGGCAATTGTCCACTGAGATGGAGCAAACTGCCATTCAAGTGCGCAACCTGGAAAAACAAGCCACCAAATAAAGACAACTATGGATATACTCATTATCGCCTCATTGATTATAGGAGCAGTAATCTTGTTCTTAGTGGAATTATTCGTAATTCCGGGCATCAGCGTTGCCGGTTTTCTGGCAGGAGGTTGCATCATCTTTGCCAACTACTATGCCTTTGCCTATATGGGCACCACGGCAGGTGTCATTACGCTTATCATATCTGCCCTGGCTTGTATCGGCTCGTTGGTATGGTTCATGCGCTCCAAGACACTCGACAAAATTGCATTGAAAAAAAACATCACCTCCAAAGTAGACCGTAGTGCCGAGGACAAAGTCAAGGTAGGCGATGTAGGCGTAACCACTACTCGCCTGGCTCTTATCGGCTATGCCGAAATCAACGGAGACATCGTGGAAGTGAAGTCATCAGATGGCTTCATGAACGAAAAGACTCCGATTATCGTAGAGCGTATTGCCGACGGAGTCCTCTTAGTGGAGCGGCTCAAGCAGTGAAATTTCAGGAATCAACCTATTTATAACTAACAATTAATATTTAATCTCATGGATCCAAGCACAATGTATTTAACCGCCTTCCTCATTATAGGAGGCATTATCTTCCTGGTACTTTTCTTCCATTATGTACCGTTCTTCTTGTGGCTGTCCGCCAAAGTATCGGGAGTAAACATCTCGCTGGTACAACTTTTCCTGATGCGCATCCGTAATGTCCCTCCTTATATCATTGTGCCCGGCATGATTGAAGCTCATAAAGCAGGATTGCAAAACATCACGCGCGACGAACTGGAAGCGCACTACCTTGCCGGAGGTCACGTAGAGCGGGTGGTACACGCACTGGTATCCGCCTCTAAAGCCAATATCGAGCTGCCGTTCCAGATGGCAACCGCCATCGACCTTGCCGGCCGTGACGTGTTCGAAGCCGTACAGATGTCCGTTAACCCCAAAGTAATCGATACCCCTCCCGTGACGGCTGTTGCCAAAGACGGTATCCAGTTGATTGCCAAGGCCCGTGTAACGGTGCGCGCCAATATCCGCCAATTGGTGGGAGGTGCCGGAGAAGACACGATTCTGGCCCGTGTAGGCGAGGGTATTGTGTCTTCCATCGGTTCGTCAGAGAATCATAAGTCTGTATTGGAGAATCCGGATTCTATCTCCAAACTGGTATTGCGCAAGGGGTTGGATGCCGGAACAGCATTCGAAATTCTGTCCATTGACATTGCTGATATTGACATAGGTAAGAATATCGGTGCCGCCCTGCAGATAGACCAAGCCAATGCCGACAAGAACATTGCTCAAGCCAAGGCAGAGGAACGCCGCGCCATGGCCGTAGCCACAGAGCAGGAAATGAAGGCAAAGGCCCAGGAAGCCCGTGCCAAAGTTATCGAGGCAGAAGCGGAAGTACCCAAGGCCATGGCCGAAGCATTCCGCAACGGCAATCTGGGTATCATGGACTATTACCGGATGAAGAATATAGAAGCCGACACTTCCATGCGCGAAAACATTGCCAAACCGACGACGGGCAATACCAGCCAGCCGTTGAGCAAATAACTCGAAAAGTAACTGACAGAAACGCCGGAACCGGTGAACAAGAATCGGTTCCCGGCGTTTCTATTTATAAACAAAAGATTAAAAGCTCAATCAAATGAAAAAATATTTCGCCTCTTCCGAACTGATCATCAATGAAGACGGTTCTGTATTTCATCTTCACGTAAAGCCCGAATGGCTGGCAGACAAAGTCATCTTGGTAGGTGACCCCGGACGGGTGGCACTGGTTGCCTCCCATTTCGAGAACAAGGAATGTGAAGTGGAAAGCCGCGAGTTCAAGACTATCACCGGTACTTACCAAGGGAAACGTATTACGGTGGTTTCCACCGGTATCGGATGTGACAACATCGATATCGTGATGAATGAACTGGATGCCCTGGCAAACATCGACTTCGAGACGCGCGAAGAAAAGCCCCGCCTACGTAGCCTTGAGCTGGTACGTATCGGCACCTGCGGCGGCTTGCAACCCTACACTCCGGTGGGTACATTTGTATGTTCTGAAAAATCCATCGGTTTCGACGGTCTGCTCAACTTCTATGCCGGACGCAACTCCGTGTGCGACCTACCCATGGAGCGTGCCTTCCTCAACCATATGGGATGGTCCGGCAACATGTGTGCCCCTGCCCCCTACGTCATTGATGCAAGTGCTGAACTGATAGACCGCATCGCACAAGACGACATGGTACGTGGCGTAACGATTGCTGCCGGGGGCTTCTTCGGACCTCAAGGACGCGAGTTACGCGTGCCGCTTGCCGACCCGCATCAGAACGAGAAGATTGAAAAATTTGAATACAACGGCTACCATATCACCAACTTCGAGATGGAAAGTTCTGCCTTGGCAGGCTTGAGCCGTCTGATGGGACACAAGGCCATGACGGTATGCATGGTCATTGCCAACCGCCTGATAAAAGAAGCGAACACGGGATACAAAAATACGATAGATACTCTTATCAAAACAGTACTCGACCGTATCTAAGTATCCTTCAAGAAATGCTCCTCCCTTTCCTTCAGCCAATCCTGGGAGTAGGGTTTAGTAATGACTTCATCACATCCTGCCTGACGTGCCCGTTGCTGGTCTGTATAGTGTAGCAATGTCCTGCTATACCCACAATGGGCACAGAGGCGGATTAGGCTTTATAAGCATCTATCCATTATCGATTTGCACAAAGTTACGATAAAAGCCCATAAGTTGAATCACCATCTCTCTTTTTTGTAAAGAAACCATTATCTTTGCTGAATAAAAATAAGCCGGATAAAATGAACCAAGATACCATTTGTGCCATAGCCACCGCCCAAGGGGGAGCCATAGGATGCATCCGTGTCTCCGGACCGGATGCCATAGAGATAACATCCCGCATATTTACCCCTGCCCGGAAGGGGAAGAAGCTGAAGGATGCCAAGCCATACACACTTACCTTCGGTCATATCCATGAAGAAGAAAACATCATAGACGAAGTACTTGTAAGCTTATTCCGTGCCCCCCACTCGTACACGGGCGAGGATAGCACGGAAATCATGTGCCACGGTTCGAGCTATATTCTTCAGAAGGTGTTGCAACTGCTCATCGGTAATGGTTGCCGCCTGGCCGCTCCCGGTGAGTACACGCAACGGGCCTTCTTGGGCGGCAAAATGGACCTAAGCCAGGCCGAAGCCGTGGCCGACCTCATCGCCTCCACCTCTGCCGCCACTCACCGCCTCGCCATGAGCCAGATGCGCGGTGGGTTCAGTAAAGAGCTGGCCTCACTACGCGACCAATTGCTGCACTTCACATCACTCATAGAACTGGAGCTGGACTTCAGCGACCACGAAGAACTGGAATTTGCCGACCGCTCCGAGCTGTGTCTCCTGGCAGACGGCATAGAGCAGGTAATTTCCCGTTTAGTACAATCCTTCAGTGTAGGCAATGCCATCAAGAACGGTGTGCCCGTAGCCATCATCGGCGAAACGAACGCTGGTAAATCCACCCTGTTGAATGCACTACTAAACGAGGAACGAGCCATTGTAAGCGACATACACGGGACAACCCGCGATGTGATAGAAGACACAGTCAATCTTGGTGGGATAACTTTCCGATTTATTGATACGGCAGGCATACGCGAAACGAACGACACCATCGAGAGCCTAGGAATTGAGCGAACCTTCCAGAAATTGGAGCAGGCGGAAATCGTGCTCTGGGTAGTTGATGCCACGAATGCCGTCTCACGGATACCACAACTAACTGCCCAGATACTTCCCCGTTGCGAAGGGAAACGGCTCATTCTCGTATTCAACAAGGCCGATCTGGTGCAGGATGCCTCAACCATCCTCACCCCCAGTTTCACCCTAGCCGCTACTAATGTGCAATGCATCTCCATCTCTGCCAAAGGGCGTACCAACCTCGACAAGCTTCAGCAAATGCTAATCTCTGCCGCTAACCTGCCCACGGTTACCCAAAACGATGTCATTGTCACGAATATACGCCACTACGAGGCTTTGACCCATGCCTTGGAAGCCATCCACCGGGTCCAACAAGGGATAGCAGAAAATCTATCCGGAGATTTTGTTTCACAAGATATCCGCGAATGTATTTTCCATCTAAGCGATATTGCGGGGGAAGTTACGAACGATATGGTACTTGGGAATATTTTCGAACATTTTTGCGTCGGCAAATAAATCTAATCATATATACCCAGTTATCCCCAAAGCGAAAACGATGAGAGATTTTTCTTTATAGCTAGCTTAGGATGTTCAGTTCTCCTATCTCCCATTTCAAAACAAAGGCTGTCCATTATCTAATATGTGACAGCCTTTCTATGAAAGTTTTCTTCAGATAAATATCATACTTTTTTCATAAACTCCTTCGGTGTTTTTCCAAAATACTCCTTATACCTGCCTCTGAAGTTTTTCAGATTTCGCATACCCACCATTTCGGCAACCACGGTCACAGAAAATTTTCCGCTTTCCAAAAGTTCCCGTGCCTTCTCCATCCTGATTCTCGAAATCAAATATTTGGGTGCTTCTCCCGTCAACAACTTCCACTTATTATAAAAGGTTGTCCGGCTCATGCACATCCTGGAGGCAATATCATCTACTGTCAAATCCTCTTTATCCATATTCTCCATAATGTAAAGCTTCACTTCATTCAAAAATGCCAGATTGGCATCCTGCTGAGCCCGCTCCATAGGTTTCGTTAAAAAATCTTCTCCAAAAACTTTCTGAAGAAATGTCTTCCGAAGAAAACGGCTATTATTTATCAATATGGATATTTCCACTTTAAGGTCCTCCAGATTAAAGGGCTTACATACAAAGAGATCAGCTTGAGAAGAACAACGCTTTTCCCGCCGTTTCACATCAATGTGCGCCCCCATCAATATCACCGGAATAAAGGAGGTGTCCCTCGACGTCTTCAGTTTAGAAGAAAGTTCCTCACCGCTCATACCTTTCAACATGATATCACAAATCACCAAATCCGGATACTCTTCACATATTACCTCCAATGCTTCCTGACCGTCATCAAAGCTCCTCACTACAAAACATTCCGATAAACGTTTCTCAAGATAATCCTTGAATCCCTTGTCATTATCCGCAAGTATCACTAAAGGTCTATCCATATTTTTTTTCTTCGAGAAACCATGGAAAGCCATTTCCGACTCATTCACCTGAAAAGTGTCCGGAATATTTAAGGATGTATACCCCCCCGAAACCGCACACGAACATCTTATGGGAAATCGAAGCAGAGCCTCCTTTTCCAAAGTCAGTATTTTCCCGTCACATATATTCATCAACTTGTCAAAAAACACACCGCCCATGCCATACTGCTTGCCATGCAGAGGTCGCAGAATAGGAAGCCGCGACGAGTACCATCTGCAACATTTCAGAAATCGCTTGTTGCCTGTATCCTTAATCCTGATTGCCCAGTAATCTCCCTTCAACGAAACCTGCATCGAGAGGTGCGTTTCCGGCAGAGAACACTCGATGGCACTCAATACAAACCGGTCGATAACCGGAGATATCTTTCCCGGATCAAACCAAGCGCTTGCATAGTCAAAATCCGGAACCAAATCCAGCTTCATCTGCAACCCATCCACATGAGACTGTAAAAAAGACACTTTCTTCCTCATAAATGCGCCGATTTCATGTTCTGCAACTACCAGGCTACCAGAATTGCCAAATAGTTGTTTCAACCCCATCAACGCTATCAAGTGCTGCTCCAGCCCGCCTATATGATGAAGTGCAACAGCCAGTTCCTTCTTTATGTCTTCCGGACAGTCTCCTTCGTAAACTGCCCCTAACGGTGTCTTAATCAAAGAAATGGGATTACGTATGTTTTGAAAGGTATCAATGAAATACTGATTTCCCTCTTTCAGTAAATCTCTTTCTTCACTGATACAGAGCAAATGGAACAAAAGCCAACATAATATACAGATTCCACTAGCCACTATTGGCAGAACAGACCAGGGAACCTTATGATATACGCCGATGGATAGCAGGAAAACGCATAATGACACTACTATTATTATTATCGATAAATGTTTCATACTATTATAAGTTTAAGTAATAATGATTCATACTAATATATACCCGAGTTTTCAGTCAATAGCAGGATAATCCCAAGTATGTCATCGGGAGGCGGTCTAATGGGGAACGGTAGGTTCCTTGAGTCATCGAATTCACCTTACCAACCCTCGTTTGCTAGAAGAGCCTGCATTTCGTCCACCTGTATTTCATACCCAGCAACTCTCTAAACCATTCATTTCCCATGCCCAACGTATCTTTAAATATCAATACAACATTCCGCTTATCCAAGATAGCTCCAATCAATTATTCTCAAACAAAATAATAGTATAACAAACGGAAAGGCTAAAAAAGATGATACCACTTCACACATATTCTTATCATACTCACATATCTTGCGCATGAAACAGAAAGACATTATCTTTGCAGCATGAAACAAGAACTGAAAGAAAACGGAGGATTACCGGCACATATACTCTGGACACTTGCTATCGTAGCTGGCGTGTCCGTAGCCAACTTGTATTACAACCAACCCCTGCTTAATATCATGCGGAATGAATTGGGAGTTTCTGAATTCAAAACGAACCTCATTGCCATGATTACACAAATCGGATATGCGCTGGGATTATTGTTCATCGTCCCATTAGGAGACCTCTATCGACGCAAGAATATCATCCTGACGAATTTCTTCCTACTCATATTTTCCCTTCTAGCCATTGCCATGGCACCGAACATCTACATCATCTGGGCAGCATCACTCATTACCGGCATCTGCTCCATGATACCCCAAATATTTGTACCGATTGCCTCGCAATTCTCACGCCCCGAAAACAAGGGACGGAATGTAGGTGTCGTCATCTCAGGATTACTGACTGGAATACTTGCATCACGTGTTGTCAGCGGATTTGTGGGTGAAGTGCTTGGCTGGCGTGAAATGTACTTCATCGCCGCTGGAATGATATTACTATGCGCCATCGTTATATTAAAGGTACTACCGGACATACAACCGACTTTCCAAGGCAAATATTCCGGGCTGATGAAGTCTCTTTTCTCATTAGTAAGAAAATACCCCTCTCTACGAATCTACTCGATACGTGCGGGACTGGCCTTTGGCTCATTCCTTGCCATGTGGTCCTGCCTTGCATTCAAAATGGGAGAAGCCCCCGTTCCATGCATCCAGCGATGTCATCGGCATACTAGGGCTCTGCGGCATTGCCGGAGCCTTAACCGCATCTTTTGTAGGAAAATATGTAAAAAGGTAGGCATACGCAATTTCAACTTTATCGGTTGCGGAATGATTCTGCTTGCATGGGCCTCGCTCTTTTTCTGCGGAAACAACTATGCAGGTATCATTACCGGTGTCATTCTTATAGACATAGGCATGCAATGTATCCAACTCAGCAACCAGACCAGTATTTTCGACATCTACCCGTCTGCCTCCAATCGGGTAAATACGATTTTCATGACCACTTACTTCATCGGCGGCTCTTTGGGTACCTTCCTTGCAGGAAGCAGTTGGCAGACTTGGGGATGGAGTGGCGTGGTCGGCACCGGCGTTATTTTAACAATAATATCGTTGTCCATCACCCTTTACAGCAAGAAATAACAAGGATACTATCATTTTTCCAAGCAAACGCAAAGATTTGATAATTTTTATTTGTCATGCAAAGGATAAGGAAGATATTGAACAGAATTGTTATACCTTTGTCGCATCAAACTATAAACGACAGATTAATAATAGATTCGTCAACCAAGCATAGTCAAAAACAACCCTATGAATTCAGCAAAGAAAATACCCTCTCCACTCGTTTCTCTATTTCCCATCGCTTTTCTCGTAGGAATGCTGTTCGCCACCATCCATACTTTCGGAAGTGACGCCTTGAGTGGAGGAAGCCAGATTTCCCTGCTTGCCACCACTGGTATGTGTGTCTTTATCGGCATGGCTTTCTACCGCATCCCTTGGAAAGATTATGAACTTGCCATCACCAACAACATTTCAGGTGTTGCCACAGCTATCATTATTCTATTGATTATCGGTGCTTTGAGCGGCACATGGATGATAAGTGGGGTGGTACCTACCCTTATATATTATGGTATGCAGATTATCCATCCGAATTTTTTCCTTGCTTCTACCTGCATTATTTGTGCATTGGTATCAGTAATGACGGGAAGTTCATGGACCACTATCGCCACCATCGGTATCGCCCTTTTGGGCATAGGTAAGGCACAAGGTTTTGAAGAGGGATGGATAGCCGGTGCCATCATTTCGGGAGCCTATTTCGGAGACAAAATTTCACCGTTATCGGATACCACGGTCCTTGCCTCATCCGTAACGGAAACACCGTTATTCAGCCATATCCGCTATATGATGATCACCACCGTCCCCTCTCTCCTCATCACCCTTGTCATCTTTACAGTAATGGGACTCACACACGAAACGAACAATACACAACAGATCGCGGAATTTACGGCAGCATTGGACGCCAAATTCAACATTACTCCCTGGTTACTGGCTGTTCCCGTGATTACGGGAATACTGATTGCCCGGAGAGTACCTTCCGTCATCACACTCTTTCTCTCCACTCTGCTGGCAGGGATATTCGCCTTCATCTTCCAACCGGGACTACTGAATGAGATAGCGGAAGGTGGGAATATGTTCAAAGGGATAATGATGACATTCTATGGCAGTACCAGTCTACAAACTGACAGTGACATGTTGACAGAACTGATTGCCACACGAGGTATGGCAGGAATGATGAATACCATCTGGCTCATCATCTGCGCCATGTGTTTCGGTGGAGCCATGACGGCAAGCGGCATGCTAGGAAGCATCACTTCCCTATTCGTCCGCTTCATGAAGAATACAGCCAGCATGGTAGCATCCACCGTATGTTCCGGATTGTTCCTGAACCTTGCCACGGCAGACCAGTACATCAGCATTATCCTCACCGGAAACATGTTCAGCAACGTTTACGCAAAGAAAGGCTACGAAAGCCGGCTACTTAGCCGTACCACGGAAGATGCCGTTACCGTCACCTCCCCGCTTATCCCATGGAACACCTGCGGCATGACGCAAGCCACCATTTTGAGTGTACCCACACTGACCTACCTTCCCTATTGCTTCTTCAACCTTATCAGTCCGGTAATGAGTATCTTTATTGCTGCTATCGGATATAAAATAATTAAAAAACCGGTGAACAATCCTGGATAGGCATTGTTCTTGCAATAAACTTATAACGAACAATTTATTTAAACCTAAACAAAAAAAAGATTCGATTATGAAAAAGTTTATTGCATTAGCAGCAGTAGTATTGGTAAGCATGGCAACAACGACCATGTATGCACAAGAGAGTAGAGCTGAAAAGCGCGCAGACCGTAAAGCCCAAAGAGACGCAGAACGTGCACGCCTGAAAGCTGAAGAACAAGCACAGGATGCCATTTCGTACGATGACGCAATGGCGGCCTTGAAAGCTCACCAGTTCGTAATGGAGGCAGACCAAGTGATGTTCCGCAACGGACAGACCGCATTTGTAAACTCCAACACCAACTTCGTATTGGTCAACCAAGGACGTGGCACCGTGCAGGTAGCCTTCAACACCGTATACCCAGGTCCTAACGGCATTGGCGGTGTAACAGTAGACGGAACCGTATCGGACATCCAAATGACTACCGACAAACGGGGCAACGTGAATTGTAACTTCAGCATCCAGGGTATCGGCATTTCCGCCCAGATATTCCTTACGCTGACCAATGGCGGGAATAACGCAACCGTAACCATCAGCCCGAACTTCAACTCCAACCTGGTTCCGCTGGAACAATCCAACATATTCAAGGGACGTTCCTGGTAAAACCCTTATATAAATATATATATTCCCACTCCGCCACAAATCACACTAAAAAGTGTACATTTGTGGCGGAGTTTTTTATATACCAATGTCATGAGAGAATTTATCATTGCAGACAATCAAGATATCACCAAAGCAGGCATGATGTTCCTATTGGGCAGACAGAAAGACACCTCCCTGCTGCTGGAAGCCGACAACAAGGCAGAACTGATACAGCAACTACGCCTGCATCCCACCGCCGTTGTCATTCTGGACTATACCCTTTTTTGATTTTTCGGGAGCCGAAGAGCTAATGGTACTTCACGAACGCTTCAAGGAAGCCGATTGGCTACTCTTTTCCGACGAATTGAGCCTACCGTTCCTGCGCCAGGTATTGTTCAGCAGCATGGCATTCGGCGTAGCGCTGAAGGATAATTCCAAAGAAGAGATACTGACCGCACTACAATGCGCCTCACGCAAGGAGCGATTCATCTGTAATCACGTCAGTAACCTGCTGCTCGCAGGCAACGGTTCCTCCTCCCCCACTCATCCTACCATCAAAGATGATTTACTGACTACTGCCGAACGGAGCATCCTGAAAGAGATAGCCCTTGGGAAAACAACCAAAGAAATAGCTGCCGAACGAAACCTCAGCTTCCATACGGTAAACAGCCACCGGAAGAATATCTTCCGGAAACTGGGTGTAAACAATGCGCACGAAGCCACCAAATATGCCATGAAGGCAGGCATCGTAGACTTGGTGGAATATTATATATAAATCTCCCCTGCTCCCGACACACAGCCGGGCATCAGCATCATACACCACTCCGAACTGGCCCGGAGCAATGCCTTGCAGCTTTTCTTCCGAAACAATGCGGTAACCCTCCGCCTCCTTTTGCAACCTGCCTTTGACAAACTCCGGCGTATGGCGTATCTTGAAAGTCACCTCCACCTCTTCCTGCGCTCCCTTCCAGGGATTATCCGTAATGAAATGAAAATCCTGCATACTGAACTCATACCCGTATTGCAATGCCGTATCACATCCGCGGGACACGTAAATCACATTCTCCTCCACATCCTTGCGGACAACAAACCACGGTCCTCCACCCAACCCCAATCCTTTACGCTGGCCGATGGTATGAAACCAATAGCCCCGATGCTTGCCCAACTTTCTACCCGTTTCCAACTCCACAATATCCCCTTCCCTTTCGCCAAGGAAACGGCGCACAAAATCATTATAATCAATCTTTCCCAGAAAGCAGATGCCCTGACTGTCACGACGTCTGGCGCTGGGCAATCCGGCACGCAGGGCTATGTCACGAACCTCATTCTTCATCAGTCTGCCCAACGGAAACATCAGTTTGGAAACTTGCAGATAGTCTATCTGCGCAAGAAAGTCCGTTTGGTCTTTCACGGAATCGGCAGCGGTACCGAGCCATGTCTTTCCATCCCTCAACACCGTAGTGGCGTAGTGCCCGGTTGCCGTGATATCGAAATCCTTCCCCACACGTTGCTCAAAGCACCCGAACTTTATCAGCTTGTTGCACATCACATCCGGATTGGGAGTCAAGCCACGTCTTATTTTATCAATGGCATAAGCCGCCACCTGGTCCCAATACTCCCGGTGCAGGTCCACTACTTCCAACGATAATCCATAACGCCGGGCAATGGCAGAAGCCATCTCCATATCCTCTTCCGCAGAGCAGTCCATATAATCGGCATCGTCCCTCCCTATTTTGATATAAAATAGAGAAGGACGGTAACCTTGTTCGCAAAGGAGATGTACCACCACGGAGCTGTCTACACCTCCCGACAATAATACAGCAATATTCATTCTATCGTATACTGTTATTCTTTTAAATTCTGTCAAATGCCTGGGACAAGTCGTCCAGCAAATCATCGATATGTTCTGTCCCGATGGAGAGGCGGACCGTGCCCGGTTTGATGCCTTGTTCTTCCAATTCCCGTGCACTCAATTGAATGGGTAGTGGTGGCAGGATGGATAACCAGGGATTTCACATCAGCCACATTGGCAAGCAACGAGAATATCTGTAAACTGTCAATAAACGTCTGCGCTTCCTTCACACCGCCCCGCACCTCAAACGTAAAGATAGAACCGCCTCCATTCGGAAAGTATTTCCCGTAAAGCGCGTGGTCAGGATGCTCGGGCAGGGACGGGTGGTTCACGGCAACCACTTTGGGATGCTTCTTCAAGAATTCAACCACTTTCAAGGCATTCTCCACATGACGTTCCACGCGAAGCGACAACGTCTCCAATCCTTGCAACAGAATGAAAGCATTGAAAGGACTGATTGTGGCACCGGTATCACGCAACAATACGGCACGGATACGGATGGCATAGGCAGCAGGACCGGCAGCGTCGACGAAACGTACTCCATGATAACTCGGGTCCGGTTCCGTCAGTTGGGGAAACTTCCCCGAGGCCACCCAGTCGAACTTGCCGCTATCTACAATAACACCACCCAAGGACGTACCATGCCCTCCGATGAACTTCGTTGCCGAATGGACTACAATATCTGCCCCATGCTCTATGGGACGAATCAGGTAAGGAGTACCGAAGGTGTTATCTATAATCAGAGGAATCCGGTGACGGTGTGCTATTTCAGCAACGGCATCAATGTCAATGATGTTGCAATTCGGATTTCCCAGCGTTTCAATGAATACTGCCTTGGTATTCTCCTGAATCGCTTTCTCGAAATTGTCCAGATTGCCCGGGTCCACAAAAGTAGTGGTAACCCCGTAGGCAGGCAATGTGTGGGCCAGCAGATTATACGTTCCGCCGTAGATGGTCTTAGCTGCCACGATATGGTCGCCTGCACGGGTGATATTCTCAAAGGCATAAGTGATGGCTGCCGCACCCGAGGCTACGGCCAATCCGGCAACACCGCCTTCCAGAGCCGCCACACGTTTCTCGAACACATCCTGGGTGGAATTCGTCAACCGCCCGTAAATATTCCCCGGGTCCTGCAAGCCAAAGCGGGCTGCCGCATGGGCCGAATTACGAAATACATACGAAGTTGTCTGATAGATAGGTACGGCGCGGGCATCAGTTGCCGGGTCGGGTTGTTCTTGTCCAACGTGAAGTTGTAGAGTCTCAAAGTGCAATTTCTTTGTTTCCATTGTCGTTTGTATTTTAGGTGAATAAACCGTTTCTCATTCGGATGTTGCAAAGATAGAGCGATAAGCCGGGGCAGACAATGACACAGATTAGGGAATTTTATACCACAATTGTGGTAGATAAGCAAGCTATTTTCTATCTTTAGATAAGATAGACTGCATTTCGGCAAAACTTTTTCATGCAAGCATGAAAGTTCTGCACTCAATTTGCACTATCTTTGCCCCCATGAAAGCAAGAAATATACTGATACTCATATTGGGAACCCTGATTCTTCCCATTTATCTGACTTCCTGCGGGGTGGACCGCTGGAAAGAGTATGCCGGACAGACCCAGACAGACCGCTGGATTGACGATACCATGCGTGTGTGGTACTATTGGGTAGACGCTATCCCCCATACCAACGACCTGAACTATTTTCAAGCCCCTTTCACTTTCTTTGCCTCGCTCAAATCCGAAGAAGACAAATTCTCCACCATCGACAGTCTGGTCAGCGTCACCACTACCCGCAGCATCCCCTATACGGATTACAGCTACGGATTCCAGTTCACTACCAACCAGATAGAAGTAGAAGGAGAAGAGAATGCCATTGTTGCACAGATTCTTTACGTTGCCGACGGAAGCCCGGCCTCGGAAATCGGGCTGAAACGGGGTGACTGGATTATGAAGATGGACGGGAACTTTATTACTGAACAGAATTATAAGAAACTGTATGGAAGTAGTGCCATGGAACTTACAGTAGGTTATTACGACGTGGAGAAAAATGTCATCGTTGCTTACGACAAACCCAGACAGATAGCATCGGCGCGTCCCGTCAACGACAACCCGGTGCACTATAAGAATGTATATACATCAGGCAGCAAGAAAATAGGTTATCTGGTCTACAACCACTTCAGTTCCGGCCCCACGGACAACAGTAATGAATATGACAACGACCTGCGCAGCGCATTCCAATATTTCGCATCACAGCAAGTCAACGAATTCATCCTTGACTTGCGCTACAACAACGGTGGATTACTGAGTTGCGCAGAATTGCTGTGTACCATGCTTGCACCTTCCTCCGCCTTGGGACAAGAGTTGGGGTACCTGGAATTCAACAACCGCTTCAATCCGCAGATAGTACCGTTCACCCCGAACTCCGGACTCATCGGAAACGGAGCAAACCTAAACCTGAATACTCTCTACGTACTTACCAGCAGCCAGACTGCCTCCGCCTCCGAAATGGTGATTAACTGCCTCGCCCCGTATATGGATGTTGTCATCATCGGCGGTACTACCGTAGGCAAGAATGTAGGTTCCAGGAATTTCTCCAGCCCCGAACTGATGATAACGATGAATCCCATCGTCTGCAAGATATACAATTCGGAAGGGAAATCTGATTATGAATCCGGATTCCAACCGGCCTACTCGGGATATGTAGTGAATGAGATGAGCGACATGTCACGTTTCCTGCCCTTTGGAGATACCAACGAAGCCTTATTGAGCACTGCACTCGGCGCCATCGACGGAAGCATACAACCGCCCGCACAAGAAGATACCCGTTCTTTAAGAGTGACCACTCTCGCAAACTCCATTGAACGTCGGGCAAGCCATGCCGTACGCATCAAATAAAAAGACCAATAGGATGAAACTAAACAGAAGAGTTACAATCATCACCCGATTTTCGGGAATCATGTTCAGCCTGCTGTTGCTCGGCGGACTGGCAGCTTGCAGCGATGATAACAATGGCAATGATACGCCAGAACCGGAGCCGTCAACCTACCCCACCACTCCTTTCTCCAAAAATCGAACTCAAAGAAGTGATAGAGAGCGATGCGCAACCGGTTACTGCCACCCACACCTACCTACAACAGTGCAGGCAGGCTGACCAGCTACACCGGCAAACAGAGCTTTACAGCAGGAGACGAACTCTTCGAGATAGAGAATACCACTACTGTCGAATACAAGGACCATCAAGCCGTGATAACCGACGAAGCAGGTACAGTATCAACCTACACGCTGAATGACAAAGGTTATGCCACCACTTGTACCAGTCGGATATGGCAGGAAATACCCGTACTTACACCTTCTCCTACCTCATCAACACCGAAGACAAATACTATCTGGAAAACATCACAGAAAAGCTGGACGACGGAAAAGAATACTCATTCATTACAATAGACTACAGCAACTTCCGGGCATTGCGCATACAGCAAAAGGTTGACACTTTTGAGCACAACAGTACGGCTACCACACCATCAGGGCAATGAAATTGCAAATATCTCCGAAATACCAAGCCTATTCATTACGGACATGTATCCGCTTTCCATGCATGCGGTTGCCATATACGGGAAGATATTGGGAGAACCTGCAAACTATCTGATTACCCAACTCATCCCGGACAGCAACGGAGAAAGTGAAGAGACCACCACCTATACTTATACGTTAGATAACCGGGGTATCGTCACTTCCTGCCATGCAGTCGTCGGGCATATAAGGAACGGCTACGAGCAGGACTACACACGCACCGTGAACTATACCATCGAATAATAAGTTACTTACTTCTTAAAGAACTTGTCGAAGAAAAGGACGTGATAGTCTATGGAGTTGTTCCAATACGTTCCGGTATGTCCACCGGGACGGGTGATGAAGTCATGGTCTATCTTCCTTGCCAGCAGCCGGTTGTGCAAGTCCTTGTTCACTTCAAGAAAGAAATCGGCCTCACCGCAGTCGATGATTAGCGCCAAGTCTCCATTTACAATCTTATCCAGCTGGTTGACCACCGTATGCGCATCCCAAGATGCCTTGTTGGCAGCAAACTCTCCCAACTGCTTGTTCATTTCCCAATTCTGGGGGAACGGCCGTATATCCACTCCTCCACTCATACTGCCCGCCGCACCGAACACATCCTTATGACGGATAGCACTCCACAAAGCACCGTGGCCGCCCATACTCAATCCACTGATGGCACGCGCCTTGCTATCGGGAATGGTAGCATAGTTCCCGTCTGTATACTTCACCAATTCCGAGGTGACAAAAGTCTCATAACGGTAGGCAGGATTCTCCGGACTGTCCCAATACCAACTGTTCTTGCCGTCCGGACATACAAATATGATTCCTTTCTCATCTGCCATCTGCGGCAATTCCGGCTTCAGCTGCACCCAGCTCCGCGCATTGCCGCCATAACCGTGCAACAGATAAACCACCGGACAAGCCTGCTTGCCGATAGCCTTATCAGGCAATACATACACAACTTTTACATCCTTATTCATGGCTGCACTTCTCACCAACACCGTGTCTACACGTGCCGCCTGCAACATTACGGCAGACAGACACCACAAAAGCCCCAAGGCAATAATTCTTTTTTTCATCTATTTATTGTTTATTTTTTCTAACGGATGGCAATATTAACAATAAATACTGAAAAATCATTATCTTTGCCTCACAAACTATTCAAAATCCACTATGGAGTTTATTATCATTCTACTTTTTTACTTATTCTGAACGGCATTTTTGCCATGTATGAAATCGCTTTAGTCTCCTCAAGTAAAGCACGCCTTGAAACTCTTGTCGGAAAAGGGAACAAAAGAGCCAAAGGAGTATTGAAACAACTGGAAGAACCCGAAAAATTCCTCTCCACCATCCAAATCGGTATTACTCTTATCGGTATCGTATCCGGTGCCTATGGTGGTGCCACCATCGCTGATGACGTAGAACCGCTGTTCGCCCTCATTCCGGGAGTAGCCGCCTATGCCAAGACTCTCGCCATGATTACCGTAGTAGCCATCATCACCTATCTGTCGCTCATCATAGGCGAACTGGTGCCCAAGTCCATCGCCTTGAACAACCCGGAACGATGGGCCACCCTCAGCCCCTTCATGATTGTGCTGACCAAGATTTCCTATCCGTTTGTATGCCTGCTGAGCGCTTCCACCAAACTGATGAACAAACTCATCGGACTGAACAGCGGCGAAGAACGCCAAATGACACAAGACGAACTGAAGATGATTCTGCACCAAAGCTCGGAACAAGGCGTCATCGACAAAGACGAAACGGAAATGTTGCGTGACGTGTTCCGCTTCTCGGACAAAAGAGCGAATGACCTGATGACCTATCGCCGCGACATCGTCGTGCTCCATCCCACAGACACACCGGAAGAGGTGCTGCGTATCATCCACGAAGAGCATTTCAGCAAATATCTCCTGGTGGAGCGGGGAAAGGACGAGATTATCGGTGTGGTTTCCGTAAAGGACATCATCTTGATGATGGGCGGCGAACAACCCTTCAACTTACGTAGTATTGCACGCCCTGCTTTGTTTATTCCGGAAAGTTTGTATGCAAAGAAAGTTTTAGAGCTGTTTAAGAAGAACAAAAACAAGTTCGGAGTTGTTGTAGACGAGTATGGAAATACAGAAGGTATCATCACCCTGCACGATTTGACGGAAAGTATCTTCGGAGACATCCTCGAAGAGAATGAAACGGAAGAAGAGGAAATCGTTGTTCGTCAAGACGGTTCCATGCTGGTGGAAGCTTCCATGAATCTGGATGACTTTATGGAGGCGATGGGCATTATGAACTATGATGACCTGAAAGAAGAAGACTTCACCACCTTGAGCGGTCTTGCCATGTTCTTGATAGGACGAGTGCCGAAAGCCGGAGACTTGTTCAGCTACAAAAACCTGGACTTCGAAGTGGTGGATATGGACCGCGGACGGGTGGACAAGCTGCTCGTCATCAAGAAAGAAGAAGATGAATAACAAACGCTATTGCGTCTTTATAATTAACTTAAACCATTAAAGCAATGAAAAAAGTAATGATGATTGCAGCCCTTGCCGCTGCATTGGTATCCTGCCAATCAAAAGGAACTCAGAACAATGACGCCGTCGCCATGGACGAAAGTGTAATGGCTGTTACCGGCAATGACTCGTCTGCCGTAGCCGTATACGAAGGAATCCTTCCCGCCGCCGACGGTCCGGGCATCCAGTATGTATTGAGCGTAGACAGTGTAGGTCCCGACGGAGAAAGCGGCTACACGCTGGTAACAACTTATCTGGATGCCGAAGGCCCCGGAAAGAACAAGAGCTTTACTTCCAAAGGAAAGAAAGAAGTTATCCAGAAAGACGTCGACAACAAGAAGAAAACAGCCATCAAGCTGACCCCGAACGACGGGGACACTCCGGTGTACTTCGTAGTAGTGAACGACACAACCCTGCGCCTTGTCAACGACAGCCTGCAGGAAGCTGTGAGTGACTTGAATTATGACATCATCCAGGTGAAATAGTCCATCCATACTTATAAGAAAGAACGGTACAGCCGGAATTACTGAATTCAGTGGTTCCGGCTGCTGTTTTTTCAATGAGGGGGCATTTCAAACAAGAGAACAGAAGGCTATATCAAAAAGTTAGTGCTATCTTTGTCGCTTCATCAAAGTATATATAAACATGAAACATTCTTCCGAGAAACCTTTAGCACCTGCCAACTACTCACGCTGTTTCAACAACCAATGCCCGAAAGCCGACAACTGCCTGCATCGCTTAGCCGCCCTTCGCGATACCCCCGAGTACCCGTCCATCCGCATCATCAATCCACTGTGTATTCCAGAGGATAGCAGCCAATGCGCCTATTTCCAATCGACACAAAAGATACATGTCGCATGGGGAATCAGCCACTTGCTCGATGAAGTTCCCTACAAGAATCTCCAACCTCTGAAAAGCCAGTTGATAGCCCATTTCGGCCGCGGAAAATACTACCGCTTCTACCGGGAAGAATCTTACCTTTCCCCCGAAGACCAGAACTATATCCGCAGAACTTTCCACCAATACAACATTCCGGGAGAACCGGCTTTCGACTCTTACAGCGAGGAATACAAATGGTAGAAAGGTAATCTTCAGCCCCCTTTTCATGTCATTTTATCACTGAAAATATAGATAACACTTTAGTTCACAACGGTGAACACTTTGTTACAACAGTAAGAAACAAAGTGTTCACATACTATGAAACAAACTGTTCGCACTCAATAAAACAAACTGTTTTCTTTAACGGAACAAACTGTTTCCTACTAATGAAACAAACTGTTCTCCATATTGAAACAAACCGTTCTCCTTAGGGAAACAGACGGATTCCCTTTTGAAGCCCTACAAGGGGAATAATTATCGCCTGCGAAAATATAGGAGGAAATACAGCGACATAGTGCGATACCTATTCTCTGCAAAACGGGTGAACGTGTTCGGAAGGATATTGCAGCAACACGGGATGAGGTAAAGGAAAGAGAGGGGGAGATGGTATATTGTGTGGTAAAAGTGGAGAGGTAGAAAAGACGGAAAGGATTACAGTTGAAATAAATTCTTTTTCTTAACTTTGTGAAATAGAAACATCGAATATGACGATGAAGAAAATAAAAATATGAAAACAGCACTATCTATAAATCAACCGTTCAAGGATTGGGTAAACCACCTAAAACAAGACATTCGTAGTGCACAGATTAAAGCGGCTGTACGCGTGAACAGCGAACTGCTTCACCTTTACTGGCAACTGGGGGCAGAAATTATAGAACGGCAGAAAGAAATGACTTGGGGAAGCGGATTTCTCGAAGAGTTGAGTCGTGAGCTGATGGCAGAATTTCCTGATATGAAAGGGTTCTCATATAGAAACATACGCAGTATAAAGCAGTGGTATCTATTTTATAATGAGCCATATACAATTTGGCAACAAGTTGTTTCCAAATTAGGTGAAGAGAAATTTTTCTCCATCCCTTGGGGGCATCATCTCTATATCATCTCCCAATGCAAGGAAGTGGATAAGGCTCTATTCTATCTGAATGAAACTGTAGAAAACGGCTGGAGTCGTGCCGTTTTGCTCAACTTTCTTGATACCAATCTCTATGAGCGGCAAGGCAAAGCGGTAAACAATTTCAGTCGTCTGCTACCAAAACCGCAAAGTGACCTAGCTCTACAGACACTCAAAGACCCCTATAACTTCGATTTCCTGACCATTACCAAAGATTTTCAAGAATTAGAGTTAGAAAAGGTTTTGACACAAAATATCACTCGTTTTCTGCTTGAATTGGGTAAAGGATTTGCATTCGTAGGGCGTCAAATGCCTTTGGAAGTAGGCGATGAAACAATCTATCCCGACTTGCTTTTTTACCACTTGGGACTGCGTTGTTATTGCGTAATCGAGCTAAAAGTGCAGAAGTTCAAACCTGAATTTATAGGTCAACTCGGTACTTATATCAGTGCCGTAAACCATCTAAAATGTAAACCTGGCGATACCCCCACCATCGGCTTGCTTATCTGCAAGACAAAAAACCAAGTAATGGCGCAATATGCACTGGAATCAACAAATCAGCCTATCGGCATATCAGAGTATGAGCTGTCTAAGCTGATTCCCGAAGATATTAAAAGTCAACTGCCTTCGATTGAGGAAATAGAGGAACAAGTAAAGAGAATTCAAGGAAAAAAGGAGGAAGAGAGATGAAGGCTTGTATCAATATAGTGAACTTATTCGGAGAAAAGACAGTTAAACAATAAAACCGGAAACATATATGGCCGATAATTATCTTGAAAATCAGTACGAGCAATACCGGGCACGCAAAGCAGCTTGGGAGAAAGCGAAAAAATCCGGTAAGGCACAAACGCTACATAAGCCGACACTTCCCCTCAAAAAAGGCGGAAAGAAAGTGTTCGTTACCGGAGGTGCAGGGGGTATTGGCAAAGCCATTGTAGAAGCTTTCTGCAAGCTTAATTACCAAGTAGCCTTTTGTGACAAGAATGAACTGAAAGGGCAGCAAACCGCCCAAGCCACCGGAGCACAATTCTATCCCGTCGACCTAAACAGCAAAGAAGCATTGGAACTGTGCCTGCAAAATATTTTCAAGGAATGGGGGGATATTGACATCATTATAAACAATGCCGGCATCAGTGAATTCTCTCCCATCACAGAAACGAGTGTGGAGACTTTCGATAAAATATTGTCTGTGAATTTACGTCCGGTGTTCATTACTTCACATGCGTTGGCAGTACACCGCAAAAGTCAAAACAACACGAATACCTACGGAAGAATCATTAATCTCTGTTCTACGCGCTATCTGATGAGTGAACCGGGCAGTGAAGGATATGCAGCTTCCAAAGGAGGCATCTATTCGTTGACGCATGCGTTGGCTTTATCGCTTGCAGAGTGGCACATCACGGTCAACTCCATCTCTCCGGGCTGGATTCAGACACACGATTATGAACAATTACGGGCAGAAGACCATTCGCAACATCCCTCCGGACGGGTTGGTAAACCGGAAGATATTACCCGTATGTGCGTATTCCTATGTCAAGACGAAAACGACTTCATCAATGGCGAAAACATAACCATTGACGGAGGCATGACCAAAAAGATGATTTACTGGGAATAGCCCTTTTATAAAACAATCTGCCCAACATAATAATTATAGGATATGAACATGAAAAAGTCTTTTATAGGAATCCTGGCAGCAACCATCATCCTCAGCGGATGCGGCACAAGCCAGATGGCTGCAGGCGACCCTAACGCAGTGCTCGCAGGAGCTGCCATCGGAAGTAATGTAGGCGGTGCCATCGGCGGGCTGATAGGTGACAGTAACGGAGGCTGGCGAGGAGGATACCGGGGTTCTGCCATCGGCACCATCATAGGAACCATTGCGGGAGCTGCCATTGCCAATGCAGCCACAGCCCCCAAAAAGCAGGAGGAGTACAGCTACCGGATAGAAAGGACACAGCCCTATCCCCCGCAATCCGGAAGACAGCCGCAAGCATCGGCCATCGACCACTTGAGGATACGGAATATACGTTTCATTGACGACAGCCGCAACCACGTCATCAATTCGGGCGAAAACTGTAAAGTGATTTTTGAAATCATGAACGAAGGAAACAAAACAGCCTACAACGTAGTGCCGGTGGTGGCGGAAACCACGGGCATGAAGCGTATTTACATATCGCCGTCGGTCATGATAGAGCAAATAACTCCGCGCAACGGTGTGAAATACACCGCCAACATCAGTGCCGGAGAACGGATAAAGACGGGTAACGTCACCATACGCATAGCCATAGCCGACGAGTACGGAGACGAATATGACTGGCAGGAGTTTTCGTTGCCCACACAACGGTAGAACAATGTCTTAACAGTAGTTTTTCAAAGAAATGGAACAACAGCAATCTTCTTTCAAAGAAAAAGAACGCATAGAATTACGGGAACCCCGACGCTTTAAAGTCACCATCTACAATGATGACTTCACCACCATGGAGTTTGTGGTAAAAGTACTCACCACCGTCTTTTACAAATCATCGGTAGAAGCGGAAACACTGATGCTGCAGGTGCACAAGAGCAACTCCGCGGGTAGTGGGCATGGCGGAATTAAAAAGATAATATATTGATGTTTAAAAAGTTGTGCATATTATTGATTTATAGTATATTAGAGATGGTCAAACCTTTAATATATCATCAATATATCCACAACTTATATACAATATTCAGTAAAATTCTTAAGATTTGCAAGCAATTTGGCGATAACCTCATAAATGAGAAGGGAAATATTCCTCGTCCAGGTGTTGTTCCCAAGTTTTCAGATATAGAAGTTATAGCTTTGAACCTTACATCCGAAGCCATGGGTATAGATAGTGAAAGTAATCTTTTTATTAGACTTTCTGAGTATAAGAATAAAATGCCCAATCTGATTTCAAGACGCCAGTATAATGACAGGCGTAAAACAACATCAACCTTATGCGACACTATCCGTAAAAGAATAGCTGAGAAGATAGATGGTGGTGAAGAATATTTCTGTATTGATTCAAAACCTATAGAGGTATGCCGGGTAGCTAGAGGGAAACGTTGTAAAATGGGCAGAAACGATTATAGTAAAGCTCCATCATTCGGATATTGTGCATCTCAGAAGAATTATTACTATGGATATAAATTACACGCTATTTGCGGTTTAAGTGGAGTTATCCATTCCTTTGACCTGACAAAAAAAGCAAGTGTTCACGATATCAATTATCTTAAAAATATCAAATATGAATATCATGACTGCAGCATTCTCGGAGATAGAGGATATATTAGTAAGAATGTGCAACTGGATTTGTTTGAGACTGCAAATATAAGACTTGAAGTTCCATATAGACTGAACCAAAAGGACTGGAGTCCTACATTCATCCCATTTGCTAAAGCCAGGAAAAGAATCGAAACGGATTTCTCACAACTATGCGATCAGTTCATGATAGTGAGAAATTATGCTAAAGATACAGTAGGATTGTTTACCAGAATACTAGGGAAAATAAGTGCATTTACAATCCTTCAATATATAAACCACATTAACAACAAACCTATTGGCAGACTTAAATATGCGCTTATTTAATTCGGGAGTGTAATTTAAACTCTGTCTGGTTTCTATTTTATTAAAATCTCAACAAATATAATTTTTTCTTTTTGGATTTCCAAATGCTTCTTAAGATAGTTTTCGAATGTGTGCAAGGGCGGCGAAGAATGAGCCGTTTATATACCCTTGCACACATCCGGGAACTACCTTTTCTTTGCGTTTGAAAAGTCAAAAAAGAGGAAATGGGTTATATCTCCAGAGGCATTCTCTCTCCAAATTTGATTCGTAGCTGTCCGGCAGTTAACGCCCAATTCTGGAGCGGATGCGTCCATTTTTTGGAGATGTTCATTACAGCCAAGTAGATTAATTTCATCAATGCCATGTCATTGGGAAAGACACCTTTGGTTTTGGTCACTTTTCGTACTTGACGGTGGAAGCCCTCGACGGCATTAGTTGTGTAAATCAGTCTTCGGATATGCTCGTCATACGCAAAATAAGCCGATAGATTATCCCAGTTCCGTCGCCATGATTCTAAGACAACAGGGTATTTTTTACCCCATTTATCTTCTAGTTTATCAAGGTTTAGCTCTGCTAAATCTTTATTAGGGGCTTGGTAGACTGTTTTCAAGTCTGACATAAACTCTTTTTGATCTTTTGAAGATATGTATTTCAAAGAATTTCTAATCTGGTGTATGATGCAATTCTGGATGATTACCTCAGGAAAAATAGTGCTGATTGCTTCCGCAAAGCCCGTGAGATTGTCTATGCAAGCGATCAGAACATCTTTCATGCCACGTGCTTTCAGGTCGGTCAACACGCTCAGCCAGAAGTTGGCACCCTCACTTTCTGACACATACATGCCAATCAATTCTTTATGTCCATCTTTTTTTTACTGCCAGGACATTATAGACTGCACGACTTTCTGTACGACCACCATCCTTCACCTTGTAATGCATCGCGTCAAGCCAAACTATTGTGTACATTGATTCCAGTGGGCGGCTTTGCCACTCCTTGACCTTGGGAACTATGCGTTCAATGATTTCACTTAGCGTGTTGTGGGAGATGTCAACATCATACATCTCCTCGATATGGGAGGAAATATCCCTAAGGCTCAACCCCATGCCATACAGACTGATAATCTTGGAAGACATGTTGTCTGCAAGAATCGTCTCACGTTTTTTAAGAATCTCCGGGCTAAAGCTACTGTGACGATCCTGAGGTGTTACGATCTCTATTTCGCCGGCCATAGTTTTGACTCGTTTGCTTCCACGACCATTACGCTTATTACCGTTAAGACGCTCTGAAGCGTCAAGGTGAGAGGACATCTCGCCATCTAAAGCGGCCTCTAAAAACTCTTTTAACAAAGGACCAAAAGCTCCGTCTTTACCTGTGAGCGATTCGCCACTACGCAGTTGAGATAACGCTTTGTCCCGCATCTGCTGATACTCTTCACTGTTTCTATCCATAATACAAAGATAATTGTTTAGAGACAGAGTTCACATACCAAGCGAACATGGCAACAGCATTATTATTAAAATCAAGATACGCATCATAGGTTAACATTGTGACATAACTTCGCAAAGTTACAATTTTCTTCTGTTATGAAAATACGATTTTAGTATTTTCTTTGGCATTATAAGTCGTACATCATAGGGATTATACATCTACCGAAATTCATATTTCCTCTACTTCGGATAGCTTTTAAAGCTTTTATGGCAGTTTTCAAACCTCCTTCTGCCTAATAATGGCTAACATTGCAACCGAAACCAAAGGTTGACGTCAACATGAGAAAGACATTATTATTTTTATACCTTTTATCTCTCGGCAGTATTGCCGCATACGGTCAGACACGTCTGACCCAAGACCCCAAACTGGAACGACAACTCCACGAAAGCGGACTGATACATCAACCCCTCCCCCTGGATATTGAAAACTCTTTCGAAACCAACGGATGGAAAAAGGAGGTCTTGCAAAGCGCTCCTCTCACCCGCTCGGCAGGTACAGAGGGATGGAGTCATTCCGGCGCAGGAAGCATGTCCTTCAGTACGGAAAAGACCGTTTCCGGCAAAGGCAGCATCAAACTGCAATTCCCCACATTCACCGGGAAAAGGGCGACCGGCTCTCCTTCCGACCCAGACTATGCCACCTACGGAAACAGCAGTGTTACCTATCATCTAGACGGCGCCAATCTGGAGAAGTACAACCGCATCGTATTCTCCATCTATCCCGATTGCGACGGCGCGCGCATCGTCAACATGAACCTCACGTTTCGCAATGCAGATACTCCTGCCAAGAAAGGATATAATCAGCCTTCGGGTTCACACCTCATTAACCTTATTAATAAGGAGTGGAACCAATGCTTCCTCGAAATAGACGAGTATCAGCGCGACAAGGTGATATCCATCACCTTCAGCACAGCCCTCAAAGGCAAAGACCGGACTACAGGAGATTCAGCTATCTACTACCTGGACAATCTACAACTGCAAACGGTGAAAGCCCCTGAGAAAGTCAGCGGATGGATACCTGCCGATGGAAAAATCTCCTACTCGACAACCGGCTATGCCGTCAACCACCCCAAAACCGCCCTCATCAACACAAACCTCACCATAGACGCCGGAAAGCGCTTCCAACTGCTTACCCCAACCGGAGAAATAGCTTACGAAGGAGACATCCGAAAAGAGAAAACCACTCTCGGAGAATTTGGCCTTATTGATTTCACCTCCTTCAATAATCCCGGAGAGTATCAGCTGAAGGTCGGAACATCGCTAACTCCCACCTTCCGGATTGGAGAAAGACTTTGGGAAGATTCACAATGGAAAGTGCTGAACTTCATCTTCTGCCAGCGCTGTGGACATCCGGTTCCCGGCAAGCATTCCACCTGCCACGTAGACCTCATGTCCCGACATGACGGACGCAGCATCTCCTACTCCGGCGGATGGCACGATGCAGGAGACTTGTCCCAGCAAACCTTGCAGACGGGAGACGTGACCTTTGCTCTGCTCGAAGCCTATAATAAACAAAGAAATATCAACCCAGCCCTCGCCGCCCGCCTGCGTGAAGAGGCGGAATGGGGAGTAGAGTTCATCCTAAAGAACCGCTACGGCGATGGTTACCGCGCCAGCAGCATGGGATTGCTTATCTGGCAAGACGGTGTGTTCAATACATTGGACGACATATCTTCCGTACGTGTACAGAACATGGCATTTGACAACTTTCTCTATGCCGGATACGAAGCTTACGCCTCCATGACGCTGGACAACGACCCGATGCTGCAGGAATACCTATTGCGCGTGGCCGAAGAAGATTTCGCTTTTGCTATGGAGAAGTTCAAAAAAGATGGCTTCGACCAGTTCGTCCAGCCTTACGAACACAGTTACAACACTTCGAAAAGTCAGTATATGGCTACCATCTCCTGGTCGGCAAGCCAATTATACAAGCTGACCGGAAAACCTTCTTATGCGGACATCGCCGCCGAATACATCCGCTACACCCTCGACTGCCAGCGCACGGAACCGCTGAAAGACAAAGACGGGACACGCGGATTCTTCTACCGGGACAAATCCCGCAAATCCATCGTACATTACATACACCAGTCGCGCGAGCAGGTCTATATGCAGGCCATGGTGATGCTTTGCGAAACCCAGAAGGAGCACCCCGATTATCCTAAATGGGTGAATTCCATACAACTATATGGAGAGTATCTGAAAGGAATGATGAAGTATACCCATCCCTACGGTATGATTCCAAGCGGTGTTTACCATGCAGAGGAATATAAGGATACCACCAACTTCTACGCCCTCCATCTGTTTCCCCCTGCCAATGCCAAGGAACTGTACACGGAACAGATTAAACGAGGAGTACAACTGGACAAAGAGCACTACATGAAACGTTTCCCCGTGTGGTTCAACATTTTCAACGGCAATACCGCCATCCATCTTTCCAACGGAAAGTCCGCCGCCATCTGCGGAAACTTCCTGAAGGACAAGGAACTGCTCAACATCGGTCTGGAACAGTTGTACTGGACCGTAGGCAAGAATCCTTTCGGACAATCCTTGATTTATGGAGAAGGACACAACTATCCGCAACTGAATACCTTCTCTTCGGGAGAAATGACAGGAGAGATGCCCGTTGGTATCCGTACCCTGGGTAACGACGATGTCCCCTATTGGCCGCAAACCAACAATGCCTGTTATAAAGAGGTATGGATTACCTCGGCAGGCAAATGGCTGTCTCTGATTGCGGAATATTAGATAATGGAGAATTAATAACTTATAAATTATAAATTACAATTATGAAACATCTGTTTATTTTATTGTTTACGGCTTGCACCCTGCTGACGTACGCACAAGTCCCCGAAGGTTATCCGGCAAACTATGCCAAAGCTCCTCGCTTCAAGGCCTTGGTTTATTACACGCAACATGCGGAAGAAGCACACGTACAATTTGCAGAACAAGCAACCACTTTCTTCAAGAAGCTCAATTACGGTGACGGCTTTGTTCTGGATATTACTACCGATTTTTCAAAATACCCATACGAGAAACTGAAAGAATACAATGTCATTATCATGCTTAACACATCCCCCAACACCAAGGCCGAACGCGATGCTTTTGAGCAATACATGGAAAACGGAGGCGGTTGGGTAGGTTTCCACGCAGCAGCCTACAACGACAAAAACACGCATTGGCCCTGGTTCGTTAAGTTTCTTGGTGGTGGGGTGTTCTATTGCAACAACTGGCCTCCCCAGCCGGTATTGGTCGAAGTCGACAACGAAGAACATCCCGTTACCAAGAATCTGCCTGCATCATTCGTGGCTCCCGCCAGCGAATGGTACCAATGGACTCCCAGCCCCCGCCAGAACAAGGACGTAGAGGTACTCTTGTCCCTATCTCCCAAGAACTATCCACTGGGTATCAAGGATGTAGTGAATTTTGGCGACTTCCCCATCGTATGGTCCAACAAGAATTACAGAATGATTTACCTGAATATGGGACATGGTGACGAAGAGTTTATCGACGGTACACAGAACCTGCTATTGGTTAATGCTTTCCGCTGGGTAGTGAGCAAAGACAAGAACGGTGACCCGTTCCTCAAATGAAACAACTCCCATAACAGTAATCAAAAGAATAAAATAGGATAGTATTCTTCAAATCTTCTCCAAAATACAACACTTTTATGCCGAAACAGATACTTTTCGAAGGAAAAGGTATCTGTTTCGGTTGTTTCATATAGATACCCTTGCTGGTCCCGACAAGTTGGAATGATAGTTTCCTATAGTCGAAACCAAGAGTTTTAACCTTTGAAACGAATGGTTTTATCGAAAGAAACTTTTGGTTTTTCTTGTTGAAACCAATAGTCTTACTTGTCAAAACTTTTCGTATTTAGTCTTGAAACTAAAAGTTTCATGCTGAGAACTAAGATTATAACTATTTCAACGACCCACGAAACAAGTATGCATACCATCTTTTACAAAAATTGGAAAGCGTGATGGATGGTTGTAATGTTTTTTATCTATCACAGGTATCCATCACACTTTAATTAACTTATAATCAAAAGAATAATCTCTTCGCGTGACAGCATGACAGATGTTTTGCCGAAATAAACTTTAGTGAGAGATACCGCCACTGCCTACACATAAAAATCCCCAGTATTCCAAAAGGAAATACCGGGGACTCTTCAGAAAGAAAACCGATCTAAACTTATAACCAGCCAGGGTTCTGTGTCAAGCCACCTTTAGCCCTATCCATTTCCGACTGGTCAATCGGGAAGTACCTGAACTTCTCCGTCCAACCTTTGTTACCTAAAATCTCTGTTCCTTTATCGAAACGCAGAATGTCAAACCAACGCTGCATTTCATCCATAAACTCATACCCACGCTCTTCAAAAAGAATATCCAACAACTCCTGCTTGCTCTTTCCCGCCAAGTTGATACGATGCTCTTTGTCTTTGAAAGCGCGGTCTCTGACCTGGTCGAACCAGCCTTGCGCATCGGCACTGGCAGTTCCGTTGATGCGTACATCAAGCTCCACAGCCAGCAGCAAAACATCGGCATAACGGTAAATACGCCAAGAGTTATAATAGTTATCCGTAGGGTTCACCGTAGACGTCGTCTCCTTTCTCGGATGAATCTTATAGTGCCCCAGGCCTTCGTAATTTTCCTGCTGGTCACTGACTTGGAAAGCACTTCCTGCCGGCAGTTCACCTTTGGCCACCATTTCTGCCACTTTCTTAGCCTCGTCCGCATAGACAATGACTGTTCCTTCTCGGCGCGTATCACCTTCCTTAAACATGTTGTAAACAGTACTCGGCATGGTGTTCTGTCCATAACCTTCGCCTAATCCACCCTGCTCGGCACTTCTCGGGTCAACAATGTTACGACCGCCCAAAGAACGTGCAAGCCCAAACCCTTCACCGGAGTTATTGCCGGCATAACATACCTCAAAGATAGATTCCGCACACCATTCTCCGTCTTTCACCCATAAGCTTTGATAATCAGGGTTCAACTGGTATCTTCCACTGGTGATTATTTCTTTCATGTCATTCAATGCCACCTGATATTTAGTCTCATCACGATGGAACAAAATAATTTTAGCACGAAGCAGCTTGGCAGCATCCCGGCAAACGCGTCCCTGCTGTGTAGCACTGCGCTGGGGCAGATACTTAGTCACTTCGTCATCCAAGTCACCCATCATAAACTCATAAATTTCTTCACGGGTTCCTTTGGCAACGCTATACATTTCACTGGCTGCCAGATAATGTTTGATAAGCGGGAATTGCTCATACCCCATAAACAGATGGTAATAGAAAATGGCACGGTAAAAGCGCGCTTCGGCAGAAATGGAATTGACAAAGTCTGCACTGAGGTTGCATCCGGCCAATTTGTCAATCAACAGATTGGCAGCAATGACTCCATTGAACAAGCCAAAATCCCACTCATTCCACCAAGAACCATATCCCCATGCACCGAAACAAGAAGTCGCGTCATAGGTAAAAGTATCCCATTTCGTCTTGTAAGACCCCTCACCGATACCACCGCCGGTTTCGGACTCATCACCCAGCAAAGAAGAGTAAGACCAAACCTCCGGCATACGGGTCTGCATTTCATTCATCACGGCATACAAGCCCTTCATCATATCGTCTTCCGTCTTATAGAATTCGGTTTCCGACACCTGAGTTCTCGGATTCACTTCCAGAAAATCTGAACAAGCTGTGGTCGACAAAGCCATCGCACCCAAAGCCAATACCTTTAATATCTTATTCATTGTATCTAATTTTTAGGTTAATCAAAATGTAATATTCGCACCGATAGTATAAGTACGTGCTTGCGGATATGTTCCCCCGTCAAATCCATCACGTGTTCCCACTTCAGGATCATAACCGCTATAATTGGTGATTGTAAACAGATTCTCGCCCTGCACAAAGAAACGCAGCCCCTTGATGCCGACACGCTGCAACATCTGTCCGGGCAGACTGTAACCTATCTGCAACACTTTCAAACGCATATACGATCCATCTTCTACAAAGAAGTTTGAAACCTGATAGTTATTGTTGTCACCATCTATGATACGTGGTACCCAATTGGAAGTTCCTTCACCGTGCCAACGGTTCAACCAGGATTTGTCGTAGTTACCAAAAGTCACATTGGAACGTCTGTACAGTTTATAAATGTCGTTTCCGATACTTCCCTGGAAGAATGCACTGAAATCAACTCCTTTCCAATCGGCAGAAAGAGTGAATCCATATGTCCAGTCAGGGTTCGGCTTGCCTATCATGGTACGGTCATCACCATTCAACCCATTTTCACCATCCAAATCTTTAAAACGAATATCTCCAGGCTTGGCATTCGGCTGTATCAGCTGAGTCTTTCCGTTAGAATCTACGTAGGTATAGCTATCTATCTCCTGCTGATTCTGGAAAATACCATCATGCAAGTAACCGTAGAAGAAGCCGTACGGACGCCCGTTCTCTCTCCAACTGACCTGGCCGCCCATACCACCGCCGATATTATTGAGACCGACACGGTCGGGGCCCTGGTCTGTTACGGTATTCTTCACATAAGAAGCATTTCCATTGATACCCAGATTCACTTCACCCACCTTAAAGCGATAGGACGCTTCGAACTCGATACCTTCGTTCTTCACTGTACCCGAATTGACCGTCATACTGCCATAACTGGTATAAAGAGGAATCGGCATGGAAAGCAGCATGTCCTTCGTCTTCTTCACGAAATAGTCGGCAGAGAATGTCAATGCACTGTTGAAGAAACGCAAGTCAATACCCAAGTCGGTCTGTTCGGAGGTCTCCCATTTCAAATCGGCATTGGCATAGCCACTGGGCAGCATGCCCGTATATACCTTTCCATTTATGACTGCATTCTTACCCTGACTCATCATACTTGTATAGGCAAAGGAGCCAATACGTTCGTTACCATTCTGTCCCCAGCTTAGACGTATCTTGGCAAAATCCAACCAGGAAGGTCTGTTCTCCATGAACTTCTCCCGAGTCAACACCCAACCCAAAGAAACCGAAGGGAATGTAGCATACTGGTGGTCACGACTGAAGTTTGACGAACCGTCCCGTCTCACTACCGCTTCGAACAAATACTTTTCATCATAATTATAATTGATACGTCCGAATACGGATGCAATGCGGTGGTCTTCCGCCCCACCCCATACTTTGGACTGCTCTTCGGGTGCTGTGGCCGTGTCTATATATCCCTTGTCTATATCCACCACCAGCAGATTATAATCTTCCGCTTCCAAATTGGAGTAATGGTAGGAAGACATACTCGTACCGAACAGTGCACCTATATTATGACGGCCGAAAGACTTTGTATACGACAGTACATTTTCCCACTGCCAATAGGAAGACTCCCTTTTCTTATCCTCTACCTTGGAAGTGGCATTCTTACTGGTAGCATTCAGCTCGTAGACTGGAGTCACATTCTTAATGGAATTGAACACCCATTCCGCACCATAGGTAGTCTTGAACTTCAAACCCGGTAACAAGTCCACATCAAGGTTAAAGTTCGCACCGAAATTCTGAGGCATAGTCCTCTGGTTATGACTGACCTGCATGGCTGCCAGCGGATTGGTTATTTCACGCATCTCGATGATATTGTATGCCAGGCCGTTGGGAGCAATGACATGATTTGGATAAGTTACGGCATATTGCTCCAGTATAGCAGGGTCGGTCTGATAAACCGGTTCGGTAGGAGGCAACATATTCATGGAAGTAATCAAGCCTGCTGCTTCACTATTGCCAATAGTATTACCAGTCTGGATTGACTTGGAATAGCTTGCAATTGCACCAAAACTAATCTTATTCAACCAATTTCGTGATTTCGTGTCCAGTAATACATTATTGTAATTCAAGCGTACATTGTAGCGTTCATAATCAGCATGTCCTTTAGCATAAATACCTTCTTGCTTTACATAACCGAAAGAAGCATAATAGGTAGAGTTGTCCGTACCGCCACTCAACGAAACCTTGTGGTTCATAATAGGAGCATTCTTGTTCTGCAGTTCCTTTTGCCAGTCGGTATTGACGCTGGAAACAGTCGGGAAATAAGGGTCCTTACCTGCATTGGCAGCCATTTCATTCATCAACATCTGATAATCCGCACTACCCAGCAAATCCACCTTCTTGGAAGGATTCTGAATACCGTACGTAAATTCATAGTTCAAAGTAGCCTTCCCTTTAGTACCCTTCTTCGTAGTAATCAGTACAACACCGTTAGCACCACGGGCTCCGTAAATAGCGGCGGAAGCTGCGTCTTTCAGCACTTCAATAGACTCAATATCAGAAGGATTCAAATGACTGATACCACTTTCAGACGGCATGCCGTCTACTATATAAAGCGGATCGGAGTTGTTGACCGTACCGGTACCCCGAATACGAATCTTTGATTCCGCACCGGGCTGACCTGAATTAGAGATAATCTGTACACCGGAAACTTTACCTTTCAAGGCATTCTGAATATTTGTAGGATTACCTTTATCCAACTCTTCACTGGTAACACGGCTCACAGCAGACGAAAGTACACTCTTCTTTTGTACACCATAGCCTACTACAACTACCTCGTCCAGCAACTCAGAAGAATCAGTAAAACGGACTTTCAGATTTGTATCTGCAGCAGTCAGTTTATACTCAATAGGCTCATAACCGATAAAGGTGAAGACCAACACATCACCCACAGAAGCTTTCAGACTGAAATTCCCATCAATATCCGTCACAGTACCCACAGCCGGATTACTTTTCATACTGACATTAGCACCCGGAACCGTTTCTCCAGAAGGATCATAAACGATACCCTGCACATTAATTTGTTGTGCGAAGAGCTGCAAAGTGCAACTGAGAATGCAAAGCAGCAAAAGGACTCTTTTTCTTTTCATGATAATAGTATTAGTTTATAAAATAGGAAGTTATTCATATTGTATTGATACAAATTCCAATACTTCGATAAGCGAAATTACGTACTAAACAAGAAATGGAAGTTGAATATTTCTCATAAGGAGTTCATTTACTAACACATCCATAAAAAACGTTTTATTTTAAACTTAAAGTGATAAAGTTTAAACCCATAAAAAAACGGATACGTTTCTGTAACGTACCCGTTTTCTTCCAAATCCATTGATTATAAAAAGTATTACCTTTCTAAAGTCCAGTTAATGGCATTTCTGAACATGGTCGTAAACCCTTCCGTTTCGTACAACTTACTACTATGCCCTATCTGGAAATAAACATTGCGTGCCTTTTTGCTTTCATTGACCCAAACCACCGGATGATCGCCCATCTTGATGTCCGATGCAGGCGTGTAGCTCGATTCGTCTACATTGGCTAATACATGTACATTAGGGCGCGGACTCTTGTCATAAGTATACCACTCGTCATCGGGCACCACGAAAGAGGCCGGAACATCCTTCATTACCGGATGCTGTTTATCTTCCACAATCAGCGTACCGTCGGCCAGCGGAGCTATGTAGTTCTTGAAACGTACACCACCCATGAAATCAGAGAACCATTGCCACATGGGATAACCGTCAAACTCGCCCAGCAAAGTAGCATGATGGAAACCGATCCAGCCGCCACGGCCTTCTTCTATATACTTGACGAATGCATCTTCCGCTTCCTTCGGCCAAGTATAAGGCGGGAAATCCAATTGAATAACCAAGCTGAACTGCGACAAGTAAGCCTCCGTTATGTTCCTGGCATTGTTTATCTCGGTAATACTGAAATTCCCCTTTACACCTTCGGCCGCCAACCACTTCAAGCCGGCATCTGTAAATCCTCCGTGCTGTCCACCACGTTCCGTCAACACCAGTACCTTCGCCTTGTGCGGCTTGCCCAATAGGTTTTCTGCTACCGTACGGCGCAAATCACCCTGCTCATTGTCTCCGCTATAATCCCAATACATGCCTCCCAGCAAATCTTTATCCAGAATATACTGACACTTGATGGCAAGTGAACGGGGATTCTCAAAACCAAATACCAACGTATCATTCTTATCGGCCAGATAAGGCACTTGAGCCACCTCATCCCACTTTTCAGTATATTGGGTATCCGTATTCCCTACCTTATTATAGTCTTGGAAGCTGGGATAACCGTCACCTCCACGACCATAGAAGGGCATACCCATCACCAGCTTGGAAGGCGGTACGCCCGCTTTCAAGTGTGCAGTAACGGCACCGTCCGAAGTAATGTCACCGCTATGTCCTGACGGATAAAGCGCCGAATGGTGCTTGGGAGCAGAAGCCATGTCATAAGCCATGATATTCACAAAATCGACGGAAGGCAAGATAGCCTTGAAGTCAATGTAACGGGCAGAAGCTACGGTGGCAAGTGTCAGTTCCTTTTCATTGCCGATGGCAGCTCTGATATCCTGCATCAGAAGTGTAAAATTCTCCGTATCGTCCGGTGACGAGGATATATTTGCCATAGAGCTGGTGGGATATTCCCAATCGATGTCAATGCCATCCAAAGCGAACTCCTTCACCACACGGTCACAGTCCGCGGCAAAAGCACGGCGATATTCATCATTGGCAGCCATCTCACTGAAACGTCCGCTTCCCCAGCCGCCGATGGAAAGCAGCACTTTCAGCTCCGGCTTCTGTTTCCTCAAATCAACAATCTGTCTCAAACGTTCCTCATTATCAATCTTGACACCGTTAAAGCTCTCGTTTACATGACCGAACGCATAGTTGATATGCGTCATGTACTGCGGGTCGGGCATCACCTCACTCCACGAAGTGACATAAGCAACCACAACCTTTGAATCGCGGGAAGCCGCAACGACCTCTTCTCCCGACTTAACGCTACCGCATGAAACCAATACGCCCAAAGCGGCAGCCATCATCATTCTAATTTTTTTCATAAGTACTATCTTTAATTACAAATTATCGCAGGTCTGACGGACCCGTGAACCTATCAATGCATAATACAGCATAAACGCTTCTCCAAAAAGAACGATGAGCCATGACCATCTCCAGCCTCCAAGAACATCGGCAAGCACTCCTTGCAACAAGGGCAATATGGCACCGCCTACCACTCCAATCATGAACACACCCGAAGCCACCGAAGTGTATTTTCCCAAATGGGCAACGGACAAAGTAAAGATAGCTCCCCACATGATGGAATGGAACAGACCTACTGCCGTGAGCAGCCACGGATTATTCAGAAGAATGGCCAGTAGGGCGAGTAGTCCTGCCGATACCGTAGTAACCGTCAACTGCACGCGGGGAGAAATCCTGCTCAGGCTACTCCCCACCAGGCGGCCCACAAGCATACCACCCCAATAGAGCGTAGCCATCAGTGCCGGAGAAGCATAATCCATCTCGATGGCGTACAGATTGATATTGGCCCCGATACAGACTTCCACTCCTACATAAAAGAAGATAGCCACCACGCCCAATGTCAGATGACGGAAGGACCATACACTTTTTTCCAGCTTTTCTCCCTTCTCTACCCTGGTTCCTTGGATATCGGGCAAAGACAATTTCATCAACAACAATACAATCAAAGAAATAACAGCCATCAATGCCAGGAACGGAACCATCAGCTGGTCAATCTGAATGTCCTCCATAGACAGACCGCCAAACACGACACCAGTCACGAAATAAGGAGCAAGCGTAGTTCCCACAGAATTGGCAGAACCGCCTATAGCCAAACGCTGAATGGACTGGGTACCCTTGACATGGCAAGCCGTCAGATAAGGATTTATAACCACTTGCAGAATGGTAGCCGAAGCCCCTACCACGAAAGAACCCAGTAAGAAAATCAAGAACCCTCCAGGGATAACATTATTTCCTGCATGCCAATTCGCTTCAGGAAAGTGTACTGTGAAATAGGAAGAGGCAAAGAACAAACCAAGCCCCACAATCATCACCAGCAATCCACGCATCAATGTTCCTTTATATCCGTATTTACTAATCCACGACGAGCCTACCCCTCCACAAACCGGATAAGCAAGGAACCAGGAGAAAGTAATCAAAGTAGCAAAAGTATTTTTCAACCCGCCCACTTCCGAAAGAAAAGTTTCTTTCAGAGGACCCTGAAACTGAGTATTGGCAGTCGTAAGGAAACCTACAATAAAGAACAAGAACACCATCGTGATGAATGGCCCCATATAGTTTATTTGTTTTTCTTGTTGTGTCATAGTATTTTGATTATTAATTCAAATAATTAGTTATCAGCCGCCTGCAAGGCGACTTAGCAGTTAAGCATGCTTGCCGCCGCCTCATCCAGCAGAAATTCACAGTTGGGATGAAGCTGAAGGATGGAAGCAGGAACATCTGTTGTCACAGGCCCTTCAAGCATCCGCTTGACAATATCCGCTTTATTAGTCCCTTTGGCAACCAGTACAATCCGGCGTGCCTGCATAATGTTCTTTATTCCCAAAGTAGCCCCTCCCAACTCTTTATCGGGAGGAGTACCCGTTTCTCTACGGATGCGTTCTTCCAGTTCCACATTCATCCGGGTCACCCATGCTTCACCGCCAAAGGGAGATTCCGGCTGGTTGAATCCCAGATGTCCGTTCTCACCCAACCCTAAAATCAGCAAATCAATGCCGCCACGGTTCGCAATTTCCTGCTGGAAATCCCTGCATGACTGTTCAAAATCACCAGAAATGGTAGGCAGCATCAAAAAATTCTCTTCCTTGATGCCCAATGTATCCATCAACTCCGTTTTCAGCATCGTGTAGCATGCTCCGGCATATTCGCGCGGCACATTCGTTACCTCATCCAATCCGAAGAAAGTAACGGTATCCACCTTAAACGGATATTTAGTATAGATTTCTCCCACCAACCGATGAAGATTGCCGGTAGTACGTCCCGTCGAAAGTCCTATCACACTCTCCGGTTCATTCAACATCTGCCCGATGATGCGCCATGCAGCCGTGCAGTCAAACTCCTTTTCATTCTTTGTTATTGTTATTTTCATATTCTTAATCATTAATTCCTAATCACATATTCATCGCCACCGCGCCGGCCCCCAGAAGCCCGATAAATCCGGGATTCAGTTTCGTAATGACAACCCCGTTGCTGACAAAACGCATGGTCGTAGGATGAAGTTTCTCCAGAATCTTCTCGTGCATATATCCGTCGGCCACAATGCCTCCACCCAACACCACCGTGTCCGGGTCAATCACACGTACCAGATTCATGATAAGATTGGCAAGCGCCTCAGCTGCATTCTCCACCAGCACCGTACAGAGAGGGTCACCTTTCTGACTAAGTGCAAACACCTCACTCACAATCACCCGTTCCCCTTTTTCAGCCGGAATATGCAGGCCGGTCTCATACTGGTTGCGGAGCAGACGGGCACAATTGTCAAAACCTATGCCGGCAGCAATCGCCTCCACACAGTCCATCCGTCCACAACCGCATTTAATGCCTATGTTCACACCTACACGCACGTGTCCCACTTCGCCGGCATTGAAATGACTGCCACGGATTTGTCTCCCATTTATCACCGTACCCACGGCAATGCCTGTACCTACATTTACGTATATGTAAAGTTTTTGGAAATTTGTCCGAATCCCCAGACGCGTTCGGCTCTTGTAGCGCTCTTCACATCATTGTCTATATGGCAAGGCATGCCATATATATCCGACAGTTCCTTTGCCAACTCAATCCGCTGTGTCCTGCTCGGGTCAATCTGCAGCCAGACACCTTCGTTGGGATCTACACGCCCTATCAGCCCAACACCCATCGCTACCGGTTTCTGGTCATACCAGCCCACGGTACGGATATAATCATCGAGCGACGACTTGATGATTTCCAGCGCAGCCTGCTGATTAAAGTAACCGGAGTCATATTTCTTATACCTCAAAATGTTGCCACGGCTATCCATTTCGCCAATCAGCAACTTCGTGCCTCCTAAATCAAGACCTAAATACGTTTCCATTTTTTATATGCGTTTTTTAATATTGTTTACTGTCCACAATATTACGCACTATCAGGGAGACAAGGGTTTATTCTCTGACAAAAAAGGTTTAATACTTGTCAGCGGTGGTTCAAAAGCAGTCTTCATGGCTCTAAATTTTGCTGGGACTGGTACCAAACTGCTTTTTGAAGCATGTACTGAAATATTTCGGGTCAGAAAATCCGACCATATTCGCCACTTCCCCTATCGAATATTTCCGGGAAACCAGCAGCTCTTTTGCCTTGTTCAAACGGACAATGCGGATGAAGTCATTCGGTCCCTGCCCGGTCAGCGTCTTTATCTTATTGTAGACAGAAGTGCGGCTCATGCCCAGCATCCGGCAGAAGTCATTGATGGAGAATTCCGAATCGGACAACTCCTCCTCAATCACTTTCATAACCTTGTCCAGGAACTCCTTGTCCAACTGGCTGGTATAGTCTGTCTCTTCGGGCTGCGCATCCATCGCCAACACGGTTTCGCGCAAATGCTGCCTATTCTGAAGAATATTCCTGATACGCACTTTCAGCACAGACAAGTCGAAAGGCTTGATGATGTAGTCATTGGCACCGGCCTCCAGTCCGAAGATGATATTTTCCCTCTCACTCAGTGCGGTCAGTAATATAATAGGTATATGGCTTGTATCTACCGATGACTTCAGAATCCGGCACAATTCATCACCTTCCAGTACCGGCATCACAATGTCCGAGATAATGATATCAGGATTGATTTCCCTTGCCGTCTCCAATGCCTTTCCGCCGTCGGGCACGGCAACTACCTTATATTCGGAAGACAAGCTGTCCACCAGATACTCCCTCATATCCGCATCGTCCTCCGCCAGAAGAAGGACATTCTTCCCGGCACGTTCCGTTTCTTCATGCACAGCCCCGGTAGCGGCCTGAGCTTCTTCCCGGCCGTCAGCCTTCGCTTCCACCGCCACGCTCGCCTTTATCCTCTGCGGGAAAGTTACCGTAAACGTAGTTCCCTGCCCTTCCACGCTACTGAAAGAGATGGTGCCGTGATGCTGTTTCACAATGCGGCGCGTAATCATCAGACCGATACCCGAACCGGTTTCCTCAAAGTTCATGGCATTCTGGGCTCTATAATATTCGTGAAAAATATTGCCCTGCTCCTCTTTCGGAATGCCGATGCCCGTATCCTTCACTTCAATAGTCCATTTCTTTCTTGCAGTCTTCACCAGTATATGGATGGCTCCCTTCTCTGTATACTTCAAGGCATTGGAGAGCAGATTGTCTATGATATGATCCATCTTCTCCCGGTCAATCCAAACCTTGGGCATATCCGGCTCCACCTCCAACTCTATCCCGACGCTCTTCTGCATGGCAGCTAAGTGAAACTCCGCCATTTTTTCCTCCAGATAAGCCTTAATGTCGTATGGAGAAACCTTCAGACACTCCTCGGCATGCAGTTCCGTTTTCTGCAACTCAAGCAGTTGAGTAATCATTCCCATCAGTTTTTCCACATTCTTCATTGCCACCGCAACGGTTTTCTTACCCTGCTCCGGAAGTCCCTCCTGCGCTTCGAGCTCGCTCAGCGGAGCCTTTATTAAAGTAACCGGTGTACGGATATCATGGGCTATACTGATAAAGGAACGTATCTTGTCCCTTATACGCCCCTCGTTCACCTTATGCCTCCTATACTGCACAAACATGCAGACAAAGACAGACAACAAGATGAAATAGAGGAGCAGCGCCCACCACGAAACCCAGTAAGGGTTATGAATGACAATGTCCAGACTTCTTTCTCCCACCTGCTGCCCGGTGTACTTATCAAATGCCCGCAAGCGGAATACATACTTACCGGACGAGAGATTCATATAGCTCACGTTCCGCACTGAATTGGAGTGTTCCCACTCTTCATTGTGATTTTCGAGCCTATACTCATACCTGATACGATGCGGGACTGCAAAGTTGATGGCAGAGAAGGAAATTGAGAAGGAGTTTTGATTATACTTCAAATCTATTTTCCGGGTATCATTGATATTCGTTTGCAAAAGAGAGCCTTTCATTCCCGCTTTGACCGATTCATAAAGCAGTTTAAAGTCTGTCAGAATCAGCTCAACGGGTGCATGAGTCCCCAAGTCCAAAGACGGGAGAAAGGAAAGAACCCCTTCTGCAGTACCGAAAGCAAGACATCCATTCTTCAACTTAAGGGCAGCATTCGGGTTGTAATATCCCCAGCTGACATCCAAAAAATCATTGGCACTGATGATAATATCCCGGGAACAATCCAAGCAATACAATTCCTTCTCCGTACTGAACCAGATACGCCCTTCGTTATCCTCCAGCAGACTATTGATGGAATTGGAAACCAGATTGTCATCTACGGTATATGCATGCACCTCTTTCCCATCCGGACCAACACGTATAAGGCCTTCCCCGTCTGTCGCCAGCCAAATATCACCGGATGAGGACTGCATCAGGCAACGGATAGGATAATGCAGAGAGATGTCTCCAAACGTCTGATGCCACTGCGTGTCTCCCGACTTCTTATCAAAGACGGCCAACCCGCTGCAACCGGCAATCAGTAATGAGCCCCCCTTACCCGGCTTTATGTCACCTATGCAATCAATCGGGTAATATGTATAAGTATCCGTCCGTATATCGTAACGGGTAAACTCTCCTTCAATACCACCGAACCAGACATAATCCCCTTCCGCATAAATGGCATAAACATAGTCGGTGGCCATTCCCTTCTCCGGATGTGCATTTCTTTTCTCTTTCTTCTGTACCCGTCCGGTCTGTTTATGAATACAATAGACACCGATACCATAGCCACCTACCCAGATGTTTCCCCCGGAGTCTTCGGCAAGTGCCAATACCACTTTGCCACTATATTCCGTACCGTCCAGATAGTGGGTCCATTTGCGTGACCGAGGTTGATAGAGGCTGACGCCGTTGTTTGTACCATACCAATAATCTCCCTCCGAGTCCTGAAACATCACATTTACATGGTCCGACTTCAGGGAATTATCATTATTGCGTTCGTGCCTGATTCTATAGACATCCGGCATCTCCGGATCCAGATAGCTGATGCCATTCGTAGAAGTGCCAATCCATACAACTCCGGATTCATCCACACAAATATCGGATACCGTATTACCACTCAAGCTTTTGTCATCATCCCCGTTATTCATATAATGGTTCAAAAGTTCTCCGGTAGCGACATCCATGCAAAAAACACCTGCACCGTCGGCTCCCACCAGCAGCAAATTATCCTTTGTCCTTGCAAACGAACGGATAGGCACATGAGGAATCCGGTCATTCAAGGAATGTATTTGCCCTTCGGGACCGTCAAGCACAAATACGCCGTTTGAAAAGGTACCGATGAACAGCTTCGCTCCGAAGACATAGAGCGATTCCACATGCATCTCTGTATGCAGGTCAACCGGCCTCGTCTCAAAAGACGAAGAACCTGCCGCTCCTGCCTTCGTCAGCCGGAAGACACCCTTGTCGGTGCCTGCAAAAAACACTTCATCTTCCATTTGGACCATGCAACGGACAGATTGCCCCTTCAATCCGGCAAAAGACAGTCCTGCACTTTCTTCCCAAGAATAAAGCCCCTTCGACATACACAACCACAAACGGTTTTCGTCATCAAACAGCATATTATACAATACCGGAGAAGGCAGGTAATCGGCCAAGTCCACACGCAATTGGAAAGAGTCCGTCAGTTTGTTGTATGCATAGATTTTTCCATTCTTCAATGCAACCCAGACAATACCCTCCTTATCACACATCATGGTAGTGGAAGACTGGATATTGTCCCTGGAATCAACCATTCCGTCCAGCTTGTAATGCTTGATTTCATTCCCGTCATAACGATCTATCCCGACATGAGTATACACCCAGACAAATCCGGCTGAATCCTTGTTTATCTGGAATACTTGCCGACTGCCCAATCCCTCCTTGATACCCAAGGTGCGGAATGAACCGGCAAACAAGTCAGCGGACAAAAAAACGAACACCCATAACAGCAGAAATGTACATGCAACGGATTTATATGGAAACGGATATGGAGCAGACATAGGTCATATATTGTTTTTCGGATGCAATATTACGCATAAATATAAAAAAAACGGTCGAAAAACTATCCGAATAGGTTCGATTTCTATTACTTTTGCCTTCCGAAACCAACAAATCATGAGAAGCCATGCTCAGTAAGTTCAAATTAAACCAGCTCTATTTCAAGGACACACAGTTTGCCAACCTCATGACACGGCGCATTTTCAACGTCCTTCTGATAGCCAATCCTTACGATGCTTTCATGCTGGAAGATGACGGCCGCATCGACGAAAAGATATTCAATGAATACACTTCGCTCTCCTTGCGCTACCCTCCCCGTTTCACGCAGGTTTCCACTTGCGAGGAGGCGCTGACACAGCTGTCCTCCATCTCTTTCGACCTCATCATCTGCATGCCGGGCACGGGAGACAACGACAGCTTCGACGTGGCACGATACATCAAAAACCTGTATGAACAGATTCCGATGGTGATACTTACCCCTTTCAGCCACGGCATCACCAAGCGTATTGCCAATGAAGACCTCAGTCCCTTTGAGTATGTGTTCTGCTGGCTGGGAAACACCGACTTGCTGGTTTCCATCATCAAGCTGATAGAGGACAAGATGAACCTGGAGCACGACGTCAACGAAGTGGGTGTGCAGCTCATCCTGCTGGTGGAAGACGGCATCCGCTTTTACTCCTCCATCCTGCCCAATCTGTATAAATTCGTATTGAAGCAGAGCCAGGAATTCTCTACTGAAGCACTGAATGCCCACCAGCGCACACTGCGCATGAGGGGACGTCCCAAAATTGTACTGGCACGTACCTATGAAGAAGCCTTTGGCATCTACCAAAAATATAAGAATAATATATTAGGTGTCATCACCGACGTACGCTTCCCCCGCGTAGAACGGGGCGAGAAGGACGGACTGGCCGGTATCAAGCTCTGTGCCGCCATCCGCAAGGAAGACCCGTTTGTACCCCTTATCATACAGTCCAGCGAATCGGACAACGTAGCGTATGCAGCCAAATACGATGCCGCCTTCATCGACAAGAATTCCAAAAAGATGGATGTGGACCTGCGCCGTATTGTATCAGACAATTTCGGCTTCGGCGACTTTATCTTCCGCAACCCGAACACGCTGGAAGAGATTGCCCGCGTAAAGAATCTCAAAGAGCTGCAGAACATTCTTTTTGCTGTTCCGGCAGAATCATTCCTTTACCACATCAGCCGCAACCACGTCAGCCGCTGGCTCTACTCGCGTGCCATGTTTCCCGTGGCAGAGTTCCTGCGGCCCATCACCTGGAATAGCTTGCAAGACGTGGATGCCCACCGTAAAATTATCTTCGAGGCTATCGTGAAATACCGCAAGATGAAAAACCAGGGAGTAGTGGCAGTCTTCAGGCGCGACCGCTTTGACCGATACTCCAACTTTGCCCGTATTGGCGACGGTTCGCTGGGAGGCAAGGGGCGCGGACTGGCTTTCATCGACAACCTGGTGAAGCATCACCCCGAGTTCGAAGAGTTTGAGAATGCCCGTGTCGCCATCCCCAAGACCATCGTGCTCTGTACCGATGTGTTCGACGAGTTTATGGATACCAACAATCTGTATCAGATAGCCTTGTCCGATGCCGACGATGACGTCATCCTGCGCTACTTCCTCAAAGCAAAGCTGCCCGACCGCCTGGTGGAGGACTTCTTCACCTTCTTCGACGTGGTGAAGTCGCCGCTTGCCATCCGTTCGTCCTCGTTGTTGGAAGACTCGCACTACCAACCCTTCGCCGGCATCTACAACACCTACATGATTCCCTATCTGGACGACAAGTACGAGATGCTGCGCATGCTGAGCGATGCCATCAAGGGAGTATATGCTTCGGTCTACTTCCGCGACTCGAAGGCATACATGCAGGCAACGAGCAACGTTATCGACCAGGAAAAGATGGCTGTCATCCTGCAAGAGGTAGTGGGCAACCAGTATGGTGACCGCTACTACCCCAGCATGTCCGGTGTGGCACGTTCGCTCAACTACTACCCCATCGGCGACGAGAAGGCAGAAGAAGGTATCGTCAATCTGGCGCTCGGTTTAGGTAAATACATCGTGGACGGTGGCATGACGCTCCGCTTCTCGCCCTATCACCCCAACCAGGTGCTGCAAACCAGCGAAATGGAGATTGCCCTCAAAGAGACTCAGACCCGCTTCTATGCCCTCGACCTGCGCAATGCCGGTCACGACTTCTCCATCGACGACGGCTTCAACCTGCTGAAACTGCACGTCAAAGAAGCGGAAAAGGACGGAGCACTGAACTACATAGCCTCCACCTACGACCCTTACGACCAGATTATCCGCGACGGGCTTTATCCCGGCGGACGCAAAGTCATCACCTTTGCCAACATCCTGCAACACGACGTATTCCCCCTGCCACGCATCCTGCAACTGGCTTTGAAATACGGAGAGCAGGAGATGCGCCGTCCCGTAGAGATAGAGTTTGCCGCCACCATGAGCCGCGAGAAGGACAAAACCGGCACCTTCTACCTGCTGCAAATCCGCCCGATAGTCGACACCAAGGAGATGCTGGATGAAGACCTTACCGCTATTCCAGACAACCAGGTACTGCTCCGTTCCAACAACTCATTGGGACATGGCATCATGAACGAGATACATGACATTATCTATGTGAAGACAGACGACTATAGTGCCTCCCACAACCAGGAGATTGCCTGGGAGATAGAGAAGCTGAACCAGCAGTTCCTAGACGAAGGCCGCAACTATGTCCTTGTAGGTCCCGGACGCTGGGGTAGCAGTGACACCTGGCTCGGCATCCCCGTGAAGTGGCCGCACATCAGCGCTGCCCGCGTGATAGTGGAAGCCGGACTAACCAACTACCGGGTAGACCCCAGCCAGGGAACCCACTTCTTCCAGAACCTGACCTCCTTTGGAGTGGGATACTTTACCATCAACGCCTTTATGAATGACGGCGTATACAACCAGGAATTCCTGAATGCACAGCCTGCCGTACACGAGACGAAGTACCTGCGGCATGTACATTTCCACCAGCCGATGGTGGTAAAGATGGATGGCAAGAAGAAACTGGGAGTGGTGCTGATGCCCGAAGAATAAATCAGTCCGTCAGCCGGTGCAGCACAATCATCACCACCTCTGCGGGGGCAAACATGCGGATGGCCTTCTGCGAAGTGCCGATGCCGTTGGTGACAATCATCGGGATGTTCTTTGAGTTGTACTTCAGCCCGGAGAGGAACCGCTGCCCGTAGTGCGAGGGGACTATCGGTGCATAAAGCCCGAACAGCGTCACCTGCCCGCCATGCGTGTGTCCGGCCAGGATGAGATCGGAGTTTGTCACCGGGACGTCCTCGGCATAGTCCGGCGTATGCGTCAGCAGGATTACGAAATCGTCGGGCGAAAGGCCGAGTGTGGGCGATGTGCCGTTCTTGGCCAAGTCGAAAGGATTGCGCACGCCCGCCACAAGAATCCGCTCACCGCCACGCCGCAGGGTGTCCACCTTATGCTCCAGCAGATGCATGCCATAATGCCTCATTTCGCGCACGATGTCGTCATAGCAAGCCTCGTAGTCATTGTTGCCAAGCACGGCATAGGTGCCCAACGGCGTCTTCACTTGCGCCAGGGCAGCCATGACGGGCGGCACGTACTGGCAGCCTTCGTGAAAGTCACCGCCAATCAGCAGCACGTCGGCCTTCTGGTCTATGAGCAGGCGGACCAGGTCCTTCAATCCCTCCTCCTTCAGCAGGCTTTTGTAGTGCAGGTCGGAGACAAAGGCGATGCGGAAGCCCTCGAAGGCGGCAGGCACGTCGCGATGCGTGAAGTCGTACGTCTTAATGCGGCTGACGCCCTTATAGGCCGAGCCTACGTGGGTGGTTTTCGATGTGATTCTTGTACCTCGCTGCACAATTACCTTTTGTACCGGTGCCGTTTTCTTTATCTGCTGTTTCTTTACCTCGCCCTTCGCCGGCTGGCGGCGGACATTACGCAAATCAGACTGGTCAAAGGTGAACATCGGCGAAAGGCGGGCAGGCAACCCGATAGTATCGCCAAGCTGCGTGCTGTCTGCCTGCATGACTGACTGCGGCAACGACACGGTAATCATCCGCTTGGAACGGCAGGAAGACAAGAGCAGCAGAGAAAGAATGGATATGTAGACTAACTTCTTCATCATAAGTGGGTACAAATATAGGGATTTTCAGTATTTTTGCTGGCAGATGCCGAACTAAATTGGAACTACGATGAACGAGATTAAACAGAATTCACCCTACGCATGGTTTCTCGCCGCCCGCCCCAAGACGTTGACGGGAGCCATCATCCCGGTATTGCTGGGCAGTGCCCTTGCCTTCAGCGACGGACAGTTCAAGACCGCACCCGCCCTGCTGTGCGCCCTCTTTGCCTGCGGCATGCAGATTGCCGCCAACTTTATCAACGACCTCTTCGACTTCCAGAAAGGGACCGACCGTCGGGAAGACCGGCTGGGGCCGCAGCGCGCCTGCGCCGAAGGTTGGATTACGCCGGCAGCCATGAAAACCGGCATCGGCATCGCACTGACACTGTCGTGCCTGGCAGGGCTGGCAGTGCTGTTCACCGTCTGGGGGCAGCTGCCCCACGGAGGCTGGGAACTGGTGGTGCTGGGCGTGGTGTGCATACTGTTTGCTTTCCTCTATACCACGCTGCTCTCCTATCGGGGCTGGGGCGACGTACTGGTGCTGGTGTTCTTCGGCTTCGTGCCCGTATGCGGCACCTACTACGTGCAGGCCTATACGCTGAATATGGATGTGGTGGTGCTGTCGCTCGTCAGTGGCCTCGCCATAGACACCTTGCTGATGGTGAACAACTATCGCGACCGCGAGCAGGATGCCGTGAGCGGCAAGTGTACGCTGGTGGTACGCTACGGCAAGAAGTTCGGTGAGAATATGTATCTGGCACTGGGCATCGCCGCCGTGCTGCTCTGCTTCTGGTTTGTCTACACGGGCAAGCTGACTCCGCTGGAATTTATCTGGGCTCCCTGCGTCTATCTCTATATGCACGCACTGACGTGGCGCAAAATGATACAGATAGGTAGCGGTAAAAAGCTGAACAGCATACTGGGCGAGACGTCGCGCAATATGCTGTTCTTAGGATTACTGTTAGCGGTGGCGCTGAATTGAGAGGTTAGGGGTTAAGGATTAGCGGTTAGACCCTAATCCCTAAACCTTAACCCCTACCTCCATACATCTGTTCGTAATACTTCTGATAGTCACCGCTGGTCACTTCTTCCACCCACGGCTGGTTGTTCAGGTACCATTCAATGGTCTTGACGATGCCGACCTCGAACTTCGTCTCCGGATACCAGCCCAGGGCATTGGTAATCTTTGTGGGGTCGATGGCATAACGCTGGTCGTGACCTAGGCGGTCTTTGACGAAGGTGATAAGGTCTTCGTTTATCCAGCTGATGTCAATCGTGCCGTCGGCGGCTTTTACTTGTTTCTTCAGCACTGCACGGTAACGGGGTTCTTCCTCCATCAAGCGGCGGACGGTGGCAATAGTCAGCTTCACGATTTCAAGATTGGTCTTTTCGTTGTGACCGCCTACGTTGTAGACTTCGCCTTCCACACCCTCGCGGACAACCAGGTCGATAGCTTTGCAGTGGTCTTCCACGTAGAGCCAGTCACGCACGTTACTGCCGTCGCCATAGACGGGGAGGTTCTTGCCTTCGAGAATATTCTTGATGATAAGCGGAATCAGCTTTTCGGGGAAGTGATAAGGACCGTAGTTGTTGGAACAGCGGGTGATAGTGACGGGCATCTTATAGGTGTCGTGATAGGCCATCACTACCATATCGGCACTCGTCTTGCTGGCGCTGTAAGGGCTGTGCGGGCAGAGCGGTGTTTGCTCTGTGAAGTAGCCTTCGGCACCAAGTGAGCCGTAAACTTCGTCGGTAGACACTTGATGGTAACGAACGCCTTTGCGCCAAGTGGGATAACCGGACTCGTCCTTACCCGTGACCCAGGCACGGCGGGCGGCATCGAGCAGGTTTTGTGTACCCAGGATGTTGGTCATCAGGAAAAGCTGGGGATTCTCTATGCTACGGTCTACGTGGCTCTCGGCAGCAAAATTCACTACGTAATCGAATTTATACTTGGCAAACAGTTCGTCGGCAAGCACGCGGTCGCAGATGTCACCTTTTACAAAAAAGCAACGTTCATCGTCAATGTCATTGGCAATGGTGCCCAGATTGCCTGCGTAGGTCAAGGCATCCAGTATCACCACTTTAATATCATTATGTTTTGCCAGGATATATTTAATATAGTTGGCGCCGATAAAACCGGCGGCACCGGTTACGAGATAAGTCTTCATGAGAATTAAAAATTATAAATTAAAAATTAAAGTCAGCGGGCCTTTATAGGAGAACTATTCTCCTTCTCTTTTTGGGGAACAAAGAGTTCATCGCTTCGATTCAGCCAGTTCCATCAGGTATTTGCCATATTCGGTCTTGCCAAGCTGTTCACCCAAGCGATACAGCTGGTCTACATCTATCCAGCCCTTGCGCCAGGCAATCTCTTCGATACAGCTCACGCGGAAGCCTTGACGGTTCTGGATGGTGGCGACAAAATTGCTGGCTTCCAGCAGGCTGTCGCAATTGCCGGTGTCGAGCCAGGCAAAGCCACGGCCGAAGAGCTCCACTTTCAGCGTGCCCTCGTCCAGATAGAGACGGTTGAGGTCGGTAATTTCGTATTCGCCGCGAGCAGAGGGCTTCAAGGAGGCGGCTTTCTCTGTCACGGTGGAGTCGTAGAAGTACAGTCCGGGGACGGCATAGTTGCTTTTAGGATTGGCAGGCTTTTCTTCCAGCGAGACGGCTTTGCCGTTGGCATCAAACTCCACTACACCGTAGGCACGGGGGTCCTTGACGTAATAACCAAAGATGCAGGCACCCTTGTCTATGGAAGCGGCACGCTTCAGCATGGCGGAGAAGCCTTGACCGTAGAACATGTTGTCGCCCAGAATAAGGCAGCCCGGTCCACCGTCCAAGAACTCTGCACCCAGCACAAAGGCTTGTGCCAGTCCGTTGGGATTCTCTTGTATCTTATAGGAAAAGGACATACCGAGTTCTTCGCCGGTTCCCAGCAGCTTGCGGAACATGGGTAAGTCACGTGGAGTAGAGATAATAAGCACTTCGCGAATTCCCGCCAACATCAGTGTAGAGAGCGGGTAGTATATCATCGGCTTGTCGTAGACGGGCATTATCTGCTTGGAGATAGCCTTGGACAACGGATAGAGACGAGTGGCACTGCCACCTGCAAGAATAATTCCTTTCATATTTCAGTTCTTTTTCGGTGATACTTCAAAATGGAGAATAAAATAAGAAGGAGGACGATGCCCCACGGCTCTACTTGCTATTCGGGTACAAAGATAATGGAAAAATTCGATTAAGTGAAGGCTTGGTTTCATCTTTTTACTTCATTGCTTTGCTTACTCCGGTACATTGTTTTGCTTACTTCAGTGCGTAACGGCCGTCACCCCTTGATGAAACGGTCTTTACCTCAGCGTGTAACGACCTTTACCAAATAGTGTAACGGCCTTTACCCAATAGCGTAACAACCTTTACATTAGCATGTAACGGCTTTTACACTATAGCGCAAGCAATCGGTAAATACAATCCATTGAAAATAAACAAACTACATCATCGGTCAGCAAGTTCTATCACCTCCAAATCTTTAAACGTTCCCCCATCAACCGCAAAGCGTACCATCGTACGCACCTTATGGAAACCTTGAATGCCCGCAGCGCCCGGATTGATGTGGAGTACATCCAACGTCTTGTCATACTTCACCTTCAGTATATGCGAGTGCCCGCTGATGAACAGCTTTGGGGGACGCACCAGAATGCTGCCCTTGATGGAAGGGTCGTAGTTGCCGGGATAACCGCCGATATGCTTCATCAGCACCTCCGCCCCATCCACCGTGAAACGGAGAATCTGCGGATAGAGCTGCCGTATCTCCTGCCCGTCAATATTGCCATACACGGCACGGAAGGGACGGAAAGCCGCCAGCTTCTGTGCCACTTCCAGCGAACCGATGTCACCGGCATGCCATATTTCGTCACAGCCCTCAAAATATTGCAGGTACTTTTCATCCCAGTAGCCATGCGTATCCGATAATAAACCAACTTTTGTCATCTTTCCTTTGTTTATTAAGACAAAGGTAATTATATTTGGGAAAGAAATCAATATGCTAATGTGATAATGTGCCAATATGCTAATTGGCTGCGCACCATCCGCGAACTTCTCTTCATTAGCACATTGGCACATTAATCACTTTAGCACATTAAACTATGGAAAACAGATATTTCAAACGTGACATCAGCTGGCTTTCCTTCAACTACCGCGTACTGCTGGAAGCGGAAGACGAGACATTGCCGCTATACGAACGCATCAACTTTATTTCTATATACTCTTCCAATCTGGAAGAATTCTACAAGATACGCGTAGCCGACCATAAGGCCATAGCCACCGGAGCCTCGCAAAGCGATGAAGAGACTATGCAGTCTGCCGCCGAACTGGTAGATGAAATCAACCGGGAAGTCAACCGCCAACTGGAGGACCGTATCCGCATCTACGAACAGAAGATACTGCCCGCCCTACGGAAACACCACATCATATTCTATCAGAGCCGCAACGTAGAACCGTTTCACCGCGACTTTGTGCGCAGCTTCTTCCGCGAAGAGATATTCCCTTATCTGGCCCCGGTGCCCGTAAGCAAGGACAAGGTGATTTCATTCCTGCGCGACAACCGTCTCTATCTGGCCGTACGGCTTCATCTGAAAGGAGCTCCCGCCAGTTCTCCAAACCGTATCCAGTATTTCGTGATGAAACTGCCGTACAGCAAAGTGCCGCGCTTCATCCAGCTGCCCAAGGTGGGGAAAGACTATTATCTGATGTTCATTGAAGACATCATCAAGGCCAATCTGGATACCATCTTCCCCGGTTATGAAGTGGACAGCAGTTATTGCATCAAGATTTCACGCGATGCGGATATTCTGATAGACGATGCCGCCAATACCTCCGAAATCATCGAGCAGGTGAAGAAGAAGGTAAAGAAACGCAAGATAGGCGCCGTGTGCCGTTTTGTATACGACCGCGCCATGCCCCAGGACTTCCTCGACTTTCTGGTAGATGCCTACCGCATAGACCGCCGGGAGCTGGTGCCGGGAGACAAGCACCTCAACATGGAGGATTTGCGGCATCTGCCCAATCCCAACCAAAGCGTACGTCCCATCAAGAAACCCCAGCCCATGAAGCTGACCTGCCTGGACGAACGCGAATCCATCTTCCGCTATGTGGAGAAGAAGGACCTGCTGCTGCATTATCCCTACCACTCCTTCGACCACTTCATCCATTTCCTATATGAAGCCGTCCATGAACCCACCGTGCGCGAAATCATGGTGACTCAGTATCGCGTGGCAGAGAACTCCACCGTCATCAACACCCTGATAGCCGCCGCACAGAACGGAAAGAAAGTCACCGTCTTTGTGGAACTGAAAGCCCGCTTCGACGAAGAAAACAACCTCGCCACCGCCGAGATGATGAAAGCCGCCGGCATCAACATCATTTTCAGCATACCAGGACTAAAGGTACATGCCAAAGTAGCCCTCGTGCTACGCCGCGATAAGGAAGGGCGCAAACTGACAAGCTACGCCTACATCAGCACCGGCAACTTCAACGAAAAGACCGCCACCCTCTATGCGGACAGCGGACTATTCACCTGCAACCCGGTGATTGTAAACGACCTGCACAACTTGTTCCGTACTCTGCAGGGAAAGGAAAATCCAGTGTTCCACCGCCTGCTTGTGGCCCGCTTCAACCTGATTCCTGAACTGAACCGCCTCATCAATCACGAAATAGAACTGACCCGGCAAGGCAAGCAAGGACGGATTATCCTAAAAATGAATGCCCTGCAAGACCCCGCCATGATAGACCGCCTCTACGAAGCCTCGCAAGCCGGTGTAGAGATAGACCTCATTGTCCGCGGCATCTGCTGCCTCATCCCCGGGCAGGAGTACAGCCACAACATCCGCGTGACACGCATCGTGGATACCTTTCTGGAACATGCCCGTGTGTGGTACTTCGGCAACGGCGGCGCACCCAAGCTCTTCCTCGGCTCGCCGGACTGGATGCGGCGTAACTTGTACCGCCGTATCGAAGCCGTCACCCCCATTCTGGACCCGGACTTGAAGCAAGAGCTCATCGATATGCTATCCATACAACTGTCGGACAAACGGAAAGCCTGCTTCGTGGACGACCGGTTGCGAAACCGCTGGAAGTCGTCACGACCGCAAAAGGAGAAGGTACGGTCGCAATATAGCTTTTACGAATACTTGAAACAAGGGATTAAGGATTAGCGATTAACGATAATTATCAATCGTCAATTATCAATCGTCAATCGCTTTGTAACATTTCTGTAACATGTATGACATTTCTCTGCAACACCAAACTCTTTCCTTTGCAGCCGGAAATAAAATACATGTCTATGGAAACAATTTATCTGGGTATCGTCATCTTTCTGTTCGTACTCGCGATTTTCGACCTCGTGGTAGGTGTCAGTAATGATGCGGTCAATTTTCTTCAGTCGGCTGTCGGAGCAAAGGCAGCATCTTTCAAAACCATACTGTTCATTGCAGGCATTGGCGTCTTCATCGGTGCGGCACTCAGCAATGGCATGATGGACATTGCACGACACGGCATCTATCAACCGGAGCACTTCTACTTTGCCGAAATCATGTGCATTCTGCTTGCCGTCATGTTGACGGACGTCGTGCTATTAGATGTCTTCAACACTATGGGAATGCCTACCTCCACCACTGTATCCATGGTGTTCGAACTGTTGGGAGGTACGTTCGCACTGGCGCTCATCAAGGTCTATAACAGCGATACATTGGGACTGGGCGACCTCATCAATACAGACAAGGCACTCTCTGTCATCATGGCCATTTTTGTATCCGTAGCCATTGCCTTCTTCTTCGGTATGCTGGTACAGTGGCTGGCACGTATCGTGTTCACCTTCAACTACAAGAAGAACATGAAATACAGCATCGCGCTATTCGGTGGTATAGCTGCCACCAGCATCATCTACTTCATGCTGATAAAGGGGCTGAAAGACAGCTCATTCATGACCCCTGAAAACAAGCAATGGATACACGACAATACCGCATTGCTGATAACCGGTTTCTTTGTATTCTTCACCATACTGATGCAGATACTGCATTGGTGCAAGATAAATGTCTTCAAAGTAGTGGTTCTGATGGGTACTTTCGCCCTCGCTCTTGCCTTTGCCGGCAATGACTTGGTGAACTTTATCGGTGTCCCCCTCGCAGGATATTCCTCATTTATTGACTATACAGCCAATGGTACGGCCGCCGGCCCCGACGGATTCCTGATGTCCTCACTCCTCGGTGCAGCCAAAACCCCGTGGTATTTCCTTATCGGTGCAGGCGCTATCATGGTCTATGCACTCTGCACATCCAAGAAAGCCCACAATGTCATCAAGACTTCCGTGGACCTTGCCCGCCAGGATGACGGTGAAGAGAACTTCGGAAGTACCCCGATAGCCCGCACGCTGGTACGCTTCAGCATGACCCTGGCTAACGGAATATCCAAAACGATGCCTGAAAGCAGCAAGCGGTGGATGAACACACGCTTCCAGAAGGATGAAGCCATCATAGCCGACGGCGCCGCTTTTGACTTGGTTCGCGCCTCCGTCAATCTCGTATTGGCTGGTCTGCTCATCGCCTTGGGAACTTCCTTGAAACTTCCCCTTTCCACCACTTACGTCACCTTTATGGTAGCCATGGGTACATCGCTTGCCGACCGTGCCTGGGGACGTGATTCGGCGGTATTCCGCATTACGGGTGTGCTCAGCGTTATCGGCGGTTGGTTCATCACTGCCGGAGCAGCGTTCACCATCTGTTTCTTCGTAGCACTGATTATCCATTTCGGTGGTACGGTTGCCATCCTGGCACTGATTGGTCTGGCAGTTTTCATGCTGATTCGTAGCCAAGTGATGTACAAAAAGCGCAAGGAGAAAGAAAAAGGCAACGAGACCCTGAAACAGTTGATGAAGAGTACGGACAACAATGAAGTCATCGAATTGCTCCGCAAGCATACCCGTGAAGAACTGGTGAAGATTATGGAATTCACAGAAGAGAATTTTGAACGTACCGTCACTTCCTTCCTACACGAGAATCTACGCGGACTGCGTCGTGCCATGGGCTCAGTAAAATTCGAAAAACAACTCATCAAGCAGATGAAGCGTACCGGAACACTTGCCATGTGCCGTCTCGACAACAATACCGTACTGGAAAAAGGACTCTATTACTATCAAGGCAACGACTTTGCCAGCGAACTGGTGTACAGCGTAGGCCGTCTTTGCGAACCTTGCTTAGAGCACATAGACAATAACTTCAATCCGCTGGATGCCATTCAGAAAGGAGAATTTACAGACGTAGCCGAAGACATCTGCTATCTGTTACAAGTATGCCGCCACAAGCTGGAAACGAACAATTATGATGAACTGGAAACAGAGATTCGCAAAGCCAACGACCTCAACGGACAGTTGTCTCACCTGAAACGCGAAGAGCTGCAACGCATCCAAAGCCAGAGCGGCAGCATCAAAGTCAGCATGGTATACCTGACTATGATACAAGAAGCCCAGAACGTAGTGACCTACACCATCAACCTGATGAAAGTAAGCCGCAAGTTCCAAGTAGAAAAAGAAGAGTTATAAGTTATAAGTTATAACTCCTTAAGCCCCCATCTTCTCCGCCCGTTGCAACATAAATGCACGGGCGGCTTCGTATTCATTGGGAATGATGCCGTCCAAAATGGCATCCTTAATGGCACTCTTCAAGGCACCTACCTGCTGGCAAGGAGAAAGGCCGAAAGTCTTCATGATTTCTTCACCACTGACCGGAGGCTGGAAATTACGGATACGGTCGCGTTCCTCCAAATCCTTCAGCTTCTGGCGTACCAACTGAAAATTATTAAGGAAGCGTTTCTTACGCTCCATATTCTTGGAAGTAATGTCGGCTTCGCACAGTGTCATCAGGTCGTCTATATCATCACCTGCCTCAAACAAGAGACGACGCACTGCCGAGTCGGTCACTACATCATCCGCTATCACAATGGGACGCATGTGCAGGCTCACCATTTTCTGCACATATTTCATCTTCTCATTCATAGGGAGCTTCATCTTGCGGAAAATATCGGGTATCATCTTCTCGCCAATGAAATTATGGTTATGGAACGTCCAGCCCGCACGGGGTTCCCAACGCTTGGTGGCAGGCTTGGCTATATCATGCAGAAGAGCTGCCCAGCGTAGCCAAAGGTTGTCGGTCTTCTTGCTGATGTTGTCGAGTACTTCGAGCGTATGGTAGAAATTGTCCTTATGGGCGCGTCCATTACGCGTCTCCACGCCTTGCAGCCTAACAAGTTCCGGGAATATCAGTTCCAGCAGACCACAGCGGTCCAGCTCAATGAATCCCTTAGACGGAATAGGTGACAAGATGATTTTGTTCAGTTCGTCTGCAATGCGTTCTTTGGAGATGATGGAGATGCGTTCGCGATTACGCTCCAGAGAATCGAATGTCTCATCGTCAATATAGAATCCCAGCTGGGTGGCAAAACGGACACAGCGCATCATGCGCAAAGGGTCATCACTGAAAGTTATATCAGGGTCGAGGGGAGTCCGGATGGTCTTTTCCTTCAAGTCTCCAATACCGCCAAAGGGGTCGACCAACTCGCCATAACGCACCCGGTTCAGGCAAACAGCCAGTGCATTGATGGTAAAATCACGGCGGTTCTGGTCATCCTCCAATGTACCGTCCTCTACAATAGGCTTGCGGGAATCGTGTGTATACGATTCTTTTCTTGCACCCACAAACTCAACTTCCGTACCATAGTACTTCAATTGTGCCGTACCGAAATTCTTGAAGACGGAAACATGCGCCCCACGCCCCAGACGCTTACCCAGCGCCTCGGCCATGGCAATGCCACTGCCTACCACCACCACATCAATATCCTTGGAAGGACGTTGCAGGAAAATATCACGTACATATCCACCGACTACGTAACATTCCAATCCCAATTCATCAGCCGTTTCGGATATCCGCTTGAATATATCATCACTAAAATATTGCTTCAGTTCTTCTGCCGTCAAATCTATCATAAATAATGCGCTAATGTAATGAATACGCAAATGTGTTAATGGTCTATTAGCACATTTGCACATTAAAATGCTGCAAAGATAAAGATATTATTTCTATTTTTGTGGACTCTAACTCCAAGAACAACAAATATGAAAAAAGTAATACTCCTTGCATGCCTATGCTGTACACTCTTCTCTTGCGAAGATGTGGAGAAGAAGGCCGGTGAAAAACTACAAGCTGCCCGCGAAGCGTTTGAACTCGGCAACTACAATGAAGCGAAGATTCTGATTGACAGCATCAAGATGCTCTATCCCAAAGCGTTTGAAACTCGCCGTGCAGGCATCGGCCTGATGCAGGAAGTGGAACTGAAAGAGCAGGAAAAGAGCCTGGTCTATCTGGACAGTATGCTTCAAGCCAAGCAAAAGGATTTCGATGCAATCAAAGGGAAATACACCTTTGAAAAAGATGCCGAATACCAGAATATCGGCAATTACCTTCATCCTTCCCAAGTGATAGAAAAAAATCTGCATCGCTCTTTCCTTCGCTTCCAGGTAGACGAAAACGGAGTCATGAGCATGACTTCCATTTATTGCGGAGCCCATAATATCCACCATGTGGCCGTCAAAGTCACTGCTCCCGATGGTAGCTTTGCCGAAACACCCGCCGCCAAAGACAGCTACGAAACCACTGACCTCGGTGAAAAGATTGAAAAGGCAGACTTCAAACTGGGAGAAGACGGAAACGTCATGGGGTTCCTTTATCTGAACAAGGACAAGAATATCAAAGTCAACTATCAAGGGGAACGTCCCTATTCCATCACCATGACTGCCGCCGACCGCCAGGCCCTTGCCAGCGTCTACGAACTGGCACAACTGCTGTCATCCATGACGGAAATAAAGAAGAATATGGAAGAAGCCAATCTCAAAATCGAATTTGTAAAAAAGAAGATGGAAGAGAGAAAAGACAATGCACAAGAATAAAAAAAGGGAAACCGGATGATATATTCATTACTTAGTCATCCGGTTCCCTTTTTATTATCAGTAAAGCCTTACCAAACTAATTTAGGTAAATAACGGCTCAGACATGTACGCAAAGCAGACAGAGTGATGGGTTTTACCAACACTTCCGAGGCTCCGCACTCCAAGGCTTTTTCGCGGTCGGCAGTAAAGGCGTAAGCGGTCTGCATGATGATGGGAAGTTCCTTATCCTTCTTGCGAATAATCACCGTAGCATCCAGCCCGTTCATAATAGGCATTTTTATATCCATCAGAATAGCTTCCGCCTTGTCGCGATTCTCTTCGAACAAATTTACAATATCCTCACCATTCTTTGCCCATAGTATCTCGCATTTCTTGCCGATAATAGCCTTTATCAGTTTAAAGTTACTATCATCATCTTCCGCAACCAGAATAAGCGGACGGTAATCTCCTGACACTTTTTCTATTTCCATGACCTATGCGTTTTGTTTATATAGGGGCAAAGATATAAAAAATAATAGATTTGCACTATCTTTGCAGCTCATTAAAAAAATATATAATGATTTCTATAGACGGACTGGCCGTAGAATTCGGCGGAACTACTTTATTCAGTGACATATCTTTCGTTATCAACGAAAAAGACCGTATCGCCCTGATGGGTAAAAATGGAGCGGGGAAAAGTACATTGTTGAAAATCCTGGCAGGTGTAAGACAACCTACCCGTGGAAAAATCTCAGCCCCCAAGGACAGTGTCATAGCTTACCTTCCACAGCACCTTATGACGGAAGACGGACGTACCGTATTCCAGGAAGCAGCACAGGCCTTTGCCCACCTGCATGAAATGGAAGCCGAAATAGAGCGCCTCAACAAGGAACTGGAAACGCGTACCGACTACGAAAGCGACAGCTACATGGAACTTATCGAGAATGTCTCCGCCTTAAGCGAAAAGTTCTATGCCATCGACTCCACCAATTACGAGGAGGATGTGGAAAAAGCACTGCTCGGACTGGGGTTCGTACGCGAAGACTTCAACCGCCAGACCAGTGACTTCAGCGGTGGATGGCGCATGCGCATCGAGCTTGCCAAGCTGTTGCTGCAAAAGCCTGACGTGCTGTTGCTAGACGAGCCTACCAACCATCTGGACATAGAATCCATACAATGGCTGGAAGATTTCCTTATCAGCAATGGAAAGGCTGTCATCGTCATCAGCCACGACCGTAAATTCGTAGACAACATCACCACCCGTACCATTGAAGTGACCATGGGACGGATATACGATTACAAAGTAAACTATTCCAAATACCTGGAACTCCGCAAGGAACGCCGCGAACAGCAACAGAAAGCCTACGACGACCAGCAGAAGTTCATTGCCGAAACCAAGGAATTCATCGAACGGTTCAAAGGCACCTACTCCAAAACCCTGCAAGTGCAAAGCCGCGTAAAAATGCTGGAGAAGCTGGAACTGCTGGAAGTGGATGAAGAAGACACTTCAGCGTTACGCCTCAAATTCCCTCCTTCTCCCCGCTCAGGCAATTATCCCGTCATCATGGAGGGAGTAGGGAAAAGTTACGGTGACCATGTGGTCTTCAAGAATGCCAACCTCACCATAGAACGGGGAGACAAGGTTGCTTTCGTTGGTAAGAACGGTGAAGGAAAGTCAACGTTAGTGAAGTGCATCATGAAGGAAATAGAACATGAAGGCACCCTCACGATAGGACACAACGTGCAGATTGGATATTTCGCACAAAACCAGGCCTCATTGTTGGATGAGAACCTGACCGTATTCCAGACCATCGACGATGTGGCAAAAGGGGAAATCCGCAACAAGATACGCGACCTGCTGGGTGCCTTCATGTTCGGTGGCCCCGAAGAGTCCATGAAGAAGGTCAAGGTGCTTTCCGGTGGAGAGCGCACGCGCCTCGCCATGATAAAGCTTTTGCTCGAACCGGTGAATCTGCTGATACTGGACGAACCGACCAACCATCTGGACATGAAAACCAAAGATATCCTGAAGCAGGCGCTGCTGGATTTTGACGGTACCCTGATTCTCGTCAGCCACGACCGTGACTTCCTGGACGGACTGGTGAGCAAGGTATATGAATTCGGGAACAAGCAAGTGAAAGAGCACTTGAGCGGCATCTACGAATTCCTTGAAAAGAAGAAAATGGACTCCCTCCGCGAACTGGAACGATAAGCATCTGCTAAACCCGGCGTCCGAACAAATGGCCGATACATATTGTTTTCATTTTACTAAACACTTAACTAAGAGATATTAAAATGAAACAATATGATGCCATCATAATAGGATTCGGCAAGGGCGGCAAGTTATTGGCCGCCGAACTGGCCGAACGGAATTGGAAAGTAGCCATCGTGGAACGTTCCCCTCAGATGTACGGAGGAACATGTGTAAACGTAGGATGTATCCCTACCAAAGCTCTGATTCACGAATCGGAATATGCGGAAAGGAGATACTATGACGATTATAAGAACCAGTCCAAACTGTATGCACTTGCCGTGGCGCGGAAAGACAAGCTTGTATCCTTCCTGCGTGAGAAAAATTATGAAAATGTAAAAAACAAGCCTAATATAACCCTCTATGACGGAACTGCTTCTTTCTTGTCCGAAAATACAATCCGTATAGTCTCCGGCAAGGACGAAACGATTCTTGAGGGAAAAGAGATATTCATCAACACCGGGTCCACCCCTATCCTGCCTGCCATCGACGGACTCAAGGAGAGCAAGTACGTATATACCAGTGAGACCTTGCTGCAATCGAACAAACTGCCCGCACACCTGCTCGTCATCGGCGGCGGTGCTGTCGGATTGGAGTTTGCCACTATGTATGCAGGCTTTGGAAGCCATGTCACACTGCTGGAAGCGGGAAACCGCTTTCTGCCTAAAGTGGACCGCGACATTGCCGCCTCCATGCTGGAAGCATTGAACCGAAAGCGTATCAATGTCCGGTTGAACGCCCGTGTCCAATCCGTGTACGACACAGCCGAAGGAATAACTCTGACCTATACGGACAGTGCAAACGGCACTCCCTACTACCTGAAAGGAGATGCCTTGCTGGTAGCCATCGGTCGCAAGCCTATGACTGCAGAGCTGAATCTGGAAAAAGCGGGTATACAAACAGACAAGCGGGGAGCCATCGTTGTCGACAACCAATTACGGACTACAGCCCCACACGTATGGGCCCTGGGGGACGTAAAAGGAGACGAACAGTTCGACTACTTGTCCATCGATGATTTCCGTATCATCCGTAATCAACTCTTTGAAAACAAAAAAAGGAGTACAAAAGACCGGTATCCAATCCCCTTTGCCATTTTCACCGACCCACCGCTGGCACATATAGGACTGACGGAAGAGGAAGCGATGAAGAACGGTTATTCCATACATGTGGCACGTATCCCTGCTGCCATGATTCCACGTGCCCGTACGCTACACAGCATAGACGGTATGCTCAAAGCTATTGTAGACATCCATACCGGACGGATTCTGGGTTGTACCCTACTTTGTGCCGATGCACCAGAAGTAATCAATACCGTAGCATCAATCATGAAAACGGGACAGCGTTACCATTTCCTGCGGGACTTCATTTTCACCCACCCCAGCATGAATGAGGGATTGAATATGTTATTCAAACCTTTTTAGCATTTTCTATTTGGTAATTAAGTCCTTAACCTCTATCTTTGCATCCGTCCAAAGATAGAGGAATGAAAAAGAAACAGTACATAACCTATATTCTTTTTTTCATCAGCTTGATAATGCTGGTGATACCCGTCATTCCCCACCATCATCATGCCGACGGAATGATATGCATGAAGAATGATATCACCGCCGATTGCTGCGGACACCGTCATAGCCCGGGCAACGAGCACTGCTGTTGCGACACGGGATGCATGACAACCCACTTTGTACAACAGACGCCCAGCTCTTCCAATGATGTGTGTGCACATCCGGATGCCTTGTGGGCAGTCACCCTACTCATTGAACCTTTTTCCAAGTTACTCATCCTACCCGAGTTTGACATAAGCAGGCAGGAGTGTATCTATCTGGAATCTCTTCATAGCACATTTATCATATGTGCTACGGGACTTCGTGCCCCTCCGTCTCTTCTTGCTTAACTGTTACCGGAACATCACCGGGACAGATTTCTATCCGGCATAAGGAACAATGCAATTTGGTTGCACGCCCTATGCCCTAACTTTGTATTCAAAATCAAAAAGTAAGAACAAATATCATCATGAAAAAAGTTATTTTCATGGGAGTCTTGGGATTATTCCTTTTAGGCTCCTGTAACAGTAAGTCCGGAGACAGCCACGAAGGACATAATCACGAAACAGAAGAGCACAATCATGACGGACATGACCACGAACATGAGGGACACAACCATGAGCACGAAGAGCAGGAAAACCATGCCGGAGGAAGCGATGAAATCATCCTGCCACCAGCAAAGGCGCAAGCTGCCGGCGTAGCAGTCAGCACTGTTGAACCGGGTAGTTTCCATCAAGTCATCAAGACCAGCGGCCAGGTGATGGCAGCCCAGGGAGACGAGAGCGTAGCCGTAGCTACAGTAGCAGGCGTGGTTTCCTTCAAGGGAAAAGTTATCGAAGGAATGAGTGTCAGCAAAGGTACTCCTTTGGTGGTATTGTCATCCAAAAACATGGCCGACGGAGACCCGGTGCAGAAAGCCCGGATAGCCTACGAGGTTTCCAAAAAAGAATACGAGCGTATGAAAGCGCTTGTAGGCAACAAAATCGTATCTGAAAAGGAATTCGCGCAAGCCGAACAGATTTACGAAAATGCCCGTATCAGTTACGAGGCAGTCGCAAAGAACCATTCGGCAAGCGGCCAGGCTGTTGTTTCTCCCATCAGCGGTTATGTGAAGAATCTGTTGGTGAAAGAAGGGGACTACGTCAGCGTCGGCCAGCCGTTGGTAAGCGTCACCCAGAACCGCAAGCTTTTCCTGCGTGCGGATGTATCCGAAAAGTACTATCCTTACCTAAACAGCATCGGTTCTGCCAACTTCTGTACTCCTTATAATAATAAGGTATATACATTGAAAGAACTGGGCGGGCGCATGCTTTCTTATGGAAAGGCTTCGGGTGAGAACGGATATTATGTACCCGTAACTTTTGAATTCGACAATAAGGGAGACGTTATTCCCGGCTCGTTTGTAGAAGTATTCCTATTATCCTCACCAATGGAGAACGTGTTGTCTCTTCCTCACAGTGCGCTGACCGAGGAACAAGGCAGCTTCTTTGTCTACCTGCAACTGGATGAAGAGGGCTACAAAAAACAGCTTGTCACCCTGGGTGCCGACAATGGCGAAAGTGTACAAATCCTTTCCGGCATAAAAGCAGGCGATCGCGTCGTAACCCAAGGAGCCTATCAAGTGAAGCTGGCATCGGCAACGAATGCTATTCCGGCACATAGCCATGAACACTAATCTCATGTACAATTTGACAATTTACAAAGTACCATTTCGCTATGCAGTATAAGGGTTACGTGACGAATGGGGAGTGTAAAGTCAGATAAACAAGAAATATTAGATAAAACAGCAAGTGCGGCTGACATTGCGCAGCCCAATTGTACATTGTAAATAGTAAATAAAAAGATGTTAAACAAAATAATTGGTTTTTCTCTTCAGAACCGCATCCTGGTGCTGGTAGCATCGGTGCTGTTGCTGATTGGCGGTACTTATACCGCCATGCATACGGAAGTGGATGTGTTCCCTGACCTCAATGCGCCGACCGTGGTCATCATGACCGAAGCAAATGGTATGGCAGCAGAGGAAGTGGAACAGCTGGTCACTTTTCCCGTAGAAACGGCTGTAAACGGTGCAACGGGTGTGCGCCGTGTACGCTCTTCCTCAACGAACGGTTTTTCTGTAGTCTGGGTAGAATTCGACTGGGATACAGATATCTATCTTGCCCGGCAGATTGTCAGTGAGAAGCTGGCAGTCGTCAGCGAATCCTTACCGGCCAACGTAGGCAAGCCGACACTAGGCCCACAATCGTCCATTTTGGGCGAGATGCTGATTGTAGGTCTGACAGCAGATTCGACCTCTATGCTGGATTTGCGTACCATTGCCGACTGGACCATACGTCCCCGCCTGCTCTCTACGGGCGGTGTGGCACAAGTAGCCGTACTGGGTGGCGACATCAAGGAATATCAAGTGCAGCTGGACCCGGAACGGATGCGCCATTACGGCGTAACATTGAGCGAAGTGATGAACATCACCCGCGAAATGAACCTGAATGCCAATGGTGGAGTGCTCTATGAATATGGCAATGAATATATCGTACGCGGCGTACTTTCTACCGACAAGGTAGACCAGATAGCCAAGGCCGTGGTGCGGAGCAACGGAGGTCTCCGGCGCCCCTATCCTGCTGGAAGATATTGCCGACGTTCAAGTCGGAGCCAAACTTCCTAAACTGGGTACCGCCTCGGAACGCGGTAAGCATGCCGTACTGCTGACAGTCACCAAGCAACCCGCCACAAGCACGCTGGAGCTTACAGACAAACTGGAAGCTTCCCTGCAAGACCTGCAGAAGAATTTACCGGCGGACGTAAAGGTTTCCACAGACATCTTCCGTCAAAGCCGTTTCATCGAAAGTTCCATCGGAAACGTTCAGAAGTCGTTGTTGGAGGGAGGTATTTTCGTTGTCATCGTGCTTTTCCTGTTCCTTGCCAACATACGTACCACAATCATCTCGCTGGTGACACTGCCCTTGTCACTGATTGCCTCCATCCTTGCCCTGCACTATATGGGCTTTACGATAAATACCATGAGCCTGGGAGGTATGGCTATCGCCATCGGTTCGCTGGTGGATGATGCCATCGTGGACGTGGAGAATGTCTACAAGCGTTTGCACGAAAACCGACTGAAACCTGCCGGCGAGCAACTTCCTATTCTGGAAGTGGTGTTCAATGCTTCGAAAGAAGTGCGTATGCCTATCCTCAATTCAACGCTGATTATCATTGTCAGCTTCGTACCACTGTTCTTCCTTAGTGGTATGGAAGGTAGGATGTTGGTACCACTGGGTATTGCATTCATTGTGGCATTGGCGGCTTCAACTGTTGTGGCACTGACCGTAACGCCGGTACTTTGCTCCTATCTATTGGGAAAAGAGAAAACGAAAAAACAAAACAACGAAAACAGCGACTCTGCCGTAGCACGCAAGATGAAGCAATGGTATGGTTCTGCACTGACTTTTGTATTGGGGCATAAGAAAGGGGTACTGGGAGGTACTATCGGACTATTTGTAGTAGCGCTCGGCTGTTTCTTCACCCTGGGCCGCTCGTTCCTGCCGCCTTTCAATGAAGGTTCGTTCACCATCAATATCTCCTCGCTTCCAGGCATTTCCCTGGAAGAAAGCGACAAGATGGGGCACCGTGCCGAGGAGCTGCTGCTCTCCATCCCCGAAATACAGACCGTGGCCCGTAAAACGGGACGTGCAGAGCTGGACGAACACGCTCTGGGAGTAAACGTCTCTGAGATCGAGGCACCGTTTGAGTTGAAAGACCGCTCGCGCAGCGAGCTCGTGGCAGAAGTCCGCGAAAAACTGGGTACCATTGTAGGGGCAAACGTGGAAATAGGCCAGCCTATCAGCCACCGTATAGACGCCATGCTATCCGGTACAAAGGCGAACATCGCCATCAAACTGTTCGGCGACGACCTGAACCGCATGTTCACTCTGGGCAATGAAATCAAGAGTGCCATCCAGGGGATTCCCGGTATTGCCGACCTGAACGTGGAACAGCAGATTGAGCGTCCGCAACTTGTCATTTCACCCAAACGAGAAATGCTTGCCAAATACGGCATTTCACTGCCCGAATTTTCGGAGTTTGTCAATGTCTGCCTGGCCGGTGAAGCCGTTTCCCAAGTTTACGAAAAGGGAAAGAGCTTCGACCTGACCGTACGCGTGAAAGACAACCTACGCGACGAAATGGAAAAAATACGCAACTTGATGATTGATACGGGCGACGGACAGAAAATTCCACTGAACTATGTAGCGGAAATCCGCTCGGCCATGGGTCCGAACACCATCAGCCGCGAGAATGTAAAGCGTAAAATCGTCATCTCCACCAACGTGGCCGACCGCGACCTGCGAAGTGTAGTCAATGATATACAAGCCCAGGTAGACGCACAAATCAAACTGCCGGAAGGATACCACATCGAATACGGCGGACAATTCGAAAGCGAGCAGGCAGCAAGCCGCACGCTGGCACTTACTTCGTTCATGTCCATCGTGGTGATATTCCTGCTCCTCTACCATGAATTCCGTAATGTGAAAGAGAGTGCCATCATCCTTATCAATCTGCCGCTGGCATTGATAGGCGGTGTATTCGCCCTGCTCATCACAACGGGAGAAGTGAGTATCCCCGCCATCATCGGTTTCATCTCACTGTTCGGTATCGCCACCCGAAACGGAATGCTGCTCATCAGCCATTACAACCACTTGCAGCAGGAAGAAGGCCATGGCGTCTACGACAGCGTTATCCGCGGTTCGCTCGACCGTCTGAATCCAATCCTGATGACCGCCCTATCCAGTGCACTGGCACTTATCCCGCTGGCTCTCAGTGGCGACCTGCCGGGCAACGAGATACAAAGCCCGATGGCAAAGGTTATCTTGGGCGGCCTTTTAACATCCACGTTCCTGAACGGTTTCATCATTCCGATTGTTTACCTGATGATGCACCATAACCAACAACCTAAAACGTCAGACAATGAATAAAAGATTTTTCATATTCAGCGCCGCCATCCTCGCTTTTGCGGGGATGAGCGCACAAACGTCCGGCATTGATGCCGTGCTCCAGCAGATAGAGGCCAACAACAAGGAATTGCAGGCTAACTCCCACCTCATTTCCTCACAAAAACTGGAGAACAAGACAAACAACAACCTCCCCGACCCTACACTGTCATACGCCCACCTTTGGGACTCCAAGAACAGTGACGAGACAGTCGGCGAAATGGTCATCTCGCAAAGCTTCGACTTCCCCACGCTTTACGCCACCCGAGGGAAGATGAACCGACTCAAGACAAATGCACTGGATGCACAAGCCACCGCCTTCCGCCAGCAGATATTGTTGCAAGCGAAGGAAGTATGCTTGGACATCATCATGCTGCAACGCCAGCAAGCCCTGCTCGACGAACGGTTGAAGAATGCGGAGGAACTGTCGGCCATGTACACCCGGCGTTTGGAAACGGGAGATGCCAATGCACTGGAAACCAACAAGATTAATCTGGAGTTGCTGAATGTACGCACGGAAGCCCGCATGAACCAGACGGCACTTAACAATAAACTGAAAGAGCTGCTTGTCCTCAACGGAAACCAGCCGCTCACACCGGGACGTCCCATGCCCGGTGTAACCCCTAACGCCCAGGCACTTGGACTGACAGAATACCCGGCAGTGCCGTTGCCGGCCGACTTCCACCCGCTGGCCGACGAACTGCTGGCTTCAGACCCCACCCTGCAATCCTTGCAGGGTGAAAGTTCTGCCGCCCGGAAACAGATTTCGGCAAGCAAGCAAGGCTGGCTGCCCAAACTGGAACTGGGTTACCGTAGAAATACCGAATCGGGGCATCCGCTAAACGGTGTAGTAGTAGGCTTCTCTTTCCCGCTTTTCGAAAACCGCAATAAGGTCAAGATAGCCAAGACACAAGCGCTCAACATTGACTACCAAAAGGAGAACGCCGCACTGCAAGCCAGCTCTGCCTTGTGGCAACTCTATGAAGAGGCCAAGAACCTGCACGCTTCCATGGAGGAATACGAGCGCACCTTCCATCAACAGCAAGACCTTTCTTTACTGAAACAAGCACTTATGGGAGGACAAATCAGTATGATTGAATACTTCGTTGAAATATCGGTTGTCTATCAAAGCAAGACAAACCTCCTGCAACTGGAAAACCAGTATCAGAAGGCAATGGCACAGATATACAAGAGCCGGTTATAAATAGAAAGAGCTGTCTGCGGTTGGCAGACAGCTCTTTCTATTTCAATATATTGTAGTTATAGTTTTGTGACTTTACCCATAAACAGAATAACTCCCGTACTCTTCTCCTTTATCAGGAAAGATGAAAGGACGGTCCACATAGAACGGAATTACCGTACTTGGTCCGGGAGCGGCCACGTCCATTCCTCCGACAGTTACAGCCGCAGCTTCCGTCCCCTCTTCATTCACTTTCACATAAGTGAACTGTTGCAGCAAACTGATAAACAAATCCTCATCCGCCATTCCGGAAAAATCGGCCGATGGAGTAAAAGCCTCCTGCATTCCCATTGCCATCATATCGTCAATGAGTTCTTTATCATATTCCATTTCAAACCGGGGTAACTTAAGGTTCAAGGCAGAGCTTGATAAACTACTGTTCCATTCCCCCCAGCGCTCGTCATTCAGCTGCGGCAGGCACTCATCCAACGATTTTCCCTCTGCCGGCAAGAGCACCACCATACTGAAAGCCTCATTGCCGTAAGGCAACTCTGCCATTGAGAAATACTCATTCTCGGCATAGTTGAATCTCTCGTCACGAAGATTCATCATGTGTACAGTCGATTTGCTTCCGTCAGCATTCGTAAAAGCCTCTTCTGCCGTATCCGATTTTTTGAATTGATTCTTCCAAATCCCCTTGAAATAAAGCGCATTCAACAGATAAAGACGCGCCGTCTCCGGAATCTCATTCAAGACTTTGGGGATGCAATTATTCGTTTTCCCGGCACACCAGCCGTTTATAATGTCCGGAGCCTTGGGAGAGGCAAAATCCAGCTCCTGCACTTGCGCGTCATACATCTTTTTGTTTACGCTTACAAAGTCGTCATGAACACCGAACCCTTTCTTTATCCAGATGGAATTGGCAATTCCCAACTGTGTGGTATTGTCCAAATCGAGCAACGCCTCCACCAGCTTCTTATTATAGTTGTTCATTTCTTCCAACGAATAGCCCGAAAAGCCCAGGACATCTGTCATCTCAGATAGTGTGTTTCCCAACGCTCCATTGGCAATCATAGACAGACAGAGCGAAGCGCTCAAAGGAGAGATGAACAGATTGGGCTTTTCCACCTCAGTTTTACAAACCTGATTAAAGAAACGGAAAGCGAAATCCGTTCCTAAATCCATCATCTCCTGCTCGGCACGGGTCAAGGCAATGTCTTTGCGAGGCTTGGGTTGTGGTGAAGAGTTGTCGTCACTCTGGCAGGCTGCAAGGATACAAAGTAGGCTTAAGGCAGTAATCGTTTTTTTAAGCATAAGCAAATAGTATTAGTTTTAAAACAGTTATCTATATATAGAAAATGCTTGAACAAACAAAATACTGCATTGAAGAAACAATAAAAAATAGTACATTCCTACTCAATTATTCCTCTACCAACATCAACCCCACCCCTCTGACTGTCTTTATGGACACCGTAGGATCGTCTTCCAAGCATTTGCGTAGTTTCACCAGATAGGTATCAAGGCTACGCGAGATAAAGTAGTCGTTTTCATCCTGAGTCTCCCAATTGTGGCTGACAATAGCACCCCGTTTCACTACTTGATTCTTGTTCTGTGCAAGAAGTCTGAGAATTCCGGCTTCGCGCCGACTTAACACTGTTTTCTCACCGTTTTTGTCATTCCTAAGGGTTGCGTGTGCGGCATCCAGTGTGTATTGCCCGAAGTGGTAGCAATCTGTTTCATTGCGCGAAGGCTGTCCTTTTCTCAATTTAAGCAAAGCATGTATATGTGCATCCAGTTCTTCAGCCACAAAAGGCTTCTTCACGTAATTATCGGCTCCTAACTTATATCCACTGGTCACATCTTTGGGCGAGCCCAACGCCGAAGCCAGTAGGATAGGTATATTTCCATCCACTTCACGGATGCGCTCCACCATCTGAAGACCATTCATCACCGGCATATCCACATCCGAGATAATAATATCCGGATGATACTCCTGATATGCTTTCAAGCCTTCTTGCCCATTAACAGCCGTAATAACCTCATATCCTCCAATCAGTCCTTCCAGACTGCTCTTTACGACATAGGTCAACATGGAATCATCTTCCACCAAAAGCAATTTAATTTTGTTTTCCATCTATCATTTTGTTTTCAGTATCCTCTTCCTCCGATGCTGACATATACAATGTAAATTCACTGAATTTTCCAACCACGCTGCTTGCCGTCACTGTCCCTCCATGTGCCTCCATCACCCGATACACATAGTTCAGTCCCAATCCAAACCCTGCGACCTTGCCCAAACGGGAGCTTTTGATGGCAGAACCACGCTCAAATTTATCAAATATCTTACGTTTATCTTCTTCAGAAAAACCGATACCGTTGTCGCGCACCTTGATGCAGGAATAACCTCCGCTGCACTCCGAAGTTATTTCTATCTCTACCTCCCCCTCGTCTTTAGAATATTTCACGGCATTGTCCACCAAGTTATAGACAGCCTCTTCCAGATATTCCTTGTCAGCATTCACTTCCTTGGCTTGCAGGTTTAACGTGAAATGCAACGGCTTGGTAGATTTTGCCTTAAAGGTTTCCCTTATTCTTTCAAGCATCGGTTCTAGCTTCACTTTCTCTTTTACCATCGTTAGTTTATCGTTTTCCAGCTTCGAGATAGTCAACAGTCTGTTTATCAACTTCAGCAAATGCACGGTTTCAGACTTCACCACTCCCAGAAAGCTTTTTTTCAATTCCGGCATACTTTCTATCTTCTCGTCATTCAACGCATCAGAGCACATCATGATAGAGCTAAGCGGTGTCTTCATGTCATGAATCATAGCATATGAGAAGTCTTCACGAAGCTTGGCCACTTTCTTCTGATAGATGATTACTTTAATCTGATAGATAATGCAACCGATTACCAAAACCAGCATGATAAAGGAGGCTATCATCAACAAGCCCATACGTTCAAAAAAAACTTTATAAGGATTAATAAGGAGAAGTTGTACCGCTTCAGTGGAATCTGATTTTATAAGAAATGGTTCAGATTTTATGACTCCCCAAAGAGATAAATTTTCTTTCTTGCTTACTTGCAAGATACTATCGTTCTGAGGATTCATGGTACAAACAACAAAATTACTTTCAATACTATATTCCTTCAATAAGGCAGATGCGATGGAATCAATTCTTACCATGGATATTTCTCGCCCCATATTAGATAAGTTTTCACAAAAATACGTCAGCGGCTTTATAGTATCATTCACTTCTCCTCCTATTACCTGTGAACCTTCAGGGAAGATTATCCATCCTTATTACCATTTCATTTTCAAGAGTCTTTTCTACGACCTCACAACAATCTTTTTGGATATTGTTCCTTATAAGCATATAAGTATTGTATATCCATGCTGCTTGCAATGACAATACAGCCACCAAACCTAAAAAGGTAAACAAGCGAATATATCTATACTTTTGTTTCTTCACTAACTTCTTATTTTTCTGCAAATATACAATTTAAATTAAAGTTTTAACCTAAAACTAACATTTTTCTAACATATTATCAGCAAATAGCACTGTATATTTGCAACATCAAAAGGAAATACAATGTACAACTTTAATTATTTAAAACATGAAACAACTTACTATTGAATTAACGAAGGAAGAACAAAGAAACATTTTTGGTGGGAAAGCCACATACAAAATAGTTATAATTGACGGGAAAATAGTCTATGTTCTAGAAACCAATCAATAACCAAAGATATATAAACACAAGAAGCGATAGGTTTAACGTAAAACTAACATTGTCCTAACATTAATCCCGAAACAAAGCCCATAACTTTGCAACATCAAATTAAAACAAATACAACAACAGTAAAAAAACAAAGAACAATGAAAGACATCAAATTCACAAAAGCTCGCAGATGCAGCAGGCCCAATCTGTGGAAACCACCCCGATAGGGAGAAATAAAGGAGATTCTTGAAAAAGTCTATGCTTGACAGAAAGTTAAAGCAACACAAACACAGCATCAACACAAACACACTCTCTTAAAGACTGGGAAGGATTTCAAGACTGACTTTTTCAAGCAAATCTCTTGCTGTAAATATAACGTAAGGTTAACTTCTTGATAATATAGTATAAAATGGCAAACATTTAACTTTATAACAACAAATAAAATATTCATCAACTTTTAAATTAATTATTTATGACAACTAAAAGTTTTTTATTCTATACGTGCTTACTGTTGACAATAATGATTACAACAGCATGTTCAAACGAAGAAATTACATCAAAGGACTTCAACCATGACACTGATATCGAACAAAAAATGCTTCTCAATGAATTAGGTGACTTTACAACCTACTATATTAACAGCATATATCGTTTTTACGATCCACGGTTAGATTATATCGATTTAGATTCACTTAATTTATACATGCTACAATATAAATTTTCAGCTGCGAAAACACGCAGTAATCCAAACATATATGTTCCAATGGATTACAATGATTATTTCAGCAACATTTTATCAGAAGACGGTTATAAACTAGTGCTGAATCTCATCTCGCAAGAGAATATCTCTACGAAAGATTTTCAACAATTCAAAGAACAAGTTTCTCTTATGAAAGAAACAGATAGAGAGCAGTTAGATTTTATTATCAAAGCAACAGATATTATCTATGAAAATATCATGAGTAATATTACAAATAAAGGTGTGATAACACGAAGCCGTACCAGCTGTAATATAGCGACCACTGTCGCCAGTTTTGCAGCAGGTGCAATCTGGGGAGCTGCATTTGGAGGCCCTGTCGGTTTGGCAATCAACTTGGCTTGGAGTATAGCAGGTGCAATCGCAGCAGATTCAACATGTTAAAAATAACAGTATGAAGAAAGCTTCCATTTATTGCTATGCAGGATTAGGGGTATTAATTGCCTCATGTACCATATTTGCCGTTTTTGAGACAAGGTCGATTCTATATATCGGTTCAACCATTGCATCTCTCTGTTTTTTTTATGCAAATGAAGTATATAAGAAAGGGATAAAATAAAACAAGAAAGTATTTTACTTTAAAGTACTTTCCATAACATATTACCAACCGTCTTTAATTCATTTCAGATATGAGCAGTTTATTAAAACAAGGAGATTTTCATGTCTTTTCTTTCGACAAAAAGAAATATGTATTCCTATCCGGCAGCCAGCAGATTCTGGAAATAAGCAATCCCACGACGGATGCCTATTTCAAAAGATGCGCGGGAAGAGACGACGGCAATACCTTAGGAGACACCACCATTGACAAGGTGACGGAAACCCTTAAAAGTTTATGTACAGTACCTTCCGCCTGCTACGAAAAGCAAAAACAAGATATGCTGACACTGAACGTAACGCATGGCTGCAACATGTCCTGCAAATATTGTTTTGCTTCGACCCTGCAAGACAAAAAAAGCGTGATGCCCCTTTCGGTAGCCAGAAACGCAATTGCCAACATGCTTGAAGGTAATCCCGACAGCGAACGATACACCATTTACTTCTTCGGCGGCGAGCCACTATTACACAAGCAGTTTGTCAGAGACGTAGTGGAAATAGCCAAAGAAGAAATCATATTCCGACGGAACAAAAACGTATGCTTCCTGCTGAATACCAATGGCACATTGATAGACGATGACATGATGAACTTCTTTGTACAAGAAAAGTTCACCGTTACAGTCAGCATTGACGGGCCGCAAAAGGTGAATGATGCAAACCGGGTATTCCTTAACGGTCGCGGCAGTTTCAGACGAATAGCCGAAAATATAGAAAGACTCAAAAAAGGTGGTGTAGACTTCAATCTAAGGGCTACCATCAGCCCAAAGAGCACAAGGTTACTCGAGACGTTCCATTTTTTCGAGAGCATGGAAGTCCCTTACTCTTATGCCTTTACTATTGATTCCGATATAAAGGACCGGAGCACGACCCACTTTGATGCCAACGGCATTAAGGCAATAGACAAGCAACTGGGCGAGGTCATGAACTTTTTTACCCGAAAGCTAATGAACAAAGAAACCATCTACTGCAACGACTTTCATAGGAATATCAACCGCCTAAGAACCAAGAGTGTAAGATACCAAGGATGTGCAGCGGGCAGAAGCAGCCTTATTGTAGACGAAGCAGGAGAGTATTATCCATGCCAGAACATGCTTTCCCATCAAGATATGTCCGTAGGAAATGTGTCCGAAGGTATTGATAACAGCAGATTACAGCTTTTCCGTTCAAAAGAAGTATCACAACTTGCAAGTTGCCGACAATGCTGGGCTAAATACTTATGTGGTGGCAGTTGCGAAGCAGAGCGACAGCTTCTGGGTCAAGAAAGTAAAGACTGGAAACAAAAATGCAAAATGATTCGGTTGGAATGGAAACATTTGATTCATTCCTATATCAAGCTAAACGATTTTATTAACAATATGTCTAACAAACACAAAATTATCGATTATGAAAAATTTAAAAGAGCTGGGGCTTAACCCCATTGACGAGAAGCAAGCAGAGAGTATTAACGGTGGATATATTGGAATACCTCCAATGATTATAAGACCGGAAGATTTAGTAGTATGTTGCCACAATATACCACCAATAAACATGCCAGGAGACATATGGAGCGACTTAATGTAATGTCTCCTTATTGGGGAAAAGAGTCAATCGAGCTATGAGAGCCCTCACATTGGAAGAATGTATCAACACGTATGGCGGTTGTTGCGTCTGCGATGCAGATACCGGTTTCAGCAATGTATTTGCAACACCGCTTACTATCAGAGACTCACTATTCAAACAGTAACTTTAAAAAAGGAAAAACAATGAACAAGTATTTTTATTTATTAGCATCATTATGTTTGGCTGCATTCTTCGGATGCCAAAACGACAATGACATGAATGCCTCCTTCAGCAAAGAAAAGGGAACAATTTCTGCTACTATAGATAGTGTCGGAAAAGTTCACAATTACCTATTGGAACAAATGAAAGATTCGGAAATCGGATTATGCATAAGCAATAAAACTAAAATGAAAGATTTAGTCAACTGTTTTCAGAGGCTGAATGACAATGGCAAATATTGCTATAATGAAATTATGACCAGAGCGGACAACGACAATGCCGACTTCAGCGAGTTTGAGAATATGGCAATCGAAGACTTTGACGTAAAAAGCATCCGCACACTCGTCTTAAAACGCATTAATGCAAATGACAATATCGACATTGACGTAAAAAAGGCTATTGAAATCATTTCCGACCCAGACGGAAATCCATTAAGCGAACAGAACCTTTCACTCATTGAGCAGAACAAGAACAAGAAAGGAGGGCATCTTCTAATCGTATTCAAAAATATAGCCGAAGGCTCGGATGAATATTGGCCACAAACAAGAGATTCCCAATCACGGGCCGTAATCGTTGCAGATGGGATAGGAGGAGTACTTGGCACAACCTGTAGCGGAGTGATGGGAATACTTTGGGGAGCAGGATTTTCATATGCCTGCGACATGTGTTTAAGCAACTAAATTGAGACTTATGTGTGCAAATACTACTGCAAAATACAATATGTCAATCATCGTGCTTTATATGATTTTCATTGTGTCATTTCTATATGACAAGCATTATGACATCATCGGAATATTGACATCAATCGCATTTGCCGTCCTATTTCCCCTTAGCATCCGAAAAGAACCAAAACAGACGGATGGCAAGCGTTTAAAGTCTCTGCTATTTGCTTGTACCTTTATGATAGGATTTCCTTGCGCTTTGAAAATAACTGAATTCCTAACAAACAAATCGTTTCAAGCAGACGGATGGCTGGTTGTATTAACTGGAATTGCCTTACAAAGCGCCCATTATATCATAAGTGTACGTAGAGAAAAATCAAAACCCTAAGATATGTTTTTAAGCGGTTGTTGCATCAGCGATGCAGATATCGGTTTCAGCAGCGCATTTACAACACCGCTTACTATCAGAGATTCATTATTCAAACACTAACTTTAAAAAGAAAAACAATGGAAAAGAACATCGAACACAAGGTAAAGCCTTTAACAAAAAAAGAGCAGAGAGTTGTATCGGGAGGATATGCCCCCACCGATTCTCCCATTAAGCCCATAGACGACAACAATGGTATGCCGGATTTTAAGACACCAAGCAAAGAGGATTTCAAATTCTATTAATCGCAATAGAAAAGCGCATTAACTAATAATAACCTAATAATATGAGAATTAGAGACACCCCGATTAAGAAAATAAACGAATAGAACGCAAATTAACAACATTAAAGAAGATGAAAACAATTAAATTGTGTGATGACAGAAGATTGGATGCAATACTTAAGACTATAATCGCATTTACATCATTAACATTAATGGCGCTTTGCGTTTTATATTTAAAAGATGAATGTTTTGATTTAAAAAAGGAAATAATGCATTCGATGAGAGTAGCTATTAGGATTTTAGTACTCTTTATAATGATAGATTATATTAAAATAAAAAAAAGAATGAACAATGAATAATACAGAAATACTTATCAGTTTGAGTAAGACTGAATTACAGAACATTAATGGTGGAGAGGTTCCTAGAGCATACTATATGGACCAAGATGTTATAAACCAAAATTGGGATAACCTTTGCACTTTGGGAGGTTTAATATGTGGCTTTTTTCAAGGATTAGTAGGTCTTTAATAAAATATGAAGTATGAAAAATTTAACACTTAATGAACAGCAGGAAATATATGGTGGCGGCTTTGAAGAAGGCCGAGAAATTGGGCATGCAATTGGCTCAACCCTTACTGGTGCCTTAGCTCTCTTCGGTGCATATGTATTTTTCAAAGGATTCATTCCTATTGTATAGAAAAAAATATTTGTGAAAGCCTGCTTTAATGCAGGCTTTTTCTTTTTCGCATCCCGAAGATGCCTTTCACCGTTAGCCCTCAAAAGAAAATCTGCAAATAAGATCTTTACAGACAAGCGGAGTCAGCGTGGAACTTTAACCTACGACTAACATTCCCCTAACATATCTTCTTCCTTTATCGCCCTACCTTTGCTCCATTAATTAAGAACAAAAGTATTAACCCTTAAAGCAAGAAGATATGTCACTTTTACCGAACGAATGGATAGAAAACAGCATTGAAGTCTACAACTATCAGCACACCACCAAATCACAAGCCATCTATTGGGTAGTATTGGCAGCCGTTACCGCCGCCCTCATCTCCCTCCCCTTTATCTATATAGACATCTCCGTACAAGGCAGCGGAGTGATACGCCCGGTAACGGAAAAGACGGAAATCAAGGCAGCCGTCACCGAACTGGTAGATTCCGTATACGTCCGCGAAGGGCAGCAAGTGAACAAAGGGGATATTCTGCTGCGATTCCGCACCAGCAATCCCGATTACAAGATTACTTATCAGACCAACTGCCTGAACGACTATGAAGCGCATCTGGCAGACCTCACCTATCTGTCACGCGGAGAGGTTCCTGCAAATTTCCGTTCTCCGGTGCGCCAACAAGAATATACCTACTTCACCAAACGGAAAAACGAACTGGAAACATCCCTCACTAAAGCCAAGAAGGAATACGAACGTGAAAAGATTCTGTTCAACAAAAAACTGATTTCAGAAGAAGAATATGACAGCTACTACTTTCAATATCAAAGCCAGCAGAATGAACTTGCCTCACTGATACAAAGCCAAATCAGTACTTGGCAAGCAGACCTGAACAGCTATCGCAACCAGTGCAACGAAATGAGCACCACACTGAAACAAGAGCAGAAGGACAAGGACATGTACATTGTACGCAGCCCGGTGGCAGGTACCGTAGACCAGTTCTCGGGCATCTACAAGGGCAGCAGCATTCAGGCAGGCCAGTCGCTTGCAGTAATCAGCCCCGACTCCACGCTGTGTACGGAAGTCTACGTAGCCCCACGAAACATAGGGTTCATGAGCATAGGCATGCCGGTGCATGTGCAAGTGGAATCCTTCAACTACAACGAGTGGGGAACTCTACCGGGAAAGGTGAAAGACATATCATCGGACTTCCTGACCGATGCCCAAGGCAACTCCTTCTACAAGGTGAAATGTGAAATGGAGCGCGATTACCTGAAACGGAAAAACGGACGGATAGGCCGGTTGAAGAAGGGAATGACAGTCAGCGCCCATTTCATGGTGACACGCCGTTCGCTCTTCGACCTGCTATACCAGAAGATGGACGACTGGGCAAACCCGCGACAATATGAAAGCGAAAACATGATGGCAAGAAACAATTAAAAAAGGAAACAATTATGAGACTCAGAAAAGGAATCAAAATCAAACAACACGACATTACGGACTGTGGGGCTGCCTGCCTCGCCTCGGTATGTGCCTACTACGGGCTGCAATTTCCCGTGGCACGCATCCGCCAATATGCCTTCACCGACCAGAAGGGAACCAATGTGCTGGGAATGATAGAAGCAGCCGCCAAGCTGGGGCTGTCTGCCAAAGGCGTGCGCGCCGAGTTCGATGCATTGAAGCTGGTGCCCAAGCCCGCCATTGCCCACATCGTAGTGAAAAGAGAGCTGCAACACTTCATCGTAATCTACAAAGTGGCGGACACGCACATAGTCTACATGGACCCCGGAGACGGACAGATGCACAAAATGGACCATGAGGACTTCCTGATAGAGTGGACGGGAGTGCTCATCTTGATGGAACCGGAAGCAACCTTCAAAACCGGAAATGAGAAAACCGGCATGACGAAGAAATTCCTTTCGCTGATGGCACCGCACAAAAGCGTAATGCTGCAAGCCGTCTTCGGAGCACTTATCTACAGTATTCTGGGACTATCCACTTCCATTTACGTCGGGAAAATCACCGACTATGTACTGGTGGACAGAAACCTGAACCTGCTCAACCTCATGGGGGTCATCATGCTCGTCCTGCTGTTGCTGCGCACGTTCATCGGCGCCATGAAAAGCATCCTTGCCCTGAAAACCGGACAAAGGATTGATGCGGCGCTGATACTGGGCTATTACAAGCACCTGCTGACACTGCCCCAGCAGTTCTTCGACACCATGCGGGTGGGCGAAATCATCTCGCGCGTGAACGATGCCGTAAAAATCCGCAACTTCATCAACAACGTATCGCTCGACCTGCTGGTCAACGTCATGATACTGCTGTTTTCCGTATGCCTGATGTTCGTCTACTCGTGGAAGCTGGCACTGATTACCCTGCTGGCCGCGCCTCTGTTCCTGGTGATATTCTACAGCTTCAACAAGGTGAACCGCAAATACCAGCGCCACATCATGGAGAGCAGTGCCGACCTGGAGGCCCAACTGGTAGAATCTCTCAACTCCATCTCCACCATCAAGCGCTTCGGCATCGAGGAATATGCCAACCTGAAAACGGAAACGCGCTTCGTACATCTGCTGAAGAACACTTACCGCAGCATCTACGGTTCCATCATGGCGCAAGGAGGCATACAGTTCGTATCAACCGGAATCACAATCGCCATCCTGTGGCTGGGCAGTGTGCTGGTCATCGACCAGGAGCTTACGCCGGGCACGCTGATGGTATTCTACTCGCTGGTAGGATACGTCATATCGCCCATCGGTTCACTGATTTCTTCCAACCAGACCATACAAGACGCACTGATTGCCGCCGACCGCCTTTTCCAAATCATGGACCTGGAACGCGAACAGAACGAGGAGCAGAAGATAGAACTGACCGAGGAGATGGTAGGAGACATCAGCTTTGAAGACGTCTGCTTCAGGTATGGTTCGCGCAAGGAAATCTTCTCTGCGCTGAACCTGACGATAGAGAAGGGAAAGATGACAGCCATCGTGGGTGAAAGCGGTTCCGGAAAAACCACACTGATGTCACTGCTACAACATATCTACCCCATTCAAGGAGGACATATCCGCATCGGCAAGCATGACATCGCCGAAATAGACAACCGGAGCCTGCGCCAACGCATCGGCACCGTGCCCCAGCACATCGAGCTTTTCTCCGGAACCATCGCCGAAAACATTGCCGTAGGCGAACTGCATCCCAAGATGATACGGATAAAGGCCTTGATGGAAATGCTCGGACTGGAAGAGTTCATCGAACGCCAGCCCAAAGGCTACCAGACCCAAATCGGTGAGCACGGCGTGAACCTCTCAGGCGGCGAACGGCAACGGATTGCCATAGCACGTGCCTTGTACAAGAATCCGGAGATTATTATTCTGGACGAAGCAACCTCTTCGCTGGACAACATTGCCGAAAATCAGGTAAAAATAGTAATGGAAGTGATGAAGGATGCGGGCAAGACAGTTATCATCATTGCCCATAGGCTGAGTACCGTGAAGCATGCCGACCGGATTATTGTGCTGCACAATGGTGAAGTAAAAGAGGAAGGGACACACGAGGAACTTTCGCAGAAAGACGGTTTATACCGCAAACTCTGGAAAGAACAGTTCGAGGTCCTTAAATGACAAGAACCCGAAAAGCTCCCGGACTGCAAATCCGGGAGGACGAAGCTCCTTGCCCGCTGTAGCCGAAAAGTATTTTCCTGCCTACGGAAAGTGAGCCTCGCCCCTACGGAAATATGGAATAGAGGTTTCATTTCTACAAACAAAGCCTTTATTCTTAAAAATAGAACTTCTATTCTTAGGAACAAAGGCTTTATTCTAAGATTTCTTAGGCACGAAAGGAACTTTGCATCACATGGAAAGGGAGTTTCTATAGAATCGCAGCCAATTCCAGCACCCCTTCCGGCAAATATCCGCTGCGTATGCGCCATTCCTGGGGATAAAGATTATTGGCACGGTTACCTATATTCTTGACAAATCCTAGAGGTATCTGTTTGTAGGTGAGCAAGACAATGCCGCGCGGAGCAGTCTCCGAAAGGACAACAGCCTCCTTGCGCAGATAGCTGATGGCCTGCTCGTAACTAATGTCTTCATGGGCAAAGGCATCCGGATTCAGTGCTATACTCATGGCGAGCCCATGAGCAGGCATCCAGTCTTTTCCTTTCAACTCGGCAACATCTACCCCAGCCTGCACGATACGGAGTGACGAACGCAAAGCCGACAGTTCGGAGAGATACGCTTTAGGGAAAGCGCTGACGTTGTTGCCATTGACGATAAATTCGTAATTATCCGGAACCGCAAACCACTCATGCAGTGCCGAAAGCTGTTCTTTGGAAACACCCGGAGTTTTCGCTCCTTTTCCTTGAGGTTTTCTTCCTTTTTCCCAGGATTTCACCTGCCCGGCCCAGGTATTCCCATCGCTCACGCCCGGTTTGCGGAGAACTGCCAAAAAGAATCCTTCCCCCTTCGTCCGATGGGGCAGGAAACGATAGGCGGGAAAGTCCTCTCCCGACAATAGATTACCCGTAATATTCCAGTCAGTAGAAATTTCCAACGGCAATACCTCCGCCCCGAATTCATCCCGTATCCAACGGATGTTCTCTTCGTTTTCCTTTGTATTATAGGTACAAGTACTGTAGATGAGAATGCCTCCGGACTTCAAGCAAGGCCAGATATCCGTAACGATGCGACGCTGGCGCTGCCAGCAGATTTCCACATTCTCCCCACTCCACTCACTTACCGCAACGGGGTCTTTACGGAACATCCCCTCGCCAGAGCAGGGGACATCCGTCAATATGACGTCGAAGAAGTCCGTCAAGGAAGAAAAATCTGCCGGGTCATTATTAGTGACCACCACACCGGAATGCCCCCACTTCGTAAGATTCTCCGCCAATACCTGCGAGCGGTTGCGGATTACCTCATTGGCCACCAGCAGACTGCCTGCGGGCAACACGCTACGGGCATGCGTGGATTTCCCGCCGGGAGCCGCACAGAGGTCAAGCATCACCACCGGTCCTTCGCCCACATACCGCCTCAAAGCCTGCTCCACAAACATAGACGAAGCCTCCTGCACATAGTAGCAGCCTGCATGAAACAGCGGGTCAAAAGTGAATGTCAGCCGCTTGTCCAGATAGTATCCGGCAGTAGACCAAGGGACATGCCTAAAAGAGGAACGAAAAAGACTGAATGAAGATTCCGGTAATTTATCTTCATTCAGTCGGATACTGACCGGCTGCTCCCCTTCCAGGGCGGCAGCCAGCTTTTCATATTCTTCCACACCCAAGAGGGCGCGTGTATAATCGGTGAAAGATGAGGGTAGCTTCATGCTTTGAACTGTTTTATGGCAGCAAAGATAGTGCAAAATACGTTTCACCAATCTACGGGGCTAAACAAAAAGCACGGTTCAATACTCTTTTTAAAAACTGAGTTTCACCCCTGCAAAATAGGAACGCGGTGCACCCGGTCCGTAGATATAACCGGAGTCACGGCTTGCCCCCTTGTCAAAATCTTTCTGATAAGAATTGAATATATTCTGTACACCGGCATTGAGCTGCAAACAGAACCCTTGGAAATCAAAGTCGTAAGCTATCTTGGTTCCAAGCTCAAAGAAGTCCGGACTCTTTACCAATACATCCGCCTCACCGTTCACCTCCGAAAGCAAATGGGGAACGTACATCCGCCCGGTATAATTGCCGTTCAAAGCTATTGAGAAGGCTTTAACCGGCATATAGGTAGCTGTAAAGTAGCCGTAGACGTCGGGAGTACGCAGTATCTTGTCGCTGTAACGTTCTTTCTCCGACAAGTGCTCCTCATCCGCACTCCATTCTTCGGGAGAGTCATAGATACTTCGTTGAAGCGTCAGCCCTGCCTGCAACTGAACCTTATCCTTATAGGCAACCTTTCCTTCCAATGTGCCGCCATACACTTTAGCTCCCGAACCATTGATACGGGTCTGTATCAGATAAGCGCTACCATCCGGGTCTTTCACCGGAGGCGTCAGGACAAACGGGTCGGAAAGTTTCGTGTAGAAGCCTTCCACCAGTAGGTTTGCCTGGAAATCTCCGAAATAGTGGTACCAATCTACCGAAGCATTGAAGCTGCGCGAACGCTCTTCCTTCAATCCTTTGGCGCGGACAATGGAAACCAACTCTCCACCCACATTACTGATATGCAGATCTTCATCAAACGCTTGTGGAGCACGGAATCCCTCAGCATAACTGAAACGGATATTCACATCCTGAGTAGGATTGTAACGGATATTGGCACGGGGACTGAAAACAGCCTTGTCCATGATGCTGTTTTTATCTACGCGCCCGCCAATCAGGAAACTCCACTGTTCGTTCTTCCACTCATTCTGGGCATAGACGCTTGCTATATTCACCACTTGGTTCAACGGGGCGGGGGTATATTTCTCAATCAGTTGTTGCAAGCGGTCACCCGTTGCCGTAGGATCTTCGGCCAAAGCAGCATCACGATACTTCTGTACGTCCGTTGCCTTGTCATGCAGATTGTCGTGATTGAACTCAATGCCTCCGGTCAAATCGGCAGGCATAAACAGACACTTGTCAAAATGATAAATATACTGGGCACCCAGCACACCGGTAAAGTCCGTAGTCATTCCATAAGCGCTGTAATAACTATTGCGCACGATGTGCTGAGCCGAAGCATAGGTACTGAACGTATGTTTCTGGTTTTTGGAGAAAGCCGTGAACTTGAGCCCACCCGTGTTGATGGAATGTTTCAGCTGTTCCACCAGTCCGGGCGCCCCGGTACCGTTCAATCCGGCATCCTCGGCTATATGGGGGGGAAAGCTGAAACCACTTCCACCACGGCGGAATTCCTCCATATGATGGTATTCAAGGCTTAGCTTGGAATAGGCACTTGTCCGGTAGTAAGCATTCAGACCGATAGTCTGGTTCTTCAGCTTCGGTAATTCGGAAAAACCGTCTCCGTTGGAGTCCCATGCCGAACGGTACCTATTTTGTCCATACACATAAGCCCCCATCTTACTGTCCGAAGAGACAAGGGAGAGGTTCAAGGCCGTATTGTTATCGAACGAGCCGGAACCGTCGAAATTGGAAATGGTATGCGAGAAAGAACCTAAATTACAGACCGGTTCCTTCGTAATGATATTCACCGTCCCGGCAATGGCCGAAGAACCGAACAAGGCTGAACCACCTCCACGCACCACTTCCACACGCTCTATCATGTTGGCGGGAATCTGTTCCAACCCATACACACCGGCCAGAGAGGAAAAGATGGGACGTGAGTCTATCAATATTTGGGTATATTTCCCATCCAGCCCGTTGATGCGCACTTGTGAATAACCGCAATTCTGGCAATCGGTCTCTACCCGCACACCTGGCTGAAAGGCCAGTCCTTGCGACAAAGTATGCGAGTTTGTCTGCTCAAACAGTTTAGGAGTGACCACTTTGACCAAGGTAGGTGCCAAGCGCCGGGCAGTCTCGCTACGATTGGCAGTAACTACCACTCCATCCAGTGCCACCATGTCTTCTTCCAATTCAAAGTTCTCCTCCAAGGTCTTGCCACGTTTCAGAACGACTTTGCGCTCCTGCGACTTATAACCTACGGCACTGACGGACAACGTGAACTCACCTTCAGGCAGATTCTTTAGGAAATAGTGACCGGTGGCATCGGTCATGGTCCCGATGGTGGTGCCTTTCAGCGAAACTGTCATATAAGGCAAATGTTCCCTTGTACTTTTTTCTATTACATGACCGACAATATTGGCATCGGTACTCTTCAAATCTTCGGCATAAACGGTTGATGAGAGTAACAGACATACTGCTCCCACCACAAAAAATATATATTTTTTCATGTACTTCTAAAATAATATGTTAATCAATGAGGTTGACGCAATCCCACAACGGAATTGCCTTAATCTATCGGATTTGAAGAAAGGAAGGGGGAGCGCGCAGGCAAATACCGCCACGAAGCTTTACACACTTGATGCATTCCGTGGTAAGAATGCTCAGTACACACAACAAAACAAGGAAAACCGTCGCGGCAACCGGAAGCAACGGAAGGGAAGAAGAGACGAAAGAGGCTAGATAGAAAATGGTTTCCAACTGCACCTCTGTATGCTCATGCTGGCCCTTGAATGGATGGGAATGCACAATGATGACACCATTCACCACATGCGAGTGGGTAAACAGCGTAATCCCTCCCAGATAGGCAATGAACAGCAGAGGGAGGAAACACTTCATTATATTCTTCAACTTCATCAAGACTTCCCAATAAAAACAGATGCGCAAAGATAACAGTATTTACAATAAGAGACAACCCGGTTTATATATTTACCTCTATTTACAGTCACAAATACCTACTTCTTGTTATTCCAGGAAAAAGACAATAGAGCATTTCCATTAAAAATATCGTCTTATTTCCGGTTTTCTAAAAAAAATATCTTCTCTTTGCAACTTTATAAAGGTGACGACACGTCTAACCGACAAAGAAACAAATTAAAAGACCATAGATTATGAAACGTATCATTTTTGGATTAATGCTCGCCATGATGTTCTGCACACTGGTGCAAGGCGCAAACAGAACCGTAACAGAGAACGACGGTCAGGGGAACAAGAAAAGAGTCATCGAATTGAGAGACACTGTCATCAATGGAGAAACCGTAACAGACACACTCAGCATCATGACTTATGAAAACGGTACCGGCAGTAGCGATGCTCCGGAAAAATGGAGAACCCACCACAGCAGTATGGACTGGAACGGGTTCGACCTCGGGAGCAAGACCTCGGAGACCGTGATTGCCGTAACAGCCATCGTCTTTGTATTCGGACTGCCGCTACTCATCATATTCGTAGTATTCTTCTTCCGCTATAAAAACCGGAAAGCCAAGTACCGCCTGGCGGAACAGGCCCTGGCCAGCGGACAGCAACTGCCTGAAAACTTCTTCAAAGAAGCCGCAGCAACGGATATCCGCAGCAAAGGCATCAACAACATATTCGTCGGCATCGGCCTGTTCATCTTCCTTTGGGCCATTACCGGAGAATTCGGTCTCGGATGTATCGGCTTACTCGTCATGTTCACCGGCTTCGGACAATTGGTGATTTTCTACAGCCAACAGAAGAAGAACGAAGAAAAATGAGTCAGATGGGTGACATATCGTTAGTCGCACAGGTCGTGGTGTTTCACAACACCAGGGCCTTCGACCAGTTGGTAAAGAAGTACCAGTCGCCCGTGCGGCGGTTCTTCCTGCACCAGACCTGCGGCGACAGCGAGTTGAGTGACGACCTGGCACAAGATACGTTTATCAAGGCCTATACAAACATCGCTTCGTTCAAGAATCTGTCCAGCTTCTCAACCTGGCTCTACCGTATTGCCTATAACGTTTTTTATGATTATATTCGCAGCCGGAAGGAAACAGACGATTTGGATACGTACCGAGTGGACGCTCAATGCAGCACACTGCAGCAGGACGTGGGACAGCACATGGACATTTACCGTGCCCTGGCCACACTGAAGGAAATGGAACGCACCTGCATCACGCTCTTCTACATGGAAGACCAAAGCATCGAAAAGATTGCAGGTATCACCGGATGTCCGGCGGGAACGGTAAAAAGCCACCTCTCGCGGGCGAAAGACAAAATGGCTTCCTACTTAAAACAAAATGGTTATGATGGAAAATGATGATAAACTCCTGACTTCATTCTTTGCCGAACACCGGCAGGAAATAGCCGATAACGGGTTCAGCCGCCGCGTACTGCGACATCTGCCCGACCGTAGCCGCCACTTGGCGCAGATATGGACAGCATTCTGCTTTACTCTGGCCCTCGTACTGTTCGTCTCCCTCGACGGAGTGCAGCTGATACTGGACACCTTGCGCGAAACCTTCGATACTGCCATCCGGAGCGGAGCTTCGGAGCTTGACCCCAAGTCGTTAATCATTGCCGGAGTGGTATTGCTCTATTTCGGTTACCGCAAGATTTCATCTATGGCATAGTTGTTTTTCAATGATAAATCGTATCTTTGTCCCCTCATAAAACTAACTAAGAGGAGAAAGTTTTGAGAAAGATTCTATTCATCATATTATTCGTTTTTTCTATTGGGAATGCCGGGGCGCAAGCAACAAGCGATTCCATTGTCATGAATTACTTGAAGGAAATGGGCGCCCCCGTCACTTATAACAATGAAGTGAAATTGCTGATGACCGGCCATGACAAGTTCGTCGATCTCTTCGAGAATATCCGCCATGCCCGGCATCATATCCATTTGGAATACTTCAACTTCCGCAACGACTCCATAGCCAATGCCTTGTTCAGCCTTCTGGCAGAGAAAGTCAAGGAGGGAGTTGAAGTCCGCGCCATGTTCGATGCCTTCGGCAACTGGTCCAACAACCAACCATTGAAAGAACGCCATCTGAAATCCATCCGCGCCCAAGGCATCGAAATCGTTAAGTTCGATCCTATCACTTTTCCCTGGGTGAATCATGCCATACACCGCGACCATCGGAAAATAGTAGTGATTGACGGAAAGATAGGTTATACCGGCGGCATGAACATTGCCGACTACTACATCAACGGATTACCTAAAATCGGTAAATGGCACGATATGCACATACATCTTGAAGGAGATGCCGTGCGCTATCTGCAGGGCATCTTCCTGACCATGTGGAACCGGGAAACGGGACAACACGTAGGTGGACCTGCCTACTTCCCGGATACTCAGCAACTGCCCGACAGTATTGCCGAAGAAATAGCCATCGTGGACCGCACGCCACGCGAAACACCACGCTCCATCAGCCATGCCTATGCAGCTTCCATACAAGCCGCACAGAAGAGCATCCGAATCGTGAATCCTTATTTCGTTCCGACCAAATCAATCCGCAAGGCAATCAAGAACGCACTGAAAAAAGGTACTGAAGTGGAAATCATGATACCTGCCGTGTCGGACATAGCCTTTACTCCGGATGCCTCATTCTACATAGCACACAAGCTGATGAAGAAAGGAGCCAAGATATATCTCTTCAACGGCGGCTTCCACCATTCCAAGATAATGATGGTAGACAGCACTTTCTGCACGGTGGGTACTGCCAATCTCAACAGCCGCAGCCTGCGCTATGACTACGAGACAAACGCTTTCATCTTCGACCCCAAGACCACCAATGAGCTGAATGCCATGTTCGAACGGGACGTGCAAAACAGTACGCTACTCACTCCTGAAGTCTGGAAAAAGCGTTCCGGATGGAAGAAATTCGTAGGCTGGGTGGGAAACTTGATGACCCCCTTCCTCTAAGTTTTTAATTTTTAATTATTAATCTTTAATTAATTCCCCTACCTTTGCGTTCGGATAAAAACAGAGCATTACATCATGAAACAATATTTAGACCTGCTGAACCGCGTACTGACCGAAGGCGTAGAGAAAAGCGACCGTACGGGTACCGGCACCATCAGCGTATTCGGCCACCAGATGCGTTTCAACATGGATGAAGGCTTCCCCTGCCTTACTACCAAGAAGCTGCATCTGAAATCAATCATATACGAACTGCTATGGTTCCTCCAAGGAGACACCAATGTGAAATATCTTCAGGACAACGGTGTACGCATCTGGAACGAATGGGCGGACGAAAACGGTGACCTGGGACATATCTACGGGTATCAATGGCGCTCCTGGCCGAACTATAAAGGTGGATTCATCGACCAAATCAGCGAAGCTGTAGAAACCATCAAGCACAATCCCGACTCACGCCGGATTATAGTCAGCGCATGGAATGTAGGCGATTTGGACAACATGAACCTCCCTCCCTGCCACGCTTTCTTCCAGTTCTATGTCGCCAACGGACGGCTGAGCCTGCAACTGTACCAGCGTAGTGCGGACATTTTTTTAGGAGTGCCCTTCAACATTGCTTCCTATGCCCTGCTCCTGCAGATGATGGCGCAAGTCACCGGACTGAAAGCCGGAGATTTCATCCATACCTTAGGAGATGCTCACATCTATCTGAACCATTTGGAGCAGGTAAAACTCCAACTATCTCGTGAACCGCGGGATTTGCCGCAGATGAGAATCAATCCGGATGTGAAAAACATCTTCGATTTCAAGTTCGAGGATTTTGAGTTGGTCAACTATAACCCGCATCCGCATATTGCAGGGAAAGTGTCAGTATAAATCCTACAATAAAAAGATAGAAAGAGAAAAGAATTTTACACACATATGATTAGTATTATCGCCGCAGTAGACAGAAAGAGAGGTATCGGCTATCAGAACCGGTTGTTATTCTGGCTTCCCAATGATTTGAAGCGTTTCAAAGCCCTCACCACGGGAAATACCATCATCATGGGCCGAAAGACTTTTGAATCTCTCCCCAAAGGTGCGCTTCCCAACCGCCGCAACGTTGTTCTGTCCACTCAAAAAGATTTGATCTGTCCCGGTACAGAAGTTTTTTCCCTCATTGGAAGAAGCACTAAGCAGTTGCCAGCCCGACGAACACGTCTACATCATCGGCGGTGCAAGCGTTTATCGCCAGGCACTCCCCTTTGCAGATACCCTCTGCCTGACCGAAGTGGATGCAGAAGCCCCTCAGGTGGACGCCTACTTTCCCGAAGTCGCTCCGACTGTATGGCAAGAAAAAAGCAGGGAGTCCCATCCCGCAGATGAGAAGCATCCCTGCCCTTATGCATTCGTCGATTATATCCACCGGTAGAATTAATCTTCCTCTTCTTCTACCGTTATAGGCATCTGCCGCTTGATGGCTTCGTGGAAAGAAATCAAGGTTTCCGTACGCGCCAGTCCCAGCGGCTGCAACTTATCATGTATGATGCTCAGCAAATGATGGTTGTTGCGGGCATAAAGCTTTATGAACATATCATACTTGCCCGTTGTAAAATGGCATTCCACAATCTCGGGAATAGCTTCCAATGCTCTCGTTACAGCATCGAAGGAAGCAGGATCCTTTAGGTAGATACCGATATAGGCGCATGTTTCATATCCTATCTTCTCCGGATCAATCACATATTCAGAACCTTTCAATATACCTAAGTTTGTCAGCTTTTGAATGCGCTGATGAATGGCTGCTCCCGATACATTACAAGCTCTAGCCACTTCAAGGAAAGGAATGCGTGCATTATCGGCTATAAGTTTTAAAATCTGTTCGTCTAAAGTATCCAATTGATGATGTCCCATTTCAAATTCTAATGATTAATAAATTACTATATCTCCCGCATATCTATACGGCAACATGCAAAGTTAGCTATTTTTTCGCCAATAAAAATACGGTTTATAACTTTTCTTACAAAAAAAAGAATAATACCGCATATCAGGCATTTCAAAGTGCATATGCAAAATTCCATCTCGCACGACCGGAAAATTGCAGATGAGCTTTAAAGATATTATCTTTGTAGTAGCAATAATAATGAACCGTTATGAAAAAGTATTCCTTATTCCTATTATGCCTGATGGCAGCAATATCCTTGCATGCCCAAAGTTTTGCAGATTATTTTGCAGATAAAACCCTGCGTGTCGACTATATCTTTACCGGAAATGCAGCCAAACAAGAGATATGCCTGGACGGATTGTCTTGTCTCCCCTCTTGGGCAGGAAGGAAGCATCATTTATCTGAGTTGCCCCTGCAAGGAAACGGACAAATCATTATGCGAGATGCAGCCAATGGCAGCGTAATCTACAAAACATCCTTTTCTTCGCTCTTCCAGGAGTGGCTGGAAACGGATGAAGCCAAAGCGGTGACCAAAGGATTCGAAAACACCTTTCTCCTTCCCTATCCCCTCCGTCCTGCAGAAATAGAAATAACACTTCTCGACCCGCGTAGAAATGTACGGGCAAGCATGAAACATACGGTCAGTCCCGACGACATCCTGATACATCAGAAAGGTACTGCCCACATCACACCACATAAATATCTGCTGCAAAGCGGCAATACGGCCAAATGCATCGACGTAGCCATCCTTGCAGAAGGATATACTCCCGAAGAGATGCCGGTATTCTACGAAGACGCAGCCATTGCCTGCGAAAGTCTGTTTGCCCACGAACCCTTCCGGTCCATGAAAAAGCACTTCAACATTGTAGCAGTGGCCAGCCCCTCCGAAGACAGCGGAGTAAGCGTACCACGCCTCGGAGAATGGAAACGGACAGCATTCAGCTCTCATTTCAGCACATTCTATTCAGACCGGTATCTGACAACCTCCCGTGTCAAATCCATACACGATGCGCTGGCGGGAATACCGTATGAACACATCATCATCCTTGCCAATACGGAAGAATACGGAGGCGGTGGAATCTATAATTCCTATACCCTTACTACCGCCCACCATCCCATGTTCCGCCCCGTTGTGGTACATGAGTTCGGGCATAGCTTTGGCGGACTGGCCGATGAATACTTCTACGACAATGACGTGATGACAGATACCTATCCACTAGATGTGGAACCCTGGGAACAGAACATCAGCACAAGAATCGATTTCACTTCCAAATGGAAAGATATGCTTGCTCAAGGAACTCCCGTTCCTACTCCCTCTTCTGAAAGTGGAACATATCCCGTAGGCGTATATGAAGGAGCTGGCTATTCTGCCAAAGGCATCTACCGTCCGGCAGACAATTGCCGCATGCGCACCAATGAATACCCTACTTTCTGCCCGGTCTGCCAACGGGCCATCTGCCGCGTCATTGAATTTTATACTGAATAAAAACAAACTAAACTAAAAGAACTTATGATCAGACTTCAACGTATTACAACAGCTGACACAGACTTGTACAGCTACATGGAGAAATTAATGACTCAATCGTTCCCTTCAGAGGAGTACCGGGAACTGGAGGAATTGCGCAAGTATACAGATACCAAAACGCACTTCTATAACAATATCATCTTCCATAACAACACCCCGGTAGGTCTCATCACTTACTGGGATTTCGGACATTTTTACTATATAGAGCATTTTGCCATTGACCCCGCACAGCGTAACGGCGGATATGGAAAGAGCGTACTAAACCATTTATGCCAACTCTTAAAACATCCCATCGTCTTGGAAGTGGAAATACCCGAAGAAGAAATGGCTAAACGCCGCATTAACTTCTATCAACGGCAAGGATTCTCCTTATGGGAAAAGCCCTACCAACAGCCTCCCTATAAAGCAGGAGACAACTACCTGCCTATGCTCATCATGGCCTATGGAGATATAGAATGTGGAAAGGATTTTGACCTTGTAAAGGAACACATCTACTGCGAAGTATATAATGTGAAATCTTAAAAATCCAATATACTTAAAACAATAAAGGTCGTTTCAACAAATGAAACGACCTTTATTATATCATTAAATCAACTCTTACTGACGCGGTTGCGCAGAATAGTTAATCTTCAAAGCATAAGCTTTACGAAGCGCTTCTTTGATATCTGTTACGATACCCATTTTCGTATCTTGGTCAACTTTCAAAGACACTGTCATCTGCGGCTGATCTTCTTCTTTCATACTGGCACGTTCACCAATAATGTAATCTTGAATTTCAGCAACTTCAGCATAGCTGTCGTTCAACTGGATACGGCTCTCATTACCTAACTTCTTACGAAATTCGGCAGTAGGTTTTCCTACATAGATAAACGTAACCAAAGACTTCTTTTCAAGTTTCTCCAATTCTGTAGCTTGCGGAACCTTAAACTCAACCTTTAATGTTACCTCACGCATAGTTGTTACAATCATGAAGAAGAACAACAAGGTGAAGATAAGGTCAGGCAGAGAAGAAGTGTTCAACGCCGGCATTCCACGTTTACCAGTCTTATTAAATTTTCCCATTACTTCTTTTCTCCGTACTTTTTAGGTTCTGCCTCAGAAATTCTCTGAGGATAAATATCACGAATTGCATCTTGTTGTTCTTGATCCAACTCGACATAATTCTTCTGCCACTTTTCCCGAGCCAATTCATCACGCAACTCGTTATAAGCTGCTACCAACTCATTCTGTACAGACATATATGCTTTGTATGAAGAACCACGGTCACAACGCAAAGAAATCACATGGCCTTCCGTCACTTGAACCGTACCAAAGAAAGGAACATTCTTAGAAATCTTTTCTGGCTTCGTTTCATCATTATACGGATTGGCAATGAATTCCTTTGCCTTTGCACGCAATTGTTCTACGGTAATATAATCATTCCCGCACATTAACTGGTCCTGCATGTTCAAGAAGACTTGCAATACGTTGCGTTCCTTCTTCTTTGCATCGTCCAACTTCTGGTCCTTTTCCGGTGGAGGCGGCAAACGTCTTGCCAAACCACGGTCGGTATCCATAGATGTTGTAATCAAGAAGAAAATCAGCAACAAGAAAGCGATGTCCGCAGTAGAACTTGAGTTAATTTCAGAACTTCTCTTTTCTTTTTTAGCCATTGTAATTATATCTTTAAATTGAGTTACCTCAATTGATTATGATAATTTTTTCTTAATGCTACTAAAAATGATTGCCAAGACTGTACCAGCAAACAAGATATAAATAGAATAGAGGAACATATCGGTAATCTTCAACCAGAAAGGTACGTTCTCAGTTCCGCTATAACCCGGAATAACAAGTGGTTCTTCACTACCCATAGTCCAAGAAATAACAACAACTGCAACCAATATAACCAAACCAATCAAAGATTTCAACGCTGCTCCCGGATTGTCTTTCAGTGCAGCTCCAAATTGGAACAAAACACCAACCACGGTAGCAATAATAGCTACAAAGAACAGAATGTACATCAAATAAATCAATGCGTCTGTATGAGCCGGTTGCCACATTTCTGAGTCAACGCTTGCCAACACTGCATCGCCCTGAGCATCTCCACCGAAGAAGAACATGCCCAACACTACCAAGATGATAGCGAACATGACATACAGTACGTAGTATGATACTTTATATGATAACTTAGCCATCTTAATTATTTTTTGTATTTCAAGTCATATTTGATAACCATATCCAACAGTGAGATAGAAGAATCTTCCATTTCACTTGTCAAAGCTTCAATCTTAGACAAGATATAGTTGTAGAATACCTGCAGAATCAAAGCAACAATCAAACCGAAGATAGTTGTAATCAAGGCAACCTTCATACCACCTGCTACAACCGTCGGAGAGATATCACCTACCTGCTGGATCTTATCAAATGCCTGCACCATACCGATTACAGTACCCAAGAATCCTAAAGACGGAGCCATTGCGATGAACAATGTAATCCAAGAGCAACCTTTTTCCAGGTAACCAGCTTGTACACCACCGTAAGATACTACTGACTTTTCTACTACGTCGATACCTTGGTCAATTCTCATCAGACCTTGATAGTAGATAGAAGCGATAGGACCTCTAGTGTTACGTGCGATGTCTTTAGCAGCTTCAACGTCACCTTTTTCCAAAGCAGCTTCAATAGCAGCCAAGAACTTCTTTGTGTTGATTTCAGCCAAGCTCAAATAAATGATACGTTCAATACAGAATGCAAGACCGATAACCAATGCGATAGCTACCAAACTCATGAAAGATGCAGTACCTTCAATAAACTTAGTTTTGAGTTCTTTGTGGATACCACCTTCTGCAGCTTCCATTGCGGCAGGAGCAGCAGCGTCAGCAGCAGGTGCTACAGCTGCTTGTTCAGTTTGTTCAGCTGCAGGAGCATCTTGAGCCTGAGCAAGTTGAGTTGAGCCAAATGTTAAGACTCCCATCACAGCAACAATTGCAAATAACTTTTTCATTGTGTGTCTAATTTTTAAGATTAATTAATTAATTTATTTATTATAATTTGTTGTTTTATCTCCATTTTATCACACTGCGGAGAGACGGGGATTCGAACCCCGGATACCCTTTTTAGGGGTATACACGCTTTCCAGGCGTGCCTCTTCAACCACTCGAGCATCTCTCCAATAGACGCCTTTTCTGAAATCGGGTGCAAATTACAAAAAAAATGCGAACCACCAGCGTTTTCAGCTACAAATGTATTCTTTTTTTTGTTGTTCTGCCTCATTCTCCCCGTTTTATATTAAATAAAATCTCAAAATTAATAAACTTTAAAATCTTAAAGAGCTTATTTGAGCATTCCGAACACTTTTAAAGCGTTATCAGAAGTAACCTGGGCCACCTTTTCAGGAGAGTTCCCATAGATTCCGGCCACCTTTACCAAAGTATCCTTAACATATGCGCTTTCGTTCCTCTTGCCTCGATTGGGAACCGGAGTCAGATAAGGGGAATCGGTTTCCAGCACGATGCGTTCCAAAGGAATATTCTTCAAGACTTCGGGCAAAGTTGATTTCTTGAAAGTCACCACACCATTTATTCCTATCATGAAATCCGCAAATTCCATAATCCTGCAGGCCTCTTCCGAGGTTCCCGTAAAACTATGGAAAATTCCTTTCAAAGGAGTCTGCTGATAGGGTTTCAACACATTATATATATGGTCAAACGCTTCCCTACAATGCAGCACTACCGGCAAACCGTATTCCAAAGCCCACTCAATCTGCTTGTCCAACACCCTTTGCTGCTCTCTAAGAAAAGTTTTATCCCAATACAAGTCCATACCAATCTCGCCAACCGCAACAAATTCATTCGGTGAAGCCAGCTCCCGGGCCACTATTTCCAACTCCTTTTCATAATCCGCACCCACAGAGGTAGGGTGCAATCCAATCATCGGATAGCAATACCCTTTATATTCACGGCACACCCGAAGCATAGGTCCTATGGTGGTACTATCGATATTGGGCATAAAAATATGCGTGACTCCTGCCTCACGGGCACGAGCCATCACTTGAGGCAAATCCTCTGCAAACTCTTCTAAAAAGATGGGAATGTGAATCAATCAATCTCATTCTTCAACTTACTCTTTGCGTTTTTCACCGGTGCGGTAATAATAGATTATTCCATAATCACGGCATAAATCCAGACGTTTCTCATTGGGAGTGACCTCCTCGAATTTCTTTTCAACCTGGTTCCATATATCCAAAATCAAACCATCCGCCTCTGCACGCATCGAAGCCAAGGTGTCCAAACTGCGGGCTGTCAAAGATTGAAGATTCTTTTGCTTCTCATAACTATCCATGAAAATATCATAATGCACCCTCACTTTTTGCAATCGTAGGGTTATAAATGATTTTACGCCCCCCCACTCTGCCAAGGCAGGCTCTGTCGATAAATCAGGCACATTATTGTTGCTTGTGTCCAAACCGTAATATTCCTTATGAGCAATACGCACTTCAGAACGGATGACAGCTAAATTCAACACCTGGATAAAATGAGAAATATACAGACGGGCAGTCTTTACATTAGCCTGATGCTTACGTCCCGCCCGAGCCTGCCGCTCAAAACAGTCGGCATAATAAGCTTGCGCAGCTTCAAACTTTGTAAGAAAATTCCCGCGCATCAGTCAACGCCTTCAAAGATACGGCCAAATCATACACATTACATATATCACCCTTGACGACCACTGCTTTCAGCGCCCGTATTCTCGCTTGATCTGTATTAGGCAATCTTCTATAAGGCATTTTCTCCCGGATTTAAAGTTATACTTCCCGATGCATCAGGTTAGCCATCAGGTTCTTCAATTCCTCTTTCTTTTCATCTGCCACCTTCACCGCCAACAGACTTTCCATTGCGCGTTCACAATACTCTTCCATCTTTTTCTCACACAGTTCCTTGACGCCAATCCGGTTATACAGTTCCGTCACCGCAGCAACTTTCTCCTCCGGGTTGAATGCAACAGCATCCACCCAAGCATTCAAGCGGGTCAACTGCTCCTCATCCGCATGTTCAAAAGCCTTTATCAGCATGTAGGTCTTTTTATTGCACAGAATATCACCTCCAATATTCTTTCCAAAGACGGCAGCATCGCCATAAACATCCAGGAAATCATCTTTCAACTGAAAAGCGACACCCAAGTTCATGCCAAAATCATACAACTGCTCCGCATCTTCAGAAGAAGCCCCTCCCAAAAGAGCGCCAATCTTCAAGCTTGCAGCCAACAATACCGAAGTTTTCAGACGAATCATTTCCAGATACTCCTCTGCCTTCACATCCTTCCGATGTTCAAACTCCATATCCAGCTGCTGTCCTTCACAGATTTCCAGTGCAGTCAGACTAAATATATCCATTACCTCTTTCAGGCATTCAACCGGACATTGAGCCATAAACTGATAAGCCAATACAAGCATTGCATCCCCCGAAAGAATGGCGGCATTGTCATCCCAGACTTTATGTACTGTCTCCTTGCCACGGCGACGGTCTGCACGGTCCATCAAGTCGTCGTGCAAAAGAGTATAATTATGATACACTTCAATCCCCGTTGCAGGGTTAAAAATACGGGTAATATCCTCCTGATACAGATTGTAGGCCATCAACATCAATACCGGACGGATTCTTTTTCCGCCCATGGACAACACATAGGTAACGGGAGCATATAAACCTTGAGGAGTACGGGTAAACTGCAATTCTGCAATATGAGAATTTATTCTTTCTAAAAGCTCGGAAGCTGTAAACATGGCATTTTCAGAATTTAGGGAATAGCGGATAATGAAAAGAGGCTGCATTCCGGCAGCCTCTCCCACTTATAGATATTTTATTACTGCAATCTAAACATTACAGGCACGGTATACTTAACGCGAACGGGTTTACCACGCTGCATACCGGGTTTCCACTTCGGCATGCCCATAATCACGCGGACAGCTTCTTTGTCCAAATACGGGTCAACGCCTCTCAGAACTTTAGCATCTACGATACTACCGTCCTTATTGACCACAAACTGTACAGTTACACGGCCTTGAGTTCCGTTTTCCTGTGCAATAGTAGGATATTTAATATTCTTGCTCAAATACTGCATCAAACCAGCCATACCACCATTCGGGAACTCAGGCATCTGTTCTACCACCTCGAAAATAGTCTGTTCTTCCGGTTCTTCCTCTTCCACTGCTACGGGAACATATTTGATTTCCACTGCCTGGTTCAATTCTTCAGAAGATACAATGGCCGTTTCTTCCACGTCAGCATCGTCTTCAACGATAGTCAACGTCTCTGCAATTGAAGGGGCTTCGGGAGGCGGAGGAGTAACCTGCTCCGGCTGTTCTGTAATAGGGATGATTTCCTCTTCAAATACTAAGTCGGTAATAGCCTGACTCGTATCAATCTTGATGTCACGCTTTGTCC